>OKSL01000029.1_pt1 | contig 119221 bp, 86 predicted proteins | sample 1606251 | NCBI WGS metagenome assembly OKSL01 (sample SAMEA3879543, study PRJEB24766) | human gut metagenome | biome: human-associated habitat; feature: feces | place: USA | collected 1985/1987 | reverse complement strand
CTTTTTCCTGTATGTTCATCATGTCCTCGTGCGTACCCGACAAAACCACCCGAACGACACGGACTTGGTCGTGCGTGATTTTCCGTCTGATGCCTGCCGTGTTCAGCCTGTGGGCAATCGCTTCATCCCTGCCGTGAACGCCATCAGGGTATTCGACAAGCACCCTGTTCAGATGTGTTCTTGTCGGGTCTGCGTTTTTAGGTATTATCTTTCTCTCTATATGGTCGGACTGCGTGGTGTCCGATGTACCCTTTGCCTTCTTAATGTCCAATGAAAAATATCCCATATCATTACTGTTTTTGCGGTTATCGTTATGTTTCTTCTCTCTGCCTGTGGCATCGGCTCACAGGGTTTATTATGCAAATGAACCATTGCAGCACTCGGCATAATCCAAACGAGTTTGGCTTCTGCTCTCGTTTGCACAGGGTTTCCAAAGGGATTTCCCTTTGGCTCGATAGGGTGTTTTTAGCGTTACGGAGTAATGCGTGAAGAAAACGCCCTATTGAGCTATGGTATTTCTGTCTAAATACCTTGGGAGAGCGGACGTGCATATTACAGATGAAATCCCCCTTTCTTTTTCGGTGGCTGCATCATCCGCCTTGCGGATTGGACTTGCTTCTTCTCCTTTATCGGCTCTGCCGATTGGGACAAGGGCTTACCGCACAAATAGTCGTTCAAGTCTTTATAATCACGATAGTACATTGACTTGTCAAGCATCCGTTCCCCGAACTTCTCTTTCAGCTTCTTGCAGGTGCTCCGTCCAGCCGTGTCGTTGTCAAGGAAACAGCCGATTTGGGTGTAGGTTTCCAATAAGCTTTCCGCTTTCGCAAGATTGGAAACGGAGTTCAGTATGACATAGTCCTGTGTGTCCAATCGCGGGTGTTGCGGATTGTTTCTTACTCGGATGGTAAGGAATGAGAGGTAATCCATGAACCCCTCGAACAGGTAACACATACATCGTTGTCCGTCCTGCTGTCGGATATGGGTGATGTCTTTCGGGGCGACACATCCCTTGAAGTATCTGTTGCGCACTTCATATCCTCCTGCCATGTTCGGAAAGCCGATGGCAAAATAGGGTTTGTCGGCATTCATAAACCGAAGCTCCCTGCATTCTCTTTTAGCAAGTCCGATGTTTATTCCCCTTTCTTGCAGATAGGCAATAAGTGCAGGAGAGGACAACTCTCCAACCCTTAATCCCTGATAAGGCTGATTGTCGGAATGCTGTCTGCCAAAAGAGAACGATGCAGGGCGGATGTATGCTGTCCGCTCCTCTATGCGTTTCAGCAGATAGGCTACATCTTCCGAATAGTAAAGTTCCGCTGCCAATGCGAGGATGTTTCCGCCTTTGCCGATGCCGAAGTCATACCATTTTTCAAGCTCAGTGTTTACCTTGAACGATGCGTCCGTTTCTTCCCGTAGCGGTGATTTATACCACAGGTTCTTGCCTTGTTGCTTTACAGGCGTATAGCCCAGACTTTGCAGATAGTCTGCCAGTTTGATTTGCTTTACATCTTGGATTGTCATATTACATACGGTTTTGAAGTTGATGAAAATTTGTTGATTTGATGAATTGTCAATGTAATATATTTATATACAGCCTCGTAACCTCTCAACATCTTCTCAACAAACCACTCGCCAAAAGAGAAATTCACAAACGGGTGTCGGTGGTCTCTCAACTTCTCTTTTGGCTTGTTGAGATTTTGTTGAGAATGTATATCGTTTATTGTCAGTGTATTTATACCCATATTCAACAATTCAACAGAAAAATGATAATGTTACAAGGATTCAAGTTGCTCCCTTGTGACGGTGTAGAAGCGTCCCACTCTCCTTATCGGCTCATACCGACACTCCCGATTGCAGTTAAACAGGTAGGTGGTATAAGTCAGTCCGTTTGGCGCAGGAGTCAGTTTCCAACATTCCTGCAACACTTTTCGGACTTGGTGTTTCTCCACCTTTACCTGTGAGTGTACCAGCAAAAGAAGAATGTCGCTGTAACAGAAAGAGAATGTATCTGTGCCGACACTGTCCATGATGTCAAGGACAAGTTCGTGCATCTCTATCTCCAACCGGTTACGGTTGCTGCGGATAATCTTCTGCAAGGCTTCTGTATGCAGCAATGTGGGGTTGAACCACATCCGGCTTTCCTTATTGGTGGATAGCTGTCTGTGTTGCAGGAAATGAAGAAAGGCGGGTATCTCCGCTTTCAGCTTTTGCAGGAAGTCGGTATCATCGGACTGCAAGCGGTCTATCTTGCGCACCCAATAGCGTGTTTCCCCTGCGTCTATGATTACGGGTAGATACTCGTTGTTGGAACACAGCACGAATTTGGCGAAGAACGCAATCTCGTCACGGTCTTTGCCTTTGGCTTCCACCTTATAGGAAAGTGTGGTGCTGAGGTTCTTCAACCGCTCGCTATCCTCCCTGCGGTTGAGCAGCACCTCATCCACCACGATAAGCAACTTGCCAGCCCAGTCGGAATTGAACTGGCTGCGGAAATCCTCGTTGGTGTTGAAAGTCACATTGTTCTGAAAAAGGGCTTTCAGAAAGTTCAGGAAGGTGCTTTTGCCCGTGTTGCGTTCTTCCGACACCAACAGCAGGATAGGCAACTTCTGAATCGGTTGCAGGTAGAGCAGTTGCAGATAGTCCATCCCCAACTCGTACTGTTCCCCGAAGATGTGCCGTACCAAAGATTGGATATGCGATAAATCGCCCTCCTGCGGTCGGTGGTCTATCGGTTCGTAGAGGTTAAGGAACTTGCCGACCACGGAACGGTAGCCGATGTGTTCGGGTACGGTGCAGAAGCCGTCATACTTGGGAACGCTGCCGATGTAATCCTTGCCGTAATCCTGTCGCAGGGTCTCGTTGTTCCATGCGATGCGTTTCTTCACATACCCTCCGTTCAGTCTCGGTTGCTCCACAATCTTGTAGAGCGTTGTCCCGACACGGATAAATTCTTCCTTTGCCATGCCGCCATCCGATGGCGGTCTGTGGCTGTCCTGTTGTTCGATAGCTGACATAATCAAATGGTTTTAAGTTTGAAAATTACCAGCTGCAAAAATATAATCAATTATCGGATAGGTTGTTATGCAAAACACAGCAGAATGGTGACAAATAGCCCCCGAAACAAAAACTTTCGATGGCTTGGGGCAGGAAACAGGTTCTGCAAACGGAAAAACTCCCGAAAAGCGAATGTCGGATTACGCTTTTCGGGAGAAAAAATCAGAGCGTCTATCGTTCTGTCGTACTGACTTAATGAATTACTGACTTACCGAGTGAATAATGTCAGGCATTCAGCTACGAGAAGTATTCGGATTTGGATATACCATTGGTATTCAGCGAGAAGAAGATGCTTGTTTTCTCTTTTCGCAGGTACAGTCTTTCAAGAACGGCATTGCGTACCCTTTCCGCTCCGAATGTGCCGATATGGAAAGCGAGGGCAACTATCGCTTCTAGGTTGTAAACCTCCATACAGCAATTATCGGATACCCGTATGCTTCGCCTTATCCCGTATTCCCTTAAAATTCCGCTCTTGCAAAGAGCTTTCAGCCCTGCACGGAATGTCGGGGCGGTTACTCCGAACAGGTCGCAAAGTTCCCATTCGCTCATGGCGGTTGCGCTAATGTCGGTCGGCAAGGTGATGTTGCCATTGCCGTCCGTTGTGATGATGCTTCGTTTCATGGCTATGCTTGGTTATGGGGTTACACTTCCGAACGATGCGTTCAGCTTGTTGCCGAACATCGTCAGGTCATTGTCAAGTTTCTGTGTGGTTATCTTCGCATAGATTTGAGTCGTGACAATGTTCGTGTGTCCCAGAACACGGCTCACGCTTTCAATGGGCATCCCCTTGCTAAGAGCCAGTGTTCCAAACGTATGACGTGCGCAATGGTAGGAGATTTGCTTCTCTATTCCGCATTCCGCCATTACCTTTTTCAGTTGTTTGCACATCGTCCAATAGTTGATTTTCCCGAAAACCAGCTTGTCTTCCGACAGATACTTGTACCGTTCGATTATCTGCAAGGGAATATCCAGCAGCTTCACTTGGAACGGGACATTTGTCTTGTGCCGTTTCGACAATATCCATTTCTCACCGTTCACCTCCACTATTTCGTCTGTTGTGAGTTCTTTCATATCCACGAAAGACAAGGCGGTGAAGCAGGCGAAAATGAACAGATCCCGCACCAATGTGAGGGTGGAGTTGTCAAACTCGTGCGCCATGATTCTTTTGATTTCGTCCTCTGTCAGATATTCCCGTTCCTTAACATTCGGGCTGATATGGAACTGCGCAAACGGATTTCTCGGTATCAGTCCGTTATAGTGCGCACGCATCACCACTCCTTTTAGCCACATGCAGTTCAGCCAGATGGTGGCGTTTTTCAGTCCCCGTTCAGCCGTAAGATAAGCCGCAAACTCCTTGATGAAGTCGGGTGTAAGTTCCAGCATGGACATATCCGTCCGTCTGTAGAATGACTTGATAAAGGCTGCGACATAGTTCCTTGCCCTTACCATGACCTTGTATGTGCCGATGCTGCGGTCTTTGCCGACACGTTTCAGGAAGTTGGCGCAATCCTTGTCAAAAGCCTTTATCAGTGTCTCATACTCGCTTCCTACCCCTTGGTAGGCATTGCGCACCATTTCAGCCGTTACGTATGCCTCTCGGTCGGATATGCGCTGATAGTGCTTGATGATTTGCGCCTTGATGTTGTCCAATGCCAGATTGATCTTCCGTGCTTCGGCGCTCTTGCCTTTGGCTCGGTTGCCTTTCGCATCCCAAAGGGTTTTCGGGATGGTCTGCTTGCAACTGAACTGCGCCACAGTACCGTTGATTGTCACTCGTCCCATGATGGGGACAATACCGTCTTTCTCCTTGCTGCCGTTCACGTAGAACAGCACTTTGAATGTACTTCTTGCCATACTCGTTTTTTTTTGTTTGCAAAGTTAAATATCAACGAGTTAGACCTTGATACGCAAATCGGTGACAAACGGTGCAATAGCATCTCTCATATGTTAAATCTTACTCTTTCACGGGTAATGATTTGCAAACCATTCTTCTTCTTAAATCCGCTTTTCTTTGCGTTTTCCGATTTTTCGGCTTGTCATTATTTGACACCGTAACGACTCTGATATTAAGTCGTTTAGCGTCATTTCTCCCGTTTTTCGAGGTTATTCCAGAGATTTTTTTTAAGTTTGTCGCAAGGGAACCTTTGCCTGCATCCTCGTTCTTCCCAAACGCTCCACCCAATCTGCAAAGCATGGCCAGGCAGATAGAGCAAGTAACTTTTTTTGCCCGGAATAAAACAAAAAGGAAACTTTATTTGTTTCAATTAGAGAACAAATAGAGAATAAAAACAAAAAAGAAAGATTATGGAAAAGTACATTTGCACTGTTTGCGACTACATTTACGACCCGGAAAAAGGTGATCCCGACAGCGGCATCGAACCGGGAACAGCTTTCAAGGACATTCCGGAAGACTGGGTTTGCCCATTATGCGGAGTAGGCAAAGAAGATTTCGAAAAACTGGAAGAATAGTAAGTCAGAAACAGAAAACAAGAATCAGGGATTAAAGGGCTGCTTGTCCTGCCATAAAGCACAGATGCAAGCATCCCCTTAATCCCTGATTCTTGTTCCCCTATCAAGGAACCTTCTTCTCTTTGATATCGCTGCTGGCTTCCACTACATTCACCACATAGTCGCCCAGCTTCTCACATTCCGCAATGATATCCATGTAATACACACCCATCTGATAATCATATTCCTTGTTGTTGACATCCAGGATGTTCTGGTTCTTCAACTGATTGCGGTAGTTATTTATCTCATTCTCCAGATTGAAAGACTTGTTCACATCAATGCTCTGATGCTCGGGACGTTCCACTACAACGATCATTTGCGCCAGAGCGTCGTCCGTGAGTTTCATCATAAAATGGATATGTTCATATTGCTTTTCCGTAAAGTCCAGATTGGTCTGGCGCTTGCGGTTGATGGTACGGGCCAGGTTGTAACAGCTATCCCCGATACTTTCTATCTCCGTTACCTCACGGAGCATGGCACGTATCTGCAACTTACTTTCCGAACTCAAGCGCCCCTCCGACACCTGGTTCAGATAGTTGGCTATCTCCAGTTCCATACTGTCGCTGATATTCTCGTACTTCTCCACACGGCTGAACACTTTATTGAAATCATCATCCTTGTCCGTGTGCAGCAAGTCCTGCACCATCCCGAACATGCGGCGGGTACGCTCGGCAAAAAGATGGATCTCCTTGCTTGCCTGCAGAATGGAAAGCTCCGCCGTGGAAAGCATACCTCCCGATATAAAGCGCAACCGGTATTCTTCGTCCTGCTCCTTCATCGGGATGATGGCGCAAACCGTACGCTCTATAAACTTCACAAACCAGATCAGTATCAACACATTGCAGATATTGAAGCAAGTATGGAACGCCGACAGCTTGAAAGAGACCGCCACAGCCGGGTCTTTGGTACCCATCACATTCTCCACAAACCATGCCACCGCTTCGGTGAAAGGGGTGAAAAGGCACAATACCCATATCACGCCGAACACGTTGAACACCAAGTGGGCCAAAGCAGCCCTCCTTGCCTGCGTATTGCCGGTCAGCGCCGCAAGGTTCGCCGTAATGGTGGTACCGATATTCTCGCCCAGCACCAGCGCGGCTCCCAGTTCGAAACTGATCCAGCCATTGGCGCACATGATGAGCGTAATGGCCATCGTGGCCGCAGACGCCTGCACAATCATCGTCAATACCGTTCCGATGCCCACAAAAAGAAGTATGGATATGAATCCCATGTCAGTGTAATTCTGCACAAAAGACAGCATATCTGGGTTCTGGCTCAAGTCGGGAGCGTTGTTCTTCAGATAAGACAGCCCCATGAACAAGAATGAAAAACCGAAAATAAATTCACCGACAGACTTGCGGTTGCTTTTTTGGGAGAAAAGGAGAGGAATGCCGAAAGCGAGGAGAGGAAGGGCAAAGGCGGCAATGTCCACCTTGAAGCCTAAAGCTGAAATGATCCATGCCGTAACAGTCGTACCTATATTGGCACCCATTATGACACCGATGGACTGCGAGAGCGTCAACAACCCGGCGTTGACAAAACTCACAACCATCACCGTGGTTGCAGAGGAAGACTGCACAAGTGCCGTAATCAGCACGCCCGTTAATACTCCGGTCACTCTGTTGGTTGTCATCGCGGTCAATATTTTCCGCAGCCTGTCGCCGGCAAATTTTTGAAGTCCCTCGCTCATGATCTTCATACCATACAGGAATAAAGCCAACGAGCCGAGCAACTTTAAAAAATCATAAAAAGAATATTCCATCTTTAATTATTTAAGGTGTTTCGTTCCTTCGTGTGTTATAATGTCCTATATTTAACGTATCAACCAATAAAAAACGGAGCATCATGAAACACATGTTACAAATTTGTTGCAAAAATAATAATATTTCCAAAGAATTCCCTATAGGAAGCTCACTTTTGGATATTTATTACGGTTTTAATCTAAACTTCCCCTATCAAGTAGTCAGTGCCAAAGTAAACAACCGTTCCGAAGGGCTGAATTTTCGTGTTTACAACAACAAGGACATAGAGTTTCTGGATGTGCGCGACTCTTCGGGCATGCGCACCTACGTACGTTCACTTTGCTTCATACTCTACAAAGCGGTCAGCGAACTGTTCCCCGAAGGCAAACTGTTTGTGGAGCATCCCGTTTCCAAAGGCTACTTCTGTAACCTGCGCATCGGGCGCCCCATCGAACTGGAAGACGTGGCAGCCATCAAGAAACGGATGCAGGAGATTATTGCCGGGGACATACCCTTTCACCGTGTGGAATGCCACACCACCGAAGCCGTGCGCATCTTCAGCGAAAGGGGCATGAACGATAAAGTGAAGCTGCTGGAGACCTCCGGTTCGCTCTATACCTATTATTATACCTTGGGCGACACTGTAGATTACTACTACGGCAACCTGCTGCCCAGTGCCGGTTTCGTCAAGCTGTTCGACATCGTGAAATATTACGACGGCCTGCTGCTGCGCATCCCCGACAAAGACAACCCCAACGCACTGGAAGAGGTGGTGAAGCAGGAAAAGATGCTCGACGTCTTCAAGGAACACCTGCGCTGGAACTACATCATGGGGCTGAGCAACGTAGGCGATTTCAACCTTGCGTGCGAGGCCGGGCATGCCACCGACCTCATCAACGTGGCCGAAGCCCTGCAGGAAAAGAAGATAGCCCAGATAGCCGACGACATCTACCACCGCGGCGAAAACGGCAACCGTGTAAAGCTTGTCCTCATCTCCGGGCCGTCCTCTTCGGGCAAGACGACTTTCAGCAAACGCCTCAGCGTACAGCTGATGACCAACGGCCTGCGCCCGTACCCCATCTCGCTGGACAACTATTTCGTTGACCGCGAGGACACTCCACGCGACGAAAACGGCCACTATGACTACGAATCCCTGTACGCCCTCGACCTGGAACTTTTCAACACCCAGCTGCAAGCATTGCTCCGGGGCGAAGAGGTGGAACTTCCGCGGTTCAACTTCACCCTCGGGAAAAAGGAGTACAAAGGTGACAGGCTGCGCATCGACGAACATACCATCCTGATACTGGAAGGCATCCATGCACTGAATCCCGAACTGACCCCCCAGATTCCGCCCGAGAACAAATACAAAATCTATGTATCGGCCCTGACCACCATCTCCCTGGACGACCACAACTGGATTCCCACCACAGACAACCGCCTGCTGCGCCGCATCATACGGGACTATAATTATCGCGGTTACTCGGCGCAGGAAACCATCTCCCGCTGGCCCAGTGTGCGGGCGGGCGAGGACAAATGGATATTTCCCTATCAGGAAAACGCCGACGTCATGTTCAACTCCGCCCTGCTGTTTGAGTTTGCCGTATTGCGTTGCCACGCAGAGCCGATACTGACCAGTGTTCCGCGCAATTGCCCGGAATATGCGGAAGCATACCGTTTGCTGAAGTTCATCAAATATTTCACTCCCGTGCAGGACAAGGAAATCCCTCCCACCTCATTGTTAAGGGAATTCCTGGGCGGCAGCAGTTTTAAATATTAAATTCCATTACCAAATATTCATTAAAAGATATACCTTTGTGGACAAAACAAACAAATTTACATAATGAAAAAAATAGCAACCGCCCTTTTGTTAGCGGTTTTGTGCGCTTACAGCCAGGTTCACGCACAAAACCGCGCCGATGAATTAATGAAACAAGCACAAGAGAATCTTGCGAAAAGGGAATATATCAAAGCCCGCTATCTTTTCCTGCAAGCCTACAATGCTTTTTCCTCGCAGGACAAGTATGACAAAGCCGTGGAATGCGGCGTCAACGCAAGTGCCCTTTACCATCGGGAGAACTATTACAAAGAAGCTTTTGAACTGTTGCGCGGTGCAGACATGGTAGTGGCCGCCGGTGAGCAAAAAAGCGGGAAACCCCTGCCGGAACTGCGTTTCCGCATCAGCAAGGAGCGCTTGCAAATGTACATAGGGCTGAAAAACCCCGCACGTGCCAAGGAGCAGCTGGCCAGACTGGAAGAAACCGCCAAGGCCTCCCGCAACGACTCGCTGAACAACGACCTGCTGTACACCCAGGCCAATTACTACTACACTTTCGGACAGAACGCACAAGGCGACGACGCCATCAACCGCCTGATCGGGAAGTACAAGGAACAGAAGAACTACGCCAAAGTGGACGAGTGCTACAAAACCCTTATCGGCATTGCCCGCAAAGCCAACAATGCCGCACTGACAGCCCGCACATACGACAAATATATCTTATGGACCGATTCCGTGAAAGCCCTTACCGCCCGGGATGAGCTGAACGTACTGAAACAGAAATATGACGAAAGCCTGGCGACCATCCAGGACAAGGACGACTCGCTGAGCGCCAAACAATACATCATCATCGGGCTTTGCGTGCTTGCCGCCATCCTTGCCGCCGCACTGGTATTCGGTGCCATCGTACTGCTGCGCTTCATCGTGCTGACCCGTAAACAGAAGAAGGCCATCAGCATCGCCAATGAGCACAACGAACTGAAAACCCAATTCATCCGGAACATATCCGCCCAGATGGAGCCTACTCTGGATACGTTGGACGCTTCATTGCCGGGCGTCAAGGCTTTGCGCGGCTTCTCCAACCACATCCAGGAGTTGTCAGAGCTCGAGAGCACCCTGTCCGAACCTTATGAAATGCAGGAGAAGAACATAGCCACATTCTGCGAAACCGTGATGGACAGGATGAAAGGAAAGACGCAGGAAGATGTGTCCTTGACCGTCAATGCCCCCAAATTGAATGTGAAAATAAGCCCCGAACATCTGGAGCGTATCCTGCTGCACCTGCTGGAAAACGCCGCCGAATATACTCCCGCCGGAGGAAAGATTTGGCTGGACTTCAAGAAACGTGGCGCCCATACCCACCAGTTCATAATCAGCGATACCGGCTGCGGCATTCCGGAAGAACAGCGCGAAAACATCTTCAAGCCTTTTACCGAAATCAAGGACCTGACACAAGGTGACGGTTTGGGACTGCCCATCTGCTCGTTAATGGCTACCAAGATGAACGGCTCACTGACATTGGATAGCAGCTACACCAAAGGGGCAAGGTTTGTGCTGGAACTGCATGCATAAATACAACAAACCAATATCCTGTCATACACGATATTAACAACAGGCACTACACGATATTAATAACGAGTACCGTATCTTATTAATATCGTGTAAACACGAAACGAATATCCTGCAAGCCACGGCTCTTTCATAAAAAAAGTCAACTTTATTGAGCGGATGCCCTGGGATTGTTATAGCTTTCTTCCTATTTTATTGCCGCTTATCAAGAAATAGATTATTTTTGTAAAAGTAACAAAAGAAGAGCAGCATGAAAACAGTGAAGAGAATAGTCTTCATATCTGTACTGATAGCATTATTGGCAGCTTGTACACACGACACAGATTACAATGAAAGGTTGGTACAGGCAGATTCATTAATGACATCACACCCCGACAGTGCCTTGCATCTCCTGCAAGATATCCCAACCGACAGCCTAAGAACAAAGGCAGACCGTGCCTACTATGCCCTGCTGCTGACCCAAGCACGGGACAAGAATTATGTGGTACAGACGGATGATTCGCTGATACGGACAGCTGTACAATACTATGACTCCATGAAAGACAATAAAATGCAAGCACAAGCCTACTACCTTTGGGGCAGTGTTTGCAGAGACAAAAATAAGCAGACAGAAGCTATAGAAAAATACATCAGAGCGACTGATTTTGCACAAAAAGCAGCAGACAAAGTACTGCTGGGACGAATATACGCCAATGCGGGCTATATTTATTACCTGCAGGAATTCTATGCAAAAGCAGATTCCATTTATCGGCAAGCCGAGCAAATAAGTATCCAACTGAAAGATACTTCCCTGCAGATTTCAAGTCTCACCATGCAAGGAAGCATGCAACTTTATCAAAAAGATTATCAACAAGCAGAAAAGAAACTGCTACAAGCAGAATCCCTTTTGAAAGATGTCAGACAAAATGCCATAAAAGCAAACGTTTTTTCAGCTTTGAGCACGCTGTATACCAGAACAGGAAAGAGCACAAAAGCACTGCAATATGCCAAGCAAAACTTCAAGCTACAAAAAGACACTCTGCACTGTTACCGTACTTTCTTGGAATTAGGAGATGCCTATTATCAAACAGGGCAATATGACTCTGCCACCATATATATAAGAAAAAGTCTCTCATCTTCAAGCTATAGCACCAAAGAAGCAGCCTATATGCGACTAGCCGATATAGCAAGAGCGCAAGGTGACATTTCCTGGTCTCTCAATATGGAACAACTATATTCGACCTATAAGGACAGTACAAACTTATCTCGGCAGAGAACCGGAATCATCGAAACAGAGCAGACCATAGAAATGCTACACCAACAGACACTGTACGAATCTTATCTGAAAGAATATCGTTACTACATTCTCTGTTCTATACTCATAGGCATTGGAAGCATTTATCTATTGCGGAAACGCTATCTCAAGAAATTCCATCAGCAAAGACAAAAAGCTCTCTTAAAAGAAAAAGAACTGCGCAGCCAATACCTTTCCGTGAAAGAAGAAACGAAACAAAAAGAGGAGCAAATAGCCGCCCTGCAACAAAAAATAATACAAAAGTACATTGACGAAGTTCAAAAGGAACAAATGCAGAAAGAATTGGAGAAATTGAATAAACAACACATTGTACTACTAAAAAAAGTGTTAGAATATTCGGATGTTTACAACAAAATGAAGCAAATCATTTCGGACTGTAAAGAACACGGAATCTCCAAGGTGACATTGACAGATGATGAATGGATTAGATTTATGGCAGAAATAGAGAAAACAGGCACCCTCTCAAAACTGGCCGTTGAATATAAATTCAGTAAAAACGAAACCCATTATTGCTATCTGCTATTTACTGACTTCTCCATCAAAGAAAGAATGCAGATTCTGAAGATTGCCCACGCCACCCTCTATCGGACTGAGCAGAGAATTTGCAGGAAGATGAATGTCCCTTATCAGGCAAATGAATTACAAAAACTGCTAAAAAGCATAACAAACAGTACTCCCACTGATACATGAGACATGTCTCATGCAAAATGAGACAATTCACACCAAAAGTGAGACATGCTTTTTTGCGTAATGGATGAGAATTGCGCTAACTTTGCCATAAACCAAAAAACAAAAAGCATGAAACGAATTTTGTATCTTATCACTTTAGCTGTATTCTTTATAATAATGAGTACAACAACATCCAATGCCAAAGAGTTTGCTAATAATGATGGAGAAATTACACTTACTGTGACCAAAGACGACACGAGACATATAGGACATGGGCATGATGTAGAACCGGACAAAGCCGGAACTCCACGTAGCATCATTCTTCAGCCTGCTTATGCTTACCTATATAATAATGTAGTAAATGTGAGCTTCAATGAAAACATTGCAACCGTCAATGTTATTGTCACCAACGAAACTACCGGTGAAACCGTCTATTCAGAAGTACATAGTAGCCCTGCTGCCCTTAATATAGACCTAAACGGCGAAAGCACCGGAAACTATCTCATTGAGATAGAAGCGGACGATGTTTATATGACAGGGACATTCAAGTTATGATATTTCGTGCACTAAAATATAAGCGGAGTCGAAAAGCTTTAATAGAGTAGAGTTAATCCTTAATTTAAGTATTATGAAGTTTAATGAATTAAAAAAGATTGCTCTCAACAAAACTCAGATGAGAGCAATCAAAGGTGGAGGGAATTGTGGCGCTGTATCCGGAAGTGGTAGTGTCATTTGTAATGTAACAAAAGAACAAGCTCAATTTTGGGCTGTTGGTGACGGAGCCCATTGGTGTTGTGACAGTTGCGGTAGCAGTAGTTATTGCTAACGGCTCTTAAGGAGAGAATAGGATTTACATTAGTTCCTTGTTCTCAATTCGCATATGCGAATGTTACTAAAAGAATGAAAACGAAGTCACTTTTCAGTCAATTTCGTTTTCATTCTTATTCAACATTTTCACTCTTCAACTTAAAAACATGAAAAAAAACAATATTTCTCAAACCGTCCTATTTGTACTCTTAATATTCTTTGCATCATGCAAAGCTGACAAAGCACAATCCGAAAATGAAAGTAAAGCAATAGTTGTTTGTTTTGATAGATACAACCCTAAGCCTTACAAAACGGCAGGAGGAATAGCCCACCTGCCAATACCGAAAGTATCTTATATGGACAATAAAGGAAACTTGGTTCGTTACACGCCCCAAACAAGTGCTGATACAATCGTTTTGACCTCTGTCGATGCCTTTGCCGAATTAGCGCTAAGTTATCGCGACTTTGAATATATTTATTTCCCAATAGTACAAGGAGATACCGTTACCATCACCATGGACAGCCAAGATTATCCTCTTCTTAGCAGTAAATATCACCCAGAACGCAACAGAATCTATAATATGAACTATAAATTGCGGAAAGGAAGGACACACTCTGGTTTAGAAGCAAAAACATGTTTGGGAAGCGACTGGGTGCGGATTGCTCAAAGCATTGACGTGATACGAGCCAACAACTGGACCTCGCTTTTGGCAGACTACTGTCCTTTGGACTCGTTGCATTCTATGTTCAATAGTTACAAAGCAGCATATACAGACACCATCAACCTCTTTAAGCAACAGCAGATCATCTCGGACAAGATATACAATCACTATCAGTACCTACTCACTCTGAAAGACTATGAATCCCGGCGAATACTGAATGAAGACACCACCTTCTACCGCCGAATGGAAGCCGGTATTTCCGATGAATATGCCTCCTATCCTTCATACCATGAATATCTGGACTATTACCTCTGGTTCACCAACCAGCATATCCCGACGATACGCAAATCCCAGGGAAGAAGCAAGGACTGGTGTCAAACCTTCGATGAACTATCTGCCAAACCGTTCCAACCCAAATCAATGCAAATCCTGCTTAAACGTTGCATCAAGGAAATCAGCGAGAATTTTTCCGCACAAGACGTCAATCACTATCTCGACAAATACCTCCAGATTACCCAAGATACAACGCTACACAACAATATCAAAGAGCAATACAACCTCTCTGCCGATGCCAACCAATTACTGTTGGAGGACATTCAAGGCAAGACCACCAATCTGAGCCTGCTACTAAAAAAGCACAAAGGCAAAGTAATTTATGTGGATTTTTGGGCAAGCTGGTGTGTGCCATGCCGTGAAGAAATGGCTCCTTCGGCAAAACTCAGAGAGTTGTATAAAGGGAAAGACGTGGAATTTGTTTACTTGGCCTACAACGACACGAAAAGTAGCTGGAAAAAGGCTGCGAAGCAAGAAGGCTTGGCGGAGATAGAAAACAATTTTATCATCACCAATTCCAAAAACAGCAAGACCTTAGAAGCAATCAAGTTAGAACTGATTCCCCGTTATATCATTTTTGACAAGCAAGGTAGCCTTGTCGAAATGAATGCCCCAAAACCAAGCGACGAACAAGCTACAATATTAATAAACAAGTATTTAAAACAATAAATTAACGAAATGAATGCACACCAGAAAATAATAAAAGACAATGCAAGGAGCATTCTAAAGATCATCACAAACCATTATGGTGTCAAGTACTCTGCTGCATTATACCAAATATTAAAAGAGCATCCGGATTTTCCCAGCTTCCTCTCTTTCCAATATATATTGCGCAGAATGGGCAAAGATAGTTTCGCCATACATACCAGTTATGAGGAACTGACAAAAATGCCTGCTCCTTTCATTGTCCACGGTACAACAAATGTAGATTTATTCTTATTCGTAACGAAAGCCACTATCGAATCTGTTCAAATCATTGACGAGAAGGGAAAAACGGAGAATATAAAAAAAGAAGATTTTGAAAGAATGTGGGACAACAACATTCTCATTATTGACAATCTATCAGGAAAAATCAACATACCATTAAAAAGTAAATTTGATATCTTTATCAAATTAGCGAAATATCCCTTTTTCATATTATGCTTAATAATCCTATGTACTTATTTACTGATCTTAAAAGGCGTAGGAAACTTTCTTTTTTATGTCTATTTTTTAGGCATATTAGGAGGATTGGGCACATCTATTCTTTTGTTTATAGAACAAATCGACAAATATAATATACATATTAAAAGGTTATGTTCATCTAATGAAAGTAAAAGTAAAATAGATTGCTCATCGATATTAGATTTTAAAGATGCTTATTTTATGGGGCTTATTTCTTGGAGTGACATAGGATTTGTATATTTCACATTTCTTTTAATCCTATTGTTTGTTTTACCATTCAGTACGTCACAAGCGTTTATCAACATCCTCTCTTTATTTAGCATTGGATATGTATGTTATTCACTATTCTATCAAAAAGTGATAGCACAAAAATGGTGCACACTTTGCCTTTCAGTACAAGTTGTTTTTATCTTTTTGTTCATATTAAGTATATATACCGTAACAATCAATGACATCCATGAACTATTAAACACTAAATCCATAATGGATATTATAATAATATTCTTAATTACAACATCTACGTATGCAGTCACCAAACCGTTAGTTGCTACTCGAAAGGAATATACCGCCTTAAAAAAGAAATTCAACGAACTTATATATGATGAGAACATTACACAATACCTTTTCCAACAAGAACTTCATTTTACGGATATAGACAAGGTAAACAAATTATCTATGGGAAACAAAGAGGCAGAGACTTGTATTACTTTGGTTTTCAGTCCAATATGTGCGTCTTGCATAAAAGAGCTGCAAACACTGATTCCAATTCTTCAAAGAAAAGATAGCATCAAGTTAAATTTGATATTCTTATTGGACAAAAAGAAACATCCGGAGTCTTTAATAATAGCTAAACACTTACTCTCTGATTATCAAAAGTCTCCTGAACAATTCATAACCATATTACAAAAGTATGTTGATAAATACCCTGTCAGCAAGAATAAAATCATGCAGGATACTAAGTTTTTACAAGAAGCTCCTCAATATGATTCTTATATTAATGCGCAAGAAAAATGGTGTAGAAACCACAAGCTTTACAGTACACCTATCCTATTTATTAACGGGAATAAACTGCCAAGCTATTACAACATTAAAGATATAGACTATTTATATAGTTAATTAAATGAAACCCTTCCCTCACTACTCCCAGCATGACGCAATGGATTGCGGCCCCACCTGCCTGCGCATGGTGTCCGCTTTCTATGGCAAACACTATTCATTGGAAGGGTTGAGGGAAAAATCATTCATCACCCGCGAAGGTGTCTCCATGTTAGGTATCAGCGAGGCGGCAGAGAGGCTTGGCTTGCGAAGCATCTGCGTGCAGGTGAGCTACGAGATGCTACAGGAAGCCCCCTTGCCTTGCATCGTACACTGGAATCAGCAGCACTTTGTCGTGGTTTACAAGCTGGACAACAAGCATGTATGGGTGGCTGATCCCGGAGCGGGCAAACTGAAATACACACGTGAAGAATTCTGCCGGTGTTGGCTCAGCGCCAAGAAAGAAGGGGAAGAAACGGGAGTGGCGCTACTCTTGGAACCGACACCCGAATTTTACGCCAGGGAAGAAGAAAGCCAGGCAGTGAGCCGAAAGGGATTCAGCTTTCTTTATTCCTATCTGCGCCCCTACAAGCAACTGACAGGACAACTTCTATTGGGATTATTGCTAGGCAGTATGATCCAGCTCATGTTGCCTTTCCTCACGCAGAGCATCGTGGACTTCGGTATCAACAACCAGAACCTCGGCTTCATATACCTTGTGCTCATCGCCCAACTGATGCTGACTTTCAGCAGCAGTGCCGTGGAATTCATCCGCGGATGGATCTTGCTGCATTTGGGCACACGTATCAACATCGCCCTCATCTCCGACTTCCTCATCAAGCTGATGAAACTGCCCATGGGCTACTTCGACACCAAGATGACGGGAGATATCCTGCAACGCATCAACGACCATACCCGTATCCAGAACTTCCTCACCGGAAGCAGCCTCAGCGTGGTGTTCTCCATGTTCAACCTCGTGGTGTTCGGCATCGTGCTGCTGCTTTACAGCGGCATGATTTTCCTCATCTTCATGGGAGGAAGCGCCCTCTACGTGGCATACGTCTGGCTCTTTATGAAGAAGCGTGCCGAACTGGACCACAAACGGTTTGCCCAGCAAAGCGCCAACCAGAGCACCGTGGTACAGCTCGTGAACGGCATGCAGGAAATAAAGCTGAGCGCCTGCGAACGGCAGAAGCGCTGGGAATGGGAGCGCATACAGGCACGCCTGTTCAAAGTCAACATCAAGAGCCTTGCCTTGAGACAATACCAAGATTCGGGAGCGGTATTTATCAACCAGACCAAGAATATCGTGATTACCGGATTGGTCGCCTCGCTCGTGGTACAGGGAGAAATGACGCTGGGCATGATGCTGTCCGTGCAATATATCATCGGGCAACTGAACAGTCCGATAAACGACCTCATTACCTTTGCCCGTGACATGCAGGACGCACGCCTCAGCATGAACCGCCTCAGCGAAGTGCGTGACAAGCCCGACGAGGAAAACCCCGCCGACGAACCGATAAGGGAGATTCCCACCGGAAAGGATTTACGGATAGAGAACCTCAGCTTCAAATATGACCCGTTGAGCGAAACACCTACCTTGGACAACATCTGCCTGGACATAAAAGCGGGCGGACAAACCGCCATCGTGGGTATGAGCGGAAGCGGCAAGACCACACTGGTGAAGCTATTGCTGGGATTTTATCCGCCCGCAAGCGGACAGATATTGCTGGGAGACACACCGTTGGGCAGTTACAGCATACGGGAATGGAGAAAGAAATGCGGAGTGGTAATGCAGGACGGATTCATCTTCTCGGACAGCATAGCGGGCAATATAGCGCCCGGAGTGGAGCGCATAGACAAGGAACGACTGCAACGTGCGGCGGAGGTGGCGAACGTACACGGATTTATCGAGGAGCTTCCATTAGGATATAACACCAAAATAGGGCAAGAAGGACACGGGTTGAGCCAAGGGCAGAAACAACGCATCCTCATCGCCCGTGCCGTATATAAGAATCCGGAGTTTATCTTCTTTGACGAAGCCACCAATGCGCTGGACGCCAACAACGAGCGTGTCATCATGGAGAACCTGCAACGCTTCTTCAAAGGAAGGACATCTGTAGTAGTGGCGCACAGACTCAGCACCGTAAGGAATGCCGACCGGATTGTAGTAATAGAACAGGGACGGATAGCGGAAACCGGAACGCATGAGGAACTGACCGCAAAGGAAGGAAGATACTACAGGCTGGTGAAAAATCAGTTGGAACTTTGAGAGTTGAGAATCAAGAGCCGGAAATTATGGAGGAAAAGGATAAGAAGAATATAGAATTGAGGTGCGAGGAAGTGCAGGAGATACTGACACGTCCCCCACACGCACTGGTACGATGGGGCATCACGGTGTTCTTCACGGTACTGGCATTGTTCTTCATCGGTGGCTGCTTCTTTAAATATCCCGATGTGATAAGTGCTCCCATCACAATCACTACCGAACATCCGCCCGTATGGATAGTGGCACGGGGAAGCGGAAAGATAAAGGAAGTGTTCCACAAAGACCGTGACTCCGTATGGACAGGAAGCATCATTGCCGTGCTGGAGAACCCGGCGGAGACCGAAGATGTGCTACTGCTGAAACAGGATCTGGCAGCCTTCAGCATGGCGGACAGCAGCATCATGAATGCACGGATTTCTGAAATGCGGACTTTGGGAAGCATACAGAACACCTATGCCTCTTTCCTAAAAAGCCTCATCGACTATCGGAACTTCCTCTCTCTGGACCTCTATGAGCAAAAGATGGAAGCCACGCGCAAAGAGCTACAGGAATACCGCAACTACATCAGGCATCTGAACAAACAGTCAGACCTCGATAAGGAACAACTCGGAATAGCAGCCACCGTACACAACCGGGAAAAACTGCTCTTTGACAAAGGACTTACCGCACAATCGGAATACGAGGAAGCCAAACAGGCCTTCCTGAATAAGCAGCAGGGGCGGGAACAGCTCATGACCTCCCTGTCTTCCGCCCGGATACAGGAAGCGCAGCTACAACAGAACATCATAGAGATACAAATGGAACGGGCACGTGAAGCCAACAGCCTGGGCATCGCACTGAATGCCGCCTACAATGAGCTGAAAGTCAGCGTAAACAACTGGGAACTGACGTATCTCTTCGTCAGTCCGGCAAGCGGAATACTCTCCTACAACCACATCTGGCAAAAGAACCAGAACGTCAGCAACGGCGACAAAGTCTTCTCCGTTGTGGCGGAAGAAACGGGAGACATCATCGGAAAGATAAAACTGCCCGTCAGCGGTTCGGGTAAGGTGATGCCCGGACAACGGGTAAACATCAGCGTGACAGGATACCCGTACATGGAATTCGGCTTCCTCACCGGAGAGGTTGTCTCCGTCTCCCTGCTGGCGGACGATGAAAGCGCTTATACCGTCACCGTGAAACTTCCACAGGACTTGCGCACTTCGTACGGCAAAACGTTGGAATTCAAAGGGGAACTATCCGGAACGGCAGAGGTAATGACAGACGAACGGAGTGTAACCGGGAGGCTGATTAGCCCACTGAGGTATCTGTGGAAGAAATATGTTTGAAGTATAATTAAAACTTTTCGGTATATTTGCAAAAGTTTGAAGTATAATTAAAACTTTTCATCCTATGAACTTTCCACAAAACCTGATTAAAAGACAAGAATATATCGAACAGATAAATGCAATAAAGCCTGCCACATCCTCACATAAGATGCGGCAGGCTTTATCATTATATGTCTTGAGGTTTATCAGCGCAGCGCCTCTACCTCTTCCGGTGTCAGAGGAATCTTCTTGCCCAAGCGGCGTGCCCCGTCCTCGGTAATCAGGTAATCTTCCTCATTGCGGATACCGCCGAAATCACGGTATTCTTCCACCTTATCGTAATTGATGAAGTCCGCAAATTTCTTTTCGCCTTTCCAAAGGTCTATCAGTTCGGGGATGAAGTAAATGCCCGGTTCAACGGTGTGCACAAAACCCGGTTCCAGAGGAATGGCGAGGCGTTGGCTCTTGCGGCCGAACTGTGTACTCTTAGGCTGGCCGTTATAACCTACCCAGAGTTCGCCGAAATTTTCCATATCGTGCACATCCAGCCCCATCATGTGACCCAGTCCGTGAGGATAGAACAACGCATGTGCGCCTTCGCGTACGGCATCTTCGGCACTGCCCTTCATCAGCCCTAATTCTTTCAAGCCTTCTACCATGACGCGGGCAGAAAGATCATATACCTCCATATAAGGAATGCCCGGGCGAAGCGCTTTCACCGACGCCAGATGCATGGCGTTCTGGATTTCATAAACGGCACGCTGACGGGAAGTGAAAGTTTGGTCGGCAGGGACAGTGGAGGACATATCCCCGCAATAGCCCGAAGGAAGTTCGGCACCGGCATCAATCAGGAACAAGTCCCCCGGCTTTACCTTGTTGCCATGATAATGGTTGTGCAGCGTCTGGCCGTTCACCGTAGCAATCGTTGCAAAAGAAAGGTCACAGTTGTTGGCCTGGGCCACACGGTTCATTTCCGCCACCACTTCATATTCGTACATACCCGGACGAATCACTTTCATGGCCGTGATGTGCATATCGGCGGTCACGTCGCAAGCCTTTTCTATCTCAACGATTTCTTCCGCCGACTTATAATTACGCTGTGCCACCACCGCACGGATAAACGGGATGGAAGCTTCCTGGCGCGAAGCGGGAATACCCAGCCAGTCCATCAGCTTCAGCTTGTGCTCGGCACGGTAAGGAGGAAGATAGTGTACAGCCTGGCCTTTCTGCACAGCTTTGTGCAGGTAACCGGTTATATCGGCAGAAGGGCGGGTCTCCGAAATGCCCACCCGCTCGCTCTTCTCTTTCAGAGTGGGCTGGGTACCCATCCAGACAATATGGTCGATGGTCAATTCATCACCGAAGATAATCTCCTTATCCTCATCAATGTCGATAATGGCCGACAAACCGGCAAATGATAAACCGAAATAATAAAGGAAAGTGGAATCCTGACGATAACGGAATGTATTGTCTTCGTAATTCAATCCCTGTTCGTCGTTACCTAAAAATAATAACACTCCTGAGCCTATGTTTTTTTTCAGCAGGGCTCTGCGCTGTACATACGTTTCTTTAGCAAACATGACGCTTCGTTTTTTTATTGATTCTGTACAAAGATAATGTAAAAAATCAACCGGGCGTCCGCTTTCTTGTTAAATATAACAAGAGAAGATTTCGCATTCCCGAACTATTCACTATTTTTGCCGATAAAGTGAAGACAAGTTACACTCCGGCATAAAAAATAAACAAGTTCATTTCCTATGCATCCGGTTTGTGCTATCTTTGCCGAAGAATTAGATACTAAAATTATGGCACAAGGTTCCCGACAGATACAGACGCAGGCGCAGCAACAGATACAAACGCTGTCACCGCAACAGATTCTGGTAGTCAAACTACTGGAACTTCCCGCTGTGGAGCTTGAGGACCGCATACATGCCGAGCTTCTTGAAAACCCGGCACTGGAAGAGGGGAAGGAGGAATCTTCCAACGATGAATATTCCGATACCCCCGATGCAGACAACGGTCCGGAAGACAGCGGGAGTACCGATTACGATTCTCTGGGCGATTACCTTACAGAAGACGACATCCCCGACTATAAACTACAGGAAAACAACCGCAGCAAAGGTGAACGGGCCGAAGAGATTCCCTTCTCAGACACCACCTCTTTCTACGAGACCTTGAAAGAACAGCTGAGGGAACGTGACCTCACCGAACATCAGCGTGAACTGGCCGAATACCTCATCGGTTCATTAGACGATGACGGACTGTTGCGCAAATCTCTGGACAGCATCAGTGACGAACTTGCCATTTATGCCGGTATCGAGGCTACTCCGGAGGAACTGGAGGACGCGTTGAAGATTATCCAGGATTTTGATCCTGCCGGATTGGGGGCCCGCAGCCTTCAGGAATGCCTGCTCATACAGATCCGGCGCAAGGAGAGGCAGCGCCCCATGTTTTCACCTCCGCAATATTACATAGAAGAGGATATTCTCTCCCAATGCTACGAGGAATTCACCCGCAAGCACTGGGACAAGATAATGCAAAAAATAGATATCAGCGAAGAGACCCTGCAACAGGCCATCAAGGAAATATGCAGGCTGAATCCCCGTCCGGGCGCATCTTTAGGGGAGGCCATCGGCAAAAATATGCAGCAGATAGTTCCCGACTTCATAGTAGATACATATGATGACGGTACCATCAACCTGACACTGAACAACCGCAATGTTCCCGAACTGCGTATGAGCCGCGATTTCACCGAAATGGTGGAGGAACATACCAAAAACAAGGCCAACCAATCCAAGGAGTCCAAAGAGGCCATGATGTTCCTCAAACAAAAGATGGATGCTGCACAAGGATTTATCGATGCCGTGAAACAGCGTCAGAATACTCTGATGACCACCATGCAGGCTATCATCGACCTGCAACGTCCTTTCTTTCTTGAGGGGGACGAGTCTTTGCTGCGTCCCATGATCCTGAAAGACGTTGCCGAACGCACAGGGCTGGACATATCGACCATCTCCCGCGTAAGCAACAGCAAATATGTACAGACCAACTACGGCATTTATCCGCTGAAATACTTCTTCAACGACGGTTACATTACTGAAGACGGTGAAGAGATGTCCGTACGCGAAATCCGCAAAATACTGAAAGAATGCATCGACAACGAGGACAAGAAGAAACCGCTGACTGATGACGAGCTGACCGAAATGCTGAAAGAGAAAGGATATCCGATAGCCCGCCGCACGGTAGCCAAATACCGCCAGCAGATGAACATCCCCGTTGCAAGGCTCAGAAAGTAGGCAACAGGGTATCAACAAAGACTGTAGAATAATATAATAGTAAATAATCAGATGGTGGAAGAGCATATAATAGCAGACAAGACCTTAATCCGGACAGCGAAAGTCATTTCGGCCATATTCACGCCGTTTTCCATCCCTTTCCTGGCGTTCCTGGTTCTGTTTGTGTTTTCGTACCTGCGCATCATGCCCATACAATACAAGCTGATTGTGCTGGGAGTGGTGTACTGTTTCACGATTATGATGCCCACATTGACTATCTTCATTTTCCGTAAGATCAATGGCTTCAGCCCGGAGGATCTGAGAGAGAGGAAACGGAGGTACATCCCCTTTATCCTGACAATCACGTCCTATATCTTCTGCCTGCTTATGATGCACCGGCTGAACATACCTTGGTATATGACCGGCATCATACTTGCCGCACTGGTAGTGATGGTCATCTGCATTATCGTCAATTTGAAGTGGAAGCTCAGCGAACACATGGCAGGAGCAGGATCCGTAATAGGAGGCCTGGTCGCTTTCAGTGCCTTGTTCAGCTATAATCCGGTATGGTGGTTGTGCCTTTTTATTTTGGTGGCAGGTGTATTGGGTACCGCCCGCATCATCCTGCAACACCATACGTTGGGTGAAGTGATGGGAGGATTTACGGTAGGTCTGGTCTGCTCCCTGTTGGTACTCCATCCACTGAGCAATATACTGTTCCGTATCTTCCTCTTTTAAACAGTGAATTATAAACAATCAAATAGTATTAACCCCTTAAAACTAACAATTATGAATTTTCCAACCAATGTAAAGTACACGAAAGAACATGAATGGATTCGCCTGGAAGGTGACGTAGCTTATGTAGGCATTACCGATTATGCACAGGAACAGCTGGGCGATATCGTATTCGTAGATATCCAGACAGAAGGTGAAACCTTGGCTGCCGACGAAGTGTTCGGTACCATCGAAGTGGTAAAGACCATCTCTGACCTTTTCTTGCCCGTTGCCGGTGAAGTGCTGGAACAGAACGAGGCGCTTGCCGACCAACCGGAACTAGTAAACAAAGACCCGTACGGCGAAGGCTGGCTCATCAAGGTTAAACCTGCCGCCGACGCCGATTTCGACAGCCTGCTGGATGCGGAAGCATACAAGGCGCTGATCAACGAATAAATTAGGAAAACCGCCCTCACCGTCCTCTTGCTCCTCTCTCCTTGAAACAAGAAGGGAAACAAGGGAACGGTGAGGCTTTAATTAAATATTATGTCTCCAATAGTTAGCATCATCATGGGTAGCACCTCGGATCTTCCGGTAATGGAGAAGGCCGCGCAGTTACTCAATGATTTACATGTACCGTTTGAAATAAATGCTCTTTCCGCTCACCGCACGCCGGAGGCCGTAGAAGAGTTTGCGAAAAATGCCCGCAAACGCGGCATTAAAGTGATTATTGCCGCTGCCGGCATGGCTGCCGCCCTGCCCGGTGTAATTGCCGCCAACACAACCCTGCCTGTCATTGGTGTACCGATAAAAGGATCCGTGCTTGACGGGGTAGATGCACTTTATTCAATCATCCAGATGCCTCCGGGCATACCGGTGGCTACAGTTGCCATCAATGGCGCCATGAATGCTGCCATTCTCGCCGTACAGATGCTGGCGCTAAGCGATGAATCTCTGGCCGGAACTTTTGCTGCTTACAAAGAGGGTTTAAAAAAGAAAATCGTCAAGGCAAATGAAGATCTGAAAGAGGTGAAATACGAGTATAAGACTAATTAATAATGTAAATTCTTCATTCATATTGTGGATTTATTCAACTATTCCCGCCGGGAAACATCAGAAGTAAACATTGGAGCCACCCCTATGGGCGGCTCCAATCCTATCCGCATACAAAGTATGACCAATACGGCTACACAGGACACGGAAGCCTGTGTAGCCCAGGCAAAGCGCATTGTAGATGCGGGAGGTGAATATGTGCGCCTCACGGCGCAGGGCATCAAGGAAGCTGAAAACCTGATGAACATCAATGCCTCCCTCCGCCGGGACGGCTATATGGTGCCGCTTGTTGCCGATATCCACTTCAATCCCAAAGTGGCCGACGTAGCAGCGCTCTATGTGGAAAAGGTACGCATCAATCCGGGAAATTATGTGGATGCCGCGCGTACTTTCAAGCATTTGGACTATACGGACGAAGAATATGCGCAGGAACTGCAGAAGATACGCGATCGTTTCATTCCTTTCCTCGATATCTGTAAGGCCAATCATACGGCTATCCGTATCGGTGTAAACCACGGTTCCTTGTCCGACCGCATCATGTCCCGCTATGGCGACACTCCGGAAGGCATGGTAGAATCATGCATGGAATTCCTTCGCATCTGTGTGGAACAAGATTTCAAGGATGTCGTAATTTCCATCAAGGCCTCCAACACAGTGGTAATGGTAAAGACCGTACGCTTGCTGGCTGCCGTCATGGAACAGGAAAACATGTACTTCCCGTTGCACCTCGGCGTTACGGAGGCCGGAGACGGTGAAGACGGACGCATCAAATCGGCATTGGGCATCGGTGCCCTGCTGGCCGACGGTCTGGGTGACACCATCCGTGTTTCTTTGAGCGAAGCCCCCGAAGCAGAGATTCCCGTAGCACGCAAACTCGTGGACTACATCGTGCAGAGGCAGAATCATCCCTATATTCCGGGTGCGGATGTTCCGGAATTCAACTACCTGTCTCCTACGCGTCGCAAGACAACTGCCGTGCATAATATCGGCGGAGAGAACCTGCCTGTAGTCATCAGTGTACGTCTGGACGGCAATATGGAATTCAACCCACAATTTGTACCCGACTATGTCTATACAGGCCGTTCGCTGCCCGAGCAACTCCGGGAGGACACGCAATACATCGTCGACTCTGACATTTGGCTGAGCGAGGCGATTTCCGGAGCCGACATGACCGGGATATGGCCCTCCTTCAAGAGTGACCAGCTTCCCTTTATCAGTACTTGTCCCAGCAGCCTGAAATTCCTCTTCATCACCTATATGGGACTGAACGATGAAGCCATCGCCTGTCTGAAACTTCATCCCGAGATTGTACTGGTATCGCAGAGTATCCATCCCAACCGCTTGGGAGAACAGCGTGCCTTGGTGCATCAGATGATGAAAGAAGGATTGGATAATCCTGTGGTATTCTTCGAACATTATTCAGAGGATGAAACGGAAAACCTGCAAATCAAAGCGGCAGCCGATATGGGCGCACTCATCTTCGACGGTCTTTGCGACGGCCTTTTACTATATAACCAAGGCAGCATCGATCCCGTTCTTTTGGACACCACTGCCTTCGGCATCCTGCAAGCCGGGCGGGTGCGCACCAGCAAAACGGAATACATCTCCTGCCCGGGTTGCGGACGCACGCTCTACGACTTGGAAAGCACCATTGCCCGCATCAAGGCGGCAACCGGTCATCTGAAAGGATTGAAAATCGGCATCATGGGCTGTATCGTAAACGGGCCGGGAGAGATGGCGGATGCCGACTATGGTTATGTAGGTGCCGGACGCGGCAAAATCAGCCTGTATAAAAAGAAAGAATGTATAGAGAAAAACATTCCCGAAGAAGAAGCGGTAGAAAGACTGATTGAACTGATAAGGAAAAACGGTGACTATACCGAGATGGAGGTGTGTCAAAACTGATAAAAGAACGCAAATTACACAAATTACGCAAAAAAGCGAATCTGATAATCGTTGATTATCAGTAGTCATTAAAAAGCAGGGGTTGCGTAATTTGTGTAATTTGTGTTCTAAATCTTTATTTTGACACACCTCCATCTATCCGGACAATACCACGGATTATAAGATAAGCAACAGTGCTTACTTACCTCCTTTCTTCACCGCAGCCGCAACCGGAACACTCAACATTTCCTTGTACTTCACCGGATCAGTCAGAATCTTCTCCGCCTCCTTCAAATCATCATCATCCTTCAGCTGTTCGATGATGCTTCCACGCTGATAATAATAACGCTTGATGATTTCCACCGCAATCATGGTCTTTATCTCCTTGGAGAAATGGTCGAGGTCACGTTCAAGGTTATGAGTCAACTTCTTTTCCAGCGCCTTAAACTCCTCTGAAGCCTCGGTGAGGTAGCCTTCAAATTCCGCCATCTCCTTCAGGTTCTTCAGTATTTTTTCCGTTTGCTGGTCATATTTGAAATCAGCCTTCTTTACCAGAGCCTTGAAATCAGCATAATCGGCATCAGTTATTTCAAATTTGTCCGGAGTAGGAATGGTAGGATGTTTCAGGCAATATTGAGTAGCATAATCAAATATCAGGTTATCATTCACCAGATAGAACAATATATTGGGTAACTTCTCCTGCTTCACGACAATATCCGGAGTCACTCCACCTCCGTCACGCACCTCACGACCGGCTGCCGTATGGAATACCGTGGTCAGGCTATCGGGAATACGCCCTACGCTGCCATCCTCATTGCGATGCTTGTAGTCAATGGCTTGCACGCAACGTCCGCTGGGAATATAGTACTTGGAAGTCGTAATTTTCATGGTACTCCCGTAAGGCAACGGACGGGTAGTCTGCACCAGGCCCTTGCCAAAAGTACGGTTACCTACAATGACTGCCCGGTCGTAATCCTGCAATGCACCTGCCAGAATTTCCGCAGCCGACGCCGAACTGCTGTTCACCAACACCGCCAAAGGAATTTCCAGATCCAACGGCTCGCGCAGAGTCTTGTATGAATTGCTCGCCTGCTTCACTTTCCCTTTCGTGGTCACAAGCGTCTTGCCGCGAGGAAGAAAATAATTCGCAATCTCTACAGCCTCGTCCAGCAAACCGCCGCCATTGTTGCGCAGGTCTATCACCAAAGAAGTGATGCCTTTCTTTTTCAAATCCAGAAATGCCTGTTTGAATTCCTTGGAAGGATTACCGGAGAAAGAGCTAAGATTAATGTAGCCTATATTCTTATCCAGCACCGTGTAATAGGGAATCAAAGGCAACTGGATGGAACGGCGTACAATATCGAATTCCAACGGTTTCTCCGTACCCGGGCGCTGTACCTTCAGCTTAAAGCTGGTTCCCACTTGTCCGCGAAGCAGTTCGCTGACCTCCTGGTTGTTTTTTCCGGCAAGATCCTTCCCGTCAATTTCCATCAGTATATCACCGACTTTCAGTCCTACATTGGCAGCAGGCATATTTTCATAGGGTTCGGCAATCATGGAACGTTTCAACTTCGTATTCCAGGTTATTACGGAACCGATACCGCCATAAGAATTCTTCAGCATCTGCTCCAGTTCACTCTGATCCTCCTCGGGAAAATAATTCGTATAAGGATCAAGTGAATAAAGCATAGCGTCAATTCCTTCACGAATAGTCTTGTTCGGGTCAATCGTATCTACATAGAACATATCCAATTCCTTCACGATCGAATTGAATATATCCAGATTCTTGGCCACCTGAAAACTGCGGCTGTCACCACTCTTGAAACTCAAAAAGCAGGCAGCACCCACTACAACCAGCAAAGCGGCTATCCAGCGCATCTTAAAAAATCTCTTCATCTTAATCAATATTATAGTCTTACAACTCACTAATTTCTTTCTTTATCTTTTCCCACTGTACTTCCGGCAGTTCCGCTCCGATTACCTGAATTACATCCCTGGAAAGGAGAGAACCTATCCTGGCGCACTTTTCCAACGAATAGCCGCAAGTAAGGCCATACAGGAAACCGGCAGCAAAATAATCCCCGGCCCCCGTAGTATCTACCACCTTTTCTACCGGAACAGCCTCTACACGTATCTCTTCGGTCCCTTTACGGATAATAGAGCCGCGGGCACCCAATTTTACAATGGCAATACTACACATTTTTGCTATAATATCCAAAGCTTCTTCCGGTTCTTTGCCTGTAAAGGCTTTGGCCTCTTCCTCATTGGCAAATACGATATCCACATATTTATTGATCAGCAGCGAGAAGAAATCAAGCTCTTCTTCCACAATATTATAGCTTGCCATGTCCAGACAAATCTGTAACCCGGCTTCTTTAGCCAGCTCAATGGCACGCAGAATCATATCATGGTCTTGCACCAAGTAACCTTCGATAAACAGATAGGCATAGCCTTTGAACATCTCCAACGAAAGGTCTTCCGCCTTCAACGTAGCCGCCGCTCCTAAATAAGTGCCGAATGTCCTCTCTCCATCGGGAGAAATGAAAGTGGACGCCACGCCGGACGGCAAAGTGGCAGAAAGCAATAATTTGGCTTCCGTTCCCCGTTCCAGCAAACTGTCGCGAAAAAAATTCCCATAAAAGTCATTATTTACTTTCCCGATAAATCCTGTGCCTGCTCCCAGGCATGCCATGCCCCGGATAGCGTTCCCTGCGGAGCCCCCGTTAGCCAAATGTGTTTTCATTTGACTGAAACAAGCGTTGATTTTCTGCAGTTTATCTTCGTCTATAAGGGTCATGCTTCCCTTGGGAAGTTGCATTTCATTCAGTATATCATCACTCTCAAGGGTTACCAGCACATCGACCAAAGCGTTGCCTAATCCTATTATTTTATCCATTTTCGATATTTTTTTTGCAAAGATATTGCATATTTCAAAATATCCTATTACTTTTGCAGCGCATTTGAGAAAAAACAACATTCTTCCTTAGCTCAGTCGGTTAGAGCATCTGACTGTTAATCAGAGGGTCCTTGGTTCAAGTCCAAGAGGAAGAGCAAAAAGGTTCGTCATTCCGGCGAACCTTTTTTGTTTTACGAATTTGCCACGGCCAATGTCAGAATGCTGATGCGGATGCCTTCCACCCCCTTGAACACATCGGCACAGGCAGTGGTAGTGGAACCTGTGGTCAATACATCATCCACGATAAGAATATGCTTTCCTTTGAAAAGTTCAGGATGACGGACCTCGAAAATGCCATCCACATTTTCCCATCGTTCATAAACGGATTTACGGGTCTGCGTATCGGTATGTTTCACGCGGACTACGGAAGAAGTGTCTGTGGGAATACCGGTCACAGCAGATATTCCACGTACAATGCACTCACTTTGGTTATAGCCACGCAGTTTCTGCTTGCGGGGATGCAAGGGAACCGGCACAATCCGGTCAATGTCCCGGAAAAAGCCTGCGGGCAGCAGTTCGGCAGCCATAAAACGTCCCATTACCTCTCCCAAATCCTTTCTTCCGCCATATTTCAGCAAGTAGAGGATATTACGAAAATCGCTCCCCTTATGATAAAAGAAATAGGCAGTGGCGCGTTCCAGAGGCATCTTTCCCCAAAACAGACGCTCCACCGGATTATCTTTGCGAAGATGGTAATTAGTCCGGGGCATGCCTATATTGCATTTTATGCAGATACCTTCCTCCCCTTCTTGCAAGGAGGCGCCACACACAGCGCAAAGGCGCGGAAAAAAGAGGTGGACGAATGACAGGAGCCAGGTTTTAACTCTGCTTTCCATATCCTGTCAGACCGGCGCCCCTTCCACCAGCCCCAGGAACAAGGGATGCAACGGACCGTTGGTAGCAATAATGTGATGTCCTTCCAGAAATTCATCATTTCCCCGGAAGTCCGTAACCCTGCCGCCTGCCTCTTGCACCATAAGCGCCGCAGCCGAAAAGTCCCACTTGCCGATGAAAGCCTCCAGCCAGGCATCAAAACGACCGGCGGCCACATAACACATGGCAAGCGCGGCCGAACCATTCATACGGATACCTGCCACCCGGCCATAAAGTTCGTGTATCAGATGTTCTCCGGTAGGGGCATATTGTCCGGAGTTATAAGGCAGTTCAATGACCACGAAAGCCTCTTCGGCACATGGCACGGAAGAGACCCGCAGCCGTTCTCCGTTCATGTAAGCGCCTCCGTGCCGCCAAGCATAGAAACATTCATCACGGGACGGCTCGTAAACCACCCCCAACAGAAGAGCCTGCTTGCTGCGCAATGCAATGCTGACACAATAGGGAGCGTTGTCATGTATATAATTGGTAGTTCCGTCCAAAGGATCCACCACCCAGCAATAAGGCTCGTCGTGATACAGGGCAGAACCTTCCTCTGTGATGAACCCCGCTTCAGGCAACAAAGCCCTGAGTGCCGCTACTATCCTTTTTTCCGACTCCTTATCAACATAGGAAACATAGTCATGCGCATGCTTCTCTTGTACCGCTTCACGGCGGAAACCTTTTCGTTCCTCTTTCAAGAAATGCCCTGCCTCGCGGGCTATGCGGCAGACCGATTCTGTCAAGGCCTTTAAATCTTCCATATATTATCTTTATTTATCCGGAGTATCGTCCGTTTGCCGGTAAATCAATTTTCCCCGTTGGCAGACGGTCCATTTACCGTTCTCAAAGCGTACGTTTTTCGTATCATCGTCCTCTACATTCCAAGCATATCCGCCGGAAGGCAAGCCGCGGCGGTCAAGAATCTCATTGGGAACCCCCTCTTCCGAGAAGAACAATTCCACCTGTGCGGAATCGGGACTGAAAACTAAAAACAGGCTCCTCTCCGCATCATCCACCGCATCCATGCGGACTCCTTTTTCCCACAAACGGATACAGTCTTTCTGCACCTCGCTCCATGTATATCCGGCAGAGGCTATGCAACCATGCCCGTCCCTGTCATCGCCCACTATAGCCGTTTTTTCAGCGGCAGTATCCTCTTTTTTCCCGCCGGCATTGCCACAACCGGCAAACAAGACTCCGGCACAGGCCAGAAATAGGAAAGTCCTTTTTACACTCATACATTTTTCATTTATTGTTTTTACTCAGACAAAGGTATAAACAAATCGGTGAAAACTATTCATTGGCGGTAAAAAACACAGCCTTTGCTATCCAGGCACAAGCCTCGGCATCCGCAAGCGCATTATGGTGCCGTTCCAGCTTATAGCCACAACAAGCAGCTACGGTATGAAGCTGGTAATCGGGCAATCCTTTGATAACACGCCGCGATGCCTGCAATGTGCAGTAGAAATCATAATCCGGATAATCCATGCTGTAAGTGCGGAAAACGGCTTTCAAACAACTCTCGTCGAAAGCCTTGTTGTGCGCAACCAAGGGCAAACCTTCAATACGGGGAGCAATCTCCCTCCATACATCGGGAAAAACAGGAGCACCCGCCGTATCCGCCAACGTCAAGCCATGCACGCGGGTCGTCCAGTAAGTATAGTATTCCGGTTCGGGACGGATCAGACTGTAGTAACTGTCTGTTATCTCTCCCTCTTTTACTATCACTACGCCAACGCTGCACACGCTGCAGCGCTGTTCGTTGGCTGTCTCAAAATCAATAGCGGCAAAGTTCCTCATCGTACTGTCTTGTTTGAAAATACCCTAAATACGCGTCATTCGCAGGCAACAGGAGCGACCGGCTCATTCATCCTCAAGAATCTCAAAAGGCACGCGGAAAGACACTCCCCGCTTCATCAGTTCCGCCAGGTTAGGATAAATCCTGTCCTTGAACGACTTCCAGCCCCGATACTCCATCCGGGTCCACCCCGCTTCCGCCAATGCCAGCCCGCGCGGGTAAGTCATGTAGCTTGCCCGGTTGATGTCTCTGATGGCTTCTCCCCAAAGCGTTCCCATCACCCCAATGATATGCTTCCGGTCAGCGGGCGCAAGCTTATAGGTAGGATCAAAGGTATATGTCTGCCGGAGTGGAGTGACGGGCATCCCCCAGTTGTTGAATTCGGGCAGGTCGTTTTTGAACTGCGGATAATCCAGATAGGCATATTCGCCGGGAGCAAGAAGCAATGCATTGCCCGACTTACCCGTCAGCTCAATACACTTGGGCGTAAGCCCGTAACGCCATGACACCAGAGTAACGTCCTGCGGATAATTCAGGAGATAATGGTTGGCCGGCAGACGCACATTATCCAGCTCACACCACAGGATAGTGTGCAGGCCGTATTTTTTTGTCATGGTCAACACCTTCGTAAAGAAGAATTCCATCAGTTGCTCCGGCTTCGTATAGCCTTCCCGGCGCATCAGTGCAAGGTTTTCAGAACTTTTTGCCCAATTGCGTTCAATAGCCGACTCGTCACCTCCCAAATGAATGGTCTTTGAAGGAAATATGTCCGCCACCTCACGGATAACATCATCAAGCACCTCATACACCTTGGGGTTGGCGGCCGAAAGCATCACATTGTCCGTCCGGCCAAGCACGAAGACAGAATCTTTCAGAAAATCACAGCGCAGTTCGGGATATGCCGTCAACATGGCGGCGGTATGTCCCGGAACATCTATTTCCGGCACAATCTCCACATTGCGCAAGGCGGCATAAGCTATCAGTTCCCGAAGCTCCTCCTGCGTATAAAATCCATTGTCCGGACTTGGCGTCTGCGCCTTTGCGTTGCGGAAAGCTCCAATCCCGGTCAGCTCCGGACGGCTCTTTATTTCAATGCGCCACCCCTGGTCATCGGTCAGATGCAGTTGCAGCCTGTTGTACTTGAAGCGTGCCATTTCATCAATATAATCCTTTACATCCTGCACAGGCAGAAAATGGCGTGCCGGATCGAGCATCAACGCACGAACCGGATAGGCGGGCGCATCATCTATATGCACTGCCTGTATTTTTCTTTGTCCGGTATTCACGGCATCACCCAACAGAAGCTGGTCAAGAGTCATGACACCATACAACACCCCCGCCGGCGTACTTCCTTCTATGGATATGCCTTTGCCGTCAACGGTAAGCCTGTATCGTTCCCTCCCTTCCAGCCGGTCATTAAGCATCAAGCGGATTCTGCCTTTCTCCGCCCGTTCAGGCTTGAGGCCGAACCGTTGCTTAAAAACGTCCTGCAACGCTTCTGCCGCAAACAGCAGTTCGGCAGGCACGGATGATACCGTTTCTTTTTCGGATATACGGAAAGTCCCGTCAAGTAGTTTCACACCGTTTGGATAAGGAATCAATGCAGCCAAGTTGTTTTGTGCCGGAGCCATGAGTCCGGAGAACAAAGCCAAGATAAAAAATAATGCTTTCTTCATGATTAGATTATAAGTTAGTTTATTTTAGATTATAAATACGGTCATTCTCACGAACGGGGCAATCCCGTCAAGCAACGGGGGTGCTTACAGCCCCACCGTCTTTCCCTCCGCAATGGACTGTATGGATCGGGGTGTGACGGAAGTCCACAACGCCAAATCCCCGAGAGTTGCCGGATAAGGAATCTCATCCTTCAAATCAGCCTCCAGAGCCTTCAGCATGATATAGTCCATACCTTGATGATGCGTGTCCGCCACCAAGGCCTCCTTGCCCCATCGATGCCAATAGATATGTTCATAACGGTCTATATAGGCCGCATCCGCCTCCCAAGTCTCATCAGGGCTGCTGCCTTCTATATAGATCAACCGCCTGTCTCCCTGCCAGATGCCTTTCGTCCCCTGTACTTCAAAGTCCAGGCTGCGCGGACGCGGCAAAGTAGTATCGTGGGTCAGCGTGATGAGAATGCCCTTTTCCGTTTCCAACTGAGTGACGACAACATCTCCCGTCCGTATCTTTACGTCCGTATTCCCTCCCAGGTCCCTTATGCGCTGCAATATTCCGGCCGGTTTGGAAGCAAAGGAGGTCAGGCATTTGACCCGGTCTTTCCGGTTGATGCCGGCAATCATGCAAAGAGGTGCCAAGCCATGCGTAGGATAAAGGTCACCGTTCTCCTCCTGATAGAATCTGCCGCGCCACACGCTTTCCGTTTTCTCCCGGTTGCCGATATTTCCCGCGTCATCCAGCAACAGATGACGCAAATCATGCCGGTACCCCCCACGCATATAGACAATCTCTCCCAACAGACCGGCATTCACAATATTAGAGACTGCAAGATTCTCGCGCATGAAAAGCGTGTTTTCCAAAGGAAATACCCGGCAACCGTGCCGGTCCGCCGATTCCATCAAAGGCAAGTATTCATCTACATAAAGCCCCCCTTTTATTTCCAAAGCGACATGGCACCCTCTTTCAACACACTGCAAAGCATGCTGTACATGATACTGCCAGGGAGAGGCCACAAACACCAGGTCCGGTGCATGCCGGTCAAGCATATCCAGATAATCGTCTTCGCTCCGGTTATAACACAAGACACCGGGTATTCCGGAATCCTCCACCCCGGGATCGGCGAATGCCACTATCCGGAAAGCGGGAAGACATTGCAACAACTTCAGCAGTTGCTTCCCACGATACCCCAGCCCTATGAAAGCAGTCTTTATCATATTCTTCTTCTCCAACTCTTCATGTTTACTAAAAACGTTCAAATATAAAGGTTTCCACGATTCCTACCAAATATTATTGCAATGCGCTCAAATTGCATTACCTTTGCCCCGGAGGCAAAGACAGGCTATGCTGTCCCCACTTCCGTCAAAGACTAAAGCCTTGTAATTATGGAACATCCTCTTTCCCAATTCAAATACTGCCCGAAATGCGGTTCCGCCCGTTTCGAGATTCACAATGACAAGTCCAAGCAATGTGCCGATTGCGGTTTTGTCTATTATTTTAACCCTTCAGCCGCCACGGTGGCGCTGATTCTGAATGAACGGAACGAACTTCTGGTATGCCGTCGCGCCAAAGAGCCTGCAAAAGGCACGCTTGACCTTCCCGGAGGCTTCATTGACATGGCCGAGACCGGAGCAGAAGGAGTCAGCCGTGAAGTAAAAGAAGAAACCGGCATGGAAGTGACCAAGACGGAATACTTGTTCTCGTTGCCTAACATTTATATCTATTCCGGTTTTCCCGTACACACGCTCGACCTGTTTTTCCGCTGTACAGTGGCCGATACCCGGCACTTCAAGGCAATGGACGACGCAGCCGATGTATTCTTCGTGCCTCTGGAGGAAGTCCGCCCGGAAGACTTCGGGCTTGAATCCATCCGCAAGGGGGTGGCAAGGTTCTGCCATTTCCTAAAAAAGTCAAATAAATGAAACAAATCCGGGTAAAAAAACGTATTTTTGTAAAATACCTATTCTATAGAAAATGAAACATAAAATCTCCCGAATACTTTGCACGGCACTTTGCTGCGCACCTTTACTCGCGACTGCACAGACAAGCGAGAAGAATACCTCCCCACAGGGGCTCTATCAGGAAGGACAAAGCCTGTTCCAACAGAAAGCATATTCCGCAGCCATCTCTCCGCTGCAAGCTTTTATCAAGCAGATGGACGCCGACGGGAAACCGTTGTCCGCCACCGGAGAAAGACAGGAAGCCGAATACATGCTGGTTTGTGCCGCATACGAGCTCAGAGTCCCCCAAAGCATAGAACTGCTGAGGAACTTTCTGGACGAATATCCGGATACCCCCCATGCCAACCGCATTTACGCACTGATAGCCTCTGCCTATTTCTTTGAAGGGAAATACGACGATGCACTGGCCATGTTCAATTCCGCCCGTCTTGATCTTTTAGGTTCCGAAGAACGGGATGACATGACCTACCGTCTGGCCACCTGCTACCTGAAAACCGGCAATGTAAAGGAAGCCGCCATCTGGTTCGAGACCCTGCGCAGCACCGGCAAGAAGTATGCGGCGGACTGCAGTTATTACCTCTCTTACATCCGCTATACCCAAGGACGGTATGACGAAGCCCTCAGCGGTTTCCTTCCCTTGCAGGATTGTACCAAATATGAAGCGTTGGTACCTTATTACATCGCGGAAATCTATCTGATCAAGAAAAACTACGACAAGGCGGAAATCGTTGCACAGAATTATTTGTCCGCCTATCCCGGCCAGCCCCATACAGGAGAGATGTACCGTGTACTCGGTACGGCGGAATACCACTTCGGAAAATATCACGAGGCGATGAAATCCTTCGAAAGATATTTGGAAAACAATGCCGGAACCACCCATAGAAGAGACGCGCTGTATATGTTGGGAATGTCTTGCTACCAATGCGGCGTCTATTCCCAAGTACCGGACATCCTCGGCGAAGTGACCACGGGAAACGACGCACTCTCACAAAATGCCTACCTGCACATGGGACTGGCTTACCTGCAACTGGCAGACAAGACCAAGGCACGCATGGCTTTTGAACAGGCTGCCGCCAGCAACGCCGACCTTAAGATAAAGGAGCAGGCTGCCTACAACTATGCATTATGCATCCATGAGACCTCCTATTCCGCCTTCGGCGAATCGGTAACTGTCTTCGAAAAGTTTCTGAATGAATTCCCAAACTCCCCGTACGCCGACAAAGTCAGCAATTACCTGGTGGAGGTTTATATGAATACCCGCAGCTATGATGCCGCTCTGAAATCCATCGAGCGCATCACGCACCCAAGCAAGGCCATCCTGGAAGCCAAGCAGAAAATCCTGTTCCAGCTCGGCACACAATCTTTCGCCAATACCCGGTTCGAACAGGCCATCGGCTATTTCAACCAAAGTACCGCATTGGGGCAATACAACCTGCAGACCAAGGCTGATGCCCTTTACTGGCTTGGCGAGGCCTACTACCGCCTGGGCCGGATGCAGGAAGCCGCCCGTCATTTCAATGACTATCTGACCCTTACACGGCAGAGAGACACGGAGATGTTTGCACTGGCCTATTACAACCTTGCCTACATCGCTTTTCACCAGAAGGACTATGCTACGGCAGAAAGCCGTTTCCGCAACTTCGTCCAGCTGGAAAAAGGAGAGAACCCTACCGCCCTGGCGGATGCCTATAACCGCATCGGTGACTGCAACCTGCATGTCCGCCGTTTCGACGAAGCCAAGCGATACTACACGAAAGCAGAAAGTTTAGGGACACCGGCAGGTGATTACTCTTTCTATCAACTGGCATTGGTAGCCGGCCTGCAGAAAGACTACAACGGCAAAGTTTCCTTGCTGGACCGTCTGGCAAGCAAATATCCCCATTCCCCATACGCCATCAACGCCCTTTATGAAAAGGGACGCTCATACGTGCAAAGCAACAACAGCCGCCAGGCCATTGCCGCCTTCCGCGAACTGCTGAACAAGTATCCCGAAAGTCCCGTCAGCCGAAAAGCCGCTGCCGAAATAGGCCTGCTCTACTACCAGAACGATGACTACGACCGTGCCATCGAGGCCTACAAGCACGTTGTCACTCAATACCCGGGCAGCGAGGAAGCACGCCTTGCCATGCGCGACTTGAAGTCCATCTATGTGGATGCCAACCGTGTGGATGAATTCGCGACCCTCGCCGCACAGATGCCGGGCGAAATCCGTTTCGAACCCAGCGAGCAGGACTCCCTGACCTATATCGCTGCGGAGAAAGTTTACATGAAAGGAGAAGCCATGCCTGCCAAAGACAGCTTTACCCGCTATCTGCAAAGTTTCCCGAACGGTTCGTTCAGCCTGAATGCACATTATTACCTCTGCGTCATCGGCAAAGAACAGAAGGATGACGAAGCCGTGCTTGAACATGCCGGGAAATTATTGGAGTACCCCGACAATCCCTACTCGGAAGAGGCCTTGCTGATGCATGGGGAAATTCTGTTCAACCGCCGACAATACGACCAGGCAATCGCCGACTACAAAAAGCTACAGGCCAAAGCCACCACTGCCGAACGCCGCCAACTCGGCTCCACCGGTGTGCTTCGCTGCGCTGCCTTGATGCACGAGGATACGGAAACCATCCATGCCGCCACCGCTCTCCTCGGGGAAGCCAAGCTGTCTCCGGAACTTCGCAATGAAGCCCTTTACTACCGTGCCAAAGCCTATTTGAACCAGAAAGCGGACAAGAAAGCCATGGATGACCTCAAGTCGCTCGCCAAAGATACCCGCACCCTCTACGGGGCAGAAGCCAAATATCTGGTGGCACAGCAACTCTACAATGCACATGAATATGCCGCTGCCGAAAAAGAAATTCTCAACTTCATCGACCAGAGCACTCCGCACGCTTATTGGCTGGCGCGAAGCTTTGTCCTTTTGTCCGATGTATATGTGGCTATGGACAAGAAACTCGACGCACGCCAATATCTGTTAAGCCTGCAACAAAATTACCAGGCAGACGACGATATCGAAGGCATGATTAACGAGAGACTGGAAAAGTTGAAATAAACAATAGATCATTATGAAAAAGATACAATATATCCTCGCAGGAACGGCGCTTGTCGCCCTCCCTTTAGGAGCACAAGCTCAACAGCAAGCCAAAGACTCTACGATGAACCGTACGGTCGTCGTGGAACAGGAATACAATCCGGACATCATGGATGCCTCGAAGGTCAACGTATTGCCCAAGGTGGAACCGCCCGCCGTCAGCAAGAAGGAAGTAGAATATGACGCCACCCTGATGCCTGCCGGAGAGATACCGGCCGTCACGATGCAGGCCTATACCGGAAAGGAGACACAACAGAAAGCGTCACCGGGCTATGCCCGTCTGGGGTACGGCAACTATGGCAATCTGGACGCACGTGCCAACTACCTGTTCACCTTGCCCAACAGTGACCGTCTGAACCTCACCTTCCACATGAACGGCATGAATGGCAAGCTGGACTTGCCGGAGAGCAAGGATGACTGGAAATCTTACTACTACCGCAGTCATGCCGGAATGGATTACATACACTCATTCAAGAAGATCGACCTGAATGTAGCGGGCAATTTCGATTTGAGCAACTTCAATTTCCTGGATGCTCCGGCAGGAGTCAAACAAAAGTTCACATCCGGTGACGTACACTTCGGCGTGAAATCTACAGACAGCAGCCTGCCTTTGCAGTTCAAGGCAGAAACCAACCTCCTGTTCTACGAACGCCAATATGATTTCGGCACACAAGACTCCAAAGAGGGCATTGTACGTACCAAGGCAGAAGTGTCGGGAGCCATCTCGGAAGAACAGTTCATAGGAATCGGATTTGCCATGGACAATGCATTCTACAAGAATAACGGCTTCGAAGACTACACCTCCGTCCATCTGAACCCCCACTACCGTTATGAAAGCGAAGAGTGGAAAATACGCGTCGGGGCAAACGTGGATATGGCATTGAATTTCGGTAAGAAGTTCCGCGTCTCTCCGGACGTAACGGCCCAATACAACTTCTCCGACAGTTACATATTATATGCCCAGGCAAAGGGAGGCAAACGGCAAAATGATTTCCGCCGTATCGGTGAGTTTTGCCCGTACGGACAGGTTGCTCCCCAACCGGATGCCACGTACGAGCAGCTGAATGCCGCCTTGGGATTCAAAGCCAACCCCATTGACGGATTATGGTTCAACATTTACGGAGGCTACCAAGACTTGAAGAACGAACTGTATTTCTCGCCTGACGAATCTGAATTCACAGAAACAGGCCGTTTCCAGATGCTCAGAATAGGTCAGCAGAACATGAGCGATGTATATGCAGGCGCCGAAATCAGCTATGCCTATAAAAACATCATCGCTTTCACAGCCTCCGGCATTTACCGGGACTGGGACACTTCCGGAAAAGAAGGCCGGGAGAAAGGGACGGTACTTGCCTATAAGCCCGCTTTTGAAGGAAACTTCCGTATAGACGTACGCCCGGTTCCCACGGTACTGGTAAACCTGGGCTATCAGCATATCTCCCGCGAAAAGGCGGAAGGAATGAAAACCGACCCTGTGAGCAACCTTTACTTAGGCGGCAGTTATGAAATCTTCAAAGGCATTTCCGTATATGCGCAGGCAAACAATTTGTTGAACAAAGAGTACCGATATTATTGGGGATACCCCACTGAAGGCATCAATTTTGTAGGCGGTGTAAGCTTCCGTTTCTAATTTTTTTCCTACTTTTGCGGTCAATTCAGTGGCGGGAGTCACTTATAAAACAGAAAATTATGCAGAAAAACCTAGTCATTGTCGAGTCACCGGCAAAAGCAAAAACGATAGAAAAATTCCTGGGAAAGGACTTTAAGGTACTTTCCAGCTACGGGCATATACGCGACTTAAAGAAAAAACAATTCAGCATTGATATTGAAGACGACTTTAAACCGCACTACGAAATACCTGTAGATAAAAAGAAAATTGTAACCCAACTGAAGGAGGAAGCTGAAAAAGCAGAAACCGTATGGCTGGCTTCCGATGAGGACCGCGAAGGAGAGGCTATTGCCTGGCACCTATACGAAGTGTTGAAACTCAAACCGGAACAGACCAAACGTATCGTTTTTCACGAAATCACCAAAGGCGCTATCCTGAAAGCAATCGAAAATCCGCGTAACATTGACATTAACCTGGTTGACGCCCAACAGGCACGACGCATTCTGGACCGTATCGTAGGTTTTGAACTTTCCCCCGTATTGTGGAAAAAGGTAAAGCCCGCACTTTCAGCGGGGCGTGTGCAGTCCGTTGCCGTACGCCTCATTGTGGAGCGCGAACGCGAAATACACGCTTTCCGGACAGAAGCCGCATACCGGGTCACTGCCATCTTCCTGGTTCCCGATGCCGACGGGAAGCTGATAGAGATGAAGGCGGAACTGGCACGCCGCATCAAGACCAAAGCGGAAGCACAGAAATTCCTGGAAAGCTGCAAATCCTCCACTTTCACCATCAACGACATCAATACCCGTCCGCTGAAAAAGACTCCTGCGGCTCCATTTACAACTTCTACCCTGCAGCAAGAGGCTGCCCGTAAATTAGGCTTTACGGTAGCGCAGACCATGATGGTGGCACAACGCCTGTATGAATCGGGAAACATCACCTACATGCGTACCGACTCTGTAAACCTCTCCGAATATGCCGTGAACGGCAGTAAGGAAGCCATCACCCACCTGATGGGCGAACGCTATGTATTCCCGCGCCATTTTGCCACCAAGACCAAAGGAGCGCAGGAAGCCCACGAGGCTATCCGCCCCACCTACATGGAAAATGCCAAGATAGAGGGAACCGCACAGGAAAGGAAATTATATGATTTAATCTGGAAACGTACCATCGCTTCGCAGATGGCAGATGCCGAAGTGGAAAAAACAACGGTAAGCATCAGCATCAGTAACGCACCGGATACATTCACGGCAACCGGAGAAGTCGTGAAGTTCGACGGATTCCTCCGTGTTTACCGCGAATCATACGACGATGATGTAGAAATGCAGGAAGATGAAGCCCATCTGCTTCCTCCTTTGGCAAAAGGACAGGAACTGCAGTATGCGGACATCACTGCCACCGAACGTTTCACCCAACATCCTCCCCGCTACACCGAAGCAAGCCTTGTACGCAAACTGGAAGAACTGGGTATCGGACGTCCTTCTACCTACGCCCCTACCATCTCCACCATCCAGCAGCGTGAATATGTCGTGAAAGGCGAGAAACCGGGTGAAGAGCGTACATACGATGTACTGACCTTGAAAGACGATCAAATCACAGATACGGCCCGTACCGAGATCACCGGAGCCGAGAAGTCCAAACTGCTGCCTACCGACACCGGTATGGTAGTCAATGACTTCCTGATAGAATATTTCCCGAATATCCTCGACTATAACTTCACCGCCAACGTCGAGAAGCAGTTTGACGAAATCGCAGAAGGCGACAAGCAATGGACAGATATCCTGCGGACATTCTACGACCACTTCCATCCCTCGGTAGAAAGTACCCTCGCAGCCAAGAATGCCCATAAGGCAGGCGAACGTATTTTAGGAACAGAACCCGCTACCGGTAAACAGGTGTCCGTCAAAATAGGCCGTTTCGGTCCGGTGGCACAAATAGGAACCAGCGAAGACGAAGAAAAACCCCGTTTCGCACAGCTGGGCAAAGATATGTCCCTTGAAACCATCACCTTGGAGGAAGCGTTGGAACTATTCAAACTTCCCCGCAACCTCGGTGAATATGAGGACAAAATGGTGACCATAGGCGCCGGACGTTTCGGTCCGTATATTCTGTATAACCGCACCTACGTCTCACTGCCCAAGACCATGGACCCGATGACGGTCACTCTTGAAGAGGCGGTAGTCCTGCTGCAACAGAAACAAGAAGAAGAAGCCAAACGGCATCTCAAGAAATTTGAGGAAGAACCCGACCTGGAGATTATAAACGGACGCTACGGCCCGTACATTGCTTACAAAGGCGGCAATTATAAAATCCCCAAGGATATCGTGCCCCAGGATCTGAGCCTGACAGCCTGTCTGGAGATTGTCAAGCTCCAGAGTGAAAAGGAAGCCAACAAGCCAAAGAGAGGCACAAGAGCCGCTGCCAGAACAACCAAGACGTCCAAGGCCGCAACTTCCAAGAAAACAAAAGCCTCCACAACCAAAACCAAGAAGTAACATTCCATGATATCCCGTAACTAAAGAGGGGCTGCCTTTTACCAGGCAGCCCCTCTTGTTTGAGGATATACGGTATTCTGTTACATTCTGTCAGGCACCTCAATGCCAAGCAGACCCATACCCAACCGCACCACTTTGGCTACATTCTCAGACAAAGCAAGACGGAACACCTTCACTGCTTCATTCTCCTCGCGCAGAATGCTGAAGTCGTGGTAGAACTGATTGTATTCCTTCACCAAGTCGTATGTATAGTTGGCAATGACGGAAGGACTATAATCTTCACCGGCCTGTTTCACTACGGCAGCAAAGTCAGCGACCATCTGAATCAACCCTTCCTCTTTCTCGCTCAGTTCAATATTTGCCGGAATCTGTGCAGGGATTACGATACCTGCCTCCTTGGCCTTACGGAGAACAGACTGGATACGTGCGTATGTATATTGGATAAACGGCCCCGTATTGCCGTTGAAATCAATGGACTCTTTCGGATTGAAAGTCATGTTCTTACGGGCATCTACCTTCAATATGAAGTATTTCAAGGCACCCAGACCTACGATACGGGCAATATTGTCGGCTTCCTCCTTGGTCAGTCCGTCCAATTTTCCCAGTTCATTGGAAGTTTCTTTGGCAGTCTCGATCATTTCCGCCATCAAGTCATCGGCATCCACGACTGTACCTTCACGGCTCTTCATCTTACCTTCGGGAAGCTCTACCATACCGTAAGAGAAATGTACCAGCCCCTTGCCCCATTCAAAACCCAACTTGTCGAGCAAAATGGAAAGCACCTGGAAGTGATAGTTCTGTTCGTTACCCACTACATAAATCATCTTGTCGATGGGATAATCGGCAAAACGCAATTTGGCGGTACCGATATCCTGGGTCATATAAACGGAAGTGCCGTCGGCACGCAGCAACAGCTTGTGATCCAGCCCCTCCCCGGTCAAGTCGGCCCATACGGAACCATCCTCTTTCCGGTAGAAGAAACCTTTCTCCAAACCTTCCATCACTTTCTCCTTGCCTTCAAGGTAAGTATTTGACTCATAGTAGATCTTGTCGAAAGTAACCCCCATCATCCTGTAGGTCTCATCAAAACCGGCATATACCCAGTCGTTCATTTTCTTCCAAAGGGCACGCACTTCAGGATCATTGGCTTCCCATTTCACGAGCATCTCACGGGCCTCTTTCATCAAAGGAGATTCCGCTTCCGCCTTGGCTTTGGCTTCTTCCTCGTTCAGACCTTCACGCTGGAACTTCGCCATCAGCTCCTTCACTTCGGCCTTGTAGTGCTTGTCGAAAGCCACATAATAATCGCCGATCAAGTGGTCGCCCTTCTTGCCGGAAGTTTCGGGAGTCTCACCATTGCCATACTTCTGCCATGCCAGCATAGACTTGCAGATGTGGATACCACGGTCATTGACGATATTGGTCTTCACCACCCGGTTACCGTTGGCAGCAACGATATTTGCCAGCGCATTGCCCAACAGGTTGTTGCGGACATGCCCCAAGTGAAGCGGCTTATTGGTGTTGGGAGAAGAATATTCAATCATTACCAACGGAGAATTATCAGTAGCAGCCACAATTCCGTATTGCTTGTCAGCATGAATGCCATTCAGCAATTCAATCCAAGCAGAAGAAGCAATCGTAAGATTCAGGAATCCCTTGATGACATTAAAAGCTGATACTGACGGCTCATTTGCCAGCAAATATTCACCAATCTCCTGTGCGGTCTGTTCGGGACCTTTCTTGGACATCCGCAGGAAAGGGAAAACCACCAGCGTAAGATGTCCTTCAAATTCTTTCTTGGTTTTCTGTAACTGTACTTGTGCGGCAGGAACGTCTTGCCCGTACAATGCCTTCAGTCCGCTAATGACGGACGTTACCAGTTTTTGTTCTATATTCATGATTCTAAATGTATTTTCCGGTTGCAAAGATAATGCAAAATTCTGATTAAGTGAGATAACAAGAAACTCGTTTCTTCTTACGAACGTGAGGAATTTATCTAAACCGAGAGCAGAATAAAATGAACGTGTTCATTTTTTATGCGGAGGTGCAGCTTATCTTCGCTTTTCAGCAAAGATAATGCAAAATTCTGATTAAGTGAGATAACAAGAAACTCGTTTCCCAACTACGAACGCAGCAAGCCCTGTTTGATATTCGACATACAGCGAGTTGCAACACATTTTGCCAGCACTCCGTCACCACAGCTCTGCACCTCCCTGTTCATCGGCATTTGCGGAGTGATGGCAACCGTGTAGGCAAGTGACGGCAAATGGTTTGCCAGCACGCTTCCGGGCACGAATTCCCTCTCTTATTAAAGCATAAATCCCTATTTATCAATCTCTTCCGAGTATTCATCCGCCCGCACAGCAAGTATACCGTAATAACATTTATTAACGCTGATTTTAAGCGATATTCAACCATGGCTATCGGAATATCACCCGTTTTTCACAGCAAGCCCCGTTCTTCGTTCGGATATGCCTCGTTGCTCAAGCCACCGGATATATAGATCCGAGCCTTGGGATACGGTTGTTTTTTATCCCTCTGCCTAATACTGAATACCGGAAAGCCTTATACATAATGTCCTGATGCCTAATGCAAAACTTTATCCCACGTACCTGGGCTCTCCGGCACACGTACGTAAACCGGCGGGCCCACGTGCCTGTGCCGGAGAGCCCAGGTACGTGGGACGAAGTTTTACCTAAAGGCAAATGATAAAACAGACAAGGCAAACGCGCATTCCTGCTTATCCTTCCGCGAGTTTCACCTATATATCCGTCGCCGGAAAGATAAAAGAATCATGATGTTTCTTCCTGTATTCCGTGGGACTCATGCCATAACTGCCCTTGAACAAGGTGCTGAAGTTGCGGGCATGCCTGAAGCCGGTCTTCTCGGCAACCTCAGCAACGGGAAGTGCAGTAGTGGCCAGCAACCGGGCAGCTTGTTCCAAACGGCACTTCGTGATATATTCACTGATGCCTCCTTGCAGAATGTTCTTAGTCTTGTTGTAAAGTGCGGCCCGGCTCATGCCCAACTGACAGGCAATAAAAGTCACATCCAGCTCCGTATTGCCAATGTGCTGGCTGACAATCCGGTTAAACTGAAGCAAAAACTGCTCATCCGGATACTTCTGCTCACCGGGCACCGCCAACGGCATAGCAACCGGAGCATAACGTTTCTTTATGGCATTATGGTTATGAAGGATGTTCTGCAACTGCACCAACAGCAAATCCATGTCGAAAGGCTTCGTTATATAAGCCTCTACACCTATCTTATAGGCTTCCTCCATAATCGCATCGTCCACGCACGAAGTGAGCACCACCACAGGAATACAGTTCAGTTCAGCCTTCTGCTTCATGTAACGGCAAAGCTCAAGACCATCCATACGCGGCATTCTGATGTTGCTCAACACTATCTGAGGCAGATGCGAAGTAAGCAACGGCAAGGCTTCCACCCCGTCGTGTGCCTTATAGACATGCTCGAAAGAAGCCTGCAGGTTACAGGTGAGGTAATCGCACAGTTCATGGTCACTTTCCACCAGAAGGATAGAATGGAACTTCTCGGAAACCTTCGGAAGCATTTCCTCCCTTTCATTCTTGTCGTGCAGCAATTTTATATCAAAGGTATTCAAATAGTCTTTTGACATCGCTTCTATGCTGGCAGCCTCCCGACGGTAGGGCAAGGTAAAAAAGAAAGTGGCCCCCTGCACTGCATTGTTTTTAGCCCCGACAACCCCTCCGTGCATTTCCACCAGTTGTTTTGTATAGGAAAGGCCAATACCTGTGCCATACAGGCCGTGCTTGCCCTGATAAAACCGGTTGAACAGACGGCCAAAGTCTTCCTGCCGCAATCCTATTCCTTGGTCCTCCACATAGACACGGACCATGTTCGAATCTTCATCAAGGCTGGTGGAGACAGTCACGGTAGTATGTTCCTTGCTGAATTTATAAGCATTCTCCAACAGATTGTTGAGAATGATCTCACATTGGTTCAAGTCAAAATACATTTCCCCTATGCGTTCGTCGAGATTGGTCTCGATCTTCATTTGCTGCAAGGCAAACTCATCCTTGAACCCATCGACAATGCCCTGCAACCATTCGTTGAAACGGGCGGGAGACATACGGAGGATGTTCTTTTCCACCTCCATCTTGCGCATGTGGAGAATCATGTCAATGGTGTTTCTCATCCGGCGGGTCTGTTTCAACACATGATAGAGTCTCGTCCGCAATTCAAAAGGAATCAGCTTGTTGTCCGCCAGCTGTTTCAGCGGAGCATAAATCAACGTAAGCGGAGTGCGCAACTCATAGTTGATGTTGACCAGCGCCTTGACTTTCTCTTTGTAGTTAGCGCACTCCTGCTCAGAATACTTGCGCCGCATGCGCCGGTCGTACAGATAAGCGGCATAAACGATTACACTGATAAAGAAAAGCGAACAAAGTATCAGAAACCAGTTTTGCAACCACCAAGGCGGCAAGACAGTAAAGCGAAGCAGCGGAAACTCATCACTCCACTCACCTCCTTTCTCCGTACATTGAGCCGTAAGGGTGTAGTTTCCGGGGGCAAGAGTAAGCAACGTATAGTACGGACGTGAAGTTTCCACATATCCTTGCGTGACTCCCTTGATTCGGAAACGGTAGATGTGCTTGCGCAACATATTGCCATTCTCAATAAAAACCCTCACCTGGAAAGAGGAGAAGTTATAAGGGATGCTCACCTCTCCACCGGAACCGACCGGTATCCTCCGCCTGTCAAGAAGTGCCTCGTGAAGCGACAGGGATACAGGCTGACGCGAATCTGACGGATCCATCGCCATATTGACCCTCAGCAGTCCTCTGGTTCCCCCCATATACACATTACCATCTTTCGACACAAGCACCGGCTTGGAAAGGAAATCGTTGGGCAACACACCGTCCATCTCGTCATAAAGGATAAACTTGCGTTTCTCGGGATGATACGCATAGACTCCTTCCGAGGAGCCCATCCATACCGTTCCTCCATTGTCAACGACCATTGAAGTGATGACATTTCCTTTACCGGGCAGCCGGAACTTTTCCGTATGGCCGGAGGAGATGGAAGTGCGTGTGACCCCGTTGGCGGTAGTAACCCACAGATAGCCTACCGAGTCAATGGCAGTCGCCAGCAAATGCTCTCCCGGTTTATGCCAGAGAAATTCATATTGCTGTTTTTCCTTATCATATTGAAAAACATTGAAACGGTCGTTGAATACAGAACGAGAACGATACTCTCCCATGTAAACCCAGGAACTGTGCAGGTTCGGAATATTGGGATAAACAGGTATCAGGCGGTGTGTTTTAGGCTGATAACGGTAAACGCTATTGCCGTAAAGTTCAATTTCCCCCTGCGGGGTAAGCCGCAGATTGACAGGGGCGGACGAGAGACTGATGCGGTGCTGCACCGCAGGGTCCGGCAGCAAGAACGGACGGTAAGAACCGGTCCGCTTATCGAACAAGTAGAGCCCCTTGGTAAAACTGGATACCAACAGCAAGCCCGAAGAAAAGGGACAGATGGAAACAATCTTCTCTCCTGCGGTGGCTGGATAATGGGTAAATTGTTCCGTCTGAGGATCCAGGCGGTTAAGACCTCCACCGTCAGTGCCTATCCAAAGGATGCCGTCGGCATCTTCCCACAAGCAAAGCGGGCATTTATTCGACAATTCCGCCCACGGATGCTCCTTCCTCTGGGTATAGGTGGTGATGGAGCTTTTTTCGACGCACAGCACCCCCTCACGCACCGTACCCACCCAGATATGGTTGCCCGCCGGGCAAAGTGAAGTAACGGAATTGCCCAGAAAGGAACGGTTCTGCTCCTCCGAAAGCACCTGTACTTCGCGGGTGTCCGGATAGACGATATTGACTCCACCGCCATCCGTAGCCATCCAAACGGCCCCGTTCCATTCTGAGATATCAAGTACAATGTCGTTGCTCAGCGATGAATTACGCGTGTTGTATTCCTGCAACAGCCGCCCTTCCGCCGAATAGCATTTCACTCCCTCGCCATAACAGGAAAACCAAAAGCGTCCCTGCTTGTCACGGAATGCGCAATAGGCGCTCAACGAATCCGGGAAAGGGGAGGGAAACAACCTGCCGTCCTTCAGGCTCAACAACTGCAGGCGCGAATCCGTGCCTATAACGAGCCATCGTTCTCCGTCAAAAGGCAAGGCATGGACTATGGACTTCCCGCCCATGTCCAACGCGATGGAATGGGAAAAACGCATCTGCCCGTCATACACCAGCAGGCCGTCACGCTGAGGTATCACCACCTGCCGGCCGTCAGACAAGATCATGTCTGATTTTACCAATTCTCCGCGGCAAGTCAACACTTTCAACGAGTCGGCTTGCGCATCATAATAGCAGAGCCCTTGCAGGGTAGCAACCCAAATGCGCTGTTCCGGACCTCTACAGATGCGAACAATGTAATGAGTGCGCTGCCGCAACTGATAAGGCAACTCGTACTTCTCCAGCTTTTCTCCTTTCATCCGGTAAATCCCCAATTTAGTGCCTATCCAAAGCGAGTTTTCCGAATCCCGGCACAAGGAGGTAATCGAAGTGGGCAAACCATGTTCTATAGAAATCTGCTTGCAATGGTAATAGGAATGAGGGATGGCAACTGCTTGCAGCCATCCAAAGCAGAGAAGCAAAAAGAAGATGCTTTTCATGATTTTTTGCATATATTTGATTTATTAGGCAAATATACTCTTTTAGACATCTTAAGACAACAAGCGCCCCCTCAAAACTGCACTTACGGGCCTACAGACAACGTAAACAGACAAATCAAGACATTAATTAGACAAAAACAGAGTTCGGCCAACATTCACTTAATTAATTTTGCGGCGTAATAATTAACACCTTTTTAAAATCTTTTATTATGAAACAAAGAAAACCATCTTCATTTCTTGGGGGTTGGCTAATGGCAGTAATGCTTCTCTGCTCTGCCGCGTCAATTGCCCAGACATTATCTATCACAGGTAAAGTGACGGATAAGAGTACACAGGAAGGCATTATCGGTGCAAGTGTATTAATAGAAGGTACCGACAACGGAGTCATTACCGACATCGACGGTAATTTCAAACTCTCCAATGTTCCCGCCAACGGTACACTAGCGATTTCCTACATCGGCTATGTCAAACAAATGATTCCCATCCAAGGAAAGACGCATTTCGAAGTTATACTGGAAGAAGATTCCCAGACATTGGACGAAGTGGTGGTAGTAGGTTATGGTGTACAAAAGAAAGTAAACCTGACCGGATCTGTCTCTGCCGTTAAGGGAGATGCACTGGAAACCCGCCCTGTGGTAGATGCCACGCAGAGTCTGCAAGGATTGGTGCCGGGCCTGACGGTAAGCAACAGCGGTTCGGGCCGTCCGGGTGCTACAGGTACGTTAAGCCTACGCGGACAAGGAAACCTGTCGGGAAATTCAGCCCCTTATGTATTGGTGGACGGAGTGGAAATGGCCCTGTCCGATGTAAATCCCAATGACATTGAAAATATATCCGTACTGAAAGATGCGGCAGCCTGTGCCATCTACGGCGCACGCGCGGCCTATGGCGTGATTCTGGTCACTACCAAGAAAGGCACGGAAGGCAAGATGCGTGCCAGCTACCAGGGAACTGTAGGCTGGACTACCCCTACCGTATTGCCCGACATGGTCAACTCGTTGGATTTCGTGAAATTCTGGAATGCAGGTGTAAACAATACCGGTGCTTCCAACCGTGCCTACAGCGCCGAGAAAATCGCTGATCTGGAACAATTCATGAGAGATCCTTCCAGTGTAAATCCATGGGCGGACTTGCTTCCCGGACAATCATTGAACGCCGCCTTTGAAAATTCCGAATTAGGTCTGGGAAACACGGACTACTTTGACCTGCACTACAAGGACTTCAGCTTCAAGCACAACCACAACCTCAGTTTCAGCGGTGGCAGCAAGAAAGCTCAATACTACATATCAGCCGGTTACTACAACGAAGACGGTATCTTGCGTTATGCAGACATAGACTATACGCGCTATACCTTGAACTCGAACATCACCTCCGAACTGACCAAATGGCTGAAGGTGAAATTCAACACCAAATTCACGCATTCCGACACCAATACTCCGTTCAATGATGCACAAAGCGGACTGGGAGGCGGTTTGAGCGAAGGCTTCTACCACAGTTTGGCACGTTTCCGCCCTACCGTATCTCCAATCGACCCCAACGGGCACTTCACGGAACTTTCCCTGGTTCCCTACCTGCAAAGCGGAACCTATACCAATACGCAACGCGACCGCTTCACCATTACAACAGGAGTTGAACTGCGGCCACTGAAGGACTGGTTTATCTTCTTCGACTATACCTACAAACAGTCCAACCTGGAATATAAAGCACTCAACAAGGCCCCTTACATCTATGAACAGGACAACGAGACATTGACCCAAGTGGCACGTTCGGAGATGGGCATCGTAAGAGACGGACAATTCACCCGCGCCTACGGACGTACCCGCTACCAGACTATCAACCTCTACACCAACTACATGTTCACGTTGGCCGACTCCCACAACTTCACCGTCATGGCCGGTTATCAGGAAGAGGACAACGACTACAGCTGGATGTACAACTCCATCACCGGACTTTACTCTACCAGCAATCCGAGCGTAACCATGGGCAGCGGGGACAAGATTGTGCAGGATACCCGTCAAAACTGGGCCACACGCGGTTTCTTCGGCCGTATCAACTATGATTTCGACGGACGCTACCTCGTGGAAGTGAACGGACGTTACGACGGTTCTTCCCGCTTTGCCAAAGGAAACCGCTGGGGCTTCTTCCCCTCCGTATCTTTAGGATGGAATATTCACCGTGAAAAATTCATGGAATCCGCCGCCTCTTTCCTATCCAACCTGAAACTGCGCGCCTCCTATGGTTTGCTGGGTAATCAGGCCGACGCCGCCCTCTATACTTTCGCTTCCACCATGTCATTGAGCGGAGGCTTGGGAAGCTACATCTTCAGCGACGGACGCCACCACTACACCAACCCCGCAGGCGTAATCAACCCGGAAGTCACTTGGGAGAAGGTAGAAAGCAAGAACATCGGTGTGGATTTCGGTTTCTTCGGAAATGCCCTGACCGGTTCCGTTGATGTATTCCAACGTGACACCAAGGACATGTTGGGAAGAGCCATCGTTCTGCCCGACATGTTCGGTGCAGCCGTACCGTCATCCAACAACGCGTGCATGCGCAACCGTGGCTGGGAATTGACATTGAACTATCGCGGAAAAATCGGGAAAGACATTGACTATAGCATAGGCGGTTCTCTCTCCGATGCCACATCCGAAGTTACCGAATATCAAAACGAAAACAAAGATGATCCGGCAGGACAATGGTATGTAGGCAGGAAAGTCGGCGAAATCTGGGGGTACCGCGCAGACGGACTGATACAGACACAAGAAGAGGCCGATGCCTATAACGCCGCTTATGACCTGACTTACATCAGCGGTAAACTTTGGGAACCGGGTGACGTGAAGTACAAGGACCTGGACGGAAACAAACGCATTGACAGAGGCGATAACAGACTGGGCAACGGCAAAGACGTCAAAGGAAATATGGGTGACCAGGAAATTATCGGAAACACCACTCCCCGCTACCAATATACCCTTAACGGCAGCATCAGCTGGAAGGGATTGACCCTGAGCATGATGTTCCAGGGAGTAGGCAAACGCGACTGGGCACCGGGCGGCGCTTATTTCTGGGGATTCGGCCCTTACGCACAAGTAACCGTTTTCAAAGAACACATGGACTTCTGGACTCCGGACAACCCGGGTGCCTACTACCCGAAACCCTATATCAACTCGGCCGGCGGTGTAGGCCCATTCCAGAACAAGAATACACAGACTTCGGACCGTTACCTGCAAAGTGCAGCCTATTGCCGTCTGAAAAACCTTACTTTAAGCTACAACTTGCCCGAATTATGGGTGAACAAAGTTGGCCTGCAAAAAGTACAGGTATTCTTCTCCGGCGAGAACCTGCTGACATTCACCAAACTGAAAGGCATGTTCGACCCCGAAGCTATCTTCTTAAAAAATACCTATACATCCGAGGGTGGAAAGAACTATCCGATGAACCGCGTATTGTCTTTAGGTTTTATTGTTAACTTATAATTCAGATATCTTATGAAAAAAAGAAATATATTGTTGGGCTTGGCATTGACATTGGGGCTGGCAAGCTGCTACGATTTGGATAAACAACCCCAAGGTGTGCTCTCTACATCCGATCCTTTCCGCACCATCGGAGAAATACAGAACTATGTGAACCGGAACTATGAAACCGCCGTACGTGTGCAGGGATTCATGGCCGGTGGCGGCGGTGGCATGGCAGGAAACGACGTCAACAGCGACGACATGAGTGGATCTACGGCAAACACCCGCCTGATGGGCCAGCTCTCCGTGGCCAACGGCGGCTCATTGTATGACTTTTACTACAACATACGCGCCGTCAACTTCCTGCTTGAAAATAGCCAGAACTGTGATGCCGTAGGAACAACAGCCTATAACCAGCTGATAGGCGAAGCTCATTATTTCCGTGCATGGTACTATTATGCCATGATTACCGAATATGGAGAGGTACCCTGGGTAGAAAAGCCCATTGATCCCAAAATCGAACTGCTGATGTTGCCACGCGACAACCGTACTTTCATCATCGACAAAATATTGGCCGATTTGGACGCGGCCATCACATTGATGGGAGAACAGAACAGTTCCGCCGGCATGCGTATCCACAGAGACGTGGCACGGGCATTGAAGAGCGAAATAGCCCTGTATGCGGCCACTTGGGAAAAATACCACTATATGAAGGAAAAAAACCAGCCCGAGAAATTCTACGACACGGCCCTCACCGAAGCGGAACTGATGGCCAAAATAGACAGTTATCTGGAACAGTCCATTGCCGCCGCCGAAGCAATACGCCAGCGGGGTGTATGGAAAATCTACAATACCGGAAACGTCAACAACGACTACCGCGTGATTTTCGAGACGGCCAATCTGGGCAACAATCCTGAAATACTCTGGTTCAAGATGTACGACGGTGATCAGGTAGGTAACAGCGTAACCCGTTACCTGAACACCGGCGGTGGCGGTATCGGTATCACTGCAAACCTGGTAGATGATTACCTGACTATAGACGGACGCCCCTTCGTGGGCGAGGAAAAGATGGCCGCCAAGCGTAACTACCCCAACGAGCTGCTTCCTACCGTACGCGACCCGCGCCTGTCCCAGACGGTGGCCCTGCCCGGACAACGTCTGCAGCCCGAAAGCCCTACCGCCTACGTAGTCAGCTGGCCTGCGCTGGCCGGTGACGGCACCGCATTCGGCACCAACCTGACCGGTTATGTCATGCTGAAGCATATTCAGATTGATTACTCTGGCGACTATATATCTGAATATAAAGGTTCCACTCCTTCCATTCAGTTCCGTTATGCCGATGTATTGCTGAATTATGCGGAAGCTTTGGCTGAACAGGACGGCGCAGCCAATGCAGGGAAAATCATCGAAATTCTGCAACCTTTGCGTGACCGTGCGGGCATGCCCGGCGTCGATTTTGACCGTGAATACAACACATCGGCAGACTATCCGTTCAAAAACCTGAATAAATATGTACAGGCAGTACGCCGCGAACGCCATGTGGAAAAGGCACTTGAAGGACGCCGCCTGTTCGATATCCAGCGTTGGGCAGCCGCCGACGAGTTGATTATCGGCAGACGTCCACAAGGAGCCTTGTTCATCGGCAGCAACCTGCCGGAGCACTACACTACGTTGAAGTACGACCAGCCGAACAATAACAATTTGTATCTCAGCGGAACGGCAGGTGATGCGGAGCGTTACATCCTGCCGGTTCCCCCTTCTTCCATGCCCGACGGGTGGCAGTTCAAACCGAACCGCGACTATCTGTTGCCCATCAAAGAGAGCATGATTAACCTGATGGACGGCCTGTGGCCGCAAAATCCGGGTTGGTAAAGCCATGCAAGACTTCTGACCTTTGATAAATAAAGAAAGAGAGTGTGCCAATACTCAAATTTACCGTCCCTGTATCGGCACACTTTCATTTTTTTATTCTACTTTTGCTCATTTCTAAATATAAAATACCATGAACCCAAAACTAACTTCTACATTACTGTTATCTCTGACCGGAGCAACCGCCGTCGCCTCGCTGGCTTCATGCAAAGGGAAAAAGGAAACAGTTGAAAAGAAACCGATGAACATCGTCTATATCATGTGCGATGATCACTCTTTCCAGACCATCAGCGCCTATGACCAGCGCTATATCCAGACACCGAACATTGACCGTATCGCCAACGAAGGGGCACGTTTCACCAACAGTTTCGTTGCCAATTCGCTGAGTGGGCCCAGCCGCGCCTGCATGCTGACCGGCAAACACAGCCACGCAAACGGATTCACGGACAACACCACCACTTTTGACGGCAGCCAGCAGACTTTCCCGAAATTACTGCAGGCCAACGGATACCAAACCGCCATGATCGGCAAGTGGCACCTTGTCTCGGAACCTACCGGCTTTGACTACTGGGACATCCTGATAGGCCAAGGCGACTACTACAACCCCAAGTTCATCAAGAACGGAGAACGGGTGCAGCGCGAAGGATACGCCACCAACATCGTGACCGACCTGGCCGTAAACTGGATGGACAGCATCCGCAACAAAGAGAAACCTTTCTGCCTCTTCGTTCACCACAAAGCACCCCACCGCACCTGGATGCCCGACCTCTGCGACCTCGACCTGTATGACGACGTAACCTATCCGATGCCCGAAAACTTCTACGACAAGTACGAAGGCCGTATCCCTGCCTCAAAACAAGAGATGAGCATCATCAAGGACATGGACCTGGTCTATGACCTGAAGATGGCGGACAAAGAGAATGAGATTCATACCAATACCGGTTTAGAGCAGGCGGGACGTCACATGTACAACCAACTGAACCCCGAACAGAAGGCTGCCTGGGACAAGCACTACGACCCCATCATCGCCAAGTTCAAGAAAGACAAACTCAGCGGCAAGGCGTTGGCCGAATGGAAATACCAGCAATATATGCACGACTATATGCGGGTAATCCACTCCATAGACCGCAATGTGGGCCGCTTATTGAAATACCTGGAAGAGAATGACCTGTTGGAGAATACAATGATTGTCTATACTTCCGACCAAGGATTCTATATGGGTGAACACGGCTGGTTCGACAAGCGTTTCATGTACGAGGAATCCTTCCGGACTCCACTGCTGGTTCGTCTGCCGGGCGGCAAGAAGGGGGATATCCCACAGATGGTACAGAACATCGACTACGGCCCCACTATCCTCGATCTGGCAGGTGTGGAAATGCCGTCTGACATGCACGGTACCTCGTTTCTTCCGTTACTGAAAGGCGAGGAAGTGCCCGAATGGCGCAAGTCCCTCTACTATCATTTCTATGAATATCCGGCAGAGCATGCCGTCCGCCGTCACTACGGTGTACGTACCGAACGCTACAAACTCATCCACTTCTACAACGACATCGACTGTTGGGAATTGTATGACTTGCAGGAAGATCCGCAAGAGATGGACAATATCTACGGCAAACCGGGTACAGAAGAACTGACCAAAGAGTTAAAAGCCGAACTGCTGAAACTCCAGGTGCAGTATGATGACCCTATACGCAATATCTACAAGGACTGACCACCTTTTTCCGGCCTGGCCGGATTCAACAATCAGTTTCTTGATAACACAAACAAAAAAGGAGGTGCTTTACACACCTCCTTTTCATTTTTGACTATCGTTATGCCTATTCAGCTGTCAGTTCCGCACCCGGTTTGAATTTAACAACCTTCTTCGCAGCGATTTCAATAGGTTTCTTTGTAGAAGGGTTAATACCCATACGAGCCGATCTCTCTGCAACCGAGAAAGTTCCAAAACCTACCAATGATACTTTATCACCGGCTTTCATAGCCTTGGTTACCGATACAATAAACGCATCCAATGCCTTTTTTGAATCCACTTTAGACAAACCGGCTTCGGCTGCCATAGCGCTAATAAGTTCCGCCTTATTCATAATGCTTAATTGATTAATTAATATGTTACACAAAAGATATCTCTATATTTCATCACAAACACCCACAAAAATAGAGCAATAATTCTGAATATCAAATAAAAACATTAAAAAAAGATTGGAAAACAAGGAAAAAGAAGGAATACAACCGGCTTTTTCTGTTATAGAACAGAAATTATTGCTATTTTTGCCGGGTAAAGCAAAAACAAGTTGCAACGAACAGAACGAAACAACAGATTATGAATACTATACCAACAGTAACTAAAAACCTATTGATCATTAATGTCCTGATGTATATGGGCACTATCGTAGCCCAGCGTTATGGCATTGACCTCGCAGAATATTTAGGACTGCACTTCTTCCTTGCCGACAACTTCAATGCAGCGCAGCTCATCACCTATATGTTCATGCACGGCAGTTTCACCCATATATTCTTCAATATGTTCGCCGTATGGATGTTCGGACGCATCCTCGAGCAGGTGTGGGGACCCAAACGTTTCCTGTTTTACTACCTGGCGTGCGGCATAGGCGCCGGGCTCATACAGGAAATCGTGCAATACGTCCATTACGAGACGGTACTGTCTGCATACGACAGTGTAAACACGGGCTACTCCGTCATTCCGATGAAGGAATATCTCAATATGATGACCACCGTAGGAGCCTCGGGCGCAGTATATGCCATTCTGCTGGCATTCGGCATGCTGTTTCCCAACCAACCGATGTTCATCTTCCCGCTTCCGTTCCCCATCAAGGCCAAATATTTCGTAATCGGATACGCCTTGATTGAGTTATACTCCGGATTTGCCAACAATCCCGGTGACAACGTGGCGCACTTCGCACACCTGGGCGGCATGATATTCGGCTTCATCCTGATTATGTACTGGAGAAAAAAGAACAGAGGAAATGGCTACTATTCTAACTGATTTAAAGGAAACGTTCCGCAAAGGGAACATTTACATCCAACTGATTTACATCAACGCAGGAGTATTTATCTTCACTACGTTGCTGGAAGTCATGCTGCAACTTTTCAACCGTAGTCTGGGAACTGTATTCGAGTGTCTGGAGCTGCCGGCATCGTTCACCCGCTTCGCCATCCAGCCGTGGTCTATACTGACCTATATGTTCATGCATGCCGGACTGATGCATATCCTTTTCAATATGCTATGGCTCTATTGGTTCGGCGCCCTGTTTCTGAACTTCTTCTCCTCCAAGCATCTGCGGGGAGTATATATATTGGGAGGCATCTGCGGAGGGGTACTCTATATGATTGCCTACAATGTTTTCCCGTATTTCCGCCCCATGATAGACTACTCTTTCATGCTGGGCGCATCTGCATCCGTGCTTGCCATCGTGGCTGCCACCGCCTATCGCGAGCCCAATTACCCCATACGCCTGTTCCTGTTCGGAACCATCCGCCTGAAATATCTCGCCCTAATCGTAATAGGCATGGATTTACTGTTTATCACTTCCAGTAATGCCGGCGGACACATTGCCCACTTAGGCGGTGCACTTGCCGGGCTCTGGTTTGCCGCCGGACTCAGTAAGGGAACGGACATTACTTCCTGGATCAACAAGCTTCTGGACACCATTGTTTCTCTTTTCAGCCCCAAACCCCGCAAACCGAAAATGAAAGTACATTATGGCACCAACCGCCAAAAGGACTATGATTACAATGCCCGGAAAAAGGCCCAATCCGAAGAAATAGACCGTATTCTCGATAAATTGAAAAAATCCGGCTACGAAAGTCTGACAACAGATGAGAAGAAAAGCTTGTTTGACGCAAGCAAACGGAATTAGATGACAGATGAAGCATTTCGGAAATTTTGTCGCCCTTATCATATTGGCAGTCAATGCCCTGTTTACAGGCTTGTTGCTTTTTACTGCCTATAGTCCGCACATACAGCCGGTGGCACATCCGGTACAATCGTGCCTGGGACTGACATTCCCCATCTTCCTGCTGATAAACGGATGCTTCCTCGTCTTCTGGCTGATTATCCAACGGTATCGCTCGGCATTGTTGCCGCTGATGGGATTCTTGCTGTGCTATTCACAGATCCGGACTTACCTGCCCATCAACTTCCGCACGGACAATCCGCCTGAAGGGAGTTTCAAACTGTTATCCTACAATATCATGGGATTTGACGGCGCCACCCGAAAGGACGGCAAGAACCCTATACTGACTTATTTGAAGGAAAGCGGTGCAGATATCCTCTGTCTGCAGGAATATGCCACCGGAGGGTCTTCCCACCATCTGTCCCAAAAAGATGTAAACCTGGAGCTAAAGGCATACCCCTACCACCGCATCCACACAGTGGGCAGAGGCAAAGGGCATACCAACCGGATAGCCTGCTACTCCAAATTTCCCATACTTTCGGCACGCATACTCAATTATCCCAGCGAATATAACGGCTCTGTCATCTATGAAGTAAAAATAGGGGGAGATACCCTTACCCTTATCAACAACCACCTGGAATCGAACAAACTGACCAAGGCCGACAAAGTGGTATATGAGGACATGCTGAAATCTCCCGAAAAGGAGAAAGTGAAAAGCGGCGTACGCCTCCTCATCCGCAAGCTGGCGGAAGCATCCGCTATCCGTGCCCCCCAAGCTGACACGATCGCCCACGAGATTGCCGCATCGCGGCACCCTTACATCATTGTCTGCGGTGACTTCAACGATACCCCCATTTCGTATGCGCATCATACCATCTCCCGTCAATTGAATGATGCCTTCACCCAGTCCGGACGCGGCCTGGGCATCTCCTATAACCAAAATAGATTCTATTTCCGGATAGACAATATACTGACCAGCAGAAACCTGCGGACTCACAACTGTACCGTGGACAGATCCATCAAGGATTCTGACCACTATCCCATCTGGTGCTATATCTCGGGAATGAAAGATGAAGAATAACATCAAAATAATAAATCTAATACCATGTTCAAGAAAAGTATTTTAATCTTAGCTGCAAGTTGTATGATGTACTCCTGTACCACTCAGACGGAAAACAATCCGTTCTTCACCGAGTTCCAAACCCCGAATGGCGTGCCTCCTTTTGATCAAATCAAACTGGAGCACTACGAGCCTGCCTTTCTGAAAGGTATTGAAGAACAGAATGCCAAAATTCAATCCATTGTCGATAATGATGAAGCACCGACTTTCGAGAATGTGATTGTTGCCCTGGACAACAGTTCGCCCATGCTGGACCGTGTAGGCGGTGTGTTCCATAACATGACAGAAGCTGAAACGACCGATGAACTGACAGAACTTTCAATCCGGATTGCCCCGGTATTGTCGGAACACGAAGACAACATCTATCTCAACCAAGGCCTGTTCAAGAAAGTAAACGCAGTCTATCAGCAGAAAGAGTCCCTCGGGCTGAACTCCGAACAACAAAGACTACTGGAGAAGAAGTACAAGGAATTTGTACGTTCCGGTGCCAACCTCCCTGCCGACAAGCAAGCCCGCCTGCGTGAAATCAACAAGCAACTCTCCACACTCAGCATCACGTTCACCAACAACACCCTAAACGAGAACAATGCCTTCAAACTCTTTATCGACAAACAGGAGGACCTTGCCGGCCTGCCCGAATGGTTCTGCCAAAGTGCAGCCGAAGAAGCCAAAGCTGACGGACAAGAAGGCAAATGGCTGTTTACCCTGCACAACGCCAGCCGCCTCCCCTTCCTGCAATATTCCGCCAACCGCCCGTTGCGCGAAAAGATGTACAAAGCCTATATCAACCGCGGCAACAACAACGACAAGAATGACAACAAGAAAATCTTGTCCGACATCATCAGCCTACGCCTTGAAAAAGCCCGGCTGATGGGATTTGACTGCTATGCCAACTTCGTGCTGGATACCAAGATGGCAAAAAACTCCACCACCGTCATGGATTTTCTGAACAACCTTTGGGGATATGCCCTGCCTAAAGCCAAAACAGAGGCAGCCGAACTCCAGAAATTGATGGACAAAGAAGGCAAAGGTGAAAAGCTGGAAGCGTGGGACTGGTGGTATTACACCGAGAAGCTACGTAAAGAAAAGTTCAATCTTGAAGAAGAAGACATCAAACCTTACTTCAAGCTTGAGAATGTACGTGAAGGTGCATTTGCCGTTGCAAACAAACTGTATGGAATCACACTGACCAAACTGGAAGGTATCCCCGTTTACCATCCGGATGTAGAAGTATTTGAAGTAAAAGCCAACGACGGTTCGCAAGTCGGTATCTTCTACGTGGACTATTTCCCCCGTTCCGGCAAGAGTGGCGGCGCATGGATGAGCAACTACCGCGAGCAGCAAGCCGGCGTACGTCCCTTGGTATGCAACGTATGCAGTTTCACCAAACCTGTAGGAGACACTCCCTCATTGCTGACCATCGACGAAGTGGAAACTCTGTTCCACGAATTCGGACACGCCCTGCACGGCCTGTTGACCCAATGCCAATACAAAGGGACTTCGGGCACAAACGTGGTGCGCGACTTTGTAGAACTTCCCTCCCAAATCAACGAGCATTGGGCTACCGAGCCTGAAGTGCTGAAAATGTATGCCAAGCACTATCAGACAGGCGAAGTCATTCCCGACAGCTTGATTGAAAAGATCCTGAAACAAAAAACATTCAACCAGGGATTCATGACCACCGAACTGCTGGCAGCCGCCATCCTCGACATGAATCTGCACACCCTGACCGACACCCGTGGAATAGACGTGGTGGCATACGAGAAAGAAGCGATGGACCGACTCGGATTAATTCCCCAAATAGCCCCCCGCTATCGCACTACCTATTTCAACCACATCATTGGAGGATATGAAGCAGGTTATTATAGCTACCTTTGGGCAAACGTCCTGGACAATGACGCTTTTGAGGCATTCAAGGAACACGGGATTTTCGACAAACAGACCGCCGACCTTTTCCGTCAAAATGTACTGGAAAAAGGAGACAGCGAAGACCCGATGACACTCTATAAAAACTTTAGAGGTGCTGAACCTCAATTAGACCCGATGTTAAAAAATCGTGGTATGAAGTAAGTATTGTGAAAAAAAAGCTATATTTGCAGCCTTGTATGCAATAGAAATTAATTAAAAAAGTAATCATAATAAACTAAAGTAACATGCAAAACAAAGGATTTGTAAGGATTTTTGCGATATTACTCACACTGGTGTGTGTGTTCTATCTGTCCTTCTCTTTTGTGACTCGCCACTATACGCATAAGGCAAAAGAGTTCGCAAAAGGTGATGAGAAAGTAGAGCAAGACTACCTGGATTCTCTGGCAAACGAGAAGGTGTATTTCGGCAACTGGACGCTGAAACAATGTCGTGAAATGGAAATCAGTTTAGGTTTGGACTTGAAGGGCGGTATGAACGTCATCCTTGAAGTCTCCGTACCCGATGTTATCAAGGCATTGGCAGACAACAAACCTGACGAAGCATTCAACCAAGCACTGGCAAACGCGGCAAAACAGGCCACAACAAGCCAGGACGACGTCATTACCCTGTTTGTCAAAGAGTATCACAAACTTGCTCCGGGTGCCAGTCTTTCCGAGCTGTTCGCAACCCAGCAATTAAAAGACAAAGTAAACCAGAAATCTTCCGATGCAGCAGTTGAAAAAGTATTGCGCGAGGAAGTAAAGGCTGCAGTAGATAACTCTTTCAACGTACTCCGTACCCGTATCGACCGTTTCGGTGTGGTTCAGCCCAACATCCAGAGCCTGGAAGACAAAATGGGCCGCATCATGGTGGAACTACCCGGTATCAAGGAGCCTGAGCGTGTAAGAAAATTACTGCAAGGTTCTGCCAACCTGGAATTCTGGGAAACATACAATGCAAAAGAAGTTGCTCCGTATCTGCAATCTGCCGATGCCAAGCTACGGGCCATTTTATCCAATGAAACTCCGGCCGACAGTACTGCTACGGACAATGCGGCTACCGAAACTCCGGCCGTAGCGCAGGCTACCAACACGGCCGATAGCCTTGCTGCTGCCTTAAAAGGTGAAAACAAAGCACAGACAGCTGACCTTGCACAGATTAAAAAGGAACATCCTTTACTGGCCATGTTGCAGGTGAACCCCAACGGACAAGGTCCGGTGGTTGCCTACGCAAACTACAAAGACACAGCTGAAATCAACAGATACCTCTCCATGCCTGAAGTCAAGGCTGAAATGCCGAAGGATTTGAGTTTGAAATGGGGTGTTTCTCCGTTCGAATACGATCCGAAAGCACAGACTTTCGAACTTTACGCCATCAAGTCAACTGAACGTAACGGTAAGGCTCCGCTGGAAGGTGACGTAGTGGTAGATGCAAAAGACGAGTATGACCACTTCGGCAAGCCTGCCGTAAGCATGTCCATGAATACGGATGGCGCACGCCGCTGGGCCCAGCTTACCAAGCAGAACATCAACAAGAGCATCGCCATCGTGCTGGACGGTTATGTATATTCCGCACCGAACGTGAATCAGGAAATCACCGGCGGTAACTCACAGATTACCGGCCACTTCACTCCTGAACAGGCAAAAGACTTGGCGAATGTGCTGAAATCCGGTAAGATGCCCGCTCCTGCACACATTGTACAGGAAGACATCGTAGGTCCGTCTCTGGGACAAGCTTCCATCAACGCCGGTATCATGTCGTTCGTTGTGGCGCTGATCCTGCTGATGGTTTACATGTGCTCCATGTACGGTTTCATTCCGGGTATGGTTGCCAACGGTGCACTGGTATTGAACCTGTTCTTTACATTGGGAATCCTTTCATCCTTCCAGGCTGCGCTGACCATGTCCGGTATCGCCGGTATGGTATTGGCACTCGGTATGGCAGTGGATGCCAACGTATTGATTTACGAACGTACAAAAGAAGAGTTACGTGCAGGCAAGGGAGTGAAGAAAGCATTGGCAGACGGTTATTCAAACGCCTTCTCCGCAATCTTTGACTCTAACTTGACATCTATCATCACCGGTATCATCCTGTTCAACTTCGGTACAGGTCCTATCCGTGGTTTTGCCACTACATTGATTATCGGTATCTTGATCTCGTTCTTTACAGCCGTATTCATGACACGCCTGTTCTACGAACACTTCATGAGCAAAGACAAACTGCTGAACCTGACATTCTCTTCCAAGATTTCCAAAAATCTGATGGCGAACGTACACTTCGACTTCATGGGCAGAAACAAGGTATGGATGACTGCCACAGGCATCATCATTGTTGTTTGCCTTGGCTTCCTCATGACACGTGGTTTGAGCCAGAGCATCGACTTCACCGGCGGACGTAACTTCAAGGTACAGTTTGAAAACCAGGTAGAACCGGAGCAAGTACGCGAGTTAATCTCCAGTAAGTTCGGTGATGCCAACGTAAGTGTCATCGCTATCGGTACAGACGGCAAGACCGTACGTATCAGCACCAATTACCGCATCGAGGAAGAAGGCAACAATATTGATTCCGAAATCGAAGCATACTTGTACGAAACCCTGAAGCCGCTGCTGACTCAGAACATCACTCTGGAAACTTTCATTGACCGCGAAAACCATACAGGCGGTAGTATCATCAGTTCCCAGAAAGTGGGTCCGAGCATCGCAGACGACATTAAGGTATCTGCGATCTGGTCTGTTGTACTTGCGCTAATCGCCATCGGTATCTATATCTTGATCCGTTTCCGCAACATCGCCTACAGTATCGGTTCCGTAGCCGCATTGGCTTGCGATACCATCGTCATCCTGGGTGCCTACTCTATCTGCTGGGGCTGGATGCCGTTCTCTCTGGAAATTGACCAGACGTTCATCGGCGCCATCCTGACAGCTATCGGTTACTCTATCAATGACAAGGTGGTAATCTTCGACCGTGTGCGCGAGTTCTTCGGCCTCTATCCGAAACGCAACAAGTTCCAGTTGTTCAATGACTCATTGAACACGACTTTAGCACGTACCATCAATACTTCACTGAGTACATTGATCGTACTGCTGTGTATCTTCATCCTCGGTGGTGACTCCATCCGCAGCTTTGCATTCGCAATGATCCTGGGTGTAGTATGCGGTACATTGTCTTCACTGTTCGTTGCATCTCCCATCGCTTACATGTTAATGAAGAACAAGAAGGACGTTGAGCCTGCCGTTGAAGTAGCCAAATAAAATTCTGACTACAGCATTACTATATAGAGAAAGAGGAACTCCAGGCAATTGGAGTTCCTCTTTTTTTTTGCAAAAACAAATTCTTATCTTTATTAAAAAGCGAAGACAGGCTGCAGTTTTAGATAAATTCCTCACGTTTGTAACAAGAAACGAGCTTCTTCCTGTCTCACTTAATCGGAATTTTGCACTATCTTTGCAAAAAAACAACATTTATGAAACCTGTTAACCAACTCTTCGCGGCTTGCCTCTTATTATTGCTGGTCTGCACCAACCTAAGCGCAGCCGTAAATCCCAAACCATTTGTAATTCCTGAGTTAAAAGAGTGGAAAGGAGCCGAAGGTGCATTCGTCCCCACCGCAAAAACAAGAATCGTCTGTACATCCGGTCATCCCGAACTGCTACGCATAGCCAAGCTCTTTGCCGAAGACTATGAAACGATGTTTGCCTGCAAACCCGAAGTCATCCAGGGCAAGGCCACTGCCGGCGACTTTGTACTGGCATTGCGTACCGACAAAAAACTGGGTAAAGAAGGATACAGCATCAAAGTAACCGATCGTGTACTGCTCAATGCACCGGAACCTGCCGGTATTTACTGGGGTACACGCACCTTGCTCCAGATAGCCGAACAGTCTGCCGACCGCCGACTGCCCAAGGGTAGCATGCGCGACTATCCCGATTATGCGGTACGCGGCTTTATGATAGACTGCGGGCGCAAGTTCATCCCCCTGCACTTCCTGCAAGATTACGTCAAAATTATGGCATACTATAAAATGAATACTCTCCAGATTCATTTGAACGACAACGGATTCAAACAATACTTCCAACACGACTGGTCGAAGACCTACGCCGCATTCCGGCTGGAATCGGACACTTATCCCGGCCTGGCAGCCGAGGACGGCCATTATACCAAAGCCGAATTCATCGACCTGCAGAAGTTGGCGGAAAACCGTTTCGTCGAAATCATTCCGGAAATTGACGCACCCGCCCATACACTGGCATTCACCCACTATAAGCCGGAAATAGGCAGCCGCGAGTATGGAATGGATCATCTCGACCTGTTCAAGCCCGAGACGTATGCCTTCATGGACGGGCTCTTCAAAGAATACCTGGAAGGAGACGAACCCGTGTTCCGCGGCAAGAAGGTACATATAGGTACCGATGAGTATTCCAACAAAAAGAAGGATGTGGTCGAAAAGTTCCGCGCCTTTACCGACCATTACATCCGCTACGTGGAAAGTTTCGGCAAACAAGCATGTGTATGGGGAGCACTGACACATGCCAACGGGGATACTCCGGTGAAATCGGAAAATGTAATCATGAGCGCTTGGTACAATGGATACGCACAGCCCAAGGAAATGGTGAAACAAGGTTACAAGCTCATCAGTATTCCTGACGGAATGGTATATATCGTGCCTGCCGCCGGATATTATTATGACTATCTGAACACCGAATATCTATATGGAAAGTGGACTCCCGCCCACATAGGCAAGGAAGTGTTCGAAGAACAGGATCCTTCCATACTGGGAGGTATGTTTGCCGTGTGGAATGACCATGTGGGAAACGGTATTTCCACCAAAGACATTCACCACCGCGTGTTCCCTGCCCTGCAGACACTTGCCGTCAAGACCTGGACCGGTGCAAATACCACTTTGCCCTATACCGAGTTTGACCGGAAACGCCAACTGATAAGCGAAGCGCCGGGAGTGAACCAAATGGGAAGAATCGGAAACAAGCCGGGATTGGTTTACGAGCAGTCCACCGTGATTCCCGGAAGTAAAGCGCCTTACAGGGAAATAGGTTACGACTATCTGGTTACTTTCGACATCGACGGAGCTCCCGAAGTTCCGAATACTGTCCTGTTCAGTTCACCGGACGCAGTGTTTTACCTCTCCGACCCTATCAGCGGTATGTTGGGATTCGCACGCGACGGTTATCTGAACACATTCAGCCACCGCATCCACAAGGGTGAACGCATGAACATAGGCATCAGCGGAGACAGCAAGACTACCCGTCTGTTGATAAATGGCAAAGTGGTGGAGGAAATGAATATAGAAAAACGTTTCTTCAACGGAGGAAAAGACTCCATGAACTATGTACGTACACTGGTTTTCCCATTGCAGCAAGCAGGACAGTTCAAGAGCAAGGTGACAAACCTGAAAGTTTATAAGAAATAAGAATGTAGTCTCGCCGGGAATCGAACCCGGATCTAAAGTTTAGGAAACTTCTATTCTATCCGTTGAACTACAAGACCTTAAATACCGAGACTGGCGTTTTTGTAGAACATTTGTAGAATTTCTGCACGTTCTCCAAATTCGCACATGTCCGGTTGCGGGTGCAAAGATAATGTATTCTGCCGATTTTCCGAAAAAAGTTTTGTTAATCCGATTAACTTTGCGAAATTTGTCGGCAAGTGTACAACACAGTAACCCCCAAAAATTAATCTATAGAAATTCATAAGTTATGGCAAACGACATGATGGTCAAAGAACTGGAGCAAGTGGTAGTCCGCTTCTCCGGAGACTCCGGCGACGGTATGCAACTCGCCGGCAACATCTTTTCAACAGTTTCGGCTACCGTGGGCAATGACATCAGTACATTCCCCGACTATCCGGCAGATATCCGCGCCCCGCAAGGCTCACTTACCGGCGTTTCCGGCTTCCAGGTACATATCGGAGCGAACAAAGTTTACACTCCGGGTGACAAATGCGACGTATTGGTGGCGATGAATGCGGCTGCGTTGAAAACACAGTACAAGTTTGCCAAATCCACCGCCTGCATCATCATTGATACGGACGCTTTTCAGAAAGCAGACTTGGAAAAAGCAGCCTTCAAGACCGACAATCCTATTGAAGAAATGGGAATCAAGCAGGACGTGATTGCAGCCCCCATCTCACAGATGGTAAAAGATTGCCTTGCCGACACAGAAATGGACAACAAGTCCATGATGAAATGCCGCAATATGTTCGCGGTAGGTCTGGTTTGCTGGCTGTTCAACCGCGACTTGAAAATCGCCGAAGACTTTATTCGTGAGAAATTTGCCAAGAAGCCCGCCATCGCTGAAGCAAATATCAAGGTTATCCATGCCGGATATGACTACGGACACAACACTCATGCCTCTGTAGCCCATACTTATAAGATTGAAAGCAAAAGCTCCGTCCCCGGAAGATACATGGATATCACGGGTAACAAGGCAACCGCCTACGGTTTTATCGCCGCCGCTGAAAAAGCCGGCTTGAAACTGTTCCTCGGATCCTACCCCATCACTCCGGCTACCGATGTGTTGCACGAACTTGCCAAACATAAATCACTGGGTGTAATGACCGTACAATGCGAAGACGAGATTTCCGGCTGCGCTACGGCTGTCGGTGCTTCTTTCGCAGGCGCACTGGCCGTTACCTCCACTTCCGGTCCCGGCGTCTGCCTGAAATCAGAAGCCATGAACCTGGCGGTCATCACGGAACTCCCGTTAGTGGTTCTCAACGTTCAGCGTGGCGGTCCCTCCACCGGTCTTCCTACAAAATCGGAACAAACCGACCTGTTGCAAGCCCTCTTCGGCCGTAACGGTGAGAGTCCGATGCCGGTCATCGCCGCAACTTCTCCCACCAACTGCTTTGACGCGGCTTTCAATGCCTGCAAGATAGCTTTGGAACACATGACCCCCGTAGTATTGCTGACCGACGCTTTCGTCGCCAATGGTTCCGGCGCGTGGAAATTGCCTGACCTAAATGAATATCCCGCTATCCAACCTCCATACGTCACTCCGGAGATGAAGGATAACTATACCCCGTACAAGCGCAATCCGAAGACTGGAGCACGCTATTGGGCCATTCCGGGACAGGAAGGTTACACCCACATCTTGGGCGGTCTGGAAAAAGACAGTAACACGGGAGCCATTTCTACCGATCCCGAGAACCACAACCTGATGTGCCACCTACGTGCCGAAAAGGTTGCTAAAATAGAGGTCCCCGATGTGGAAGTACAAGGATGCGCAGAGGATGCAGACCTGTTGGTGGTAGGCTTCGGAGGTACTTACGGGCACTTGTATTCTGCCGTAGAAGAGATGAACAAGTCCGGGAAGAAAGTGGCCCTTGCACATTTCTCCTACATCAATCCGCTGCCCAAGAATACGGAAGCTGTTCTGAAGAAATACAAGAAAGTGGTGGTTGCCGAACAAAACCTCGGACAATTCGCCGGATATCTACGCATGCAAATAGACAACTTCGCACCCTATCAATTCAATGAAGTCAAGGGACAACCGTTCGTCGTAGCCGAACTGGTTGACGCCTTCACCGAGATTCTAAACAAGTAATAACCCCGTAAAGAAAGAAACATCATGAGCGAATATACAGCAAAAGATTTCAAAAAAGGGCAACCTCGCTGGTGTCCGGGTTGCGGTGACCACTTCTTCTTGGCTTCACTGCATAAAGCCATGGCCGAAATCGGCATCGCACCCAGCGAAACAGCCGTCATTTCCGGCATCGGTTGCTCCAGTCGTCTGCCTTATTACATGAACACGTATGCCATGCAGACCATCCACGGACGTGCTGCCGCCATTGCCACCGGATGTAAGGTAGCCAATCCCGGACTGAGTGTCTGGCAAGTGTCCGGCGACGGTGACGGTATGGCTATCGGCGGTAACCACTTTATCCATGCCATACGCCGTAACATTGATATCAACATCCTGTTGCTCAACAACCGTATCTATGGCTTGACCAAAGGACAATATTCCCCGACGTCTCCCCGTGGCTTCGTCAGCAAATCCTCACCTTACGGCACGGTGGAGGATCCGTTCCGCCCTGCGGAACTTTGTTTCGGCGCACGCGGACGTTTCTTTGCGCGTTGTGTGGCTACGGATGCCGCAGGCACAGTAGAAGTACTGAAAGCCGCTGCCAGCCACAAAGGCGCTGCCGTCTGCGAAATCCTGCAACATTGTGTCATCTTCAACGATAACGCCTACGACAACGTTTACAAGAAAGAAGGCCGTGCCAAGAATTCCATCTACCTGCAACACGGCAAACCGATGCTTTTTGGCGAGAACAACGAATATGGACTGATGCAGGAAGGATTCGGGTTGAAAGTAGTGAAGTTGGGTGAGAATGGTATCACTGAAAAAGACATTCTCGTACATGATGCCCATTGCATGGACAACACCCTGCAACTGAAACTCGCCTTGATGGAAGGTCCCGACTTTCCGGTTGCCCTCGGTGTAATCCGTGACGTGGACGCCCCGACCTACAACGATGCTGTCCATGCGCAGATTGAAGAAATATCAGAAAAGAAGAAGTATCACAACTTCGAAGAGTTGCTGATGACGAATGATACTTGGGAAGTAAAGTAACCCCACATATAATAGAAGCATTATTTCAATTCCTCCCTTTTTCATCGCTCCGCCGTTTCCGCCCTCGGAACGGCATGCGATGAGAAAGGGATTTTTCATTCTGCATTTATTTCACGTAATAAGACCTGTGGATTGTAGAACATGCAGTGTGGAAATTATCCACAACTTTCCACATTGTAAATACTCCGCATTATACGCTTCCACTAAAAATTAAACAACTGACTATCAAATATTTTATCTTCAAAAAATAGATATTTTCCCTTCTGGCACAATACTTGCCCAAATACCAGGTTGAAAACAATAGATATAAATAAGACAAATCAATCATTTTGGGTAGTATGGATTTCACAGTAAACAACCAATGCGGTATGCCACACATTGCGTCGCATTTCCACAAAAATCTGATCATCTTAAGCTGGGTATTGGCTTTCCTATTTACCGGAACAGTCCTTGCACAAGAGACAAAAACAATCAAAGGCATAGTTAAAGATGCCGCCGGAGAACCACTTATCGGAGCCAGTGTCGTACAAAAAGATACCAATAACGGTGTCCTCACCGACATGGACGGTAACTTCACATTGACCGTTCCTGCAGATGCCACACTTTCCATTGCCTACATGGGGTACACCACCCGAGAAATAAATCTGGCAAAGCGTAAAAAACAAGGAGATCTGAGAATAACACTCAGCGAAGATGCCCAACAGTTGAAAGAAGTGGTTGTAACGGCAATGGGTATCAAGAAAGATACCAAACGAGTCGGCTATGCAGTCAGCACCATCAATGCAGACGAGCTGGTGAAAGCCGGAGCACCGAACTTTGCCTCTGCCATGTATGGTAAGGCACCGGGCGTACGCATCACACAGACTCAAGGAGGTTCAGCCGGAGCCGTATCCATCAATGTACGCGGACTGACCTCCATCACGGGAAACAACCAACCTCTTATTATCTTGGACGGTGTACCCATCCGTAACGGGGGTACAGGCAAGAGTACCGATTTTGCCGAATTCGGTAATGACGGACAGATACGTTCCAACGGTCTGGTAGACATCAATCCAGAAGATATCGAAACCATCAGTATTCTGAAAGGAGCATCCGCAACTGCACTCTATGGCTCGGAAGCGGCAAACGGTGCGGTAGTCATTACCAGTAAACGTGCCAAAAGCGGTAAACTAACCGTAGATTTCACCGCACAAGTAATGGCCAACCTTCCTGCCTATTTGCCGAAAGTACAGACCCTCTATGGACCAGGAACCTATAATACAGCCTATAGTGACTATGAAAAAGCAACCGGCGGCTTCTACCAACGAACCATGAACGGGCAAAATTATAAGAGCCTGCGTTCCACTACCCAGTCCTTCGGTCCAAAATATGACGGAAGTGATGTACTCTACTGGGACGGTACAGTACGAGCCTATCTACCTCTGACCGACAACCCTTGGAAAGAACTATTCCGTACAGGTTGGAACCAGACCTACACCCTTGCCATCTCACAGGGAACAGAGAACAGCAGCAACCGTTTTTCCTATACCTTCATGGATGAAATTCCCAATGCACTGACAGGAAGCTTCACCAAACATAACTTCAAGTTGACAGGATCTTATAAATTGGCAAAACCTCTGAATCTGGAATATTCAATCAATTATATCGTACAGAATGTAAAAGACCGCCCACAAACATCACTGAATCTATACAGTGGCTTCGGTAACATGTTCTCTACTTTCTTGGATATACCTTATCTGAAACAAACCTATGTTACCAGCCTAGGTTATCGTAATACCTTTATAGGCGGTAATGCCACACTGACTCCTGAAGAATCATGGGCCTATGACCCCAGTTATGTAAGCGGCGTCAATAATATGTTGTGGAATATGTTCCATCACCATAGTGATGAAACGGAAAATCGGCTTATCGGCATGATCCGCCCTACCTGGCAAATAACCAACTGGCTAAGCCTGCGTGCCCAACTCTCTACAGATATCACCGATGTAAAACAGACATTGGAATATGAAAGTGAACAACCGAATTCTCTTTATGACCCCAGCGGCAGTTTCCAAGCTATCAACCGTCGCTATGACATCGTTTACGGAGATGTAATGCTGAATTTTAATTACAACATCAGCCGTTTCGATATTGCCGCTACCGTAGGGTGGACAGGACGCTATGAGAACATGAACAATATCAGGGTATCCACCAACGGCGGTCTTGTAACCGAGAACTGGTTTGACCTTAATGCCAGCCGCTATACAGCCAGCAGTACCTTACAACGTATGGAACTGTTGAAAACCGGTTATATGGGGACACTGAGCCTGGGATGGGATAACTATCTCTTCCTCGAACTGACCGGACGCCAGGAACGTTCATCCACCTTGAAAGACCAGAGTTTTTTCTACCCTTCCGCCAATCTCAGTTTCCTCTTCTCGGAAGCTTTCCGTATGCCTGCCTGGTGGAACTACGGAAAACTGCGTCTCTCGTACGGTATTGTAGGCAATGCTCCGGAGACCTATGCCGCCAACATCGTTTATGAGCAAGGATCGGACAACGACTTTACCTGGAATTATGTCCCCTCTTCGCTAGGAAATGCCAACATACGCCCGGAAAAGAAATATGAGTATGAAATAGGTCTGGAAAGTAAATTCTTCAATAACCGGTTGGGTATTGACGTCTCTTACTACAACAACCGCGTAAAAGACCAAATTCTTTCTACTCCTCAACCATCTTCCTCGGGAGTAAAGAATATGCTGATGAATGTGGGTGAAGTAGCCAACCAAGGATGGGATATCTCCCTCAGTGCCACCCCTATATTAACCAGAGATTTCCGTTGGGACTTAACCGCCAACTACGGCATCTACAAGAACAAGGTGGTGAAACTGGCAGACGGTGTCCCTTATCTGGAAATATTGAACTCGGGAGGCAGTGGTGTAAAAATACAAGCCGTAGAGGGGCAACCGATGGGTGACATCTACGCACAGGTTCCTCAAGTAAACGAGAACGGAGAATTCCTTGTATCGGACAATGGCCTTTACCTGAATCAAACAGAGCTGCAGAAAGTAGGTAACATCAACCCTGCAGGTGTAGGCGGTTTGTTCAATTCTTTCTCTTATAAAAATATATTCCTGGATTTCAGTATTGATTTCCGCATTGGCGGTGATGTTATCAATGAAATGAACCAGTATGCCACAGCCGTAGGTCTTACTCCTGAATCACTAAAATACCGCGACACGGAACACGGAGGACTATCTTACTATTATCCGGGCGGCAACAATGCCAGTGGCATACCGGTAAAAGTAGATCCCTCTACAACAGCCGGTCCCAATGGAGAGGTTATCTATCATGACGGCGTCATATTGCCGGGTGTAGTAGCCTCCACAGGAGAACAAAATACACGTATCATTCCTGCCGGCTACTATTATAACAGTACCTATAATTGGGGTACAGAAGCAGAACAACTAACCTACCGCCACTCGGTGTTCGACAATTCATACGTTAAATTGCGTGAACTCACCATCGGTTACCAATTCCCGGAAAAGATGATTTCAAAATTCGGACTGACTCGTCTAAGCGTATCTGCTTTTGGCCGCAACCTATTCTATTTTTATAAAGCACTGAAAAATTATGATGCTGAATCATCAACGGGCACATCCTGGTCGAGTCAGGCAATGGTAGGAGGCTCTACCACAGCCACACGCAGCTTCGGTGTTTCCATACGTGCCAGTTTTTAATGAACTAATTTGAATGATTACTCACATGAATATGAAAAAGATAACATCTCTGATTGCCATAGGCGCACTGCTGTTCACCGCCTCCGGCTGTAGCGAATATGATTTCGACAGCAAATATGAAGACCCGTCCAAGGTAACTCAAGTCACTATCAGCAACCTAATGGCAGGAGTATTCCAGAAAGTGAAGGACTATGACGTTTACGAGTACGGTCGCTTCTTCGGCTTCGACTCACAGTTTGTGGGCAAGTATGCCCAGACCTTTGGTTATTCTAAAACCACTGATATGTACAGCCCCGGTTATACGCCCGCCATAGACGGACAATGGGACAACCTGTATTCCGCACTTGCGCAATTCCGTAAGTTAGAGTCATTATACCAGGCAGAAAGTACTGCGGAGCAGGAACAAGACGAGGCTTTCCTGATTGCGGCAAAAGTACAATTATATGATTTCTTTGCCGCTACAGTGGACATTTTTGGAGATATGCCCTTCTCCGAAGCCTGCACCCTGCCCTTGACCAATGACGTCAGCAAGTCGTATGCACGCTATGACAAAGCAGAAGATATTTATAGAACTATCCTTAATGAACTGAAAGAAATCGCTCCGCGTTTCCGTTCCATCCCCACACCAAAGAACTTCAATACGCAAGATTTCATCAACGGTGGAGACATGGACAAATGGGAACGCTATGCAAACTCCCTGAGACTGCGCCTTGCCATGCGCGTAGCTACACAGGGGGCTTTGCAAGAAGAAGGCCGTACCGCTATCAAGGAGATACTGGAAAATCCTTCCACCTATCCATTGATAGACGAGCAGGCCAACAATGTCTTCATTACCAACCAAAAGTCCGGACAACTGAACTTCACCGCAGGAAGTGGATTGGGTGACTGGGTAACGAACCGTCTTGCATCCGGAGCCATCATTAACCGTATGTTGAGTCACGGCAACTACGATATGACCAGCAGCGACCCGCTGACAGGCGTTTATGTAAAAGGAGAAGATGACCCACGCATCCTACTGAATTTCAATCCAATAAAGATTACCAACCAAAGCACTGGACAACTGGACGAGCACCGTTACCTGGGTACAGACCTTACTGTAAAAGATGAACTTACGGAATATTACAAATCCCAGGCACAGGACGAAGTGAACCAAAGTAACATTGGCTTTTCTCAAATCACGCAGAATGGATTCTTCTGGCAAAACGACAAATTCGACATGTTGATTATGGCCTCTCCTGAAATTCATTTCCTAAAAGCGGAAGCCTACCAGATGGGGTATGGCATAGCTAAAAATGAAGCCAAGGCAAAAGAAGAGTTCAACAAGGCGGTTACACAGTCCATCAACCTCTATTACTATTATGATTCTATCGGTACAGGTGAAAACTGCCACCGCTATGACGCCCCTACCCCCGAAGAAATTTCCGCTTTTGCCGATGCCAAATGGAACAGTACAGACTATGTGGACAAATTAGACGCCATCATTACCCAAAAGTGGCTACATTTCGGATTTCTTGTAAGCCGCGAAGCATGGAGCGATATCCGACGTACCGGCTATCCCTCCGGACTCGTGTTCCCGGAAGTGGCCGGAACCATTTCCAACGTGCCCAACCGTTGGAGGTATCCCACCACAGAGGTCAACTATAATCCTTACTATAAGGATGTAATGGCAGAAGACACCTATTACAATAAACTATTTTGGGCCAAATAACCGATTCACTCAATAATCTTCATGAACCATTGCCCGGGAATATGCAGAATAGCGTAAACCCGGGCAATATTTCTTAAAGGGTACACACAAATTGATACTATGCGCAGCCTAAATCTTATCACCGAACGCCAGATCCCCTGCATCACCCAAACCGGGAACTATGTAAGAGTGCTCATTCATCTCCGGATCAATGGCAGCACACCACAAAGTCACGTCATCACCGGGGAATAACTTGGCCAGATGCTCCACTCCCTGCCGGCTGGCAATAACACAGGCAATCTGCAACCTGGCAGGTGTGCCTTTGGTAAGGAATGCTTTCCAGGCAAGCTCCATGCTTTCACCCGTAGCGAGCATCGGATCTACCAACAGTAATGTTTTTTTCGACAAATCCGGAGTAGCAATGTATTCAATATGTACATCCACCGTACGGCACTCTTTGTCTTTATAATAGCGATAAGCGGAAACAAAAGCGTTGCCTGCACGATCAAACATGTTCAGAAAACCCGTATGCAACGGCAATCCGGCACGAAAAACAGTGGCAATCACCACATCATCATCAGGAGTACTGACCGGCGCCACTCCCAAAGGGGTCTGCACCTGCTTGACGGAATAACTTAGTTCCTTGCTCATTTCATACGCCATTATCTCTCCGATGCGTTCAATGTTCCTGCGAAAACGCATACGGTCTCCCTGCACCGCCACGTCACGAATTTCCGCCACATATTGGTTCAGGACAGAGTCTGTCTCGGCAAAGTTGATAATCTTCATTGTCCTAATTATCGGGTTAATTATATTTTTAATTGTTCCTTTTCAATAAAATGCAGCTGCAAAGTAAACGATTTTCACCCAATTTGCAACATTCAGTTAGCAGATATTGTTATGGTTTTATAAAAGATTTCCTATTAGAGAAAAATTTCTCTAATAGGGCTTTTCTTTAAAAAGAAAGTATTACTTTTGTAGGCGAAAAATAAGGGGGTTACTGCAAGAACAGGTGAAAAGCAGAATTTCAGACACCTATTTCCCCTTGATTCTTAAGGTAAAAAGAGATTAGAAAAGAGATTATAAACCAAATACCAATTTAAAAATCTTAAAAAGAAATGGCAAATTTAGATTTAAGCAAGTACGGTATCAAAGACGTGAAGGAAATTATCCACAACCCGTCTTACGATGTATTGTTCGCTGAAGAGACCAAACCGGGCCTGGAAGGCTTCGAAAAAGGTCAGGTAACTGAACTGGGTGCTGTAAACGTAATGACCGGTATCTATACCGGACGTTCTCCTAAAGATAAATTCTTCGTAATGAATGAAGCCAGCAAGGATTCTGTATGGTGGACTTCTGAAGAATACAAAAACGACAACAAACCTTGCTCTGAAGAAGCTTGGGCTGACTTGAAGGCTAAAGCAGTGAAAGAATTGAGCGGCAAGCGTCTGTTCGTTGTCGATACTTTCTGTGGCGCTAACGCTGCTACTCGCATGAAAGTTCGTTTCATCATGGAAGTGGCATGGCAGGCACACTTCGTAACTAACATGTTCATCCGCCCGACTGCTGAAGAACTTGCTAACTACGGAGAGCCCGATTTCGTATCATTCAACGCTTCCAAGGCAAAAGTTGACAACTACAAAGAACTGGGTCTGAACTCTGAAACTGCTACCGTATTCAACTTGAAGACCAACGAACAAGTTATCCTGAACACTTGGTACGGCGGTGAAATGAAGAAGGGTATGTTCTCTATCATGAACTACAAGAACCCGTTGCGTGGCATCGCTTCTATGCACTGCTCTGCCAACACTAACATGGAAGGCACTGACTCTGCAATCTTCTTCGGTCTGTCCGGTACAGGTAAGACTACCTTGTCAACTGACCCGAAACGTCTGCTGATCGGTGACGACGAACACGGATGGGATGACGAAGGTGTATTCAACTACGAAGGTGGTTGCTACGCTAAGGTTATCAACTTGGACAAAGAAAGCGAACCCGATATCTACGCTGCCATCAAACGTGACGCTCTGTTGGAGAACGTAACAGTTGACGCTGAAGGTAAGATTGATTTCGCTGACAAGAGCGTAACTGAAAACACTCGTGTTTCTTATCCTATCTACCACATCAACAACATCGTTAAGCCGGTTTCTAAGGGTCCTCACGCTCATCAGGTAATCTTCCTGTCAGCTGACGCCTTCGGTGTATTGCCTCCGGTATCTATCTTGAATCCTGAACAGGCTCAATACTACTTCTTGTCTGGCTTTACTGCTAAATTGGCAGGTACAGAACGTGGTATCACTGAACCGACTCCGACATTCTCTGCTTGCTTCGGTGCTGCTTTCTTGAGCTTGCATCCTACTAAATATGCAGAAGAGTTGGTTAAGAAAATGAATAAGGTTGGTGCTAAGGCATACTTGGTTAACACCGGTTGGAACGGTAGCGGCAAACGTATCTCTATTAAAGATACCCGTGGCATCATCGATGCTATCCTCGACGGTTCTATCGACAAGGCTCCGACAAAAGTTATTCCTTTCTTCGACTTCGTTGTTCCGACAGAATTGCCTAACGTAGATCCGAAGATCCTTGATCCGCGCGACACTTACGAATGTGCTTGTCAATGGGAAGAAAAAGCTAAGGATTTGGCAGGCCGTTTCATCAAGAACTTCGCTAAGTTCACCGGAAACGAAGCTGGTAAAGCTTTGGTTGCAGCTGGTCCGAAACTCTAATAAGCCAGTTTACATATTTTTAAGGCGGTTCCCGATGACGGGAGCCGCTTTTTTTTGTTAGATTTGCAGAAAACAATCTAATATATATTACAGAGTATGAAGAATTTAAAGTTTATGCTATTAGGTGCGAGCCTGTTGTTATGTTTCGGATGTAGCACACAAGTGCAGAAAAAAAGTGAAAGCACAAGTATGGAGGTCAACAAGGAAAATACCGTGATAGAAACCATCATGTCACGCCGCAGTGTCCGCAAGTACAAACCACAAGCCGTAAACCGCGATACCATGCAGATTATACTGGATTGCGGCATCAACGCCCCCAACGGACAGAACAAACAATCCTGGGAAGTACGGGTGGTAGATAATCCGGATTTTATAAATGGAATTACCGAAATCTATAAAAAGGAGAACCCGGCCGTTACCGGAGATCCTAACTTCAAGAATATGTTCCGTAATGCTTCTACTGTAGTATTTATAGCCAATGACCCTTCATATGACCTGTCGCAGATTGATTGCGGCTTATTGGGTGAGAATATGATTCTTTCAGCTTGGTCGATGGGAATAGGCTCCTGCTGCCTGGGAGGCCCCACACGTTTTATGACCTCTACTCCGGCTGCCGCCGAATACCTCAAGAGACTGGCACTTCCCGAAGGTTACCAACTATTGTATTGCATCGCTTTCGGTTATCCCGATGAAACACCGGTAGCCAAACCAAGAATCAAGGAAAAAGTGCGGTTCATCGAATAACGAATATATCCAGATCCTCTCCCCGTACCAAAGAAGCTTCCGGAAAGGCGCACCGGTTAACACGCCAAAAAGATCGTAAACAACTGGAGGTTTTCTTTCAAAAATTTCAGCACCTTATAAATATGCTGCTCTACCGTCTTCTCGCTAATGTCAAGGCGAAATGCTATTTCCTTATGGCTTAGATGGTGCTGACGGCTTAACACGAAAACTTCTTTCTGACGTGCGGGGAGAGAATCCACCAACTGATTGATATAATCATTCAGCTGCGATGCCATTATTTCTTCTTCCACATCACAGTTGGCCTGTTCCATAGAATCACTGAAAGCCGACAATACAGACATTTTATAAAAAGATTCATTGAAACTCTTCTTCGAGAGATTAAAAACGATATTACGGGTTATTATGAATAAAAAGCCCCTGAAATTTTCTTTCTCCTTAATTAAAGTCCGGGCTTCCCATACCTTTACAAATACTTGCTGAACAATCTCTTTACAATCTTCTACCGATGAAACGTATAAACGACTAAAGTTATACACTTGGTTCCAATAGGCATTATACAATTGTGTAAAAGCTTCATGCTCACCCTCTTTTAACCGTTCCAACACTTTTTCTTCTTCCATATCCAAAAGGGTAGAATTAATTATAATCATGAAACATATTTTTGCAAATATAGCTTATTTTTACAGAATACCCACTTCAACCTCCTAAAAAGCTATATAGGCAGAAAAGTTTTTTAAAAAAAAAGGGAAAACAGATAAGGGATAACTCAACATGGATTGTATTTATATATGTAACCCCATTAAAACAAGATAAGAATGACCGCTTATATATATCTTATAAAGAAAATGCTCAAAGGAAAGTTGAATGCTTCAGAAAGGATTCAGCTCTCAGAAACCCCCTCCATGAAAAAATTACTGTCTGAACAATGGAATGAGGAGTCCGAACAGCACATACAGGACAAAATCGATTCAGAAGAGATATGGGACAAGATTGCCGATTCTTGTTGGCAGACAAAAGATGACTCCGACAAAAGCAAGTTCAAGAAGCTCCACTTCAACATGAGATATTCCATCGCTGCTGCCGTTGCCGTCTTATTAGTAGGAGTATGGATAGCCCAGATAATAAACAACTCTTATTTGACGGTCACCGCTCCTGCCCATGAAAAAATGGTCTGTATGCTACCGGACAGTTCTACTATTTGGCTGAATGCAGGCAGTAAAATCAGCTATCCCAAAAGATTTTTGAATAACCGTACAGTAGAACTGGACGGCGAGGCTTACTTCAGTGTGGTAAAAAAGGCGAACTCCCCCTTCAAAGTGCACTTTCAGGAAGCTTGTATCGAAGTGAAAGGTACCGAGTTCAATGTTCAGCTAAACCCAACGAAAGCACTGATTACACTGTTCACAGGAAAAATTGTTTTCAATTCTGAAGAACAAACACACCCAATCGAAATGAAACCTACAGAACAACTTACATACGACAGAATATCGCACAATATAAATCTAAGCAAGATAGACCCTGAAGAATATGACTGGCGAACGGATGAATATCATTTCGAAAAGAAGCCTTTCGGAGAACTGCTGCAATTTATCAATCGAATTTACAAGGTGAATATCGTAGTAAAAGACAGCAAGATAGGAAAAGAACTTTTTTCCGGAAAAATACGGAAAACCGAAAGTTTACATGATGTCCTGAATAAAATATGTATCAGCTTCGATTTACAACAAAAAACAGAAGACAATAATCTTATTGTCCTGTATTAAGTTAAGTTCATGTTGAACTTAACCGTATAGAGCCGAATATAAGTCCCCTACAATAGTAAGAATTGTTTAACCCTTAAAAAAAAGAAGAATGAAAACCTAAAAAAGAATCTGAATTACAATGGAATAAAGCTACTTGAAGTTTTTTTAATATCACCAAGTTCAACATGAACTTGTTTTAAGTAGAAGCAATTTATAAGTTAACCTTTTATTAATCCAAAGAAATATGAAGAATTCATATCTAAGACAATGGTACCTGATATGTACCTTAACATTGTTATTGTTTCCCACTTCCATCAGTGCCGCCCAAGACATAATAAGTATCCAGGGCAAAGCGCTCAGCATGGAGCAAATCATTAAAATGATTGAAAGTAAAAGCAGCTACACTTTCTTCTTCAAATCCGACCTCGTCAACAACTTGAAGAAACAAGACATCAACTGCGAAGGCACAATCAGCGAAGTACTCGACAACGTATTGAAAGGAACCGGTATCAGCTATGTATTGAAAGAAAAAGAAATCATCCTGAAAAATGACAAACTTTCTGTCCCTTCAACCCAACAAGCCAAAAAAAGAGTCATTACCGGTACGGTAATCGGTTCTGACGTCAAAGAACCCGTCATCGGTGCCAGTATCTGGTTGAGAAACAGCTCTACAGGTACAGTAACCGACATTGACGGAAAGTTCTCCATCACAGTTGAAGGCGTAGGCGGTGTCCTCGAATTTTCGTACATAGGCTACAAGAAAAAAGAAATCGCAATCGGTAGCAGTAACGTTATCAACGTAACTCTTGATCCCGACACAGAGGTTCTGGATGAAGTCGTGGTAGTAGGCTACGGCCATCAAAAGAAAGAGAGTGTGGTAGGAGCCATTTCCACAATCGATGCCAGCAAGCTCAGAGTACCGGGCTCCTCAATCTCCAACGTATTGGCCGGACAACTGGCAGGTATCGTTGCCATGACCCGCTCGGGTGAACCCGGCAAAAGCGGAGCAGCCGACTTTTACATCCGCGGCGTGTCTTCTTTCAAAGGCAATTCCAAACCATTGGTCTTGGTAGATGGCATCGAGCGTGAACTCGACTTGGTAGATACCGATGACATCGCCTCTTTTTCCATCCTTAAAGATGCTTCCGCCTCTGCCGTATATGGTGTGCGCGGTGCCAATGGCGTTATTTTGATCACCACTAAAAAGGGAAGCGAAGGAAAGCCCAAGATTGCCGCACGCGCAGAATACGGCATCACCCAGCCTACCAAACTTCCCAAATTCGCCAACTCCGCAGAGTGGGCCGAACTCTACAACGAAGCCAGCGGTACAAAATATTATTCGGATGAAGTCATTGAAAAATATAAGAACGGCACAGATCCGGACTTATACCCCAATGTAGACTGGCTTGACGCTTTGTACAACGACATGGCTTCCAACCAACGCGTCAACCTGAGCGTAACCGGTGGTGGAGACATCTGCAAATACTATGTTTCAGGCTCTTTCTACAACGAAAGTTCTATCTTCAAAAATGCGGGTGACAGATACGATTACAATTCGTCCATCCACTACTACAAATATAACTTCCGTGCCAACATGGACTTTTCTTTAACCAAAAGTACGGTCCTGAACATCAACATGGCGAATATCTACGAAAAATCATTCTCGCCGGGTAACGATAAAAACCAGATTTGGGAATATACTTTCAATACTTCCCCGAATGCTTTCCCTGTAGAATATTCCGACGGAACCATCTCCGCCCCCTCCGCAGCTTCGGGCTTTAATCCCTGGAACCTGCTGGTACATTCGGGCTACCGTGAACAGTTCTGGAACTCATCACAGGCATTGGTAGGGCTGACTCAAGACATGGGTAAACTTTGGGAACCGTTAAAGGGGCTGACAGCCAATGCCAAGTTCTCCTGGGATGCCTACAACACCACCACACAGATCAGACAGAAAACTCCTACCCAATACCACGCCAGCGGCCGCGACGAGAACGGAAACCTGATTTTCGGCAATCCCATCTATTCGGGAAACAACGAACTCGGTTACGAAAAACAAACAGACGGAACCATGACTACCTATCTGGAAGCATCGTTGAACTACAATCGCCTGTTTGCCGAAAAACACCGTGTGGGCGCATTGTTCCTGTACAACCATAAGATACACAACCGCACACAGGATGGTGACAAGTTCAAATCCCTCCCTTACAAGAACCAAGGTATCGCAGGACGTTTGACCTATGCCTTCAAAGATACGTATTTTGCAGAAGTGAACGTCGGCTATAACGGTTCCGAAAACTTTGCGCGCGGACACCGTTTCGGTTTTTTCCCGGCAGTTGCCGTAGGATGGATGGTATCCAACGAAAAATGGTTCCAGCCACTTACCAAGGTCGTTGACATGCTGAAGTTAAAAGCTTCCCACGGTATAGTAGGTAACGATGATATCGGCGGAACACGCCGCTGGATGTATCAATCCACCATCGTAGGCGTAAACCAGCAAGCCCCCCAATCTTGGAATTACGGCGTTTCCGGAGGTGAAGGAGGCTATGGTATCCGAATGGGAGACGTAGAGAACCTGAACGTATCTTGGGAAGAAGCCAAGAAGACCAATGTGGGAGTTGAATTTTCACTCTTCAATAAGGTGAGGGTACAGGCAGACTATTTCCATGAAAAACGTACCGGTATCTTCTTGGAACGTGCCGGTCTTCCCGCCATTGTGGGTTTAAGCAAGGTTCCATATACCAATATCGGTGAAACGCTGAACCAAGGTTTTGACGGTACATTGGAGTACTCGCAGAAAGTAGGAGAGGTATTCCTCACTGCCCGCGGAAACTTTACATACACCCATAACGAGCTGCTCAACAACGACGAACCCGACTGGGCCTACAAGTATCAGAACCGCATAGGCAAACCCTTCGGTTCAGGCGGCAGCCTTCAACCATTCGGCCTCGTGGCAATGGGATTGTTCAAGAATCAAGAGGAAATAGACAACAGCCCTCAGCAAACTTTCGGTGAATACCGCGTGGGCGACATCAAGTACCAGGACATCAACGGTGACGGAAAAATCGACTCGCAAGACCAAGTAGCCATCGGCTATACCAACTTGCCCGAGATCATGTACGGATTCGGAGCTACGGCAGAATGGAAAGGATGGGATATCAACGTATTCTTCCAGGGAGTGGCACGCACTTCATTCTTCTTGGGCGGTACTCCTATGACTCCCTTCTCCAGCGGTAACCTGGAAAGAAGCGCCATCAACGCCGATATCTACAGCCACGTATGGAAAAGCACCAACACACCCGAAGCCAACGCAGCCGCCATTTATCCCCGCTTGAGCACCAGCGGCGGTCCCGGTTCGTCCAATAACGGCCAACGATCTACCTGGAACATGCGCGACGGAAGTTTCATGCGTCTGAAGAACTTTGAGCTTGGATATACCATTCCCAAGAAAGTGCTGGACAAAACGTTTGTCAATTCATTCAGAGTCTATCTATCAGGCAACAATTTGCTGACATTCAGCAAATTCAAGCTTTGGGATCCTGAAAAGGGAAATGCTTCCGGAGAAGGTTATCCTCCTTCAAGAGTCATCATGATTGGATTTAACGCAAGTTTATAACATAATAATATATATGTAAAGATGAAAACAATATTAAAAAGATACATGTGGTTTACAAGTTGCATATTGTGCGCCTTGATTCTCTCATCCTGCGAAGACTTTTTGGACAGGCAGGAAGACGAAGCTCTGACATTTGACAAGATTTGGAAGACCAAAGCTACAACCAAACAATATTGGCTGAACAGCATGAGTTTCCTTCCCAATGACGCGGACGATTTCAACTACTCTCCTTGGGTAGGAGCTTCAGACGAAGGTTCGGTGACATATAACCGCGACACACGCTGGATTAATTTCGGCTCATGGAACGCATCTGCGGTTCCTTACGAAAAAATGACTTTTTACTACCGTGGCATACGCGAATGCAACATCTTCATGCAAAATGCGGACAAATGTCTGGAAAACGACCCTACTTTAGAAAAGGCCGAGTTGGAAATGTGGAAAGCACAGTCGCGCTTTGCACGTGCCTACTACTATTTCCTGATGATGCGCATTTACGGTCCTGTCTTTCTGATAGGCGATGAACTGTTGGACTTCACCGCTTCTACCGAAGCCCTGTACCGCCAGCGTAACACATGGGACGAATGTCTACAGTATGTCGTTTCCGAAATGGAAAACTGCATCAACAATCCTGCCATCAAAGACAGCTGGGAAAGTGATACGGAAAAAGGGCTTGCCACCAAGGGTGCCTGCCAGGCTGTAATATCCCGTCTGAAATTGTACGCTGCCCGTGACCTCTTCAACGGTTGCAGACTCTATGCAAACATGAAGAATCCTGATGGCAGCAACCTCTTTCCGGCTACCAATGATCCCCAAAAATGGCTGGAAGCCGCCAATGCCGCAAAAGTATTGATAGACAACCCCATGTATAAGCTATACCGGAGCGGGGACGGTTCCAATCCTTACGAAAACTATTACGGAATCACTCAAGCCCTGTGGAACGATGAGCTAATCTGGACAACCGGATACAAAGGACGCTATACTTTAGGAGTACATACAGCACCTACCGGTCTGTCAGGAACAGCCTACGGCGGTGTAGGCCCCACACAACAGCAAGTGGATGCGTATGCCATGGACAACGGCCGTTACCCGATCAACGGTTATCAGAAAGACGGCACCCCCATCATTGACGAGACCTCAGGCTACTCTGCCGATGAGTTTATGAAAAGCACTTGGACCTATCCGGCATGGGGTGGCGACAAGAACGGATATAACATCGAAGCTCCCAATATGTATAAGAACAGAGAGCCCCGCTTCTATGTCACCGTATTCTTCAGCGACGGTTATTGGAAACATGGCAACGCCAAAACCAAATGCTCCTTCGCCAAAGGAGCCAACTCCAACAAATCCCATGACTATCCTAAAGCCGGTTACCTGCTTAACCGCTTCTACGACCACACCAGTAATTCCGTAAGCGGTTCATGGGGTAACATCACATTCCCCACTTTCCGTCTGGGCGAAATGTACCTCAACTTCATAGAAGCAACGCTGGAATGCAAGAAACGCGGTGTAAGTTTACCGAGTGGATATGAAGAAAAAGCCATGGAACTTTGGGATGACTTGCGCGACCGTTCCGGCCTGAAAGGCATCAAGACCGTTTACCCCGAAGCCACCACAGAAAAACTCATCGAGCTGTGTCGCCAGGAACGCCGCATCGAACTTGCTTTCGAAAACCACCGTTACTTTGACACACGCACTTGGATGATTGCCGAAGATGTGGATGGAGGTCCGATGTATGGCATGGACACACTCTTCCCCGGAACAGGCGACACTGCCCCTGCCGGCTACTGGAAAAGAGTTGTGTTTGAAACACGTGTATTCAACTCAAACCATTATCTATATCCTTTCACACAAAGAGAATTGGATAGAAACAAATTATTAGTTCAAAATTACGGTTGGTAAAAAAAAGAAGATATGAAAAAGAAGATATTAATCACATCATTGCTGGCAGGAATGTTGTTCACAAACACTGCATGCGAGGACAACAAAGAAGAATTCCTAAGCGACTTCAGCACCATCTTGTACTTCAAACAAAGTGGTGAAACTCCCTTGACACTATATAAGACAGGCGAGACAACAAACTATAAGCTCACGGTCAACAAAGCCGGCTCAGAGCTGAACAGTACCACAGAAGTGGCAATCAGCGTCTTGGACAAGGCCGCACTGGACATCTACAATCTTGAGAACCGTACCGAATATGAATTGTTACCCAACGATTGCTACCAGATAGACCAAACAGCCATGTCATTCGCTGCCACTGATCTGTATAAACAGCTGGGAATTGAATTCAATACGGACAAGATTCATGATTTGATCAATGCCGACCAAAAGTCTTATGTACTGCCGTTGCAGCTAACCTCCGCCAACGACTCCGTGAACAGCGAGAAAAACCGCGCTTTCATCATTCCGAGCGTAGAGATTCCTTCTGTCTATTTTGAGAAGAACGGTTACCTCAGCAACAGCATTACCGAAGACGCGGATGAGATAGTGACACTTACCTGCCCTATCAAGATGCTGGTAGATAACCAATGGACATTTGACTGTACGGTTTCGATTGACGAGGCTATGCTCGACCAATACAACCAGGAGAATAATACAGAACTCAAACTGTTGCCGGCCGATGTCTATGAAATGAATAAAACCGTTTCATTTGTCCCCGGTTCAAGCACACAGGACATCGTCATCAAGATAAACAAATCAAAGTTAGGCTTTGAAAATTATGCCTTGCCACTGGTGCTTAGCGACATCACCAACAAGAACTTCGTCATTGACGCAAAGAAAAACAGTTGCATATTCGGTGTGAAATCCAAAATCAACCTGACTGTGGACATGCTTGAGACCAATGCCCTCGAACCTACCGAAGGTGCTTTGAAGAACCTGCTGGACGGTGATGTGGCCACCATGTTCCACTCTGCATGGAGTGTAGCCGTTGACGGAGACCACTATCTGCAGGTCAATCTGAAGAAAGAAATATCCGCCTTCTCGTTTGAGTACACCACCCGCAAGGAAAACGGAAATGCGGCTCCTGCCGAAATCATCGTCAGTGGCAGCAAGGACGGAAAGACCTTCACCGAAATCGTTACCATCAATGAAGGCCTGCCTACAGAAGGCGCCCAGCAGTATGCGTCAAAGACCTATACAGCCGACTTCAGCTTCAAGCACCTGCGGTTCACCGTAACCAAGAACAAGACAGGCGGCAAGTTCTTTGTATGGAGCGAATTAGGATTATCCGGCAAATAAGCATTTTTTCTAACCTCTCTATTATCTAAATTTTCTAAAGGGAGAGATACTCATATCCGAGTCTCTCTCCCTTATTTTACATCCTCAATACCATGAAAACTATGACTCGAATTCTTCCATTTTTTCTTCTGACCCTATTATTCCTGTCTTGTTGCTCATCATGTTCCGACGAAAAGGCTCCCGCTCTGAAACCGGAATTCTCCATTGCGGAAACCGACCTGCAACACGATTGCCAGAAGGAACAGACCAATATTTCAATTCCGGTAAAAACGAATCTGAACGCCGACGAATGGAGCGTGAAAAGCAATGAAGACTGGTGTCTTGCCACGATATCCCGCAGCACCTCACAACCCTCCATCACCATCGTGGTAAAGGCCAATGAAGAACCCGACGTAAGAAGCACCACCGTAACGGTAAAAACTCCCATCAGCGAACATACGATACGAATCAACCAGTTAGGCTATGGGAAAGCCGTTCTACTGAAAAAATCCTCACCCAAGATAGATGCCGCTGGCGGACAGATGACCGTTACAGTCACGGCCAATGTGGAGTATGACATACAAATGCCCAAAGAGCAGGAATGGATTACCCAAGCACCTGCCACCAAAGCCCTGACAGATTATGACCACGATTTCCACATAGCCCCCAACAAGACCTACGAAAGCCGGACAGCGGAAATCAGCTTCATCGCCAGACAAGACCCTGAAGTAAAAGCCGTATGTGTCATCGAGCAAGCCGCCTTGAACGTGGGCACAGACGAGGTCGAAGCCACAGGTGATATTCTGATTAAGCCTACCGGAGGAACCGCCAGCGAAAACCAGCCCGGACAAGGAATAGAGCACTGCTTTGACGGTGTATTCGGCGGTACCCCCTACCACTCCGTCTGGGGACAACCTGCCCAATTTCCGGTCACGCTGGAATTTACTTTCGACGGTAAGGAAGAAATAGACTACTTCATCTACCATACCCGTGCAGGAAACGGCAACTTCGGCGAAGTAGATGTTTTCACCGCCACCGAAGCCGCTCCCGACTACAAACTATACGGTTCTTTCGATTTCAAGAAACAGAATGCGCCTTCCAAAGTAATCTTCAATTCTCCCCTGAAGAACGCCACCAAAATAAAGTTTTCCGTAAAGAGCGGGGCAGGCGACTTCGTGAGCTGTGATGAAATGCAGTTCTTCAAGAACAATGTCGATGACCGGCTCAAGCAACAACTCCTGACCGTATTTACAGACGCCTCCTGTTCCGAATTGAAAGAAGGGATCACGGATGCGCAGATCAACGCGCTTCCCCCTTATTTTGCCCAAATAGGAACCTATCTGAAAAATGACAAGTACGACGCATGGGAAAAGAAATTCCGCATCCGCGACTACCAGCCCTACAGCGACGTAGAGCTATGGGCTGAAAAGCTGATGACCAAGCGCTACAGCAATCTTGACAATCCTACCGGCATCTACGCCGAAGCAGGTGATTCCATTCTTGTCCTGGTGGGAGATACCCACGGACAATCCGTCTCCATACAGCTGATTCCCGATGTAGAAGCGGGAGGTGACACCTACTTCCTGCACGAAGGCGTCAACAAAATCGGCATCCGCAGAAAAGGCATGCTGTTCATCATGTACACCGCCGACCTGCTTTCGCCCTCGGCAAAACCCGTGCGCATCCATATCCCCCTGAACAGCGGAACAGTCAACGGATTCTTCGACCTGAAGGAAGACCAAACCGACGCCGCCTATGCCGAACTGCTAAGAAAAGCCACTTACAAGTACTTCTGTGTACGCGGTGAAAAAATCATGTTCTATTTTCACCTGAGCAAGATGCGTGAATACCTACCCAACAACATTCTGTCCGCCATCCACCTCTGGGACAACATCATAGGCTGGCAACAGGAACTGATGGGCATTGATGACGTGCGCCCTTCACAGGTAAACAACCACATCTTCGCCATTTCGCCCGAAGACGGCTACATGTGGGCTTCGGACTACCGCATCGGGTTTGTATATACCTACCTGAACAACATCCTCCTGTACGATAATGTGATGGCAGCCAAAGACAACGCCTGGGGTCCTGCGCACGAAATCGGGCACATCCACCAGCGTGCCATCAACTGGCCAAGTTCCACCGAATCATCCAACAACCTGTTCTCCAACTACATTCTCTACAAACTGGGGAAATACTGTTCACGGGGTTCCGAACTGAGCGCACTTGCCACCGCACGCTGCATCAAAGGAAATGCCTGGTACAACATGGGAACTTCCACCCACCAGAACGAGGACACCGAAATTCACATGCGCATGAACTGGCAGCTGTGGAACTATTACCACCGCTGCGGTTATCAACCGGACTTCTGGCAGAAACTCTTCAGACTGCTGCGCGAAAACCGGATCTCCGAAAGTGACCCCGGAGCCGGCCAGCTACTGTTCGCACGGATGGCTTGCCAAGCCGCCAACCAGAATCTGACCGAATTCTTTGAACGCTGGGGCTTCTTCGAACCGGTAGATAACGTGACAATCGAACAATACGGCAGCTGGAACTATAACGTGACTCCCCGCATGATCAGCGAAACCAAGGCCTTCATGGCTCGTTTCCCCGCTCCCCGGCATGCATTCTATTATCTGGAAGACCGCAAGAACGGAGATGTGGGGATAGACAAGTACAAAGTGGGCGATGTAGGGCACTATTCGCAGTTCAAGAACAACCAGAAAATCAGCAAGACTCCCAAGTACAGCCGTTCGGGACAGCGCATCTCCATCAGCAACGGTGACGAAGCGGTTGCCTTTGAAGTGAAGAAAGGAGACAAGCTCCTGTTTTTCTCCAACTTCCTCTCCTTCGAGGTTCCTTCCTCCATAGCTCTGGAAGGTTGCAGCATTTATGCCGTACAGGCCGACGGTCATCGCAAACAAGTCATGGCAGAGTAACAGCCAAGAACAATCTACCAGTTCGAGTAGGAGAAAATTCGATCTCTCACACCACCACGCATGCCGTTCGGCACGTGGTGGTTCCTTAGTTACAAGGAATCTTACATTTCAAAGGAATTAATTTCTCCCGCCACCTCCCCCTACGGGTACTCCTCCCGGAGGAAAATAAAGTTACTCTCATTAATCATTTTCAGTTGACAATTAATATGATTTCAGCCCCTTATGAAGAATAACTGCTCGTTGTTCGGGTGAAACCTTACTTTCGCGAATAAATATAAATGCATCGGTACGCATGCTTATATCACCTTGATAACTAAATTCAGATAATGCATACCCATTCCCGGTATATCTACAAGGCATGCGGAGTGAATTACGCTTGGGATCATAATAGTAAAAACAAAGAAAATTCTTTTCCATGCACCCCTTTTCCAGACTGTTATCAATTGGATACTTTAGTTGCGAGATGTCAGAATCAGCCAAGCTAAGAATCTCTCCTATACCGACAGTGAACCCTATGTTAAAATAGGAGTCGCCATAATATTTCTGAAAATAGTATCCCATTGAATAAATATAAGGATAAATGTTAGAAGTGTTTTTTTTATCCGTATGCCCCCAATGGGCTGAAACAGCGGCAATACAGTCATCTGCCAAGCAATGCTGCATAAACCATTGTGAATTCTGAAACATAAAATAATCTCTGGATTGAAAATTCCGCAATACCTGTTCCGAAGTTTTTAGAGTATCAAGAAAAACTCTTCTCGATAATGTGTAATAAAAAATATCGTAATTGAGGCTTCCCATTACATTCTTCAAATGGCGGGTATTCTTTTCCATGTAAATCAAGGCTTCTTCTGCCTGCATTTTCCCTGCTAATAACCGCATCAGGCTGCAAATAATATCCTTGTCTGATTCATTGGAAGTGGTAGAGGACTGATTGTTCAGTTGGCCATGATACACGCAAATGGTTTCATATAAAGGATTGAAAACCAGTTCGGGAAAAGTGGCATCTACATTGCCTGCTATATATACTTTGTCATTCTCGGAGGCTTTAAGATTGAATTCTCTTAACCATAAGAAGAAATCCGTCATTTGGTCTCCGTTGAAATTGCCGGACATGATTTGCCATTGCACTATCGTTTTACGTAACTTTTCTTCGGGTAATTTGCCTTGTATCAGCAGATTCCAATATGGAGTATAAGTTATAGGAGATTCGAGTAAAACGAGTCGACACTTATTTTCCAGAATCAACTTTTTTATAAGTTCATATTTATAATATTCAATAGTAGAACTACCATGAACACTCTCACCCAATGCTACAACTTTCTTTCCTTCGGATATACTGATATTCTGATATAAATCAACTGTATCCAAGGGAGTTATATAGTCATCCTGCAATTTGTCCGAACAGGTAAGAGTACTCATGAATTTATGACTGATATCCTGCCCATCCGACAAGATTTCCATACGATCTAACCACAATTTCTGAGCCGGACCTTGAATAGCTTCCATTGCATCATTCCTTTTCAATGAGTCCTCAGTGCCTACCGCAAAAATCCCTACTAACAGACGATTCGTTTTTTCCAGCGAAAGATGCAAAGTGTCAGCACTCCAGTCTTCATGATTAATAATTACTGAGTCTTGCCCTATAACATCCTCATTCTTACCAATGCGGATACTTTTCAACACACAAGTTGTCAGATTCTTTGTTTTTGCATACAATATAAGCTGGGCTTCATTATCAATATCATCAGGTATTAGAAATTCTTGAAAAAAGAGTACTAATAAAGGAGAAGCATGAAGTAATTTATGTATAGAAGGAGATTGTTCTATACATAAAGGATATTTGCCATTTACTAAGGCTGTACTATCAATCCTCATCAATAATTTATCCCCCTTGTGCCATATAAAATCTGATTCTTTATTATAACTAAAGAATAAATTATACTTATCGGCACTTTGCTGAGCAAACACGGAATTGTTTAGTCCTGTGAGTATTAACAACAGATACAAGTATGCAGTAATTTTATCTTTTCTAAGCATATTTATTCGCTACAAACTATTTGTTACAGTAGTAATAAGGTCTCCTGTATTTGCATTATACAATTTAACAGACAATCCCATATATTCGCTTGTCTCTACTTGAACTCTTACAGGACCGGTATATCCTAAGTTGGCACATGCAGAAGCAGCTGATAAGAATTCGTTTTGTAATCTCATTTCTGTAAATTCGTAAAATCCACTAAATCCAGGGGGAATGAGGTTTTTAAGAAAAGCTTCTCCAGGTGTTGTTTTTAGTGAACTTATAAAATCTCCTAAACTTCCATAATATTCGCCAGGGGTACTAACAACTTCGGATGCCACAAACCCCATTCCTTGTACAGTTCCACCTTTCCAACTACCACTGTCAAGCATTGACATATATTGTGAATAGGTATAATCATAATCCCCAGAACCACCACATACGGAGCGCTGTGTTATCTCATCTAATACTGGCATTTCTTTCTTCAATGCTTCGACGTCCATCCGGGTAATTTTCTTCATATACAATATTTTTAAGGTTATAATTGCAAATAAAGGAAAAATAAATCATAATTAGCAGTAAATGTGCTTGAAATAGCTGTGGATGTACAAAAAACTTGAGTGGATAATTGATATCCCTCTTTTAAAAAATGTACTTTATGAAATCTTTTGCATCTTAGTTGCAGGGATTTACTGCTTTTTCTGGTGTAAGCGGAGTTAAATTCTTACACCCAACTAGTAGTGCACAGACGGCTAAAATAATAGTAAATGCTGCTGTTGCTCTCATGGTTGTTCTCTTTTAAAAATTGTATTATAACCTTTTTGCTCTTTATAAGCTTTTCTTATCCGATGATAAATTTCCTTCATATCTTTAGTACGCGCTATGTCACTGTTATAATTATAGAGAAAAATTTTTCTCTTTTCCTTGTCGTATGCCATATAGTCGAAGTAGGCAAGAAATTCGCATGTCAAAATTCCCATATAATCACTGTCTTTACCTGTTTTTATCAAGTTGTTGTCCAACACTGTATAAGGTAGTGATAGATTCTGAATCTTCAAATCATCATAAATGAGCCACGTTTTATCTTCGAAAGATATGTGGCTCTTTCTAGCTGTATCATTCAGATATTTGTAAAGTAAATCTTCGGACAAAACAAGTACAGTAGATAAATTATAATCTAAGACAAGACTATTTGATGAATACCCCGTATCAAACAAGAATCTCCGTTCTATGGAGTCGCATAAAACAATATGCGTGTACGCTGTTTGATTTTTAGGCATTTCAATAGTAAAAGATGGTTCTGCCTTTACGGGATAGTCCATCTTTTGAGTTGAGAGCCACAAACTATCCTTTTTAAAGTCTACAAACCAGTTTAAATGTGACATGATATCCATTCCTATGATACCATCTTCCTTTGTAAAATCAAGAACAGGAGCATTCTTTTGATTGAAAAAAATGAGATTACAAGGCATGGATATATCTCCAATTTTTATCTCTGTTTCCCTAGTGTATGCTATTCCATTCCAGTCTTGATTATGTAAAGAAATACTTGTTTTGCAAGAGTCGGTTGGAAGAATACCTGCCTTTTTTGCTTTGAAATAATCAATCACCGACCGGTTAGCGCCTGTGTCTATTATAAAATTGAACGTATGTCCGTTTATTGTTACAGGACAATATATTTTGGATTCATTCTCAAACCTGTATATAGGGGATAGGAACGGGTTGAACAGTTGCTTCTCTACAAGAGATAAATAGCAATATTGGTAATATGTATGCAAAATATCTGTGCATATTGTTGAGCTGGTTACTTAAAGGTATATATAATCTGTTTTAATAACGCTCAAAAAAACAACTTTGTATACTTTTCGCTATTGCACCGTTCTTTAGGAAGGTGTTACAGTCAAAGGATTGCCTTTTGGGACGATACTCCATATAATAGAGTTTACGTAAATTAGTTTTTGTATGTCCATGGCTTGATTTTAATTCTCAAATTATGCAAAGCAGCACATGTAGCAAAAATATGGTCCACAAAGAAGTTAGCTCTGAGTCGGCATTCATCTTTGACGATTCTCATGAATTTGGCGCTTCCAATGGCGTGTTCGACTCGTACTCGAATGCTGGAAACTTTCTTGTTGAACTCTTTTTGATTTTCGGAAAGCACCTTTCCTCTTCTTTTCTTGATAGGCTGTATGACCGTCACTTTTTCAGGGCTATATCCTTGATATCCGGTATCCTGATACAAGGTACAAGGAACAGAAAAAGAATACATTGTGTCAGCCATCTTCTTGTCATGCGTTTTCCCGGAAACGGTTTGGCTAACAAAGAGAATCAAACAGGATACAGTAACGATAACCGCATTCTTCACCGTATGACGTTTCTTTTTCCCACTGCATTGCTCTTTCTGCTCATCATAATCAACCGGACGAGGAATTTCCCTTTCTGTGCCATCATGCAACAGTATAGGTTGAATAACGCCATCTTTAGAAATTTCAGACAAGCGCGCGGAAAGTTCTTTATTCGTTTGAGCCGGCATAAGTCCCATTGCCTGAAGACTCAACTGCAAAATATGACTCAAACAGTGTACAAAAGTATTGCAATGCTTCTGATCCATACCGAAACAAGCGGCATGATACTCTTGCAAAGGGTTATTTTTCAAGTATACAAGAATAAAGAAAAGACGATCCGGAATAGTCGGCAGGGGGCTGTTACTATATATGCAAAAACTGCGACGGTTACTACGGCGCTTGCCTGTCAATTCATATTCAGACAAATAATCGTCATGAGATGCCTCAAAGTAGGGCAGCAAATGAAGAAACTGAATATGGGACAAGCCTGTCAAGGCACGGAAGCTTTTCGGATTGTTTTTATGCTCGTTGTAATTCATGATGCAAAAATACACGCATACGCGATATATAACAAATCTAATTTACATTAACTCTAATAAATACAGCCCAAAGAAAAGTAACCCTTATTGTAGGAGATGTAATTTGCATGTTTTGACAATTTGAGTGTAATGTGTAGTTGTTTATATCACAGATTAATGAACTGATAATCCGGAGGAGCTGAAGTCATTTACATCAAAAGATTGAGCATTACAAGACTACATTTTACGGAATATATTTATGTAAAAGTGCAATACATCTTCATCGGACATCCATTTATTACTTACCAAAGGCTCAAAATCAGCTAACAGGCTATATAAAATTTTATTATTATAAATAGAGAGCAGATGAAGAAGAATTTCTTTTCTCAATCGAAGGGATTCTAAAAACACCTCCTCTTTCTTGACTAATGTTACTTGAGTATCACTCTTCCTAAACATCAACAATTCTTGAGGTTCAACAAACAATACGCCACCAGCTTTAGCGATATCAAACCATAACTTGTAGTCTTCTACAAACGGGTAGTTTTGATATTCTATATGATGCTCATACAAAAACTCCTTTTTAATCATCACACTAGAATGAAATAACATATTATATTTCAGTAATTCCAATAGAGGCTTATGCACAACTCCACACCCAAGATGACAAATATTTCTTTCTTTGCCACTATCGCAAAATATTTTTGCCCACGTGCCACAAACCGTAATGTTCGGTTCTTTCTTCATACGTTTCAATTGGACTCTTAATCGCTCTGTATGCATAATATCATCTGCATCCATTCGCGCAATATAAGTACCAGAAGCCAATTGTAATCCTTCATTTAGGTTCTGGACAAAATTATGTTCTCTCCTTTTCAAACATATTCTTTCATCCGTATATTCTCCTATGATTTCCACTGTCCGATCCACAGAACCATCATCTATAATAAGAAGCTCAAAATCTGTAAATGTCTGCTTTAAGACGCTATCAATAGCTGTCTTTATGTACTTCTCGCCATTTCTGACAGGCATTAAAACTGTTATTTCAGGCATTATTTTGTTCTATAAATTGTTCATATACATTAATCGTATTCTCAATCATTCTTTCCAGAGTAAATTTTTCTTGATAATTTTTCATTGCATTTATACTTAGCTTTTGCCTTAAAGCCCCATCATCTATCAACCGAATAATAGCACTCGCCAACTTCTCTTCGTCTAATTCCAAGCCAAAATCATCATCAAAAATTAGAGGGATTTTTAAAGCATTCACTTCATCTTCAAACATTTCAGAAAGTGCATCTACATCCGAAACAATCATTGGCATGCCAAACATGGACATCTCAATAGCTACATAACTACATTGCTCATGCAAAGAAGGAATAATGCCTATAGTACATGTAGAATATAATTTTTGTAGTTCGTCAAAAGATATTTTACCTAAGATATTTATTGGTATATTTTTATACTCTGTTTGTATTCTATTAATAGTGCTTGCAGGACAGTGCCCCACCAAATTTAACGTGCAATAGTTATCACTTTTATTGATTTTTTTTAAAGCATTCAATAAGAAGAACAGTCCCTTTTCTTTAGTTAAACGTCCTACAAATAAAAGACTATTTGATTGCCTGATATTAAACCCATTTAAAACACTCCGCTTGGACAATCCATTATATATGACAGATATTTTAGACGAATTTATATTGTAGGCAGATATTAGATGTTCTTTTGCAGATATAGATACACAAATAATATGACTTGATAAATCATAAGCACAAATTTCCAGCTTATTGTTGCATAAGGATTTGTAATTCCCTGCCAAGTGTTGTTTATACAAATTATTAAAAAAAGATTCATGTCTTTCTAAATTAAGTTTCCATGGAATAACATGTAAATGGGTAATAATAGCACCACCCAAATCTCGAGACAAGCATTTTGCCAAATCTATAAGAAATAAATCTTGAACATGCCATAATAGATTATCCATTTCTTGAAAATACGAGAATAGTAATTTTGCAATTTCCTCAAAATATCGATTCTTAAGATACAAATTATTTTTTAACAAATCAGAATCTATAAAGAAAGGAATATGAGCGACAATCCTGTTGTCTATTACTTTTATATCAAAAAACGACAGTGTGCAGTTCAAAGAAATGAGATGAAGCCTCATTTCATGTTTTGAATTCATTCCTACTTGTAACATTTGGATATAACGAACTACACCAGTAGGATTTCCATCGTCAAAATTCAGAATAACAATATTTCTCATTATTGCAGCATAATCATGTGTATAAAAAAAGACGATTTATTAAGGGATTTATTTAACAAAAGCCTAGGAATACCGCCCTTAAGCCCCGCTAAAGTTCGCCAATTTATTTTATGAAGAAATAAATCATTTTCGTAAAGTAATATTTTCAACTCATATTCAATAGATTTATATTTCGCTTTGCCCATTAGTTTGGATATCCTTTCAATGTAATATAAAGTATCAATAGCAGATTTGTAATCAAGCACTTCAATAAATAAATTAGAAAAAAATATTTCAAGTAACGAATCTGCAAAAGAAGTAATATCCTCCCTTTTACTTTTTATTCCAAGATTCAATAGTTCAACCATAAAAGGAAGGTGATCACAAACAACCCCATTCTTATAATACTTAAAGCAGTCACATACTATCACTTTTATCAAAGGCTCCTTAACGAGAGCATGACTTTTTTTTTGCATATCATACAATGCCAATATCTTAGCAGAATTTGAATAAAAAGATATATAGTCATACTGCTTTATCTTCCTATAAAAAGTAATTATGCTTTCTGATAATTTAAACCCAATTTGATTAAAATCGTCCAATGATACAAAAGATTCAGCTAATAATAAAAAGAACAGAGAATCAATACATGGAATGATATTAGATTGCTCTATTTCTGTGTATTTCAAATAATCGACTATCAAAGAATGTTCCTGCTTATATATATCGCAATAATCAGCATCAATATATTGCTGTTTTATCAGATACAGCAATGCACAAGCAATACCTATGTTTCCATTATCAAAAGATCCATCTGCTGCAGGTAAAGCAAGCACTTCTCTCAACATAACATAAGCAGTATCTCCGATATTCTCATCTTCTCCAAAAGACGAAGCCTCAAAAAGGCTAATAACAATTCCCATTTTTCCATACATTAGCCCAGTATTCTCAATAGAGCATCCACTTAAGGTCAAAAAGTGAACCAAAGATTTATATAATTCACTTCTATTATTACCACTTATCATACTTGTTAATCCATAATGCAATTTTTAGCCATTCTTTTTCCAAATATAAAGGTTGCCTGCCTGGTCTGTAACTTATAGATATAAAAAAAGGTATTATTTTTGTAGCTTGTTCATAAGAATGATTTACGTTCTCTAAAGCTATTATTTTATAATTTGTTTTACCACTCTTTATAAAAGCCTTTTCTATTCCATCCAAATTAGCTTTCCAATCCAATGTTCCATCCATCATTCCATGTACGGCAAGTACCGGACACATTACTTTAGAAAGAAAAATTTCAGGGATATACTTCACGAAAGTTGAAAAACGAGGCTTCGTCCATTGAGACACAATATTCTGAACTTCCTGCTCGGAAAGGGTTAAGTTCTCTACAACCGCCTTTTGTCTGACTTGTTCAGTCATAGCTGTTTTTAGCTCAAATTCAGAATCAGAGTTCTTTACTATTTGCAGTTTTTCATAAATATCCCGAACAGTTGCATTCCTCAATTTTTCAGGTATAAAGTTAGAATAGCTGAAAGGTAAAGTACTTTGCCAATAGGCAAAATCAACACCTGAAATACCACAGGTAGACAACGTTACCAAAAAAGAAACATCTTCATTTCGCGCAGCTTCAATTATAGCGGCACTTCCTCCCTCGCTATGTCCAAGAAGTCCTATTGGATTATGCAAAAATCTTTTGTCTTTTCTTAGTGCTTCCATTAGATAATGTACATCATTAGCAAGATCATCCATTGTAACAACCTCGTTTTTAGGCATTAATGTACTATCTGCAAAGTAGCGATTGTCAAATCGTATAGTGGCAATCCCCTGCTGCGCAAGACTCTTTGCTAAACTTAAAAACATTCCTCCATAATTCTTATCAATAGATAAAGGAGGAGATACTAAAACAACTATTTTTGTTTGCTTTGTCAAATCAATTGGTAGAGAAATAAGACCTTTTAGGGTAAGTCCATTCTCTACTCTAAATAAGAAAGTCTCCGAGGTTAACAAACTGTCTTTACCACATAATGCCTGGGCATTGATACTGTAACTAATTAAGAATAAGGCAAAGATTATACAGTAATGTTTCATAAGCTAAGGTCTCCAATTATTTTCTAGATACTGATTTCCAAGATTGGTTGCTTGTTGTTCATAAGGCTTACTACTATGATTGGCCGGATCTTGTGATGCAGAATATACACTCGGAATAGCCACATCAGTAATATATTTATATGTGCCCATATCTACTTGTTGCAAATAATGACCATATTCATGCGCAAAATCATAAACTGAAAAACCATTGTTTGCCCAACTCTCTGATACATGAATAGTTCCAGACATTTGATAAGCAGCATTATCTGCAACAAGTGAAGTGGATATACTTATCCCACTAAAAAAAACACTACCACCATTATTTCCATAAAAATAAGTTCCACCATCTTTTTCCTCAAGATATCCCCCACTTATTTGTACTCGGTTACCTCCTCCTATAACTTTTCTTTCTTCTGTGCTATTCAGTATCAACATTTCTTTCCGAATTTCATCAATACTAGATCTGGTTAGTTTCTTTTTCATAATTACATAGATTTTACAGTTATTATTATGCAATTTTAATAAAAAAATGCACATTTGCAAATAAAACATTATTTTTTATGAATATACAACATTTCCCATCAGTATACCAAATGGATGCAAAAGATTGCGGACCTGCCTGCTTGAAAATCATTTCAAAATATTATGGAAAGTATTATTCTTTGCAATACTTGAGAGACTTGTGCGGAATAACTCGTGAAGGAGTTTCTTTTCTGGATATCAGCTATGCCGCCGAAAAAATAGGATTACGTACTGTCTCCATAAAAGCTACAATCGAAGACCTTCTTAACAAGATTCCATTACCTTGCATTGTTCATTGGAATGCCGACCATTTTATTGTTATTTACAGGACGCAGAAAGATAAAATATATGTCTCGGATCCGGCAAAAGGATTACTATCTTATTCCAAAGAAGAGTTTATAGAAAAATGGTATAAAAAAGAAGAAAATGTTGGGGTGTTGATGGCTTTAGAGCCAATGGCGAATTTTAAGCAAGTTGAAGCTAACGAACGAGTTGAGAGATTTAAAGATTTTGAGAATTTAATAAACTACTTCACTCCTTATGGGAGGGCTTTCGGTATACTCTTTGGCATTATGCTGATAGCTACAGGGTTGCAAGCTTTGCTACCTTTTATTTCTAAATCTGTAATTGATATAGGTATATATACCCATGATATTTCATTTATCCACATGATGCTGATTGGAAATATTATCCTACTACTTAGTATCACGCTGTCCAATGTTTTACGAGACTGGGTACTGCTTCATGTATCTACTCGGGTAAACATTTCCCTGATTTCCGACTATCTGATAAAACTCATGAAACTACCGGTCACCTTCTTTGAAAACAAGCTGGTAGGAGATATTCTTCAGCGTGCCAATGACCATGAAAGAATCCGTAGCTTTGTGATGAATAATTCCTTGGGGATGCTTTTTTCTGCGATTACATTCATTGTGTTCAGCATTATCCTTCTGATTTATAACCCTAATATCTTTTTCATTTTCGTAAGTGGCAGTGCTCTGTATGTCGTATGGATTCTGACCTTTCTGAACATACGCAAGAAACTTGATTGGGAATACTTCGATCTGAATGCTAAAAATCAAAGCTATTGGGTGGAAACTGTAGAAAATGTGCAGGAAATAAAAATCAATAATTATGAAGACCTCAAACGTTGGAAATGGGAAGCCATCCAAGCCCGATTATACAGACTGAATTTGAAAGTACTGAAAGTAAACAATGCCCAGTCTCTCGGCGCACAATTTATTAACAACTTGATGAACATTGCAGTAACTTTCTATTGTGCCATTGCTGTAATAAACGGTGAGATTACTTTTGGTATAATGATTTCCACACAATTCATTATAGGTATGCTCAATGGACCGGTAGCCCAATTGGTGGGATTTATACAATCGGCTCAGTATGCCAAAATTAGTTTTATGCGTATCAATGAAATCCACCAGTTAAGTGACGAAGATGAAACATCACCGGTAGTATCAAACAGCGTAGACCTGCCTTTAGATAAAAACTTATATCTGAAAAATATAGCTTTTCAGTATTCGAGGAACGCCCCGCTTGTTCTAAAAAACATTTCTCTTGTCATTCCCAAAGGAAAAGTTACCGCCATTGTTGGCGATAGCGGATGTGGCAAGTCTACACTACTTAAACTCTTGGTACGTCTATACTCTCCTTCCTATGGAGAAATATGTATGGGAGATATGAATGTGAACAACATTAACTTAAGAAGCTGGAGGGCAAAATGTGGATGCGTAATGCAGGAGGGCAAACTATTCAATGACACGATTCAGAACAATATTGTATTGAACGATGAAAACATTGACTATGAAGAGCTAAAGAAGGCTGTAGAAGTAGCCAACATAAGCCGCGAGATAGAGGCAATGCCTCAAGGTTATCAAACCATGATTGGAGAAATGGGACGCGGACTAAGTGGTGGTCAGCGGCAAAGAATATTGATTGCAAGAGCACTCTATAAAAATCCCGATTTTCTTTTCTTGGATGAAGCAACCAATGCACTCGATTCCATAAACGAGCAAAAAATAGTGAAAGCCTTGAACAATGTATTTAAAAATAGAACCGTAGTCGTGATTGCACACCGCCTAAGCACTATAAAAATGGCCGACCAAATTATCGTGATGAAAGACGGAATGATTATGGAAACAGGCAATCACTTCCAACTAATGGAGAATAAACAATATTATTACACCTTAATTCAAAGCCAATATGAACTTGGGACAAATGAAAGCAATGAAGGAAAAGAATAAAAAACTCAGTAGCAGAAGCGAAGAGATAGCAGATATCATTGATCGCATGCCAATAACTTTCGGTCGATGGGTTGCTATAGCCGTCATAGCTTTTACCACACTGCTTTTATTATTCGGATGGATTATTAAATATCCTGACATTGTGACCGGACAAATCAAAATCAACGCACAAAATGCCACCATCAGGCTGGTAGCAAACACATCAGGCAATCTTCATCTCCTATGCGGAAAAGCACAAGATAATATAAAAAGAGGTGATTATATCGCTGTCATTCAGAACTCTGCCTCTACAGAAGATATAAGAAAGGTCTTATCAATTATTGATGGAAAAGATCTCACAGAAAAACAACTACTATTGCTAGTAGATTCATTTCCCAATGAAGTGTCGTTAGGAGAAGTTAGCTTAAAGTATTATACATTTCTTGCTGCCCTAAAATCTAAAGCAGACCATCTGAAACGGAATGTATATCAAAAACAGAAAGATAACTTATTAGCTGATATCGAATGGAGAAACAGGATTATTGAAGATGCAAAAAAGATATTGGATGCTACCCAAAACAGATTACAAGTCTCTCAAAAATGGCTGGAACGGTATAAGTCTCTCAACAAGAAAGAGATTGCCACCTACGAATTCGAAGTGGATCAAATGAACAATAATTATCTGGCCCTGATACAAGAAGTGCAGAACTGCAAGAAAGAAATATCTGCTACCCGAATGCAAATAGCAGACAATTATCATACACTGGAAAGATTGGATATTGAGCAAAAAGAAAAAGAACGGGAACTGTTAGTTGACATCTTATCTTCTTTTCAGGATTTAAAGGCAAATCTTACCATTTGGGAGCAAAAATACGCTTTCAAAGCTCCATTCAATGGAAAGGTTGAGTTCTTAAAATTTCTGGCTGAAGGTCAGTTCCTACAATCCGGTGAGGAGGTCTTCGGAATTATTCCTATAGAAAATCACATATTCGGGCAGGTATTGCTACCTGCAAATGGAGCCGGCAAGGTAAAAGAACAGACCAAAGTGTCAGTAAAGCTGGATAACTATCCCTATATGGAGTATGGCTATATTGACGGGGTTGTTTCATCCATTTCACTGGTTTCACAACCACTAAAGACAGAGAACAATACTGTTGAAACCTATTTGATAAATGTGGAACTACCTGACGGGTTGACTACTAACTATGGAGAACATCTGGATTTTAAATATGAGATAGGTGGCACAGCTGACTTCATAGTGAAAGAAAGAAGACTGATTGAAAGATTATTTGATAATTTAAAGAAACGAATAAAATAGGAAAACACTCAGCAGAAATTCTTCGTTCACAGGGCGTCGGTCCAATAATATTGACGCCTCTACAACACCTTCAAAGCCATACTGTAAAGAAGCATACCATATGTTTTTTTGCAACATTATAACATAAATTGTTGTAGATACACGTTGTGCGCCTACTACAGAAGGGGATATAATTTATTGAGCGGATGCCCTGTTTATAAAATGCATGTATTATCAATAGTTCGTTAAGTTTTGAATTAACAAATAAAAATTAGATCAAGCCCCCCAATTCATTATATTAAGGATTACGACATCTTTAATGACAATGACAGGAAACGAATTCGACCAATATCTTACGATAATAAAAACAGTGCAACTTAACTCAACGGTAAAGATAAACAAATGGAGTGAAAATTTTATGATTGAAGTGTTACTCCCAAATGGATTGATAGCATTTGTGACCCAACTGGCAGCGAAATTCTTCCGTGGAAAAGACTTTTTGATGCTGGTAAGCAAAAACATAGTCACTATCCAATAACGGAAAGAAAACTTAGAGTACTCCATGACAATCCTTGAGCGCAAGGATTACCTACTATGGCAGCGTTTACATTTAAAGGATAGCTTATTGGCATCCCAACAATGTCCAGACCACCACAAAACTTGCTGACAAAACTGGATTGCTCTCGCTGTTCCCTCAGATAGAATATACAAGAAGCCTCATCGGGGAAACGTTATATGAAATTGAGTATATTCACGATGTATCGTTTAGTCGTTTTTTTTCGCTATTAACAAACTGTATATTAGCAAAATATAAAAGTATATATGAATATGAATTCATCTGCGTAATATTAAATATTTAACGGAGATTATGAGAATAATCATTATAATAAAATAGAGAGCCACTTATTATTATGGAATAGAAACATTATTTTTATATCACATAATATTTGCAGCTATGGAATTTGTCGATAGAGAGGAACAGAAACGTCTGATAAAGACATTGAATAGTGATAAATCCGCTTTTATCCTAGTATATTATGGCAGGTGCAGTGTCTATGCTGTACAAGCGAACGGAGAACGCAAAACGGTTAACGTGGAATAATATGTTAATACATCCTTATAATCTATCTCTCTATGATAAATCGTTTTGATCTTTGGTGAAAATAGAAAGTCCGGACTTTCAAAAGTCCAGACTTTCCATAGGCATGTCTCTTATATTATACGAGAAGCTATATCAGTTCTTATTAGCACGTTTGCGCTCATTTTCATCTAGAATAACTTTACGCATACGCATGGATTTCGGAGTAACTTCCACATACTCGTCTTCCTTGATGTACTCCAGAGCCTCTTCCAAAGAGAACTGTACAGGAGGAATCAGGCGAGCCTTGTCATCTGTGCCCGAAGCACGGGTATTGGTCAACTGCTTCGATTTGGTAACATTCACTACCAAGTCCTTGTCATGACTGTGCTCGCCTACCACCTGACCGGCGTAAACTTCTTCCTGCGGGAAGATGAAGAACTTGCCGCGGTCCTGCAACTTGTCGATGGCATACGCAAAGGCCGTTCCGCTTGACATGGCGATAATAGAACCATTGGTACGACGTTCTATCGCACCCTTGAACGGCTGGTATTCCTTGAAGCGGTGCGCCATGATAGCCTCACCGCCCGAAGCTGTCAGGACGTTGGTACGCAGACCGATGATGCCTCGTGACGGCATGTCGAACTCAAGGTTCACACGTTCGCCCGTACTTTCCATCTTCACCAAGTCTCCCTTGCGACGGGTCACCATATCGATCATCTTGCTGGAAAATTCTTCGGGAACGTTGATGGTCAACTCCTCAATAGGCTCGTTTTTCACACCATCTATTTCCTTATAGATTACTTGAGGCTGTCCTACCTGCAGTTCGTATCCTTCACGACGCATCGTCTCTATCAACACGGACAAGTGCAGCACACCACGGCCGGAAACAATCCATTTGCCGTCGTCCTCGCTCTTGCGCACACGCAACGCCAGGTTCTTGTCCAGTTCCTTCATCAGACGGTCGTGTATGTGACGTGATGTCACAAACTTGCCTTCCCTACCATAGAAAGGAGAATCATTGATAGTGAACAGCATACTCATCGTAGGTTCGTCGATGGCGATAGGCGGCAATGCCTCCGGATTCTCGTAGTCGCAAATAGTATCACCGATCTCAAACCCTTCGATACCGACCAAAGCGCAGATATCTCCGGAGGAAACTTCCTGCACCTTCACGCGGCCCATACCCTCAAAAGTATGCAATTCCTTTATTTTTGACTTAACAATGCTTCCGTCACGCTTTACCAAAGACACATTCATACCTTCTCTCAAAGTACCGCGATGTACACGGCCTACGGCAATACGTCCGGTATAAGAAGAATAATCCAAAGAAGTGACCAACATCTGCGGAGTACCTTCCAGCCGCTCGGGTGCAGGGATATTTTCCAGGATGCAGTCAAGCAACGCATAAATATTGTCGGTAGGCTTCTGCCAATCCGTGCTCATCCAATTGTTCTTGGCCGAGCCGTAAACAACAGGAAAATCCAGTTGTTCCTCCGTTGCTTCCAGGCTGAACATCAAGTCGAAAACCATTTCATACACTTCCTCGGGACGACAGTTCGGCTTATCCACCTTATTCACGACAACAATGGGCTTCAGACCGATCTGCAAAGCTTTCTGCAAGACGAAACGTGTCTGCGGCATAGGACCTTCAAAGGCATCCACTAACAAGATACATCCATCCGCCATATTCAGCACACGTTCTACTTCGCCTCCGAAGTCACTATGTCCCGGAGTATCAATAATGTTAATCTTAGTGTCTTTGTAGTTGATTGAAACGTTCTTTGAAAGAATCGTTATACCTCGTTCACGCTCCAAATCATTGTTATCCAACATTAATTCACCTGTGCTCTGGTTACTGCGGAAAAGATTTCCGGCCAACAGCATCTTGTCAACGAGCGTCGTTTTCCCATGGTCAACATGGGCAATAATTGCAATGTTTCTAATATTTTGCATATAATACCTATAATTTGGCTGCAAAGTTAGTGATTTTGGATTAGATATATGGTATAGATACACGGCTCTTTCATTTAAAAAATCAACTAAAACAGGAAATAAGCCTTATTTTATAGAGAAAAACGGTAAATTAGCTCACAGCGATGCCGAAGCACCGCTTTCGGCGTCTCTCATCGATATTGTTTTTAAAGAGGTGAGGGTGTTAGGTAGCTCTACAGGGAGTTTTTTCATATTTTGCCGTCACTCCGTCACTGCTGTCCTGAAACTCCCTCTCCATCGGCATTTGCGTAGTGACGGCAAGCGTGACGGCAAAGTGACGGCAACTGCTTGCCGTCACGCTCATTTATTCTGATTTTAATACAAATACCATAATAACTTTATAATAATCAATTATTTGCATATTCGTTTATTTTGCGTTTTTCATTGTGTGAAAATAACTTTTATTAACGTCGGTTTTAAGCCAATTCGGCACTTTGCTATTCAAAAACCTCTTGTCTGATGACTGATTCTTGCATCCGGTGCCGTGCGTGCTCTTTGATGGGCGTGTAGTGCATCCGGATTCATCCTTTAGGAAGCAGGTATCTTTTCTTTGCAGGGCTTATACTTAATGCGGAAAGGTATCATGTAGAATGCTTGCAGGCCTTATGTAATACTTTGTCCCAGGTACGTGGGCCCGTCGGTTTAGGTACGTGGGCTCGCCGGTTTACATGCCTGAACCGGCGGGCACACGTACCTGGGACGAAGTGTTGAATTAGCTGTAAGCATAAAATGTATAAGGCAGATAAGGATTTAGGGTTATTCTTTTTATGGAAATGAAGCAAATAAGTCAAGGGGCTAATTCAAAGCTTAAGTGAAGGAGCCGTGTAGGGAACTGTTGCTGAAGTCGGCGGATTCTGTTTGGATTATTACTAAAAAGGAGGAGAGTTTTTTAGTGAGATAATCTGATGAAAGTTTCCAATAAAAAGTGTATCTTGCCCCTTTTTCTATAGGTGGCATATCATGGTATGGAGTTTGGTAGCTTCCTGATAGGGATAAAATGTACAATAAAACACTTGAATGAATGATAATTTCTTTAATTACGGTTGATAAGAAACGCTACCTGGATTTGTTATTGCTGGGTGATGAACAGGAGTCTATGATAGACCGCTATCTGGAACGTGGCGAACTGTTTGTCCTTGAGGACAATGGTGTAAAGGCTGTTTGTGTGGTGACGGATGAAGGAAACGGAGTTTGTGAACTGAAGAACATAGCTGTGAGCCCTTCTTCACAACGGCAAGGATATGGCAGGAGGATGATAAACTATCTGATGGACTATTATTGGGACAAATATGGCCGGATGATAGTAGGTACGGGTGATGTGCCGGGTACATTGGGGTTTTATAAAAGCTGCGGTTTTGAGCTTTCCCACCGCATTGAAAACTTCTTTACCGATAATTATGACCATCCTATCATTGAAGAGGGGGTACTTTTAAAGGATATGGTATATTTAAAACGAAAGATGAAGACGGATTTTGTAATTAGGGAAGCGCAAAAGTGTGATGCTCCGGAATTGAGAGAATTGTACCGGAATACGGTTCTTACAGTAAATAAGCGTGATTATTCACAGGCTGAGGTTGAAGACTGGGCTTCATGCGGAGATGATCTTGCAAAGTGGGAAGCAATGATAGAAAATCACTATTTCGTGGTGGCGGTGAATTGGCAATTCCGGATAACCGGTTTTTCGTCCGTCACCCCGCAAGGATATTTGCATTCGATGTTTATTCATAAAGATTATCAAAGCCGAGGAATTGCGACTGTGCTTTTGGGAGAAATAGAACGATATGCTATGGAGCATCACATAACGCGGTTGACTTCTGAAGTGAGTCTGACCGCCCGTGGATTCTTTGAAAAACAGGGATATGTAGTGGAAAAGGAACAGAAGCGGAGAGCGAACCAACTGTTACTGACTAATTTCTGGATGACAAAGGACTTGTTTATAAAAAAATAAGGAGTTAAGTTTTATTTCTTAACTCCTTGATGCTCAGTAGTCGGGATGACAAGATTCGAACTTGCGACCACACGCCCCCCAGACGCGTACTCTACCGGGCTGAGCTACATCCCGAATTGCGGTTGCAAAAGTAGTGCTTTATTTTGAAATAGCAAATAAAATCTTTAGTTTTTTCTAAAAAACGCACCTTTCCTTCATTTTAGGAAGAGGTGCGATAAAGATGGAGTGAGGTTGGCGGATCAATTTAAAGACAGGTGTGCGTTACCTCTTGTCGCTGTGAGGGCAGGAGTGGGGGGCGTAACGGACTTCCTTGTACAATAATCAAATTCGGCAGATTTATCACCGCTGAATGATTTCCATTTTAGTTTCAATTTGACGGTTTTGCCTTCCGTATCGGGCAGCCCATCCAGCTTGAACGCTACCAAAGCATCTTGATTTTCTCCGTATGTATCGCCGTTGGCATTGTGGCGGAACTCTACTTCATAAGGATTATCCGGGTTCTGGCTTAATAACAGATTGACGAAATGTGTTTTGAAAGGGTCTCCCCATACGGTTCTGAAGCGAAGAGTCAGATAGCCGTCTTCCGCTATTGTCACCCAATCATTGACTATCTCTACAGGATCTGTGCCATATACTTTATCATTCTCTTCGCCCAAGTCTGCTGCGATAGGCTTTGTCAAGATACTGTCTATCCAGTTCACATGTACGGCCTTACTGTATTTACTGCTGGGGTTTTCTACTTCTGTATAGTTCACCAAGGCTCTCACTTCTTTGTCTCCGAAGGGAGAGGTGCTTAAATTGGTGGGCAATAATGTGGTTTCATCATCCAGTTGCAGGTAGAGAGTGTTGTCTGCATCTGCTTTTACTGTTACAAGTGCATTAGGTATTTTTCCGTAATAATAGTGGTTGTCATCGTCATCCAAGCAAGATTGGAAACTTACGGTGCAGACAACTGCAATGGCAATAAGCAGGCTGTTTTTAAAAAAGGAACTCATCTTCATAGTCTATTTCTTTATTAGTTGAACAATCGGAATAGGTTTTTATTCATAAATGAAATGAATATTCAGTCAAAAACCTGCATGCTATATTGTTAATTAATAATAATGCTTGAGTAGAAAGACGGTTCCCCGCATTCGGAATTATACGCCCATACACTCCCGATAGAAATCGAACATCTCGAAAATCATTTCCTTGTCTGCCGTCTGGTTGAGACAGATATCTCCGACTTCCTTCAATAAAGTGAAGTTAATGGTACCGGCAGTATTCTTTTTATCATGTTTCATCAACTCGTACAGTCGGTCATACTGTTTGCAGTTGAATGAGAATCCACCATAATTCTCCTTGATGAACTGAACGGTTTGGCGCATCTTTTCCTTGGGAAATCCAGTCTTGATATAAGAGAGGTATAATTCACAGACAATCCCCCATGCCACAGCGTAGCCGTGCAAGACCGGACGGCTTTCGGCGAGTGCAAGGCTTTCGAAAGCATGCCCCACGGTATGACCGAGGTTTAAGGCTTTGCGGATGCCGTGTTCCAGAGGGTCTTCTTCTACAATCTTTTCTTTGACCTGTACAGAACGGCCTACCATTGACTTCAATAAGGCATAGTTTATTTTCTCCGTATCAAATGCCAGAAGTTCGGCTAAGTGTTTCGGAGTACTGATGAGCCCGTGTTTTAACATTTCGGCGTAACCGGAGAAAAAGTTGTGGGCATCAAGGCTACGTAGAAACTCGGTTTCCAATAATACGCAGGCGGCAGGGGAAAAAACACCGATTTCATTCTTCAGCCCGTTGAAGTTGATGCCGGTTTTTCCTCCTACGGAAGCGTCCACCATGGCTAAAAGAGTAGTAGGTATATTGATATACGTGATTCCTCTTTTGAAAGTGGAAGCGGCAAACCCACCGAGATCGGTGACCATTCCACCACCGAGATTGATGAGTAACGAGTGGCGGGTAGCTCCTCTTTCACTCAAAGCTTGCCATACGGAAGCCAGTGTTTCCAGGTTCTTGTGTACATCTTCTGCACCTATGATAATTTCTTCAGCCTCTCTGAGGGCAGGGATACCGTCAAGTTGTGGCAGGCAAAGGCGGTGGGTATGCTCGTCGGTGAGAATGAAAAGTTTGTCATGGGGGCATTTATCAATGGCAAGTGTCAGGCTGTTTTCCAACTCTTCGCAAAGGATTACTTCTTGTTTACTCATCTTGTTGATTACGGATTACGAATTACTGATGTTACGGATCATGAAGAAATGGGAGTCTTCTTCATGATATTGTGGCACAAAGATAGCTCTTTTGGCAATAAAACGTTATCTTTGTTCCGTGAAATTCTATGGGTGGTAAGACGTTTCCTTCATCTGCTTCCCATCATTTGTAATTAGTAATTTGTAATTGATTGATAGAAATGAAAGCTTTACTGCCCCTATATTGTCGTCCTTTGGGATATTTTGTGATTGCCTTGGCTTTGTTCCTTCCTTTTATCATGTTGATGATGGGAAGAGTGACAGATGCGAACTTGTTGTTCTATAAGGAGTGTTCCAAGTTGCTGATGATGTTGGGTGCCTTGATGATCATTTTTGCTTTCAGCAAGAACGAAAGCCGTGATACGGAACAGATTCGTAACAAGGCTACCCGTAATGCCATGTTCCTGACGGTACTTTTTATTTTTGGCAGTATGCTCTACAGGGTGGCAAAAGGTGATTTCCTTTCTGTAGATTCTTCCACATTTCTCATTTTTCTGATTTTGAATGTTCTTTGCCTGGAATTTGGTATAAAAAAATCGACAGTTGATCGATTGTTTAAGCGGGATTAGTCGATAAATAAGACAAAACATCTTGTGCGGCATTAAACCTTTTGTCTATAAGTTTGTCAAATGAAACAGTGAATAAAAGACATTGTTCATTTAAAGAATAGACAAAGAATAGACACATGAAGAAAATTATGACAGGGATGGCGTTGTTGTTGCTGACAACGTTATCTGTTTTCTCACAAACTCAAAAGATTACGGTAAAGGGCCGTGTTCTGGAGGACACCAAGGAGCCTGCTATACAAGCTACCGTGCAGTTGCTTTCATTGCCCGACAGTGTTCAGGCATCAGGGGTGGCCACTTCCAGCATGGGATTCTTTTCCTTGCCTCCGGTAAAACCGGGAAAATATGTACTGAAGGTTTCCTATATCGGATTTAAAACTTTGTGGCAGCCCATGCAGCTTTCCGGTTCCACTCCGCAAAAGAATGTGGGGGTACTGACTTTGGAAACGGATGCGATAATGCTGGCGGAAGCCGTGATTACGGCTGAGGCTCCGCAAGTACAGGTCGTGGAAGATACACTGGTTTATAACTCTTCTGCCTATCGTACGCCGGAGGGGGCCATGCTTGAAGAGTTGGTAAAGAAGCTTCCCGGTGCCGAGGTTGATGATGAAGGTAATGTCAAAATCAATGGTAGGGATCTCTCGAAGATTATGGTGAACGGCAAGGAGTTCTTTGGCGGTGACGTGAAGACCGGTTTGAAAAATTTGCCGGTAGATATGATTGAAAAGTTGAAAACTTATGATAAGAAGTCGGACTTGGCACGTATCACGGGCATTGACGACGGTGAAGAGGAGACGGTGCTCGATTTGTCGGTAAAGAAGGGGATGAATCAGGGGTGGTTCGGCAATGCCGATGTTGCCGGTGGCACGGAAGACCGTTACATGGGCCGTCTTATGTTGAACGGCTTCATGGATGATACTCGAGTGTCTTTGATAGCCTCTGCCAATAATGTGAACGACCAGGGCTTTTCCGGGGGAGGAGGCGGACCGCGCTGGCGCCGTAACAATGGTTTGAATGCTTCGAAGGTAATTGGTCTTGACTTTGCCACCCAGACCTCCAAAATAGAGTTGGGAGGTAGCGCACGCTATAACTATAGGGATGCGGATATCATGAGTATCGGTTCTACGGAAGATTTTTTGCCGGACGGTAATTCTTATTCCAACTCAAACAGCAAGCAGCGTAACAGGAATAACAGTTTCAATGCGGATTTCCGTTTGGAATGGAAGCCGGATTCCATGACAAATATTATTTTCCGCCCTGATGTATCGTATGGCAAGACGGATAATCTCTCGAACTCGGAGAGCGGTACGTTCAGTTCCGATCCTTACAGCCTGGTGACCGATCCCAACAACTGGCTGACTTTGGAGAAGATTCTCAATCCGGATGATGATCCTTTGAGAAACATCCGTGTAAATGCCATCAATAGCGGTTCGTTGAGCGACAACAAAAGCCTTTCCACAAATGCGACTTTACAGCTGAACAGGAAACTGAACAATAAAGGACGTAATATAACTTTCCGGGGCAGATTCGGTTACACGAACAATGACAACAACCAATATACGGAGTCGGAGACCCACTATTTCCAGTTGATGAATTACCTGGGAGGAGACTCTGTATTGATTCGTAACCAGTATATTACGACCCCTACCAAGAATTACAATTACAGTGCGCAGTTAACCTACAGTGAACCGATAGCCCGCGCCACTTTCCTTCAATTCAGCTATCAGTTCCAGTATAAATACAGTGAGAGTGACAAGACCACTTACGACCTGCAGGGGTTCCCGGATTGGGGATTGTCAACTCAGCTTCCTGCAGGTTATGAAGAGCATGCTGTAGATAGCTTGGGCAAGTATGCCGAGTACCGCTATTACAATCATGATGCTTCTGTCTCTTTGCGTTTCATTCGTGAGAAGTATCAGTTGAGTGCGGGAATGTCGTTCCAGCCGCAACATTCGGTGTTGTCTTACAAACGGGGTGATTATATGATTGATACTACCCGCAACGTGTTCAATTTTGCTCCGAACCTGGATTTGCGTGTGCGCTTTTCTAAAGTGAGCCAGTTGCGTCTGACTTATCGGGGACGAAGCAGCCAGCCGAGTATGGAGAACTTGTTGCCGATTGTCGATAACTCCAACCCGCAGAATATCCGTGTCGGTAACCCGGGGCTGAAGCCGGCCTTCACTCATAACATGCGTTTGTTCTACAATACTTATAATGCAGAGAAGCAACGGGGCGTCATGTCTCATTTTAATTTTTCGGCAACGCAGAACAGTATCAGCAACAGTAGGGTCTATAATTCTGAAACCGGTGGATGGACTACAACCCCGAAAAACATCAACGGAAACTGGAATGCTTTCGGTATGTTGGGTTTCAACACGGCGCTCAAGAACAAGAAATATACCATCAACTCTTTCTCGAATGCCAGCTACCAGAACAACGTGGCTTATCTGACGGACAGCAAGACAAAAATGGAGAATAAGAATACCACGACCAATCTCACGTTGGTTGAACGTCTGAATACCTCTTATCGTAATGATTGGTTTGAATTCGGGTTGAACGGAACCATTTCTTACTCCATAGAGAAGGATAAACTTACTCCGGATAACAATCAGGAACCTTATACCTTCTCTTATGGTGCCAATACTACCGTGAATATGCCGTGGAGTATGAGTGTTTCTACTAATATCGCCAATCAGAGCCGTCGTGGCTATACGGACAGCAGTATGAACCGCAATGAACTGATTTGGAACGCACAAATCTCACAAACTTTCTTGAAGGGGGCGGCTACTGTCAGTTTCGAGATGTATGATATCTTGAAGAGACAGAGCAATATCAGCCGTTCTTTGACGGCAAGTGGACGTTCTGTATATGAGTACAATGGTGTGAACAGCTATTGTATGCTGCACTTTATCTATCGTCTGAATATATTCGGAGGCAAGGCAGCCCGTGACAAGATGCAAAATAAGCGTGGATTCGGTGGTCCGGGATTCGGACCGGGCCACAGACCTGGCGGATTCGGAGGGGGAAGACGTTTCTGATAGGTATTAAGTGATTGACATGAAGTGCCTAAAGCGCACTTTATGTTAATCTCTGTAATCTCTGGTGAAAGTTTCTGTGTTTTTCCTACATTTGTTATAAACTTAATATCCCCAAACTTGTAGGAAATATGTTCGATTGGAACTACATAGCCAGCCTGATTGCTACAATAGCATTTGACATTGTTTATTTTGGTGCCATTATTGGAACGATTGTGGTCATTATCCTCGACAACCGCAATCCGGTGAAAACAATGGCATGGATCCTGATACTTATGTTCCTGCCGGTTGTCGGCCTGATATTCTACTTCTTTTTCGGAAGAAGCCACCGCCGTGAACGTATTATAGGAAAGAAGAGTTACAGCCACCTGCTGAAGAAACCGATGGCGGAATATATGGCGCAGAACTCCTGTACCTTGCCTATGGCTTACAGCCGTTTGATTTCTCTGTTCCGGCATACCAACCAAGCTTTTCCTTTTGACGGTAATCGCGTAGAGGTCTATACTTCGGGACTTTCTATGCTGCAATCCCTCTTGCGGGAGTTACAGAAAGCCAGGCGGCATATCCATTTGGAATTTTATATCTTCGAAGATGACGCTATCGGGCGTCTGGTCCGGGATGTCTTGATAGAAAAAGCCCGTGCAGGAGTAGAGGTACGTGTGATATACGATGATGTGGGCTGCTGGCATGTTCCTAACCGCTTTTTTGAAGAAATGCGGGAGGCCGGCGTAGAGGTAAGAAGTTTCTTGAAGGTTCGTTTCCCGCTTTTTACCAGTAAAGTGAATTATCGCAACCACCGGAAAATAGTGATTATCGACGGTCGTATCGGTTTTGTCGGTGGCATGAATCTGGCGGAACGTTATATGCGCGGTTTCTCATGGGGAATCTGGCGGGATACCCATTTGTTGCTGGAAGGCAAAGCGGTGCACGGGCTGCAAACCGCTTTCTTGCTCGACTGGTATTTTGTGGACCGTACTTTGATTACTTCCGCCCGTTATTTCCCGAAAATAGATGCCTGCGGTACTTCCTTGGCGCAAATTGTGACCAGTGAGCCTGTCGGCCCTTGGAAAGAGATTATGCAGGGGCTTGTCATGGCTATCAGTGGTGCGAAGAAGTACTTCTATATACAGACTCCCTATTTTTTGCCTACTGAGGCGGTGCTCATAGCTATGCAAACCGCTGCGTTGTCGGGAGTGGATGTGCGTTTGATGCTACCTTATCGTGCGGATAACTGGCTGACGCATTTGGGATCTTGCTCTTATCTGGCAGATGCCCTTCGTTCGGGCGTCAAAGTTTATTTCTATAAGAAGGGATTCCTGCATTCCAAACTGATGGTCTCGGACGACGAGTTATCTACGGTAGGTTCTACCAACGTGGATTTCCGCAGCTTTGAGCATAACTTTGAGGTGAATGCGTTTATCTATGATACGGAAACGGCACTCCAGATGCGTGAAATCTTCATGTTGGACCAACGGGATTGCGTACAAGTCTTTCTGAAGAACTGGGTCAAGAGACCGTGGTACCGGAAAGCGGCAGAAAGCGTTGTAAGGTTGATGGCACCGTTGCTTTAGCGGAAGAACGAAAAGTTCACGCTGCCATATACCCGTCTTTCCACAAAGTGCGGATTATCCTCAAAGTTGTTTTTCTTACCGTGTTCCAGTACAAACAGTCCGTCTTCTTTCAACAGGTTATTTTCAAAAATGAGGTCGGGAATTGTTTCCAGTCCGGTAAGCTCGTATGGAGGGTCGGCAAAGATAAAGTCAAATTGTTCCCGTCCGCTTTTAAGGTACTTGAATACATCACCGCGGACAGGCAGGCATTTGTCTGTCTTTACTTCCTGCATTATCTTGCAGATAAAAGAATGGTGGTCGCGGTCTTTCTCTATGCTGATGACTTGGTCACAGCCTCTGGAGACAAGTTCGATACTGATACTGCCTGTACCGGCAAAGAGGTCGAGGGCACGTACACCATCTTCAAAGTCCATGTAATTGGATAATACATTGAACAGATTCTCTTTGGCAAAATCCGTAGTCGGACGTGCCTTGAAGGAATGGGGCACATCAAAACGTCTTCTCTTATATATTCCACTGATTACTCGCATACGTTTATGGCTTGTAGGTCAAGATTGGCGGCGGGATTCATGATGAATACCTGCCGGATGAATTTTCTTAGTTCAGGCAATAGCTGCTCCTTATTGGATAGGGTGCCGGTAAGATGCAGTTCGTCGCGCTCCTGTTCAAAACCGAGCTTCTTCCATATATATAATAAGTAGTAGATGCGGTCTGCAGTCGTGTCGCATCCGAAAGAGTTGGCAAGCAGCAGCCGTCCGCGTTCGAATCCGTATATATCTACCGCGTCTTTTCGCAGATGGGCGTATATTTTCCGGCTGTTGCCTAAGCGGCTTTTGGCGGCGAAGAACTCGATAAACGGGCTGGACTGAGAATAAAATTTTACATTAGGGTATTGCTCGCGTAGAAAGGTACAGGCGCTTCTGTCCATTCCGAAGAGTACGACAATATTGTTCTTTTGCAGGATGTTGTACTGAACCAGTTCATTTTCCCGCTTCGGGTGATTGTGATAGAAAACAGTTTCCGCCTGTTCATCTTCAAAGAATTCCAGAGGAATGAAGGTGAAACGCTTGTCGGCCATCAGTATATTTACACGGCGGTAAGGGCGGCTTAACCATTCCATTTCGCGGAAAGTCTGCTTCAGGTTGGCGGTGAGGGAGAGGTTTTCGTCCACTTCATGGTCGTAAAAGGTAAGCTCACCTTCAGCCATAGGATTGAAGACAGAAAAAGAAAATCCATCCGTACTGAGACGGATGGATAATGTATATTGTTCCGATTTATTAAAATCAGTCGTTTCTATCATACGTATTTCATCGGGGGATTATTCCCAGTTACCGGCGTTGTTGTTGGCTGTTTCCAGGCTACCGATCATCAGACCGCAGTACTTGCCAAGTTTGGTTTGTACATCCTTGATGTTAGCAATTTCCTGTTGGTCCAGACCGTTCAGGTAAACTTCATACGGAGTCTTTACTTCGAGCAGACAGAAAGGAGCGCCGGATTTGGCGGTATCGTTTTTGATAGCCATTTCAAACTGTGCACCGTTTCCGAAAGGAACATATCTCATGGAGTCGGCATTGAATCCTCTCGGGAAGATTGTATCCAATACAGCTACCCACAAAGTGTCACGTTTGAAGTTTTCCAATCCCCATTTCTTGACTTCATCATATTTGCCGGTTTTTTTGGCTTTGTTGATGATGTTGACAGCTTTCTTTTCAGTCAGACCGTCTTCCAACTGTTTATCGTTCAGTTCACCTTGTTTGAAGATGAACGGTAATTTCTGGTTCTTGACGAAATCAATCAAAGAGTCAAAGCTGGCGGTGTACTGTTGGTTGTGCAAAGTACGATATTCCAACTGTGCCTTGCGAATGTCCATAAGACGTGCGATAACCGCTGCATCTCTGTGCTTCTTTGCTTTTTCAAAGTTAATAGGCCCCATAATGCTGGCATAGCAGATGTAAACCAAAGCCAGAGCACATAGGCCTAAAATGACATTAAATACTGTTTTCATGATAAATATGTTTTTTAGTTGTTAT
>OKSL01000025.1_pt1 | contig 125923 bp, 107 predicted proteins | sample 1606251 | NCBI WGS metagenome assembly OKSL01 (sample SAMEA3879543, study PRJEB24766) | human gut metagenome | biome: human-associated habitat; feature: feces | place: USA | collected 1985/1987 | reverse complement strand
CAGATGGCTAAAATACAAGCTTTTTTGTGCAAAATATATAAGAAAGTATAGAGAGAAAAAATATGGATAAGAAAAAAATCGGCAAAAAAGTTCTGGGCTACGCACTTATGACACTGGCATGCTTCTGTTATGCCGTGGGCATCAGTCTGTTTGTGGAGCCGAACAACATTGCTTCCGGCGGTGTAACCGGTATCGCCATTATCTTAAATAAGGCGATAGGAGGCAGCACCGGTATCTGGTTCTTTGTTATCAATATTCCCATTCTGCTAATCGGTATGTGGAAATTCGGGTTTAAGTTTTTAATGTCAACCGTTTACTGCACCACCATTATTTCTGTGTTTACGGATCTGCTCAGCCGTTACGGAAGCCCGCTTACGAATGACGTACTGGTGGCAACCATCGCCGGCGGCATGCTGACGGCAATCGGCATGGGCGGTGTGTTCAAGGCAGGCGCCACTACGGGCGGCATGGACATTGTGGTAAAGCTCTGTAAATTGAAATTCCCATACATGAAGACAGGCTCTCTGTTCCTCATTATGGACTTTTTGGTGGTGCTGGCATCCGCCTTTGTTTTCCAGGATATTGACAGAGCCTTTTATTCCGCCATGGAAGTATTTGTGACCTCCACGCTGCTTGACCTGGTGCTGTACGGTAAGGACGGCGCCAAGCTGATTTACATTATCAGCGACAAGTCGGAAAAAATCGCGGCAAGGCTGTTGGACGAGCTCAATATCGGTGTAACCTACATGGAAGGACAGGGCGCTTACAGCGGCAGGGAAAAGAAGGTCATTATGTGCGTCACTAAAAAACAGATAGCGCCGAGAGCGGAAGAAATCGTAAAAGAGGAAGACCCCAATACCTTTATGATTGTGAGCAGCGCTTCGGAAATTTACGGAGAGGGTTACAAGAGCTATTTCAGCGAAAAGCTGTAATGGGGAAGCCGTATGCAGTAGAATCTATAGAAAAAAATAGTTTTTCAAAAAAAACAGGGGTGTAAAGAAAAAATACTTGACACCTGTGGCGGGATATTGTATCATGGCAAAGGTGACAACAGGAAAACCGAAAGGGCGTGCCTTCTATGGATAAGATTTTTGAAAAAGGCCTTTTGTATGATTTTTACGGTGACCTTCTGACATCGCATCAGCAGAAGATTTATGAGGATGCCGTGTACGGAGACCTTTCCCTTGGCGAGATAGCCGAGCAGGAGGGCATCAGCAGACAGGGCGTGCATGACCTTATCAGACGCTGCGACAAAATCCTTTGCGACTATGAAAGTAAACTGCATCTTTTGGAAAAGTTCCAGATGACGAAAGAAACCGTCCGTGAAATCAAAAGTCTTGCCGAGGAAACAAGGCAGAGCTTACCGGCGGACACGGAGGTATCGGCGCTTTCCGAGAAGATTAAAAAAATAGAAGCTTTGAGTGAGAAGCTGTTAAAAGAGTGATACCCGAAAGGAAACAGGTATGGCATTTGAAAGTTTAACCGAAAAATTGCAGAATGTATTCAAAAATCTGCGAAGCAAGGGCAGACTTACGGAAGAGGATGTCAAGACCGCCTTAAAAGAAGTCAAAATGGCGCTTCTGGAAGCGGATGTAAACTTCCGGGTGGTAAAGCAGTTTGTGAAATCCGTGGAAGAAAGAGCCGTAGGCAGTGATGTATTGAACGGCTTAAATCCCGGACAGATGGTTATCAAAATCGTAAACGAGGAAATGGTTGCCCTCATGGGCTCCGAGACCACGGAGATTAAGATGCAGCCCGGCAAGGCAATTACCGTCATTATGATGGCAGGTCTTCAGGGTGCCGGTAAAACCACCACCACGGCAAAGATTGCCGGTAAATTAAAATTAAAGGGCAAGAAACCGTTGCTGGTTGCCTGCGACATCTACCGTCCCGCAGCGATTGAACAGCTGCAGATAAACGGAAAGAAGCAGGAAGTGGATGTCTTTTCCATGGGTACGGATCACAAGCCTGTGGAGATTGCAAAGGAAGCCCTTAAGTACGCAGAGAAAAACGGACACAATGTGGTTATCCTGGATACCGCCGGACGTCTTCACATCGATGAAGGCATGATGGCAGAATTACAGGAAATCAAACAGAATATAGATGTTCATCAGACACTGCTTGTTGTGGATGCCATGACAGGACAGGATGCCGTCAATGTGGCAAAGGAGTTTGATGAAAAAGTCGGTGTCGACGGTATTATCCTTTCCAAGATGGACGGTGATACCAGAGGCGGTGCGGCTCTTTCCGTAAAGGCTGTCACAGGCAAGCCTATTTTATATGTAGGTATGGGCGAAAAGCTCTCCGATTTAGAGCAGTTTTATCCCGACAGAATGGCAAGCCGAATCCTTGGCATGGGAGATGTGCTTTCCCTGATTGACAAGGTACAGGCAAACCTTGACATTGATGCGGACAAGGAAAAAGAAATGGCCGGCCGCATGAAAAAGGGTAAGTTCGATTTTGAGGACTACTTAGAAAGCATGAAGCAGATGAAAAAGATGGGCGGGCTTTCCGCAATCCTCGGTATGATGCCGGGTATGGGAGGAAAAGCAGGCGATATTGAGTCCATGGTGGACGAAAAGCAGCTTGCCCATATGGAAGCCATTGTGCTTTCCATGACACCTGCCGAAAGGAGAAATCCCAAGCTCTTAAACCCGCAGCGCAAGTTCCGTATTGCGAAGGGGGCAGGTGTGGATATCGCGGTGGTAAACCGCTTTATCAAACAGTTTGAACAGAGCCAGAAGCTGATGAAGCAGTTTGCCGGAGGCGGCAAGAGAAAGGGCTTCGGCGGTTTCCCGGGAATGGGAGGCAAAGGAAGATTTCCTTTTTAGAATTTACCATTAAGAACATGGTATAAAAAAGAATGGTACGGAACTCAGATTTCCTTATCATAGATAAAATTTTAAGCATCACGCGGAGGTGAAAAGAAATGGCAGTTAAAATCAGATTAAGAAGAATGGGACAGAAGAAGGCTCCTTATTATAGAATCATCGTTGCAGATTCCCGTTCTCCCAGAGACGGAAAATGTATCGAAGAAATCGGTACCTACGATCCCAGCACAGATCCCAGCACTTTCAACATTAACGAAGAGTTAGCTAAGAAGTGGTTGGCAAACGGTGCTCAGCCTACAGAAGTTGTCGGCAAACTTTTCAAAGCTGCAGGCATTGAAAAATAATTTCCTGTTGACAGCGTGTTTGGAGGTGGATTATGAAGGAATTAGTTGAAGTAATTGCAAAAGCACTTGTTGATAATCCGGATGAAGTAGTTGTTACAGAGAAAACAGAAGGTAAGAATGTAACTGTAGAGCTTCATGTTGCTGCATCTGATATGGGTAAAGTAATCGGTAAACAGGGCAGAATTGCAAAAGCAATCCGTTCTGTTGTAAAAGCAGCATCATCCAAAGACAATAAGAGAGTGGATGTAGAAATCATCTAATCCTACAGGGTAGGACGAAACAGGGACGCCTCGGGCGTCCTTTGTTTTTAAAAGAAAGAGGACATATGACGGACCGATTGAAAGTAGGCGTCGTGACATCCGTACACGGCATTAAGGGGGAAGTCAAGGTATTTCCCACCACGGATGACAGCAGACGGTTTAAGAAATTAAAACAGGTATATCTGGACACCGGCAAAGAATTACTTTCCTTGGAAATCGAAGGAGTAAAGTTCTTTAAGCAGATGGTGATTTTGAAATTTAAGGGCTATGAAAATCCCGATGACGTGATGAAATTCCGTCAGAAGGAGCTTTGGATTGACAGAAAAGACGCAGTAAGGCTTTCTAAGGACGAATACTTTATTGCGGATTTGATTGATATGGAAGTGTGCGATGAGGAAGGAAAACTCATCGGTACCTTAAAGGACGTTATTTCCACCGGCGCCAATGATGTGTATGCGGTAGAGACACCGGAGGGCAAGGAAGTTTTATTCCCGGCCATCAGACAGTGTGTCCTTGACGTGGACACGGAGGCGCGTAAAATGACGGTACATGTAATGGAAGGATTGTTGGATTTATGAATTTCCACGTATTGACACTGTTCCCGGATATGGTGAAGGACGGTCTGTATACCAGTATTTTGAAACGTGCCATGGACAACGGGCTTATTTCCTTAAATACCGTAAATATCAGGGATTACACACTGGATAAGCATAAAAAGACGGACGATTATCCTTTCGGCGGCGGCGCGGGACTACTGATGCAGGCGGACCCGGTTTTCCGGGCTTACGAGGCAGTGACGGAGAGCATAGCAGCCCGGAACACATCCACACAGACGGCAGAAGCAGAAAACACATCCACACAGGCTGCAGAAGCAGAAAATGCATCCACACAGACGGCAGAAGCATCCGTAGGCAGGAAGGTCCGCACCATCTATCTTTCCCCCCAGGGACACACCTTCAGCCAGCGGATGGCGGAGGAGCTTTCCAAAGAGGAAAACCTGGTATTTTTGTGCGGGCATTACGAAGGGATTGACGAAAGAGCCCTGGAGGAAATCGTGACGGATACGGTTTCTATGGGGGATTTTGTCTTAACCGGCGGCGAACTGGCAGCCATGATGATGATTGATGCCATATCCAGGCTCATTCCCGGCGTGCTGCACAATGATTTTTCCGCCAAGGATGAGTCCTTTTCCGGTTATCTTTTAGAGTATCCGCAGTACACCAGACCGGAAATCTGGCACGGAAAGCGGGTACCGGAGGCACTTTTATCAGGTGACCACAAAAAAATCCGGGAATGGCGGCAAAAAAAGGCGGAAGAGCGGACAAAGGAAAGACGCCCCGACCTTTATGCCGGATACCTGGAGCTTCAGACCTGCAAGGAAATGCTTATGAAAAATAAGCTCCTATACAGGGATATGATAGAAACCATAGACAGGGGCGTTGCAAAGCTCATTTATAAGGAAGAAGGAACCGTGCTTCTGTATAACCGGGCGGGAGAAGCCTGCCAGCTTATGGCAAAGGATGCGGAAGCGGGAAAACGGGCGCTGGCTGCCCTCACGGAAGCGCCGGATGCCATTATTTCCCATGAACCCTTTATGGACGAAGTGCTGCGTGACTTTGTCTGCAAAGACGGGACAACCTACGAAATGTGCCCGCCCTGCGTGCAGATGTCCTATACGAGAAAAGAGCTTCTGCAGGCGCCCAAAAGCGATATACGCCTGCTTACGGAGGACTACGCGGAAATCATTGACGAAAACTATGATTTACTTTCCATAGACGGTATCCGGGAGCATCTGCGGGAAGGCAAGCTTTTCGGCATCTTTGAAGGAGAGGTACTGGCGGGCTTTGCCGGAGAACATTCCGACGGCAGCATGGGCATGCTGTTTGTATTTCCGAAATACCGTGGGAAGGGCTATGCCATGGAGCTGGAGCGTTTTCTCATAAACGAAACCGTAAAAAGAGGCGATACGCCGTACTGTCAGATTTTCTTTGATAACGAGGCATCCCTCAAATTACAGAAGAAGCTGTCCCTGTATGCCGCGAAAGGAAATATCCGCTGGTTTGTAAAGAAATAACTTGCAAAAATGCAGGTTCTATGGTAAAGTATGAATGTTGTGAAAATAGATGGTCCTCTGTTACGAAGTGTATTAAGAACATCCAGTAGAAAAGGAGTAAAGAAATGAACGAAATCATTAAGAGCATCGAAGCTGAACAGCTCAAAGAAACCGTTGACCAGTTTAACGTTGGTGATACCGTAAAAGTATACGGTAAAATCAAAGAAGGAAACCGTGAAAGAATTCAGATTTTCGAAGGCACTGTAGTAAAGAGACAGGGCGGAAGCAACCGTGAAACCTTCACTGTAAGAAAATCCTCCAACGGTATCGGCGTTGAGAAGACATGGCCGTTACATTCTCCTAACGTAGAGAAGATCGAAGTAGTCAGAAGAGGTAAAGTAAGACGTGCGAAACTGAACTACTTAAAGGGCCGCGTTGGTAAGAAGGCTAAGGTTAAAGAAATCGTTAAATAATTTTTTACGAGGGACTTTCCGGAAAAGGAAAGTCCTTTTTTCTTTCTTGCCTTACTTTTCCCAAGGTAGTATAATAAAATCCTATAAGAAAAATAAAAAGGTTTAGTATGAGAAGAAGGAATAAAGGACTTAGTTTTTACAGAAAGAAAAAGAAAATCAGCGCCGGTACCGTAAGGGAGATTTTCGTCTATATCTTCGGTATCTGTGTGGCTGTTTTTTTAGCGTTTATTTTGGTGTATTCCGTGGGGATGTCCGTCAGTGTCATCGGTGTTTCCATGGAGCCGGAGTTTACCAACGGACAAAAGGTACTGGTCAACCGTTATGCCTATCTTCTGACTTCCCCGAAGCAGAATGATGTGGTGGTGTTTTTGCCGAACGGCAACAAAAATTCCCACTGTTACATCAAACGGGTGGTAGCCGTTCCGGGCGATACCGTGGAGATAAAGGACGGCAGACTGTATGTAAACGGCATCAGGGTGGTGGATGATTACGACAAAATGGCGGAAGCCGGCATTGCGCAGAACCCGCTTACCTTAGGCTCGGACGAGTACTTTGTTTTAGGCGACAACCGCAATGCTTCCGAGGACAGCCGCTCGGCGAATATCGGACCCGTAAAGGGGAAAGACATAATAGGAAAGGTTTGGTTTAAGAGATGAATTATCAGTGGTACCCCGGTCATATGACAAAAGCAAAACGTATGATGCAGGAAGATATCAAGCTGATTGATCTGATTATAGAAATTACGGATGCCCGGATTCCTTTATCCAGCAGAAATCCGGACATTGATGAGCTTGGAAAGAATAAATTCCGCCTGATTTTACTGAATAAATCCGATCTGGCGGACCCCGTACAGAATAAAAAATGGACCGCTTTTTTTGAAGAAAAAGGCTATGCGGTACTGGAAATCAATGCCAAAACCGGAGCAGGCATGCGCTCCATCCAGGATACCATCCGTGCAGTCTGTAAAGAAAAAATAGAGCGCGACAAAAAGCGCGGTATTGTAAACCGTCCCATCCGCGCCATGGTGGTGGGCATTCCCAATGTCGGAAAGTCCACGTTTATCAACAGCTTTGCCAAAAAGGCATGTGCCAAGACCGGCAATAAGCCCGGTGTGACCAAGGGAAAGCAGTGGATTAAGGTCAATCCCACGCTGGAGCTTTTAGACACCCCCGGTATCCTCTGGCCGAAATTTGAAGACCAGTCCGTGGGCATGAAGCTGGCATTTATCGGCTCCATCAACGATGAAATTCTTATCATGCAGGAAATGGCGGTGGATCTGCTCATGTTTTTAGGCAGAGAATACCCGAAGCTTTTAGAGGAGCGGTACGGCTTTACCTATGCGGAATTAACGGCAGGGAGTGAGGCACCGGAAAAGGGACAGGACGCGCATCCGGAGCTCACAGAAGAAAAGAATACCGCCATCGCCTGTCTGGCACAGATAGCCCGGGTGAGAAAATGCTTTGACAAGGGCGAAGCCCTAAACTACGACAAGGCGGCAGCGCTTCTTATCGATGATTTCAGAAGCGGCAGAATAGGCAGAATTACGTTGGAATATCCGGCAGAAGAAGGTAAACATGAATCGTAAATTTTTGAAGGAACTGTTCAGCACCGGACTGTATATTTTAGGTGTGTTGTTAATCACGTATGTGATTGTTACGTTTGTGGGACAGCGGACGGTGGTAAAGGGCGCTTCCATGGAGCCCACCCTGCACGGCTCGGACGACCGGGACGAAAGCAAGGTCGGCGACAATTTAATCGTGGATAAATTAAGCTACCGTTTCCATGACCCGGAGCGTTTTGACATTATTGTCTTTCCTTACCAGTACGGCGGCGGAAAGGAATTTTACATCAAGCGTATCATCGGTCTGCCGGGAGAAACGGTGCAGATTGATGATGAGGGCAATATCTACATAAACGGCGAAATCCTGAAAGAGGGCTACGGAAAAGAGGTCATTCTGAATCCCGGTTCTGCGGCGGAGCCCATTACCCTGGGAGACGACGAATATTTTGTCATGGGAGACAACCGCAACAACAGTGCGGACAGCCGCGACCCGAGAGTCGGCAACGTGCACAGAAGCACCATTGTGGGCAAGGCATGGCTGCGTATCTGGCCGCTCAGCCGTTTCGGTATTTTGAAACACCGGTAAAGAAATGTTATGACAGAAAGTAAAAAAGGATGATTTGTTATGGAAGAAAAAATATCCGTTATTAAATCCCATTTTCAGGCAGCTTCTATGGACAGGCTGCCTGAACTTATATCTGCCTATGAAGCGGATGAAAGAAGCGGCGTACAGAGCCTGATTGCCGCTGCCAATAAGAAGTTAGAGGCACTGGAAAAAGAAAAACAGCGCACGGAAAGCTTAAAGAAATTTGAAAAGGAATACGCCGCCTTCGGGTATCTCTGCGGCATAGACGAAGTGGGCAGAGGCCCTTTAGCCGGTCCCGTGGTGGCCGGTGCCATTATTTTACCGAAGGACTGTGATATTTTATATCTAAACGATTCCAAGCAACTGTCCGAAAAAAAGAGAGAAGAGCTTTATGATGTGATTATGGAAAAGGCAGTTTCCGTGGGGCTGGGCTTTTCTTCTCCGGAGCGTATTGATGAAATCAACATTCTGCAGGCAACCTATGAGGCAATGCAGGAGGCGGTTTCCAAGCTTTCCGTGCAGCCGGATGTGCTGTTAAACGACGCGGTTACCATTCCGGGGCTGCCCATGAAACAGGTGCCCATTATCAAGGGCGACGCCAAGAGCGTTTCCATTGCGGCAGCCAGCATTGTGGCAAAGGTGACGAGGGACAGAATGATGGTGGAATACGACACGGTATTCCCGGAATACGGCTTTGCTTCCAACAAGGGATACGGCGCGGCGGCGCACATTGAAGCACTGAAAAAATACGGTCCCTGCCCCATACACAGAAGGAGCTTTATTACCCATTTTGTATAGAAACCGGTTCATATTTGTTTCCCATAGGAGGTACTCGTGAGACTTACGGATTTATTGCAGTCAACAATAAAGAGCAGCAGCCAGCAGGCGGCAGCCGCTACGGAAGCAACTTTTCCGAAAATGGTGAAAAGTCTGGTTCCCGGTACCACCATACAGGGAGAAATTATTGCCAAAAACGGCAATGAGGTGCAGATACGCATAGATAAAGACACGGTTTTGCAGGCAAGACTGGAGCAGGATGTCAATGTGGAGGAAGGACAGAATATCCGTTTTCAGGTAAAAAACAACGGAACAACCCTGACCTTAAGTCCCCTTCTTACCAATACGGCGCAGGCGGACAATGTTTATAAGGCGCTGCAGATGGCGGGACTTCCCATCAACGAAAGCACCGTTGCCATGACGGATGAGATGATGAAGCTGGGCATGAGCATCGACAGCCGTTCCCTGCAGAATATGTTCAAGGATGTGGTCACCCACACCGATGCCTCGGCAACGGATGTGGTTTTCTTACATAAAATGGATATGCCCCTTACCGAGAGTAATTTGCGGCAGATACAGAATTACACGGAACTGCAGCATGAAGTGGTAAAGGGCATGCAGGACGTGACGGATGCCCTGCAGGGGCTTATAAACGGCACGGGCGGAGCGGACGTTGCAGCCGGGGTGGATATTGCAGCCGGAGCGGACGTTGCAGCCGGGGCAGCCGGGGTGGATGCGGATACCTTGACGCAGTATCAGAACCTGGTGAAAGAACTGATTTCCGACACCCTTATGGGGATGCTCCCGGACGGCGCCGTTGCAGCCGGTGACGAAACAGGCGGCAATCCTGCGGGCGGCATATCCGGGGATGTTTTGGCAGCCGGCGTAAGCGGAGCGGATTTGGTGGGAGAGGTGCCTGTAGGCGGCATATCAGGGGATGCTTTGACAGCCGGCATAAGCGGAGCGGACTTAGCGGGAGAAGCCCTTGCGGACGCCCCCCTGTCCGGCAATGTCGCCCTCATAAAAGGGGTTCTTCAGGATGCGGTATTTTCGGAGCTCATAAACAGCGGTCTGTTTACGGAAGAAGAGGCTGCCGGTTTCTTAAAAGAAGCCGCAGGACTCCTTACGGAAAAAGGTATAACCCTGTCCGGAAATACGACGCAGGAAATGATGAAGGCGCTTTTGGACATAACGGCAGGCAATACGCAGGAAGCGGAAAGCCTGCAGAAACTGTTTTCCGGCAAGGTCTGGAAGAATTTACTGGAGGGCACCGTAAAGACGCAGTGGTCGTTTACGCCGGAAACACTTCCCAAAGAGGGGGAAGTGGGCAAGGTCTATGAAAAAATCGTAAAGAGCCTGCATACCTTAAACGAAACCCTTCTGCAGAACGGCGCACAGAACACAGCACTGCAGGAAAGCATTACGAATTTAAGTGAAAACATCGATTTCATGAACCAGTTGAACCAGATGTATACCTACGTGCAGCTTCCACTGAAAATGCAGAACGGCGAAAAAAACGGAGAGCTGTATGTATTTACCAATAAGCGAAGTCTGGCGGAAAAGGACGGAGAGGTCAGCGCCCTGCTGCACCTTACCATGGAGCATCTGGGACCTCTGGATGTGTATGTCAAAATGAACCAGGGAAAGGTCAGCACGGAATTTACCGTGGAAAAAGAAGAAACCCTGCTTTTCTTAGAAAAGAATATGTCCATTCTGACGGACAGGCTGCAAAAAAGAGGCTATGACATTTCCTGTAAGATGAAGGTAAAGGATGAAGCGGGAGAGCCGGAAAACTCGGTGGAAAGACTGCTTACGGAAAAGCAGAACGGCGTATTGCCGGTGCATGCACAGTATGCCTTTGACGTAAGGGCGTAAGTTCGGTAACGGCGGAAAATGCGGTATGACGGAAGAGTCTGAGGTGGATGATGGAAGAAAAGAAAAAAATCAAACAGGCAATCGCTCTGGAATATGACCCTCATGAGGATGCCCCCAAGGTCATTGCTTCCGGCAGGGGAGCCGTGGCAGAACGGATTATCGAAAAGGCAAAAGAGGCGGCGGTTCCGGTCCATCGGGACGACAAGCTGGCGGACACCTTATCCCGGCTGGAAATCGGCGAAATGATACCGCCGGAGCTCTACGAGGTAGTGGCGGAAATCCTGGTGTTCGTGGATGCCATGGATAAAATTAAGGGAAAGATGTAAAGCGGTTGACAAAAGTCCGTGTCATGATATAATTCGGTTAGCAAAAGCTAATTGACAGAACAGGAGATTTACAAATGACAATACATGAATATGGGACGGACAATCAGCAGGTCATTGTACTGGTGCACCCTTCGGTGGTTATGTGGGATTTCTTTGAATATTTGATACCGCTTCTTAAAGAGGAGTATCACCTCATTGTCCCCGCACTTCCCGGCTATGACGAAGAAAATCCGAAGGAGGATTTTACAAGTGTGGAGGAAATTGCAGACGAACTGGCAAAATGGCTGACGGAGCATAAGATAAATACGGTGGATATTCTTTATGGCTGTTCTATGGGCGGAGCGGTGGTATTAAAAATGCTGGCGGAGCAGAAAATCCATGTCCGCCATACGGTCTGTGACGGAGGCATTACTCCGTATCAGCTTCCGTGGCTGGTGACCCGACTGATTGCCGTGAAAGATTTCTTAATGATTTCCATGGGAAAAATCGGAGGACTGAAACTTCTGGAAAAAGCGTTTGCCACGGATGAATACAGCAAGGAAGATTTGCAGTATATTTCCAAAGTGCTCCATTTTATAAGCTACAAAACCATCTGGCGGACCTTTGAGTCTTGCAACAATTACAAAATGCCAGCGGGGAACATTGCTTATCAGGGGAAGCTTCAGTACTGGTATGGAGAAAAGGAAGCAGGCGAGCGGAAAGCGGACCTTAAGTATGTGAAGGAGCATTTTCCGCATACGGAAATTATAAAGTTTGACAATTTAGGACACGGAGGACTGGTAACGCTGTATCCGGAAAAAATGGCGGACAGATTAAAGGATATTCTGCATTCGTAACCATGACGGGAAAGTCGTATTAAGACTTTCCCGTCTTTTTTGTTGTGTAAAAAAACGTTTTTACCATAACGGCGCCCTCCTTAAGAAATAAATAAGAATTCTCTAAGAAATTCCTCGGAAAGGCTTAAAAGCAAATAAACATTTAACCGTTAAGATGAATAAAAAGAAAAGAGAAGAGGGTTTGCTTATGAGAAGAATTTTAGTGATTTTCGGTGGGTGTTCCACGGAGTATGAGGTATCGCTGCAGTCGGCGGCTGCCGTGGCGGAGGCAATAGACGTAAGTCGTTATGAGGTGCTGTATCTGGGTATCAGCCGGGAAGGAGAGGCATATTATTATACCGGCGATGCGGAAGGCATACGGAACGGAAGCTGGCAGAAGCAGGCGCTTCCCGCCACTGTTTCCATGAGCAGGGGCGAACCGGTTCTCTGGATAGAGGACGGCAGGCAGCTTCGGAAGGTCTATTTTGATATGGCATTTCCCGTTATGCACGGAAAAAACGGAGAGGACGGCACCCTGCAGGGGCTCTGTGAAATGGCGGGTATTCCTGTGGTAGGCTGCGGTATGGAAAGCTCCTGCATCGGTATGGACAAACAGCTTGCCCACACACTGGCAAAGCTGGCGGGGGTACGAGTCCCGGAAAGCGTGGTGTTGCAAAGCCCTGCGGAATACGCACAGAAGCAGGAAGGCATACAGGCGCTGGGACTGCCGGTTTATGTGAAGCCGGTAAGGGCGGGTTCCTCCTTCGGCATTACCAGGGTAGTGAAAAAAGAAGACATGGAGCAGGCAGTAAAGGAAGCCTTCCGGCACGACGGGGAGGTCCTCATAGAAGAAGAGATAAGCGGCTTTGAAGTGGGCTGCGCCGTAATGGGAAACGAAGAGCTTACATTAGGAAGAGTGGACGAAATAGAACTACAAAAGTCGGAGGGCGACAGCTTCTTTGACTATGAAGAAAAATATACCTTAAAAACCTCCGTTATACATATGCCGGCAAGAATTTCCGCAGAGGAGGAAGCACGCATCAGGGAAGCAGCCGTAAAAATCTACCGGGCTCTGCACTGCCGGGATTTTACAAGGGTGGACCTGTTTTATACGGACAAAAAAGAGATTGTATTTAACGAAGTGAATACCATTCCGGGCTTTACTTCCCACAGCCGTTTTCCCAATATGATGAAGGGCATCGGATGTGACTTCGCACAGACGGTCAACGGGATAATAGGCGCAACGGAAAAGCGGACAGAGGATGTAAAGGATGCGGCAAAACATGGACAGCACAACGGTTAAAACGGGAAACAGAGAGAGCAGGATAGAAAGCGGGAAAGCAGTACGCATAAAAAGCTGGGATGCCTTCAAGTGGCTGGCGGCATTTTTAGTGGTTGCCATTCACACCTCTCCGCTTGAAAGCATCTGGCCTTACGGGGATTTTTTACTTACGAGAATTGCCGCCAGACTGGCGGTGCCGTTCTTTTTCATGCTGACGGGCTACTTTACCGTACAGGTGAAAAAGACGGAGAAAAAGTTGTTTCTTTTGTATCTGGGAGTGACCTGCCTGTACCTGCCGGTGCAGATATACAAGTACATGGGCGGCGAAACGTTTACCGCAGGGAGGATACTAAAGGATATTTTCTTTGACGGCACCTTTTATCATCTGTGGTATCTGCCGGCATGCATGCTGGGACTGGCTTTGATGACGCTTCTCTTAAAATGCGGGAAAGAAAATGCCGTAGCCATCAGCATTCTTTTGTATGTCATCGGACTTTTGGGCGACAGTTACTTCGGACTGGTGCGGTTAAGTCCTATTTTATCCAAAGTATACGACGGCATGTTTACCTGCTTTTCCTACACGCGAAACGGCATCTTTATGGCGCCTCTGTTTCTGATTTTGGGCAGACTTTTCAGGGAACAGGAAAAGAAAGGGAAGCAGAATAAGGAAAAGGAGCTTATCCTGTTTTTGTGCAGCTTTGTCCTGATGATACAGGAGGCATTGCTTTTACATGACACGGACTGGCAGAAACACGACTCCATGTATCTGTTCCTGCCGCTTTGCAGCTACCATCTGTTTGCCTTTCTTCGCTGCATAAACGAGAGAGCTTTACCTTCGGAAAGAAGCGGAAAGCGGGCGGACAGTCTGTGGCTGAAAGGCCCCATGTATATTTATTTTCTGCACCCGCTTGTCATTATTCTGGTGAGGGGATGTGCAAAGGTCATAAAAATGCCGGCGCTGGTGGAGTGCAGTCCTCTGTACTATCTGTGTGTCTGCGCGGGCAGCTTCTGTGCGACGGCGTTTCTCTGCCTGTTACAGGACATGGTAAAAAGGAAACGGAAAACAGTAAGAACGGAGAATACACATGAGAAATGAGGAAAAACCCGGCAGGGCATGGCTGGAAATCGATACCGGTAGAATAAGGGAAAATTACCGGAGCCTGTGTGCGTCTGCACCGGATGGATGTGACATTATGGCGGTGGTAAAAGCAGATGCCTACGGACACGGAGCCGGAAGGGTGGCAAAGCTTTTACAGGAAGAAGGCTGCCGGTACTATGCCGTTGCCACGCTGGAGGAAGCCATAAGCTTACGTTCGGCGGGAATTTTAGGCGACATACTGATTTTGGGATATACTATGCCACGGGATGCTTTTCTTCTGCAGCACTATGACCTGATACAGACGATTGTGGATGAGAAACACGGACAGGAACTGGCAAAAAGCGGAAGCACGGTAAGGGCGCACCTGGCGGTGGACACCGGTATGAACAGACTGGGAATTCCGGCAAAGGAGGAAGAAACCATCCTAAGACTCTTAAAGCTGCCGGGTATCCGGATAGAGGGCATTTATTCCCATATGAGTGTGGCGGACAGCCGGCAGAAGGAGGACATTGCTTTTACCAACGGACAGATTGCCGAATTTACCGGCTTAAAGAAGCGGCTTGGCCGGATGGGTTACGGGCACCTGTATTATCATTGCCAGAGCAGCTACGGCTTTCTGTATTATCCGGTGCCGGGCATGCGGTTTGCCAGGGTGGGGATTGCCCTGTACGGCTGCACCAGCAATTCGGCGGAGGAAAGCTACCCGGTTGCCTTAAAACCCGCCCTTTCCTTAAAGGCGCGCATCAGCTGCGTGCGGATGGTGGCGCCGGGAGAATTTGTTTCCTACGGCAGAACCTATAAGGCGGTGGAAGACCGTAAAATCGCGGCGGTTACCATGGGCTATGCGGACGGGTTGCCGAGAAATCTGTCGGGACAGGGGTATGCGTTTATAAAGGGCAGAAAAGCGCCCATCATCGGCAGAATATGCATGGACCAGCTCATGCTGGATGTCACGGGGGTGGCGCATGTGCAGGAAGGGGATATTGTGACCTTTATAGGAAGGGAGGGGGAAAACAGCATACTGGCGGTGGAGATTGCGGAGCTTGCCGGAACCATTACCAACGAACTGGTGAGCCGTTTAGGAAGCCGTCTTACAAAAATTTACATCGGGTGAGACTTTTCTTTTTCCGGCAAATATACTATGATAGAACAAGAAGGATGTCCTGTGCGGAAAGGACTTATTTATGAAGAACACAACAGGACAAGGAAACACAGACAAACGACCGGAGCAGAACGGCAGAAACAGCCAACCGGTGCAGAGAAACGCAAACAAGCGCATGATAGGTACGTGTGCGGAGGAACGGGCAGCCGTATTTTTACAGGCGCGGGGAATGCAGATTTTAGTGCGTAATTACCGGTGCAGGCAGGGAGAAATCGACCTGATAGCCCGGGACGGCAGATATCTTGTTTTTGTGGAAGTAAAATACCGCAGCTCTGCCTGCTGTGCGGACCCGCTATCTGCGGTGAACAGGGCAAAACAGAGGAAAATCTGCCGGGTGGCGGACTATTTCCGGTTTACGCAGAAGGTGCCGGATGACGTTCCTGTGCGCTATGATGTGATTGGCATTCTGGGAGAAAAAACAGCATGGATACCCGATGCCTTTCCCCATCAGCCGGGGACTTAAAAAAAGAAAAGCAGAGGATTTAACATGATTTCCTGGAAAAGAAAAAACAGGGCGGAAGGAAAGGGAATGGTAAGCAGGGAAGCCGGAGAGCTTTGTTACCTTACCTTTCCCGCCTTTACCGAAACCGGTCTGGTGGAGCATCTGTTCTCCACCAGAATGGGAGGCGTAAGCAAGGGCATTTTTGCCACCATGAATTTAAGCTTCACCAGAGGCGACGAAGAGGCAGCCGTGCAGGAAAACTTCCGGCGGATTGCCAAGGTCATGCACGGAAAGAAAGAGGATTTTGTCTGCTCCGACCAGACCCATACCGTAAACATCCGGAAGGTAACGAAGGAAGATAAAGGAAAAGGCGTTTTAAGAGAGAAGGACTACCGGGACATAGACGGTCTGGTGACGGACGAGCCGGGGATTATTTTAAGCTGCTTTTTTGCGGACTGCGTGCCGCTTTATTTCCTGGATACGAAAAAGAAGGTCATCGGTCTTGCCCATTCCGGATGGAGGGGCACCGTAAACCGCATGGGACGGGAAATGACAGCCTTTATGGAAAAGGAATACGGCTGCCGGAAAGAGGATATGATAGCGGCTGTGGGGCCGTCCATCTGTGCGGACTGCTATGAGGTCTCGGAGGATGTGGCGGATGCCTTCCGGCGGGAGTTCGGAGAGGATGTGTTAAGCGCCGGCAGGGAAGAAGGAAAATACCAGCTTGATTTATGGCGGGCAAATGAGAAGGTGCTTTTGGATGCAGGGCTTACCGGAGCGCAGATTTCCGTAACGGATATCTGCACCTGCTGCAATGAAGATAAACTGTTTTCCCATCGGGCAAGCAAAGGAAAGAGAGGAAACCTGGGAGCTTTCTTAAGTCTCAGAGAATAAGAAAATGGCGAATATTTTAATTTGTGACGACGACAAGGAAATTGTAGATGCGATTGAGATTTATCTGAAAAACGAAGGCTATAAAGTGTATAAGGCATATGACGGGGAGGAAGCCATCCGTATCTTAAATGCGGAGGATATCCAGCTTTTAATCATGGATGTGATGATGCCGAAGCTGGACGGCATCCATGCCACCTTAAAAATCCGGGAGTACAGCAGCATTCCCATTATCATGCTTTCGGCAAAGACGGAGGATACGGACAAAATTCTGGGGCTGAATGTAGGCGCCGACGATTACGTGTCCAAGCCTTTTAACCCGCTGGAGCTGATTGCCCGTGTGAAGTCCAACCTTCGCCGCTATACCAAGCTTGGCAATATGAGCGCACCGGAAGAAAGCAACGTGTACCGCATCGGCGGCTTATGCATGGATGACGATACCAAGGAGGTTACGGTGGATGGAGAGCCGGTGCGGCTTACCCCTATCGAATACAGCATCCTGCTTCTTTTGGTGAAAAATCCGGGCAGAGTCTATTCCATTGACCAGATTTATGAGAATATCTGGAACGAGGCGGCTATCGGTGCGGACAATACGGTGGTGGTGCATATCCGGCATATCCGGGAGAAAATTGAAATCAACCCCAAGGAGCCGAAGTATCTGAAGGTGGTATGGGGTGTCGGTTATAAGGTGGAAAAACAAAATTAATGAAGAATGAAAAGAAACCCATGAGAAACAAAAGATTTTTACTGCACATCCTGCAGCAGATTGCCGCCTTCGGCATGGTATCGGGCGTGGCGTTTTTAGTATTGTTTTCCTTTGTCATGGATGACTCTGTGACAAAACGTTTTGATATTTTTTCCGAGGAGAAACACTTCGAGGATACGGATGTATTTGACGAGATGCTGGTAAACTCCTTATACAGCATCATCCGTTACAATGTGGCAAAAAGCCAGATGGAGGAGGGCGGACGCTTTGACGGCTCCAAGGAGATTGACATTGTGGCATTTGCCAACCGTAAAAACGGGGAAATGCCGGACAGCGGCATCCGCTATAAACTGGAGGATCTGCTGAAGTGGAACCAGTACGGCACAGCATCCGTCCTTGAGGATTATACCCTGACCCAGTTTCTGGACAAATACGACGACAACCAGCCCTTTTATAACGGAACTTTGACGGAATCGCAGAAAAATGCGCTCCGCTCCAAATTCATGGAAGAGATATATGTGCCGGAGGACCGCGTCTATTATGAGGAAACAGGAACGGATGCGGAGGTGGAAGAGCAGTCACAGACGAATGTAGAGGTGTTAAACGGTGCATTGGTCGGACTGCAGGTGACGGAAGCGGTGCCAGATGAAGCGGACACGGACGAAAATACAACGGAAAGCGAATACCTGAACGGCTATCAGGGAGATGCCCTGTTTGAAGCCCTGCTGCAGGGCAACAGCAAGCTTTTTACCAGTGAACCCTACGGCTGGTACCGTTCTCTTCAGGAACAGGTGCAGGCGCTGGCGGTCAACGTGATGAATTACGGGGATGCCATAGCGGGAATTTATATTGATACGTCTTCCAATACCGTGCATGTGCTGATTCCTGTTCTGAAGGAGCGTTATAAGACGGTGGACGGATTTTCCCTGGAAGACTATGCGGACAACCTGTCCGAGTATGAGACATACCGCTACTGCTTAGAGCAGTCAATATCGGATTTAGGTTACAATTACCGGGAATATCTGCACCTAAAGGATGCGTTCGGTAACGGAAACACAAACATCCAGTTTTATTTCCGCATGGTGATGCTGGGCGATAAGGTAGAAGTATCCAATCTGACAAAGGAAATCTCCCTGGATGATATGGACAATTACTTCAAGACAAACTGCGGCAGATACGTCATTTATAAGCCACAGAATATTACCTTGGACACCAATACCCATATTCTGACCGTGGAGGAGATGTTTGAAGCTTTCAGCTCCTACGAGTATGCATACCCTGATACGGCGAAAATGTGGATTGGCGTGGATACCACCTATCCGGTGGAGGACGACTTCAAGATGGCATCGGAAACCTACGACACGTTCCTGAAATACCGGATGTTTTTTGTGGTACTGGCGGCAGCTTCCGCATTATGTTACGGCATTCTGTTCCTTTATCTGAGTGTAGTGGCAGGGAGAATAAGGGACAGGGAAGGAAACGTGACCGTACGTCTGTCCTGGATTGACCAGATTCCCACGGAAATCTACCTGTTGTTCTGTGTGCTTGTAATGGCGGGTATTTATGTAATGACACTTGCTACGGAGGTGGGCCGGTACAATGCGTCTTATGTAGCACAGTACCGGGAACAGGTGATATGTGCGCTTGCGGTAACCGGAACCGTCATCAGCAGCTTACTGTGTGCCCTGTGGTACAGCTTTATCCGCAGATGCAAAAAGGGAAATATCTGGAAGGGCAGTCTGCTTTTCCTTTTATTTGATAAAGTGGTAAAACGGATTTTCAGAGGTATCAAAAACATAGCGCTCCATATCTATGACAATGCAGGAAATCTGGCGCGGGCGCTGTTTCTGTTCGGCGGCATTATGGCATATAATTTCCTGGCAGGTATCATTCTTTCCCGGACAAGGAATGATGGGGTTTTTGTCCTTAGGTTTATCATCTTTGTGCTGGTGCCGGATGCACTTGCCGTGTACGGCTGCTATTACAACCGCAACAAGAAAAAAGAACTGATTGAAGGTATCCGTGAAATCAGTGAGGGTAACTTAAATTACCAGATCGATACCCGGAAGCTGCATGGGGAAAATTTAGATATTGCACAGGCGATCAACAGCATCAGTGAAAGCATCAATGCTGCGGTGGCAACCTCCATGAAGGACGAAAAGCTGAAGGCAGACCTGATTACCAATGTTTCCCACGACATCAAAACGCCTCTGACGTCCATTATCAATTACGTGGATTTATTAAAGCGGGAAAATATCGAAACACAGCCGGTCAAGGGCTATATCGAAGTCCTGGACCAGAAATCCCAGAGACTGAAGCATTTGACGGAGGATCTGGTGGAAGCCTCCAAGATTTCCTCCGGCAATATTGTGCTGCATATGGAAAAAATCGATCTGATTGAACTGCTGCACCAGACGGTGGCGGAGTTTTCCGATAAGTTAGAGGAAAGAAGGCTTACCATTGTGGACGGCTTTTCCGGGGAGCCCGTGTATATCAAAGCCGACGGCAGACGCATTTACCGGGTGGTGGAAAACCTGTTCGGCAATATCTGCAAGTATGCCATGCCGGAAACCAGAGTCTATATTGACAGGGAATTGACAGAAGACGGCAAATATGTGATACTTTGTCTGAAAAATATTTCTGCACAGCCCATGAACATCCGGGCGGAAGAGCTGACCGAGCGTTTTATCAGAGGGGATGTTTCCCGAAGCACGGAAGGAAGCGGACTGGGACTTTCCATTGCGAAAAATCTGACGGAGCTGCAGAACGGTAAATTTAACATTTATCTGGACGGGGATTTGTTTAAGATAACCTTAAAATTTCCTGTTTATGAGGAAGAAAAGGAATAATAATGGACATTACAGTATCGGAATTAAAACAGCTGGCACAGGGTACCTATGAAATTATTGATATCCGGAACGAAGAGGAGATAGCACACGGCGTCATGCCGGGTGCTATCTTACTGCAGCCGGAGGAAATTTTAACAAGCGATAAGATAGACAGAAGCAAAAAACTTGTCATCTGCTGCCAGAGAGGAAAGCTTAGCCGGGACGTAGCGGACATGCTTACGGAACAGGGACTGGATGCGGTGAATCTTTCCGGTGGTTATATTGACTGGCTGCTTACGGACATCAAGGAAACGGCGGCTGCCGACAAGGCAAAGGAAGTGGAAACGAGCATCCGCAAGAAATTTCACAAGAAAATCTGGTGCCAGTTTACGAAGGCGGTGCGCACATACGAACTGGTAAAGCCCGGGGATAAAATTGCGGTCTGTATTTCCGGCGGCAAGGATTCCATGCTCATGGCAAAGCTCTTCCAGGAGCTGAAGCTGCACAACAAATTTCCCTTTGAAGTAAAATTTTTAGTGATGGACCCGGGATACAGCCCGGCAAACCGCAAGGTGATAGAAGAGAATGCCAAAATCTTAAACATCCCCATTACGATTTTCGAGTCGGATATCTTTGACTCCGTATACAACGTGGAGAAATCCCCCTGTTATCTGTGCGCCCGGATGCGCAGAGGCCATCTGTACAGCTTCGCAAGGGAGCTTGGCTGCAACAAAATCGCACTCGGCCACCACTATGACGATGTCATTGAAACCATTCTCATGGGTATGCTGTACGGAGCGCAGGTACAGACCATGATGCCAAAGCTGCACAGCACGAATTTTGAGGGAATGGAACTGATCCGCCCCCTGTATCTGGTGCGGGAGGACGACATCAAGGCATGGAGGGACTACAACGGTCTGCATTTCATCCAGTGCGCATGCAAATTCACGGATACCTGTACGACCTGCAACAACGAGGAAAACCGCTCCAAGAGAGTGGAGATTAAAGAACTGATTAAGACGCTTAAGAAAACCAATCCCTTCGTGGAGGGCAATATCTTCAAGAGCGTGGAAAATGTGAATTTAGACACGGTTGTCTGTTACAAACAAAAAGGAGTCAGACATCATTTTTTAGATGAGTATGACTCCCTTCGGAACGAAAATAAAAACGAAAATTAAATCTTATTGTATTCTTCCAGTACCGCATGCATTTTTTCGGTGGTTGCCATGGCGTTGGACAAAGAAACGTCGTGGTTCATGAAATCGATGATGGATGCGGTAAATTTACTCATATCGGCTTCTACAAAGTAAGGCTTTGTGGAAATCTCGGGGGGCAGGTAGGTAAGGTTGGTGGTAATGACCTTATCGAAGTAGCCCTTTTCGTAAGCTTCGTCAAATGCTTTCAGTCCGTTGGTAAACAGACCGAAGGTGCAGCAGATGAATACGCGTCTTGCATGCATTTCCTTTAACTGTCTGGAGGTGTCCAGCATACTTTCACCGGAGGAAATCATATCGTCGATGATGATGACATCCTTTCCCTCGATGTTGTCGCCTAAGAATTCATGGGCTACAATGGGATTCTTGCCGTTTACCACGGTGGAGTAGTCGCGGCGTTTGTAGAACATACCGGTATCCACACCTAAAACGGTGGCAAAATAAATGGCACGGTCCAGAGCACCTTCATCGGGGCTTATGACAATCAGATGCTCCTTGTCCACGACGAGGTCGTTTTCTGCGGCGAGCAGGGCACGGATGAACTGGTAGGGCGGGGTGAAGTTGTCGAAGCCGCACAGAGGAGTGGCATTCTGCACACGGGGATCGTGGGCATCAAAGGTAACAAAATTGGAAATGCCCATGGAATACAGCTCGTCCAGTGCAAACGCACAGTCTAAGGATTCGCGACCGCTTCTGCGGTGCTGTCTGCCTTCATACAGGAAGGGCATGATGACGTTGATACGGTGAGCCTTGCCGTTGCAGGCAGCAATCACACGCTTTAAATCCTGATAATGGTCGTCGGGAGACATATGATTGGTATAACCGTTTACGTTGTAAGTGATGCTGTGGTTGCAGACATCCGTAATGATAAACAAATCCTTACCGCGGATGGATTCGTGGAAAACAGCCTTGCTTTCACCGGTTCCGAAACGGGGACATTCTACATTGGTCAAATAGCTGCTTTCGATATAGCCGTGAAAAGCAGGGTCACTTTTTACTTTGTCGTTATTGATGGTTCTGCGAAAAGCAACCAGGTAATCGTTTACTTTTCGTGCAAATTTTTCTGCGGAAGGCAAAGCCACGATCTTAAGAGGCGCTACGGGCATTGCATTTTCCAATTCGTGTGTATTAGCCATGATTTCCTCCGAAACTACAAATTTTACACTTTATTTATAGCATTCATAGGGTGACACGTCAAGGAATTTATAGTATTATGGAAGGGTGTAGGGGGACAGGACCGCAGGTATATCCTGTCGGCTACGAAAGGAAAAATCGGTTTTATGAACAAAAACAAAGGTCATATAATCAAGAACGTCAAACCGGGCAGCATCGCGGAAGAGATGGGACTGGAGCCCGGCGACAAAATTATGGCAGTGGACGGCACGGTCATTGAGGATGTTTTTGATTTTGAATTTCTGATACAGGATACCTATATAGAGGTGGACGTGGAGACAAAGGACGGAGAGGAGTGCCGTCTGGAAATCGAAAAGGATTTTGATGAGGATCTGGGCATCGAATTTGAAAACGGTCTGATGAGCGAATACCGTCACTGTCACAACAAATGCATTTTCTGCTTTATCGATCAGATGCCGAAGGGTATGCGGGAAAATCTGTACTTTAAGGACGATGACTCAAGACTTTCGTTCCTGCAGGGCAATTACATTACCCTGACCAACATGTCCGAGCACGACATCGACAGGATTATCCGTTACCATTTAGCCCCCATCAACATTTCCATCCAGACCATGAACCCCGAGCTTCGCTGCATGATGCTGCACAACCGCTTTGCGGGAGAAGCCTTAAAAAAATTAGACAGGCTTTACGAAGCGGGCATTGAAATGAACGGACAGATTGTACTCTGCAAGGGAGTAAACGACGGGGACGAGCTGGATTTCAGCATAAGGGAAATGGCAAAATATCTTCCTTATTTAGAGAGTGTTTCCGTGGTGCCTGTGGGACTTTCCAAATACCGTGACGGTCTTTATCCGCTGCAGCCCTTCAATAAAGAGGATGCCGGCAAAGTCATAGACCTGATAGAAAGCTGGCAGAAAAAGCTGTATCCGAAGTTCGGCGTGCATTTTATCCATGCCAGTGACGAATGGTACATTTTAGCGGAACGCCCCATGCCGGAGGAGGAGCGGTACGACGGGTATCTGCAGCTCGAAAACGGCGTGGGCATGGTGCGGCTTTTTCTGAATGAGTTCCATGATTATATGGAAGAATTAAAAAAAGAAAGGAAGCTGCCGGACGACAGCTTTACCGGAAAGATATCCCTTGTTACCGCCAGACTGATGTATTCCTACATCGTGAAAATGGCAAAGGAAGTGGAAGAGGCATTCCCGGGACTTACCATTCAGGTATTCTGCATCCGCAACGATTTCTTCGGGGAAAACATTACCGTGACGGGACTTCTCACGGGACAGGATATCTTAAACCAGTTAAAAGGAAAGGATTTGGGCGATCTGGTGCTTCTGCCGGAAAACGTCATGCGTCTGGAGGAGGAGTTATTCTTAGACGATATGAAGCTTTCCGAGCTGACAAATGCTTTACAAGTGCCGGTAGATATTGTAAAATCAAGTGGTTGTGAGTTTGTAAAAAGCATTCTTTCCGGAGCAAGGAGGAAGACAGATGAGTGATAGAAAAAGAAAACCCATTGTAGCCGTGGTAGGACGCCCCAACGTAGGAAAGTCCACACTCTTTAATGCGCTGGCGGGCGAAAAAATCTCCATCGTAAAAGATACCCCGGGTATTACAAGGGACCGTATTTATACAGATATCACATGGCTGGATCATGTGTTCACCATGGTTGATACCGGCGGTATCGAGCCGGACAGCAAGGACATCATCCTGTCCCAGATGAGGGAGCAGGCACAGATGGCGATTGACACGGCGGATGTCATTATCTTTATGGTGGATGTGAAGCAGGGACTTGTGGATGCGGATGCCAAGGTGGCAGACATGCTGAGACGTTCCCATAAGCCGGTGGTTCTGGTGGTAAACAAGGTGGACAGCTTTGCCAAGTACGGCAATGATGTCTATGAATTCTATAATTTAGGCATCGGAGAGCCTTACCCCATTTCCTCCGTCAACAAGTTAGGACTGGGCGAAATGCTGGACAAGGTAATTTCCCATTTCCCGGACGAAGCGGACGGCACGGAAGAAGACGACCGTATCCGTGTGGCGATTGTCGGAAAGCCCAATGTGGGTAAATCCTCCATTATCAACCGGATGCTCGGCGAAAACCGTCTGATTGTTTCCGATATTGCCGGCACCACCCGTGATGCCGTGGATACGGATGTGACCTTTAACGGCAGGGAATATGTGTTTATCGATACGGCGGGTCTGCGCCGCAAGAATAAAATCAAAGAGGACCTGGAGCATTACATGATTGTGCGTACGGTGGGCGCCGTAGAGCGTGCGGATGTAGTTATCCTGGTCATTGATGCGGTGGAAGGCGTGACCGAACAGGATGCCAAGATTGCCGGCATTGCCCACGAAAGAGGTAAAGCGATCATCATTGCCGTCAACAAGTGGGATGCCGTGGAAAAGGACGACAAGACCATTTACCGTTTTACGGAAAAGGTCAGAAATACCCTTTCCTTTATGCAGTATGCGGAAATCGTGTTCATTTCCGCAAAGACCGGGCAGAGACTTCCCAAGCTGTTTGAAACCATAGATATGGTAAGCGAAAACCACGCCATGAGAGTGCAGACCGGTGTGTTAAACGAAATCATGACGCAGGCCGTTGCCATGCAGCAGCCGCCTACGGACAAGGGAAAGCGCTTAAAGCTTTACTACATCACCCAGGCATCGGTAAAGCCGCCCACTTTTGTCATTTTCGTAAACGACAAGGAGCTGATGCATTTCTCTTATACCCGTTACATTGAAAATCAGATCAGACAGACCTTCGGATTTAAGGGAACACCGCTTCGTTTTATTATACGTGAGAGAAAGGCTAAGGAACAATGATAGCAGAAAGAATTATTTGTCTTGTCATCGGTTATGTATTCGGATTATTCCAGACGGCGTTTTTTTATGGAAAAGCGCACGGTATCGACATCAGGGAGCACGGCAGCGGCAACTCCGGTACCACCAATGCCTTACGGGTGCTGGGCACCAAAGCGGGGCTCATTGTATTTGCCGGTGACTGCTTAAAATGTATGGCGGCTATTTTCCTGACCAAATTATTATTCGGAAAGAGCCATCCCGATTTTGTATACCTGTTTGCCCTCTATACCGGAGCCGGAGTAATTTTAGGACATAACTATCCCTTTTATATGCATTTTAAGGGAGGAAAGGGCATTGCGGCAACGGCAGGGCTGGTGCTTTCCTTCCATCCGTATTTCATACCCACCGGCATTATCCTGTTTTTCGGCACCTTTCTTACCACCCATTATGTTTCGTTAGGCTCCCTGCTTGTGTATGCGGGCTTTATGATCCAGATGGTGGTTTCCGGACAGCTCGGTGTGTTCGGTGCAGGCGTCAGCCGGGCGACCCTCATTGAAATGTATATCATTACCGCTTTTTTAACGGCAATGGCATACTGGAAGCACAGACAGAATATCGTTAGACTGGCAAAAGGAACGGAGAGAAAGACCTATCTGTTCAAAAAAAACAAGGACGAATAAGGAATATCGTTTCCCGTAGGAAAAGAAACGGAGGCTGTTATGGCAAAAATCAGTATTTTGGGCGGCGGAAGCTGGGGCATTGCCCTTTCCGTACATCTGCATAAATTAGGACATGAAATTACCGTCTGGTCCAAGGTGCCGGCGGAAATCGAAATGTTAAAACAGAATCATGAGCATAAAATGCTGCCGGGCATCAGGCTGCCGGAGGACATGATTTTTACAACGGACGATAAGGAAGCCGTGACGGGCAAGGATGTGCTGGTTATGGCGGTGGCAAGCGCCTACACCAGGGCAACGGCAAAGGAGTTATCCCCTCTGATTGCGCCGGGACAGATTATCGTCAATGTGGCAAAGGGCGTGGAGGATCACACCTATATGACACTGTCGGAAATTATCGAACAGGAAATCCCGCAGGCAGAGGTAGCGGTTCTTTCCGGACCTTCCCATGCGGAGGAGGTAAGCCGCGGCATTCCGACCACCATTGTAGTGGGAGCGAAGAAGCGGAAAACGGCAGAATATTTACAGAATATCTTCATCAGTGATGTGTTCCGCGTGTATACCAGCCCCGACGTGCTGGGTATGGAGCTCGGCGGAGCCCTGAAAAATGTAGTGGCTCTGGCAGCCGGTATGGCGGACGGCCTGGGCTACGGGGACAATACCAAGGCAGCGCTTATCACGAGAGGTATTGCCGAGATTGCAAGACTGGGTACCGCCATGGGAGCCAAATTTGAAACCTTCTGCGGACTCACCGGTATCGGAGATCTGATTGTTACCTGCGCCTCCATGCATTCCCGCAACCGGAGAGCCGGCATTTTAATCGGTCAGGGCAAGAGCATGGAAGAAGCCATGGCAGAAGTAAAAATGGTAGTGGAGGGCGTGTATTCCGCCAAGGCTGCCATGGGACTGGCGGAAAAATATAACGTACAGCTTCCCATTATCGAACAGGTCAACAAGATTCTGTTTGATGGAAAACCGGCTGCGGATGCGGTGAGGGATCTGATGCTCCGCGACAAGAAAATCGAAATCAGCGACGCAGGCTGGGACGAAGAATAAATATAGCCGTTCATAAAGAAGAAAACAAATAGGGAGTGGTCCGCAATGGACTACTCCTTTCCTTTTGCTGTTTTTTTTGAAAAATGTGAAAACACACAGAAGAAATTCAGGCGGTAAAAATCATACTTTTGGGTGATGTGCAAAAGAAGAAAATACGTTATGCTTAAAGTAAAAAAATGGGTGGATACCCGGCCAAAAAGTGAAGGAAGGGAGAATTGTATGAAAAGAAAAGGAAAACGGATGGCAGCCATGCTTCTGGCAATCGGACTTCTTCTGTCGGATATACCGGTGACTGCGTGGGCGGTTTCCTCGGAGTATTTAACGGAAACCGAAGCAGCAACACCGGAAACCGAAGCAACAACACCGGAAACCGAAGCGGCAACAGCGCCTGCAACGGAATCCGCACCTGCAACGGAATCCGCACCTGCAACGGAAACTGTTTCCGAGGGGGATATCGTTGAGGAGCCGGCAAAGGAGATAACGCCGGTAAGAGCGGAGAATACCCTGACAGCGCTTTACATCACGGAGAACGCAGAAAGCGGCGCAATATCCGTGGATGTCACAAAGGATGCAGAGGGCAACGGCTGGCGTTATGAGGCGGCTGCCGGTACGCTGACTTTGGAGGGCTATAATGGCGGCAGTATCGTATCGGAGGGCAATCTTACATTGCTGTTGTCCCAGCACAACCGGATTACGGTGGAGGGAGCATACGCCTACGGTATAAATGTAAAAGGAAGACTTCGGATCAACAAGACGGATTCCGATACCGGGGATACCCTGACCATATCCACGAGGGCAGATATGACAAGATATGGCGGGTATCTAATTAGCGCCGACGACACGGTCATGGAGGGAGGAACCCTGAATCTCAGCACACTGGGGGCAGATATGTTGTATGTCGCCGTAAGCGGTGATTTTACCCTGCGAGGGGCGGCTAACCTGAAGTCGGAACTGACCGGGGATTTTAATAATAGCGATGTGCTGTACCTGGAAAGCAGCGGAACGACCGATATCCTGGCAGCGGAGGGGGATAGTCAATATAATATGGTTGTGGACATGCTGGCGGTCAGAGGAAGCGGACCGGTCAGCATAGAGACGGTAAATACCAAGAAAAAAAGGGCAGCCATAGGATTTCTGAAGGAATATACAGGCACCTCCAGACTGACGGTGAAGGGGGGACCGGTAGGACTGGAAACCGTATACAATCGTGCAACAACCAGGGAGGATATGTGCGTAACCTCCCTTACAGACAACCGTTATATTGTCCGCAGGGGCATGTTTGAAACAGCATATAGTAGTTGGATTTGTGACCCGGATGGAAATATCCTGACGGAGCTTACCATAGAAGCAAAGGAAACTCCTTTTGCAATAACGGATACGCCTCTCCTGGATCTGCCGGCTATGAAGGTGGGAACGAATTATCAATATGATGTAAGCGTCTATGACTGCCTGCACGGCTTTGAGGGTACAGCTTCAAAGGTTACACCAACGGTTGCTTTTGAACTGAAGGAAGGAAGCAGCCTGCCGAAGGGACTGAAGCTGTCGAGAGATAATGGATATATTAACGGCACTCCCACTGCGGAATGTCCCGCGGGCAAGGTGGTTGTGGTGGCAACCAAGAAAAGAACCGGGGAAACGGCGGAGGTGGAAATCGCCTACGGTGCGGTAACGGTGGCAACCCCCGTCACGGGAGTGAGCCTTAATACGGCTTCCCTGCTGCTTGCGGAAGGGGAAAGCGCCGTACTTACCGCCACGGTGGAGCCGGCGGAGGCAAGCATCAGCGAGGTAAGCTTTAAAAGCTCCGACAGCAGTATCGCAGGTATCAGCGCAACGGGAAATACCGCGGTGGTGACAGCGGGAAAACCCGGTACCGCAAGGATTACGGTAACCACAAAACAGGGCGGATTGACGGCTTACTGCGATGTGACGGTAAAGGCAGCCGTACCGGCAGTCAGCTTTGATGTGGAGAAAAACCGGATTACCGGCTTTGTGGCAGAGAAAACCTATGAGATCACGGACAAGGCCAGCGGAGAGGTGCTGCAGCCGTCATTCCGCGGCAGGACCCTGGTGGAAGTGCCGGCGGCATGGTTCGGAAAAACGGTGTGCATAAAGGAAAAAGGAGCGGACGGCGGGGATTCCGACGCCATGGAGCTTGTCATTGCCCATGCGTTTGCGGATACCTATTCCGCGGATGATAAAAACCACTGGAAGGAGTGTGTCTGCGGGGAAAAGACGGAGCAGGCGCCCCATACTTATGCATGGAAGGTGGACACGGAGCCTACGGACAGCAGTGACGGGGAAAAGCACCGGTACTGTACAGTCTGCGATTATGAGGAAGAAACCGGGGTAAGCATTCCCCGCTATCTGAGGGAGAGCCTTGTCTTTACAGGCATTACGGCGCCTACGGAGGGAGCGGAACCGGACTACTCGGTAGGAGAAGCCGGCGAGGACTGCGTGGAGATTACAAAGGTGGCATGGCTTTCTGACGGAAATCCCATGGTGAGCGGTGCGGTCTTTGAAAAGGAAAAGGAATACTGCCTTACAGTGGACTTTACCATGAAGGGAAGCTACCACCTGCCGGCGGACATAGCCGGTGTGGCAACGGAGCTTCAGGACGTGGATGCGGGAGCCGTGACGGATAAAAAGCTTAGCGGCGATGCAGCGACGGGCTACCGCCTGACGGTCACCTTCCTGCGTGCGGGAGAGGCAGTGGAGCTTACGGAAGAAACGGTAAGCATCAGCGGACTGGCAGAGGGCTATGAATATACGGGAGAAGGCCTGACCCCCGAATTCCTTGTTTCCTATGTCAGCGGAACGGAACAGAGGGCGCTTGTCCGGGATAAACATTATACGGTTTCCTATGAGGAAAATACACAGCCCGGTTACGCAAAGGTAATCATCCGCGGAAAGGGAATCTACAAAGGAACCGTGGAAGCGCGCTTCCTTATTTACCGGCAGGTTTCCGACCTTACATTGTGCGAGGCGGCGTATACCTATACGGGAAAGGAAATCCTGCCCGAGACGGAAATCAGGGACAGGGGCATCCTGCTTACGGCGGGAGAGGATTACCTGGTGGAAAGCATCACGGATAACCTGATGCCCGGCTATATGAAGATAACGGTAACGGGAGGCAGCAACGGAAAATACCGTGGAAGCCATACCTTTACGGAAAGCATAAGAATAAAGGGCTTACCCATAGAAGGCGCCGTGGTAACGGGACTGAAAAACGCAGTCTTTACCGGAAAGGAAATCACACCGCGGTTTACCGTAAAGCTTTCGGGTAAGGTACTGAAGGAGGGAACCGACTTTGAGGCGGTCTTCGTTGACAACCTGCATGCCGGTGAAGCCGGAGTAATCATCAACGGCAGAGGCATTTACGAAGGAAGTGTGAAAAAGACCTTTACCATTACGAGAAAAAGCTTTGCAGGGGTAAAGATTGCGGCGCTGGGAACACAGACCTATACCGGAAGCCCCATAAAGCCTGCCCTGACGGTGACGGACGGGGAAAGGCTGCTTACGGAAGGCGTGGACTATGTGGTAACGGGATATAATAACACGCAGCCCGGAAAGGCCGGCCTGACGGTGACGGCATGCGGGGATTATACAGGTGTTAAAAATATTTCCTTTGACATCCGTTACAGCCTGTCCCGTATCAGTGTAACCGGAGTGCCGGCAGGTACGGTTTATACGGGTAAGGCGGTGACACCGGAGGTGGTGCTTACGGATGCCAGCGGATATGTACTGCAGAAAAACAAAGACTATACGGTCAGCTACCGGAACAACAGGGATGCCGGAGAGGCGGAAATCCTTGTGCGGGGAAAGGGCGTTTATACGGGAAGCCTCCTGCTGACCTTCCGGATAGAGCCGGTTTCACTGGACACAGCGCTTGTAAGCGGCTGTAAGGATACGGTTTATACCGGAAAACCCGCGGTGGTAAAGCCGGTGGTAAAGCTTGGAAAAACCACACTGAAGGCAGGGAAGGATTATACGGTTTCCGTGGAGGACGCAGTGGATGCGGGAACTGCCGTATGCGTAATCACGGGTACCGGCAACTATAAGGGAGAGGTACGAGCAAACTTTACCGTGAAGCCCCAGTCCCTGAAGAGCTGCCGTCTTGACAACCCGGGTACCTGTCCCTTTGACGGGACGCCGGTGCGCCCAGCTGTCAGGGTTACCTGCGGAAAGAAGGTTCTTGACCAGCATACAGACTATACGGTAGCATATGAAAACAATACCGCAACAGGCAAGGGAAAGGTTGTGGTAACCGGAACCGGCAACTATGAAGGAAGCATAGAGAAAACCTTCCTTATCCGGGACAGCATTCTGACGGCGGAGATAAGCGGCGTGGAAACAGCCGTTACCTATACGGGAAAAGCAGTTACCTTCCCGGTTACCGTTACCAGAGGTGGTACGGTACTGAAAGCCGGAAAGGATTACAGCATCACCTATAAGAAGAACAAGGATGCGGGAGAAGCCTCTCTGGTGATTACCGGAAAAGGCATCTATACCGGGGAAATCGTGAAGAACTTCACCATAAAGAAGGCGGAGCTTGGTGCCGGCGGAGCCATCGGGGACATAAAGACGTTTACCTATACGGGAAAGGCCATCTGTCCTTCCGTAACGGTTACCTATGGAAAGACAAGGCTTACCGCAAAGGATTACCGGGTATACTATACAAGGAATACGGAGGCAGGCACAGCCAGAGTGACGGTAACCGGAACCGGCAACTATACGGGAACCCTTGCCGGGGAATTTACCATTGCCGCAAAGGAAATCCGGAAGTGCAGCATACGTGTATCGGATGCGCCGCTTCTGACCGCAACGGGAGGAATTCCCGAAATAACCGTAAAGGATGGCGGAACAGTTCTTTTACAGGGAAGGGATTATACGGTTTCCTATCAGGATAACCATTCCCTCGGAAAAGCAACGGCGGTAATTACAGGCTGCGGCAGCTACGGCGGGGAAACCGTAAAGACCTATCAGGTAAAGAAGGACTTTACCGCGGCAAAGCTGGCATGGGATCTGCCGGATGATTATTACAACGGAAAAGAAAAGAAACCGAAGATTTCGGTGACCCTGGACGGGGTGCCCTTAAAGGAAGGAAAGGACTATACCTTAAGCTATGTAAACTGCAAAAATGCGAGTGTGTCCGAATCGGCACAGGTGATTGCAAGCGGAAAGGGAGAGTATGCGGGAAGTCTGTCGATAAGCTTTACCATCCGACCGCTGTCCCTGAATTCCGGTTCCGTCACGGTAAGCAGGATCCGGGATGTGGTATACAACGGAAAAAGCCAGGAGCCGTCCTTTACCGTGAAGTACGGAAAGACGGTGTTAAAGAAGGATGTGGACTATACAGTTTCCTGTTACTGGAACGTGGATGCGGGAAATATATCCGTGACAATCCGCGGCAAGGGGAATTATGAAGGCACCGTGTATACGGGTTTCCGGATCACCCCGAAGAAGCTGACGGCAAAGATAGCGGCAATCCCGGATGTGAATTATACCCCGGAGGGAGCTGCTCCGGCGCTGACCCTGACGGACAGGGATAAAATCCTGCAGGAAGGAAGGGATTATACCGTAAGCTATACGGGAAACCGGGAAGTGGGAACGGCAACAGCGGTGGTAACGGGCTGCGGCAACTACAGCGGAACCCTGAAAAAGACCTTCCGGATAAAACCCATGGATCTTTCCGGTGTAAACATAAACAACATAGCATCAGAAAGCTATACGGGAAGTGCGGTAAGACCGGAGCCCGTGGTCTATGTGAACACGGCATCCGGAAGGGTATACCTTAAGGAAAACGTGGATTATGTGTATGCCTATGAGAATAATGTGGAGCCCGGCACGGCAACCGTAACCATAACGGGCTGCGGCAACTATACGGGAAGCAGAAAGAAAACCTTCCGCATTACCGAATAAGTCATTTTGATTGAAAAAGGGACGTAAAAATCCGGCAGAGAAATCTGCCGGATTTTTCGATGTTCCTATGGTCGGAAGCTTTGCTTCTTTTAATTGCGGTTGGATAAGTCCACATATTCGCGGTCTTCACCGACCGGCTTATAAGCGGGACGGATGATTTTGCCGTTGTTGGCAAGCTCCTCGAGTCTGTGGGCGCTCCAGCCGACGATTCGCGCTATGGCAAAAATCGGCGTATACAGCTCCATGGGCAGTCCCAGCATATGGTATACAAAGCCGGAGTAGAAGTCCACGTTGATGCTGACACCCTTGTACATCTGCCTTTCCGCAGAAATAACCTCGGGAGCCAGTTTTTCCACCAGGGAGTAGAGGGCAAATTCCTTTTGCAGCCCCTTTTCTTCGGACAATTTCTGCACGAAAGACTTGAAGGCAACGGCACGGGGGTCGGATTTGGAATAAATTGCATGTCCTACACCGTAAATCAGACCGGCGTGGTCGAAAGCTTCTTTATGTAACAGTTTCTTTAAATAACAGGATACTTCTTCTTCATCCTCCCAGTCGTGGATTTCCCGCTTCATTTCTTCAAACATTTTAACTACCTTGATATTGGCGCCGCCGTGCCTTGGCCCCTTCAGGGAGCCGATGGCTGCCGCAATGGTAGAATAGGTATCCGTCAGGGATGAGGTTACCACATGGGTAGTGAAGGAGGAGTTGTTGCCACCGCCGTGCTCCATATGAAGCACCAGGGCAATATCCAGTATCTTGGCTTCCAAAGGGGTGTAGGAGCTGTCGGGACGAAGAATGTGCAGGATATTTTCGGCTGTGGAAAGCTCCGGTATGGGCTGGTGGATAAACAGGCTGTTGCCGTCATGATAGTGGCTGTAAGCCTGATAGCCGTAAATGGACAGCATGGGGAACAGACTGATCAGCTGCATACACTGCCGTAATACATTGGGCAGGGAGGTATCGTCCGCACGGTCATCATAAGAATAAAGGGTAAGCACACTGCGGGCAAGGGTATTCATCATATCCTTACTGGGTGCCTTCATAATAATATCTCTTACAAAGCTGGTGGGCAGGGAACGGTAGCTGCCGAGAAGCTTCCGGAATTCCGCAAGCTCTGTGCTGTTGGGAAGCTCTCCGAACAATAAAAGATAAGCGGTTTCTTCAAAACCGAAACGGTCATCCTTTGTAAAACCGTTAATCAGGTCCTGTACATTGTAGCCGCGGTAAAAAAGCTTACCGTGAGCCGGAACGGAAACACCGTCCTTTATCTCGGTAGCACGTACATCGGAAATATGGGTAAGTCCTGCCAGAACGCCCTTTCCGTTTATGTCACGAAGTCCCCTCTTTACGTCATAACGGGTATACAGTTCGGAATCTATGATTCCTGCTTCCTCTGACTTTTTGGCAAGTCTGAGAATCTCTGGGGTAATGTCGGAAAATGTATTATGTTCCATGGGTCTGCTCCTTTCTGGCTGGAATTTAAAAATAACTTTCTGTATTTTAACATAAAAAAATCGTGTTTAGCAAGAAAATTTAGGATTATTTACAAAAAGTTCATAAATATACGGAAATTTCCGGGTGGATTTTTTGAGCGGAAAAGATTACAATAGAGGATGCGTACCGTATCAGACGGTCAGTTTGGCAAAGAAAGGATAGCAGTATGGAAAACAGAACAATAACGGATAGACTTAGTGCCCTGCGGCAGGCCATGGCGCGGGAAAAAATAGATTTTTACATGATTCCCACGGCGGATTTCCACAATTCGGAATATGTAAACGATTATTTCAAGGTAAGGGAATTTTTCTGCGGATTTACCGGTTCCAACGGCACTCTTGTGGTATGGAAGGAAGGAGCCGGTCTCTGGACGGACGGCAGATATTTTATTCAGGCGGAAAACGAGCTTACGGGCACGGGCGTGACCCTGTTCCGCATGCTGCAGGAGGGCGTTCCCACCATAGAGGAATTTTTACAGAAGGAAATGAAGGACGGTGAAACGCTGGGCTTTGACGGCAGAGTCATTTCCGCAGCGGAGGGCAAGCGTTACGAAAAGGCGCTTGCCGGTAAAAACATTGTCTTTTCCTATGATAAAGACCTTGCGGAGAGCATCTGGACGGACAGACCGGCATTCCCGGCAGGACAGGTCAGTGTGCTTCCCGGCGATATCGTAGGAAAGACCGCGGGAGAGAAGCTTGCCGAGGTGCGGCAGGAGCTGACAAAAAAAGGAGCGGAGAGTCTGCTGCTTACGAAGCTGGACGACATCATGTGGCTGTTTAACATCCGAGGCTGCGATGTGGAATGCAATCCCGTAGCCATGTCCTATGCCTATATCACACAGGACGGAGCCGTGCTGTTTATCCGGAAGGAAGCACTTTCCGGTGAAGTGCTTTCCTACCTCGGTAAAACCGGTACGGAAGTAAAGGAATACGGAGAAATCACGGACTTTGTAAGGGCGCTTCCGGGGAACGGCAAAAACCTTCTGGATGAGCGTTATGTGGGTTATAACTTCTATAAAATATTACAGGAAAAACAGGCGGTTACGGAGGGGAAAAATCCCATCGAACTCCTGAAAGCCGTAAAGAATGCCACCGAGCTTGCCAATATGGAAAAAGTATACCTGCAGGACAGTGTGGCAGTGACGAAATTCATCTACTGGCTGAAGACCCATGTGGGCAGGGAAGAAATTACGGAGGTGACGGCAGCCGATTATCTGGAGGGACTGCGCAGACAGATTCCGGGCTTCTTCGATTTATCCTTCCCGACCATTGCGGGCTACAAGGCAAATGCTGCCATGATGCATTACGAAGCGACCCCGGAAACGGCAGCGACACTTGCACCGGAAGGCATGCTTTTAGTGGATTCCGGCGGACAGTATTTAGGCGGCACCACGGATGTGACAAGAACCATTGTATTAGGCCCCATTTCCGATGAAATCAAAATGCATTATACCAAGGTGGCGGCTGCGGTCATGCAGCTTACCCATGCACACTGGATTTACGGCTGCACCGGCAGAAACTTAGACATCCTGGCACGTCAGCCGCTGTGGGATTTAGGCATTGACTACCAGTGCGGCACCGGTCACGGCGTAGGCTATATCTTAAATGTACACGAAGGCCCCCAGGGCATGCGCTGGCGTTTCACGAACGGTATGGAAGAGGCCGTGTTTGAAGCGGGCATGGACATCACCAACGAACCCGGCGTATACATTGCGGGCAGCCACGGCATCCGTATCGAAAACGTCATGGTAGCAGAAAACGATGTGAAGAACGAATACGGTCAGTTCATGCATTTCAAGACACTTACCTGGGCGCCCATTGACCGGGACGGCATCGATGTTAAATACCTGTCCGATACCCAGATTGCCATGTTAAACGAGTACCAGCAGGCTGTTTACGAAAAGATTTCCCCTTACCTTACCGAAGAGGAAAAACAGTGGCTTAAGGAAGAAACGGCGAAATTCTAAAATTGGTATAAAATTTTTAACGGTTTCTTGACATTTTTAATGGCTTTTGAGATAATACAACCGATGTGGCAGAAGATAAACACATACAAAAAATAAGGAAAGAGGTTAATGTAAGATGGCAGAGATTAATTTAAGCAAGTACGGTATTACCGGTACTACAGAAATCGTTCACAATCCTTCTTATGAAATGTTATTCAAAGAAGAGACCAGACCTGAACTGACAGGCTATGAAAAAGGCCAGGAAACAGAGCTTGGTGCGGTAAACGTTATGACCGGTATTTATACAGGACGTTCCCCTAAAGACAAGTTTATCGTTGTGGATGAAAACTCCAAGGATACTGTTTGGTGGACATCCGATGAATATAAGAACGACAACCATCCCATGACAGAAGAAACATGGGCAGCCGTTAAGGAAATCGCAAAGAAAGAGCTTTCCAACAAGAGACTGTTCGTAGTTGATGCATTCTGCGGCGCAAACAAAGATACCCGTATGGCTATCCGTTTCATCGTAGAAGTAGCTTGGCAGGCACATTTCGTTACGAACATGTTCATCCAGCCTTCCGAAGAAGAATTAGCAAACTTTGAGCCTGATTTCGTTGTTTACAACGCATCCAAGGCAAAGGTAGAAAACTACAAGGAATTAGGTCTTAACTCCGAAACCTGCGTAGCATTCAACATCACAAGCCGTGAGCAGGTTATCGTAAATACCTGGTACGGCGGTGAAATGAAGAAGGGTATGTTCTCCATGATGAACTACTACCTGCCTTTAAAGGGCATGGCTTCCATGCACTGCTCCGCAAACACTGATATGGAAGGCAAGAACACCGCAATCTTCTTTGGTCTGTCCGGTACCGGCAAGACCACCCTTTCCACCGACCCTAAGCGTTTACTCATCGGTGATGACGAACACGGCTGGGATGACAACGGTGTATTCAACTTTGAAGGCGGTTGCTATGCAAAGGTTATCAACCTTGACAAGGATTCCGAGCCTGATATCTACAATGCTATCAGAAGAGATGCTCTTTTAGAGAATGTTACCGTTGATGCAAAAGGAAAGATTGACTTCGATGATAAGAGCGTAACCGAGAACACCCGTGTTTCTTATCCCATCAACCACATTCAGAACATTGTACGTCCTATTTCTTCCGCACCTGCTGCAAAGAACGTAATCTTCCTTTCCGCAGATGCATTCGGCGTACTTCCTCCTGTATCTATTCTGACACCGGAACAGACACAGTATTACTTCCTTTCCGGATTTACCGCAAAGCTGGCAGGTACAGAGCGTGGTATTACAGAGCCCACCCCGACCTTCTCCGCTTGCTTTGGACAGGCATTCCTGGAACTGCATCCTACCAAGTATGCAGAAGAGTTAGTTAAGAAGATGCAGAAGAGCGGTGCTAAGGCATACTTAGTAAACACCGGCTGGAACGGTACCGGCAAGCGTATCTCCATTAAGGATACCCGTGGTATCATCGATGCTATCTTAAGCGGCGCTATTAACGAAGCTCCCACCAAGAAGATTCCTCACTTTGATTTTGAAGTTCCTACCGAACTGCCCGGCGTTGATCCTGCCATCTTAGACCCGAGAGACACCTACAAGGATGCATCCGAATGGGAAGTTAAGGCAAAAGACTTAGCAGGCAGATTCATTAAGAACTTTGCTAAGTACGAAGGAAATGCAGCTGGTAAGGCATTAGTTGCAGCAGGCCCTCAGTTATAATCAAAAAAACAGTTACCATCAAAAAATAGTCATAATCAAATAAAACTGATTAACAGTGAAAAACAGCCATCTGTCTCAAAAGCAGGTGGCTGTTTTTGCGTTATTGTGTTTTATTCTTTTCCCAATAGCCAGTCAGATAGATTTTTAACCTGAATGCCATTGTAGTTTCCTACAGTGAATCTGTCTCCGGTCAAAATGATTTTATTATAATTGTCTCGGATATTTGTCAAAGGTTTTAGTTCACGATCAAAAGTTTCTTTTGCAGTCATATCAGCAGTGACCTGAAAATAAGTATAAGATTCTTGCCTTTCTGCGACAAAGTCTACTTCTGAATTGCCAATTTTTCCAATCATGACGCGATATCCACGACGAAGAAGTTCAAAATAGACAATATTTTCTAAAGAAAATCCCAAATCATATTGTTGGCGGGGAAGAATATGGTTTCGTAAGCCAAGATCTACAATATAAAGCTTTCGACTGGCTTTCAGGATTTGCTTTCCTACAATATCAAAACGTTCTGCAGGATAAAATATAAAAGATTCTGTGAGTGCTTCTACATAATCACCAACCGTATTAGGTGAAATTTTCCTCCCGTTTGAGGTAAGGTAATCAGTAATGCTCCGGATGGATACAGGATTTCCGGCAACACTTGCCAGGTATTTGGCTATCGTTTTCAGCAGGAGAATATCGGTGATTTTTCTTTTAGCAGGATCCTTTTCTTTTCGGGCTTGTCGATCTTCTATATCTTTTATAATCACCGTATTGTAGATACCTTCTAAATAGGTTTCTATCTTTTCACGGGTACGCTCCATGACTGCAATATAGGGAAGACCACCATCACGCATATATTCGGAAAGTCCGCGCTCTTGTTCCATGCCGGTGATTTCTAAAAATTCCTTAAAAGATAACGGAAGCATTTTGACTTCAACATAGCGTCCAGTCAATAGCGTGGCAAGATCTCCGGAAAGCATATACGCATTGGAGCCGGTAATGTAGATGTCTACATTTGGTTTCACATAGAGACTGTCCACAACTTTTTCAAACGATGGAACTTTCTGAATCTCATCTATGAAAAGATATGTTATTTTTTCTTTACAAAGGCGAGTCTTGAGGTACGAATATAATTTTTTGTAGTCAAGCAACTCTTCATATTCGAGTTCCTCAAAATTAATAGAAACAATTTGATCCTCAGAAACGCCGTTTGCTTTTAACCATGCCTGATATTGTAAAAGCAGAGTAGATTTGCCGCAGCGTCGGATGCCGGTGACAACTTTTATAACTTGTTCATCTTTCCATTGAATTAATTGGTTTAGGTATTCTTTTCTTTCAACCAAAAATAATCACCTCCATCAAATAGTATTCCAATTTTAGCACGAAATATGCAAAAAGTCAATTTTTGTTCCGAAACCGGAACAAAAATCATAATACAGTAAAAATTTTACAGTTGTAAAACAGCAGTGGTTTTGTTATAATAAATCTAACCTGAAATGTGCGATAAACTCTTGTTAGTTTTGAACCTACATTTACTTTAAACGGGATTCCTATATTGCTGTGTGGCTGTCAAGCCTCCACTCGAAAGAGGATTGCAGGGGAAGGCAAAAGCATAGTTGCGGTGACCCACCTAACGACAGTTAGGAGTCAAAAGGCAGGAGCCGGCATTTTGGGGATACACAGGATACGAAAGAGCAGCATGAATGTGCTGCTCTTTTCTTGCTTATATTAGAGGATGTAGAGAATGCGAGGAATATTTACGTACCGGAGAGCAAAAAGCATTGAAAGGCACGTAAGAAAAGAGGAGGGTTTACGTGCCAGAGAGCAAAAAGCATTGAAAGGCACGTAAGAAAGGAAGAAAGTCTACGTGCCGGAGAGCAAAAAGCATTAAAAGGCACGTAAGAAAGGGAGAAAGTCTACGTGCCAAAAGGCAAACAGTGTTAAAAAACACGTAAGGGAAAGGGGAAGCGTGGTTAAATGGGGAAAACGGAGCGTATACATAAGAAAGCCGTTCTGATTATTATAGGCATTCTGCTGCTTTTGGGAATAAGCTGCGTGAATAGTTGCAGCGCAGCAAAACAGCAAAATGCGAAAAACGGAGTGTACCCTGCAGAAGGGGCGAAAGACGAGGAGGCGGAAAATACCGTCAGCGGTGGAAATGCTCTGGCGCAAAAGGCGCCGGTAGTCTATACCGGAGAAGAAACTATCCGTGTGCTGATACAAAACAGTGACTATCAGGGGATTTATCACAAAGAGGTAAAGCTTTCCTGTGATACGGAATGGGAGCTGCATTATGGCCTGGACGGGGAACTTACGGAAAAGCATGCGGGGGGAGAAGAGCTTTTGCTGGATGAAAACAGTGCATGGTTTACGGAATGTGCGCGTATTGTGCTTAGCCCGGCAGAGGACGGTGGAAAGATAAGTCTGTTTTCCGTAAACCGCAGCCAGGGCACGCCAGCTTACCGGGGGAGTATGGAAATCCGGAAGACCGGACAGGGCTTTGTGGTAATCAATGAACTTCCCGTAGAGGAATATCTCTATGGTGTGGTGCCAAGTGAAATGCCGGTATCGTATCCGATGGAAGCCCTGAAAGCACAGGCAATCTGTGCGAGAACCTATGTCTATGCCCATCTGGAGAGTCCGGGATACGGAGAGTACGGTGCCCATGTGGACGACAGTACCGGCTATCAGGTTTATAACAATACTGCAGAAAAAGAGGAAGCCATACAGGCGGTGCAGGAAACAAAGGGAGAAGTGGTACGGCTAAACGGGGAATTGGTGGATACTTATTATTACTCTACCTCCTGCGGCTTTGGAGCGGATGAACGTGTCTGGAACCCGGGTGAGGAAAAAAAGGTGAGCTACCTGACGGCGGTCTCCATCAGTGAAACCGCCATGCAGCAGGATCAGAATAGTGCGGAAATTCCGGGAACAGAATATTTCACGGCGCAGGATATGTGCCGGGGCGATTACTTTCATGAATTTTTACATAATCCGCCGGAAACGGATTTTGAACGGCAGGAGCCCTGGTACCGGTGGAGCATCACGGTGGAAAGCTTAGATACGGAAAGCCTGCGGAAAGTCTTAAAGGAGAGGCAGGAAGCGGAGCCGGACCGGATACTTGTGGAGAAAAACGGTGACAAGACGGAGCCTGTCGGCAGCAATGCGGGAAATACGGACAGCAATGCAGAAGCTGCCGGGGAATGGGAAGACATCGGCAGGATAACGGACATCCGTATCGGGAAAAGAGGGGACGGCGGCATTGCGGAAAGTCTTGTGATTAAAGGGGAAAAGAAGACGGTGACGGTTCTGTCCCAGTACAACATCCGTGCGGTTCTGTGTGCGGGTGGTGTGACGGCGGTAAGGCAGGACGGCAGCAAGGTGGAATTGAAAATGCTGCTGCCCAGCGCATTTTTTGAGATTGAGTCTGTAAAAGAAGGCGAAAATATGATAGGATATAAGCTATACGGCGGCGGTTACGGTCACGGAGCGGGAATGTCCCAGAATGCAGCGAGACATATGGCGGAAAAAGGGTATACCACAGCCGATATTTTATTATTTTTTTACAGGGACTGTAAGATAGAAAATGTAAGAACGGAAACATAGAAAAGGTGTATGAATAAATATGTGGAAGAAACTTTTACTCATTGCGGATGATTTCCGAATAAAAATGAACCGGAAAAATATCAGTGCCTATGCGTCCAGTGTGGCCTTCTTTATTTTTTTGTCGCTGATTCCCATGCTGATGCTGCTTTGTACGGCGATTCCCTATACTCCGTTAACCAAAAGCAATCTGATCAGCTTTCTGGGAGATATGATACCGGAGGTTTTAAGACCTCTTTTAGTGCAGGTCATATCCGATGTGTATGAGTCCTCGGCAGGTGTTCTTTCCGTAGCGGCAATCGCAACCTGGTGGTCGGCTGGCAAGGGAGTGCTGGCTCTGACGAGAGGCTTAAATGAAATCAATGAAGTAAACGAAAAACGTAATTACGTCCTGCTCCGGGTGATGAGCAGCTTTTACACGCTGATTATGCTGGCGACGGTTATTCTGTCCCTGCTTATCAATGTTTTCGGCAAGGTTCTGGTAAATTACATAGTCAGCCAGTTTCCACGGACGGTGGATTTGTTTGAGTTTCTTCTGCATCTGCGTTTTGCTGCGGTGTGGGCGGTCATGACAATTTTCTTTACCATGATTTATACCTTTGTACCCAATAAAAAAATGAAGCTACGCATGCAGCTGCCGGGTGCGGCGTTTTCGGCCGTTGTATGGGGCGTTTTTTCCTGGGGCTTTTCCCTGTATGTGGGAAACGGGCATGCTTTTGATACCTATGGAAGTCTGTCCATGATAATCATTCTGATGATGTGGTTGTATTTCGGCATTTATATTATTTTGATAGGAGCGCAGATTAACCGTTATTTCGGCCCTGCATATCAGTTCCTTTATCGAAAAAAAGAGGAACGAAGGCAGAGCGGCAAGGCGGAGAGAACAGGAGAGTAGGGTGCAGAATAACAGACAATCGCTAATCTGGAATTTCATTTGTGTACTGCTTTTTTTAATGGTAGGTGTAGTGCGGCTTTTAAGACCCATAAATCCGGATTGTTCGGATAATGCCGTTGTTTTTGTGCTGTTTGTATTTTCGCTTGCCATCTGGACGGACAGAACCCGTCAGAGAATTGCAGTCGGTTCTGTCGGCAGGTATATTACGGCGGTTTCCCTTCTGATTCTTCTGCTTATGATCTTACGGACGGTTAAATTTATATTTCTCTCCGATGGGCATCTGCTGGCAAGGCTTTCCTGGTATGCCTACTATATTTCCATGAGCTTTCTTCCGTTGTTTCTTCTGTTTGCCGTGCTTTATACAGGGCGTCCTTACGGATATACCATAAGCAGGAAATGGTTTCTCTTATATATTCCGGCAACCCTGCTTTCCGTGTTATTTCTTACCAATGATTTGCACCAGAAGGCATTCCTGTTTCCCGGCGGCATCCATCTCTGGGACGATGTGCCTTACCGGTACGGGCCGGTGTATCTGGCGGAATGTATCTGGGTTGCGGTGGTTCTTATCACCATTCTGACGGTTACGTTTAAAAGATGTGTAATAGCCGAGTATCGCAGGAAAATCTGGATGCCGGTTCTTCCTCTTGTGCTGGGCATGGCGTATACCGTCTGCTATCTCTTTTTTCCGGGAGCTTTATTTCAGAGATTGTATAAGTTTGCGGAAATGATTGCTTTTATTTTCCCTGCCTTTCTGGAGGGGCTGATACAGGCGCATCTGTTTCCGTCCAATGACTGCTATGAAAACCTGTGGAAGGTATCTGATCTGAAATTCGGTATCATGGATAAAAACGGAAGAATTGTATACCAGTCGGAAAAGGGACTGCCGGTTACACTGAATGAAGTAGTGCTTTCGGAAAAGCAGGAGGTTTTTACGGAAAATGAAAATCTGGTACTGAGAAGCAGCCGGATAGCCGGAGGCTACAGCTTCTGGTTTAAGGATATAACGGAAATCAATCAGATAAACAGTGAGCTTATGGGGCTGGGAGACGTTATTGCGGAAGAAAATGCCATTTTAGAGGCGGAAAACGAGCTTTCCGAAAAGAGAAGCCGGATTGCGGAACAGGCAAGGCTGTACAATGGTATTTCGGAGGATGTTGCGCCGCAGCTGGAAGCTCTTTCCGAAATTTTGTCCTCTCCGCCGGAGGACGAGCCGGCGTTTCAAAAACGGATGAAAGAAGCTGCCATTTTGCAGGTTTATATAAAAAGACGTTCCAATCTGCTGCTTTTATCTTCTGAAAAAGCTTTTCTCTCTGCAATGGAGCTCTGGGTATCCGTGAAGGAATCGTTAAGCTACATTGCGCTGGCGGACAGGGCTGCTTACGGGGAGTATGAGGGAGACTGCGGTATAGAAACGGAAGCAGAAAAAATACTTTTCCTGTACCGTGCTTTTGAGGAAATCACAGAAGCGGCAATGCCGGGGCTCAGTGCGGTTTTCTTAAGACTTGGTTTTTACCGGGATGATTTTGTGATGCGGATAGAGCTGGCCACCCCCTCGGCACTTCTTCCCCGGGATTACGAACCGGAAAAACGCAGGCAGCTTAATGCAGAGTTTTCCATGGAAACAGAAAACAACAATCTGGGGCAGACGGAGAATGCCTATGTGTATGTACGAATGCCGGTGGGAGGTGCCTGAAGTATGGAATATGGTATGTTATCCGGAAAAATACAGACCTTTGCAGGTATAGTACAAATGCTTCTCGTAACGGCTTCGGCATGGATGTTTGTGAGGGCCTGTTCGTTGCGTCTTTCTAAAAAAATACTTGCCTTTACCTTTCTGTTTCTTTCGGTACAGATTCTTTTTTTACAGGCAGTCAGCGATGTTACGGTGGTAATGACAACAGGAAAAAAAGGGACCCTTCTTGCCCGTGTGGCAGGTCATGGACCGGCGGGCTTAGTGCTTTCCGTACTTGCGCTTTCAGTTCTGACCGGTATTTTCCAGTGGTCGTTTCTGTATAAAAAGAGCAGGGATGTGATTACTACAAGATCCATAAAAGAAAGTATTGACCTTTTGCCGGACGGTGTCTGCTTCAGTACAGACAGAGGGATGCCCATTCTGATGAACAGCAGGATGCGGCAGCTTTGTACGGAGTTTACGGGAGAAGGACTCATGGATACGGAAAAATTCTGGAGGGATTTACGGAACGGAAACGTAAGGAAGGGTATCCGGCCTCTTAAACAGAGGGAGGCGGCATTTATTGACACAAACGGCCAGGTATGGGATTTCAGAAGAAGCCGGCTTTCCTATGGAGGGGAGAAGGTTACGGAAATCTCGGCAGTAAACATTACTACGCAGTATCATCTGCATAAGGAGCTTGTGGAAAGATACGAAAGACTGAATGATGTAAACAGCCGTCTGCATCATTTCAGTGAAGAGGTGGAGAAGGTTACCAGAGAAAAGGAGATACTGGCAGCCAAAATAAAGCTGCATGATGAAATCGGACGGTCTCTTCTGATTCTGCGCTCGTACCTGACGGAAACACCGGAAAAAAGCATTCAGACAGAAACACCGGAAAAAAGCGCCCAGACGGAAAAAAGGGACCGGAGCCGGCTGCTGCCTCTCTGGCAGTATATAGTGACCTCCATGCAGGAGGGTACTATTCTGAAGGAAAGGGAGGACAGCCTTCTTTTGCTGAAAAAAGAAGCTACGGATTTCAATGTGGATATTTTCTTAGAGGGACTTCTTCCCACTAATCCTTCCGTGAGAAACGTTATTTTTGCGGCAGTCAGGGAATGCGCGGGGAATACCGCCAAGCATGCACGGGGTGACAGACTTTTTATTACCATACATGATACGGTAGAGAATACGGAAGTTTTTATTACGAATAACGGAAATGCGCCCGGCGGCAGCATCCATGAAACGGGCGGTTTGAAAAATCTCAGAAAAATGGTGGAAGAGCGAGGGGGAAGCATGCAGATAAAAAGCAGTCCGGTATTTGTTCTGCACCTATGCTTCCCCGAGTGGGGCGGAAACACGGAAAAGTCAGAGAGTGAGGGCACGGGAACCTATGAAATACAAAGTAATGATTGCGGATGACCAGTTTGTGGCAAGACAGCTTTTTGAATTATATGTAAAGTCAAGCGACAATTATGAAGTTGCCGTATCCGTGGATACAGCGGCGATGGTTGAAAATCTGCTGGAAACGGTAACGGTGGATTTGATCATCATGGATGTACTGATGAATGATGGCTCCAATGGGCTTGTTGCTGCGGAAAAAATAAAGAAGCTGTATCCGGAGATTAAAATTATAGTCGTAACATCCATGGCGGAAGTGTCCTGGATGGAACGTGCAAGGAAGGCAGGCATCGAGGGCTTCTGGTACAAGGAGGCATCTGGGGAGGATATTCTGTCTGTTATGGATGCGGTTATGGCAGGAGAAGCGGTATACCCGGATATACAGCCAAGGGTCCGGCTCGGTATGGCAGACAGCACGGATTTCACGGACAGGGAGCTGGAGGTTCTGCGGATAATGACAAAAGGGCTGTCGAATGCAGCCATTGCCCAGACATTGTGTATATCCGAAAATACAGTAAAATCCCATATCCAGCATATGCTTGAAAAAACAGGCTACGGAAACAGAACCGAGCTTGCCATTGAGGCGAGAGTGTCCGGTATTGTAATAGCAATGGAGGAATAAACGGTCCGTTTTATAAAAAATCATACTTTCGGGTGATGTGCGACAAGGAGTTACTTTATATAATGTTATTGGATGCGTATTAAAAAACGGGGGAAAGGATGGACAACTATATGAATGTAATTTTACAGAGATTGCCGGTAAATCTGCAGGAGCTTAGGGAAATGCCGGAAATGGAGCTTACGGCGCCGGAAAACACATGTGCCATGTTTCTGGTAAGTCTATATCTTTATCTGAAGGATAAAAAGGCAGGAACGGAGGCTGTGAATCTGTTAAGGGGCCCTCGTCCCATGACTACCTACGATGAACAGTTTTTAAGGGACAGACTCAGGGATAAGGCATATCTGCCGCTGGCTTATTTTGAAGGTGCTTCCCCGGAGAACAATTATACGCCGGAGATACCTTATGTTCTGGAGGTACTGGAAGATATGCGGCCGCAGGATGTGGAGCCGGGCTATGTGCGCCTGTACTTAAAGACGGAAGGAGCAGACTCTCCGCGTCCTGTTAAACTGAGACAAAAAGGAGAGAAATGGTACTTATGGGAATACTCCAGTATTTTGTCAGGCATCCGTATTCCGAAAGAGCAGGATCCCTGGGCATAAAATACAGCTAAAAAACAACTTACACCCTCGAAACCGGACGGTATCGTGGGTGTTTTTTTTTGCACTGTAAATTTGTAATTTTTTGTCTTGACAAACTGTACTACTATATGTATTATTGTATCAAGCACTTAGTACAATAGTACAGGGCGGAACGTATCGATACGAAAAAGAAAAGGAGTGAGCGGATGGCTTGGGATTTTGACTCAGACAGACCGATTTACACACAGATTTTGGAGGAAATGAAACGCAGGATTACCATGGGCGTTTATAAGCCGGGAAGCAAGATTCCGGCAGTGAGGGAGCTTGCCATGGAGGCATGCGTAAACCCCAATACGATGCAGAAAGCATTGTCCGAATTGGAAAACATCGGACTTGTGGAAAGCAGACGTACTTCCGGACGGTTTGTGACCGAAAATGTGGAAGATATCGGAAAGGAAAAAGAGGAGATAGCAAGAGAACAAGTTAAAATCTTTCTGACCAAAATGGAAAAATTGGGCTTTGACAGAAAAGAAATGATATCCATGATTGAAAATATGGAGAAAGAAGAGGAGTAAACAATGCAGGAGAATGTATTTGTTTGTGAGAAAGTTTCAAAACGGTATGGCAGCTTCCAGGCATTAAAACAGGTGAGTTTCTCTGTGGGAAAAGGAAAAATCGTAGGATTGCTCGGACCCAACGGCAGTGGAAAATCCACCCTGATTAAGCTGGCAAACGGACTTTTGGTGCCGACGGAAGGAAATATTAAAATTGACGGGGAGCCGGTAGGGCGCAGGACCAAAAGCATGGTTTCCTACCTGCCGGAACGCACTTACTTAAACACCTGGATGCGGGTGGAAGAGATGGTGGAGTATTTTGCGGATTTCTACGAGGATTTTTCCAAAGAGAAAGCCTATACCATGCTTGGCGAGCTGCATATTGACAGAAACCAGAGATTGTCCCAGTTGTCCAAAGGAAACAGGGAAAAGGTACAGCTTATTTTAGTGATGAGCCGGAGTGCAAAGCTCTATATGCTGGATGAGCCCATCGGCGGCGTGGACCCTGCTGCCAGAGATTATATTTTAAGAACCATCATCGGCAACTACAACCCGGAAGCCACGGTTATCATTTCCACCCATTTAATCAGTGATGTGGAAAATATTCTGGATGAAGTGGTATTTATTAAGGAAGGACAGCTCCTTATGCAGAAGGATGTGGAAAGCATCCGTATGGAAAGCGGCAAGTCGATAGATGCATTGTTCAGGGAGGTATTCAAATGTTAGGAAAACTTTTGAAACATGATTTTAAGGCGTTATTCAGAAATTATAGTCTTCTTTTTGCAGTTTTACTGCTTGTTACGCTTCTTTATAAAGTTTGTCTGCTTCTGCCGAAAAACATCGTTCTTAACTTTACGAACGGACTGATGGGAGCCTTATATGTGATTGTCATTCTGGGATGCCTGTTTGGCGCTGCTGTGATTAACATCGTGCGGTTTTACAAAAATCTGGTCACGGATGAGGGATATCTTACCTTTACCCTGCCGGTAAGCAGCAGGCAGATTGTGGCAAGCAAGTTAATCAGCACGCTGGTGATGGATGTCCTTATGGCGGTTGCCGTTCTGCTGTCTACATTGGTGCTCCGGAGTAATCTGCCGGTTCTTGCAGAAATGTATCAGTCCATAGAAGAAGCCTTGCATCAGATTGCCAATAGCGCAGAGTGGCGGACTCTGGCTGTCAGTGTCGTTGGCTATAGTACACTTGCCTGTATCTATACACAGATGGGAGCATTTACGGCAGTTGCGATAGGACAGACCAACCGGACACATAAAATTGCAGCCGGTGTGGGTGCCTATGCACTGATATATTTTATAACCCAGTGCGTAATGGGAGTGGTAGCATTACTTTGGGCACTGCAATTTCACCTGTATAACACCAACATAGTTATTACAAATTTTGAAGTGACACCGATAGAGCTACTGCATGCCGCAAGCGGGTTGTTCTTTATCGTAGGTGCTGTGGTGGTTGTCTTAGGCGTAGCATGCTTCTTTTTAACGGATTATCTTTTCACAAAGAAGCTGAATCTGGAATAAAAAGTCCTTGACTTTTCTTATTTTGCTCATTACAATGAGGTTTAGTGAAAAGCTGTGAAAGCGTAAAGTAGCAATGCATTTTCTGGCAGAGAGAGAGGATCACCGGCTGCAAGTCCTCTTCAGTTCTTATGCTTTGTGAATTTCCCGCCGGAGCTGCCTGCCGAACCCCCTGGAAATATGACGGAAAGTAGGACAGGACGTGACACGCGTTAAGTGAAATGAGTGCCCGGGCAACCGGGAAGTTGGGTGGTACCACGGATTTGATTCGTCCCTTGCAGATGCAGGGGACGTTTTTTTATGTCTTTATTCAGGAAAACAGGACGGACGATGACCTTCCCTGCAAACGAAATTTTTATAAAAAGAGAGGATTTCACCATGAAAGAAAAATTGGAACAAATCAAAGCGCAGGCATTGGCGCAGATTGAAGCCAGCGATGCTCTGGACAAGTTAAACGAAGTACGTGTCAATGTACTCGGTAAAAAGGGTGAGCTGACAGCCGTTTTAAAATCCATGAAGGATGTTTCTCCCGAAGAACGTCCCAAGGTCGGCCAGATGGTAAACGAAACCAGAGAGGAAATCGAAAAGGTTTTAGAGGAAGCCAGGGCAAGAATGGAAAAAGCGGTCAGAGAAGCCAAGTTAAAAGCAGAAGTTATCGACGTAACCCTGCCTGCAAAGAAAGCCCTGATCGGACACAGACATCCCAACACCATCGCCCTTGAAGAAGTAGAGCGAATCTTCATCGGTATGGGGTATGATGTGGTGGAAGGTCCCGAAATCGAAAAAGACTATTACAACTTTGAAGCCCTGAACATTCCCGCAGACCATCCCGCCAAGGATGAACAGGATACCTTCTATATTACCGGGGAGTTCTTACTTCGTACCCAGACCTCCGGCACCCAGGTACATGAAATGGAAAAAGGCAAGCTGCCCATCCGTATGTTAGCGCCCGGACGTGTATTCCGTGCCGATGAAGTGGATGCCACCCATTCCCCTTCTTTCCATCAGATTGAAGGACTGGTTATTGATAAAAACATTACCTTCTCCGACTTAAAGGGTACTCTGGCAGAGTTCGCAAGAGAGCTTTTCGGAGAAGATACCAAGGTTAAATTCAGACCCCATCACTTCCCGTTCACAGAGCCTTCTGCTGAAATGGATGTGTCCTGCTTCAAGTGCGGCGGCAGCGGATGCCGTTTCTGCAAGGGCAGCGGCTGGATTGAAATTTTAGGCTGCGGCATGGTACATCCCCATGTACTGGAGATGAGCGGCATTGACCCGGAAGAATACACCGGATTTGCCTTCGGCGTCGGCCTGGAGCGTATTGCCCTCTTAAAATATGAAATTGATGACATGCGTCTTTTATACGAAAACGATATCCGTTTCTTAAAGCAGTTTTAATGGACAGACGGAACTATAGAAAGATGTCTTTGCGGATAAAAAGGGATTGAATGATTAAAATAGAATGAGAGGAAAGAAACATGAATACAGCATTATCATGGATTAAAGCATATGTGCCGGGACTTACCTGTACCGACCAGGAATACTGCGACAGAATGACCCTTACCGGAACCAAGGTAGAGGGCTTTGAAAGAATGGATAAAAACCTTGAAAAAATCGTTGTGGGTCAGATTGAAAAAATCGAAAAGCATCCGGATGCGGACAAGCTGATTGTCTGCCAGGTAAACATCGGTTCCGAGGTGATCCAGATTGTGACCGGCGCACCCAATGTAAAGGTGGGCGACAAGGTTCCCGTTGTTTTGGACGGCGGCAAAGTAGCAGGCGGTCATGACGGCGGCCCCTTACCGGAAGACGGCATTGCCATTAAGGCAGGAAAGCTGCGCGGCGTACCCTCAAACGGTATGATGTGCTCCATCGAAGAATTAGGTTCTTCCAAGGATATGTACCCGGACGCACCGGACAACGGCATTTACATTTTCCCGGACAGTGTAAAGGTAGGCGACGACGCCATTGAAGTACTTGGTCTGCATGACACCGTATTTGAATATGAAATCACCAGCAACCGTGTGGACTGTTACAGCATTTTAGGTATTGCCAGAGAAGCAGCCGCAACCTTTGACAAGCCCTTCGTACCTCCCGTTGTGGAAGTAAAAGAAGCAGGAGACGATGTCAACAACTACATCAAGGTTTCCATTGAAGATACCGACCTCTGCACTAGATACTGTGCAAGAGTGTGCAGGAATATCAAAATCGGTCCTTCTCCCGAATGGATGCAGAGAAGACTGGCAGCCAGCGGCATCCGCCCCATCAACAATCTGGTTGACATTACCAACTATGTGATGGAAGAATACGGCCAGCCCATGCATGCTTACGACCTTTCCACCATTGCCGGCGGACAGATTATTGTAAGACGTGCCAAGGACGGGGACGAATTCGTGACCCTGGACGGCCAGACCAGAAAATTAGACAACAATGTCCTGATGATCTGCGATGCGGAAAAAGAAATCGGCGTAGCCGGCATCATGGGCGGTGAAAATTCCATGATTACGGACGAAGTAAAGACCGTACTGTTTGAAGCAGCAACCTTCAACGGCCCGAACATCCGTAAATCCGCAAAGAGACTGGGACTCAGAACCGAAGCATCCGGTATTTTTGAAAAGGGTCTTGACCCTGCCAATGCCAAGGCAGCCATCGACAGAGCCTGCCAGCTCATTGTAGAGCTGGGCTGCGGCGAAGTGGTAAGCGGCACCGTAGAAGAGGGGCTTCCCATCAAACCCTTACGTGTGCTTCCTTTTGAACCTGCAAAATACAACGCACTGCTCGGCACATCCGTTACCGAGGAACAGATGCTTGCCATCTTCAAGAAGCTGGAAGTGGAAGTAAGGGACGGAAAAGACGGCAAGGAGCTTGTTATTCCTTCCTTCCGTCAGGACCTGGTAGGCCGTGCGGATATGGCAGAGGAAGTAGCCCGTTTCTTCGGCTATGACAAAATTCCCACCACACTGCCCAAGGGCGAAACCACAACCGGTAAGCTGTCCTTCAAGCTCCGTATTGAGCAGAAGGCAAGGGACATTGCAGAGTACTGCGGTTTCTCACAGGGAATGACCTATTCCTTTGAAAGCCCCAAGGTGTTCAATAAACTGCTGCTGGATGCGGACGATAAGGCAAGAGCTGCCATTACCATTGCCAATCCGTTAGGCGAGGATTTCTCCATTATGAGAACCTTATCCTTAAACGGCATGCTGACCAGCCTTTCCACCAACTACAACAGAAGAAACAAGAATGTAAGATTATACGAACTGGGCAACATTTATCTGGCAAAATCCCTGCCCCTGACCGAGCAGCCGGAGGAAAGAATGCAGTTTACCTTGGGTATGTACGGCGACGGCGACTTCTACAGCTTAAAGGGCGTAGTGGAGGAATTCTTTGACTGCATCGGCATGAAGAAGAGAATTGTGTACGATCCCAAGGCAGGAAAAAATTTCCTGCATCCCGGACGTCAGGCAAAAATTGTTTACGAAGGCGAAGAATTGGGTTATATTGGAGAAGTACACCCCGCTGTATGCGACAACTATGCCATCGGTACCAGAGCTTATGTAGCCGTAATTGATATTATGAATGTACTGGATTTTGCAACCTTCGACCGCAAGTACGAAGGCATTGCCAAGTATCCTGCCGTAACCAGGGATATTTCCTTAGAGGTTCCGAAGAATGTTCTGGCAGGCGATATCGAGGGCGTCATTGCCCAGAGAGGCGGCAAGATCTTAGAGTCTTACCAGTTGTTCGATTTATATGAAGGCGACCAGATTAAGGACGGCTACAAGTCCATGGCTTATTCCGTTACCTTCCGTGCAAAGGACAGAACCCTGGAAGAGAGCGATGTAGCAGGCGCCATGAAGAAAATCTTAAACGGTCTGGAACAGCTTGGTGCTACCTTACGTCAATAAGGAAAGGAGTATTTAAATTGGAACGTAAAAATTTATGGGAAGTTTATGATGAAAAACAGTTAAAGGAATTAGAAAAACTCTCTGCGGAATACAGAGAGTTCCTGGATAACGGCAAAACAGAGAGGGAATGCATCGATACCATCGTCAATCTCTGTGAAGAAAAAGGCTATGTGGAATTGGAAAAAGCCATTGCCGAAGGTAAGAAGTTAAAGAAGGGCGACAAGGTATATTCCGTATGGATGAACAAGTCCATCGCCCTGTACCGGTTAGGCGAAAAGCCCATGACAGAGGGTATGAATATCTTAGGCGCCCACATCGATTCCCCGAGAATGGACGTAAAGCAGAATCCCCTTTATGAAGACGGCGGCTTTGCTTATTTGGATACCCATTACTACGGCGGTATCAAGAAGTACCAGTGGGTAACCCTTCCCCTGGCTCTTCACGGTGTCATTGTGAAAAAAGACGGCACGACCGTAGAAGTCAATGTGGGAGAAGAGGATGACGACCCCGTATTCTTCATTTCTGACATTCTCATTCATTTAGCGGCAGAGCAGATGGAAAAGAAGGCTGCCAAGGTTATCGAAGGCGAAGCCCTGGATCTGATTGTAGGCAGCAAGCCCATTACCATTAAACCGGGCGAAAAAGAAGAGAAAGCCAAGGAAGCCGTAAAAGAGGGCATTCTGGATATCTTAAAGAAAACCTATGATGTGGAAGAGGAAGATTTCCTTTCCGCAGAGTTAGAGGTGGTTCCGGCAGGACATGCCAGAGAAGCAGGCTTCGACAGAAGCATGATTTTAGCATACGGCCAGGACGACAGAGTCTGCGCATTTACTTCCTTAAAGGCAATGCTGGATACAGGGAAGACCGACAGATGCATGTGCTGCATCTTGGTGGACAAGGAAGAAATCGGTTCCGTCGGCGCAACCGGTATGCAGTCCCGTTTCTTTGAAAACAGCGTGGCAGAGCTCATGAACCTCACCGGAGAATACAGCGAACTGAATGTCAGAAGATGTCTGGCACATTCCTGCATGCTTTCCTCCGATGTCAGTGCGGGCTTTGATCCCACTTACGCATCCTGCTTTGAAAAGAAGAATGCGGCATTCTTGGGACAGGGCATGGTATTCAACAAATTTACCGGCGCCAGAGGAAAGTCCGGCTCCAACGATGCCAATGCCGAATACATGGCTCACATCCGCGGTATTTTTGAAAAGGCAGGCATCGGCTTCCAGACCGCAGAACTCGGTAAGGTCGATGTGGGCGGCGGCGGAACCATCGCTTATATTTTAGCTCTTTACGGCATGAATGTGATCGACAGCGGTGTTGCCGTACTGAACATGCATGCACCCTGGGAAGCTACCAGCAAGGCAGATATTTACGAAACATACAGAGGTTATAAGGCATTTGTTGAAGGAGCCTGTTTATAAATGACACAGAATTTGAAGAAATCCGATTTTTATTTTGATTTGCCGGAGGAACTGATTGCACAGGACCCGCTTGAGGACCGTTCCTCCTCCAGACTTCTTGTTCTGGATAAGGAAACGGGAGAAACTTCCCACCATATTTTTAAGGAAGTGATCAACTACTTAAATCCCGGGGATTGTCTGGTACTTAACAATACCAAGGTCATTCCGGCAAGACTGATCGGACATAAAGAAGATACGGGAGCAGCCATTGAAGTGCTGCTCTTAAAGCGAAAAGAAAATGACATCTGGGAAACCCTGGTGAAGCCGGGCAAAAAGTGCAAGCCGGGTACGAAAATCGTATTCGGAGAGGGGCTTTTGCATGCCACCGTTTTAGAGACCGTAGAGGACGGCAACCGTCTCATCCGGTTTTCCTACGAGGGTATTTTTGAAGAAATACTGGACAGGTTAGGCGAAATGCCCCTGCCTCCTTACATTACCCACAAGCTGCAGGACAAGAACCGTTACCAGACCGTCTATGCCAAGTACGAGGGCAGTGCGGCGGCTCCTACGGCGGGACTTCATTTTACAAAGGAGCTTCTGCGGCAGATCGAAGAAAAGGGCATCGACATTGCTTACGTTACCCTGCATGTTGGTCTCGGCACGTTCCGCCCGGTCAAGGTGGACAATATTTTAGAGCACCATATGCATTCCGAATTTTATCAGGTGACGAAGGAAGCTGCGGATAAAATCAACAAAGCAAAAAGGGAAGGACACAGGGTTATCTGTGTGGGCACCACAAGCTGCCGTACCGTGGAGAGCGCCGCGGATGAAAACGGCATGGTAAAGGAAGGCTGTGACAACACGGAAATCTTTATCTATCCGGGTTACAAATTCAAGGTGCTGGACGCACTGATTACCAATTTCCATCTGCCGGAGTCCACTCTGGTTATGCTGGTTTCCGCTCTTGCGGGCAGGGAACACATCTTAAATGCTTACGAGGAAGCCATCCGGGAAAAATACAGATTTTTTTCTTTTGGCGATGCCATGTTGATTAAATAGAAAATTTGCGGTAAAATAGGCATATTCGAACACCAAAGAAGGGAGTACGGCATGGAAGAGAGAAGAAGAAACAGACGAACCAAGCTTTCTTCCTCCATTGTCATGAAACGGCTTGACAACGGAAGAGAAGAGGAAGTAGACATTGAGGTAGTGGATATTTCCAAAGCCGGAGTCGGCTTTACCTGCAGGGAGCCTCTTATGATCGGCGCTATTTATGAAGCATATCTTACCATCTGGACAAAAGAGATACTGCATGCGGTGGTTGAAATCGTGAGAATCGAAAAGAAAGAAAATACGATTTCTTATGGTGCCGTTTTCGTGGGTATGCCGGAAATGGATGCCTTCCGCATTGAAGCTTATCAGACGGTGGAAGACGGGCAGTAAATGAAAAAGTACAGTAAATTCGGAAAAGCAGTGATAATTCTTATCCTGCTTTTTCTGTGGTATAGCATGATATTTTCGTTTTCCGCCCAGAACGGCGAGACCTCCGGCTCCTTGAGCGGCAGCATCGCCTTAAAGACAGTGCAGGTGTTTGATAAGCTGACCTTCGGGCACCGGAGTGAGGAGAACATTGCTCTTCTTGCAAAAAAGCTGGAATTTCCCATAAGAAAAGCGGCACACTTTACCGAGTATGCCGTTTTAGGATGCCTGTGGTTCTTTTTCTTCCGGATATTTTTGGGTAAAGCCGGAGGAAAAAAGAATCGTATCTGTATGCTTGTAAGCGTAGGAATTGTGTTCCTGTCCGCAGCGGGAGATGAGTTTCACCAGACCTTTATTTCGGGAAGAAGCGGTAATTTTGGGGATGTGCTGCTGGACACTGCCGGCGGCTTTACCGGGATTTTCCTATGTGGTTTCTTTACCCGCAGGGCACGCAAATCATAAACATTAAATAATCGTATATCTTTTTTCACATAAGACCTCTCTTGCTTTGGCAAGGGAGGTTTTGTCGTAGAATTCCAAACGGACGGCGCCCTCCGCACGCTCCCTGCTGTGGGTGATGCCGATATTCTTGATACTTAAGCCGTGTTCGGCAAGAATGTTCATAATGGAAGCCATGGAGCCTGCCCTGTCGTCAATGTTGACCGTGAAATCATAAATTCGGGCAACGGAGCCGTTTGCATCAGCCACAAAGGAGTCCCGGTAGGTGCGGGCACTGTCGAAAAATGCATACAGGGCATCCGCGTCTTTTTTTTCTAAGAGCTCCTTTACGGAAGACAAGGCTTTGATGTATAAGGATAGCATTTCGGTAATGTTTTCACTGTTGGTCAGGCAGATCTGCTGCCAGACGTCCGGGGAAGAGGAAGCAATCCGGGTAATATCCTTAAAGCCGCCCGCTGCAATCTGCTTCATAAGGGCGTCTTTCGTATCGTTATCTTTCACAAAATTTACCAGTGAAGAAGCAATAATATGGGGCAGATGGCTGATGCCTGCCGTAATCCTGTCATGCTCCCCGGGGGTCAGAATAAGGGGGATGGCGCCGATATCCGCTACGAGATTGCGGAAAGCCTCTACCTTTTCGGTGGGTACTTCTGCGGAAGGGGTCAGCAGATAGTAGGCATTCTGCAAAAGAAGGGCATGCGAATTGGCAAAGCCGATGCGCTCGCTGCCCGCCATGGGGTGTCCGCCGATGAAGTACGGGGACAGTCCCATTTCTTCCACACACCGGAAGGTTGTGGATTTGACACTGCCCACATCCGTTAAAATGCAGTCCGGTGACAGAATTTCCTTTATGGCAGTTAAGTTTTTATCATTATTGGAAACCGGCGCACATAAAAATAGGTAGTCGCATACCGAAAAACGCTCGTTGATGGAGGAGACGGCTTCGTCGGCAATGCCTTCCTTCAGGGCAAGCGCTAAGGTTTCCTTATTGGTATCAAAGGCAAGAATACGGACATCCCGGCGAAAGGCTTTCAGGGCTTTTGCAATGGAACCGCCAATCAGACCGAGTCCGATAAATCCGCAGGTGATATAAGACATATGTTCAGACCTTTCTTTCCCGTGACATGCATGAAAATTACATGGCTCAGGCATGTTTACGTTACAATTATAAGAATTGTAGCACTTTAACGCGTTACAGTCAACGAGCAATAATTGTATTTAAAATAGAACATTTTTCTTGTAAAATGAGTGATAATTTAGTAATATATACCTATAGATTTTTGAAAAATGAAATTCAATTATACATAAATCACAAAAAAATAAGAGAAAGGAAGGAATTATATGAAAGTTTACACAACCGACAAAATCAGAAATGTAGTACTCTTAGGCCATGGCGGCTCCGGAAAGACCAGTCTTTCCGAAGCTATGGGTTACCTTTCCGGAATAACCTCCCGCATGGGCAAAATTCAGGACGGCAATACCATCAGCGACTACAGTAAAGAAGAGCAGAAACGGCAGTTTTCCATTTCCACATCCGTGGTTCCCATTGAATGGGAAGGCTATAAAATCAACATTTTAGACGCGCCCGGCTATTTTGACTTTGTGGGCGAAGCGGAAGAAGCCTTAAGTGCCGCGGGAGCCGCCATTATCGTGGTAAACGGCAAGGCAGGCGTGGAAGTGGGTACGGAAAAAGCCTGGGAGCTCTGCGAAAAGTATAAGCTGCCCCGTATTATTTATGTGACCAACATGGACGTGGACAATGCCTCCTTCCGTCAGGTCGTGGAGGACATGACGAAAAAATACGGAAAGAAAATGGCGCCCTTCCATCTGCCCATCCGTGAAAATGAAAAGTTCGTGGGCTATGTCAATGTCATTACGGAAACCGGCAACCGATGGAAGGGAAAAGAAGTTGTGACCTGCGAGGTGCCGGAATACAATAAGCCCAACTTGAAAATCTGCCGGGATACCTTAATGGAAGCGGTAGCGGAAACCAGTGAGGATATGATGGAGCGGTATTTTAACGGGGAAACCTTCTCCGAAGCGGAAATACGTGCGGCGCTGCGTACCAATGTCTGCGACGGCAGCATCGTTCCCATGAGCATGGGCTCCAATACATTGTGCCAGGGCGTTTACACACTGCTTGACGATATCATCAAATATTTCCCCAGCCCGGAAAACAGGGAGATTGCCGGCATCAACATGAAGACAGGAGAGATTTACCATGCGGATTACGATTTTTCCAAGGCAAAATCCGCCTATATCTGGAAGACCATCGTGGACCCGTTCATCGGCAAGTATTCTTTGATTAAAGTAAATTCCGGCGTCTTAAAACAGGACGATATGATTTACAACTTAGACAGGGACATCGAGGAAAAGGTCGGCAAGCTGTACGTGCTCTGCGGCAATAAGCCGGTGGAAGTACCGGAGCTGCATGCCGGCGATATCGGCGCACTGGCAAAGCTGACGGCGGCACGCACCGGCAACAGCCTGTCCACCAGGGCGACCACCATCAAATTCGGCAAGTGGGAAATTTCCACTCCGTACACCTGCATGCGCTATAAGCCGAAGGACAAGGCGGACGTGGATAAGATTTCCCAGGCTCTGCAGAAGATCACCCACGAAGACCTGACCTTAAAGGTAGTAAACGATGCGGAAAACAGGCAGACGCTCCTTTACGGTATGGGCGAACAGCATTTAGAGATTATTGCCAGCCGGCTCCTTTCCGAATACAAGGTGGAAATTGAACTTTCTAAGCCCAGGGTAGCCTATAAGGAAACCATAAAGGGCAGCTCAGATACGGAGTACAAATACAAAAAACAGTCCGGCGGACACGGACAGTACGGTCATGTCAAGATGCGTTTCTCCCCTTCCGGCAACTTGGAGGAGCCCTATGAATTTACCCAGGAGGTCGTAGGCGGCGCCGTTCCCAAGAACTTCTTCCCGGCAGTGGAAAAGGGGCTGCAGGAATCCGTGGTGAAGGGACCCTTGGCGGGCTATCCGGTTGTGGGCGTAAAGGCAGTTTTATATGACGGCTCCTACCATCCGGTGGACTCCTCCGAAATGGCATTCAAGATGGCTGCCATCCAGGCGTTCCGCAAAGGCTTTATGGATGCAAAGCCCATTCTGTTAGAGCCCATTGCCAACTTAAAGGTCACCATTCCGGAAACCTATACCGGTGATGTGATGGGAGATCTGAACAAGAGAAGAGGCAGGGTGCTCGGCATGAATCCTCTGCAAGGCGGCAGACAGGTGATTGAAGCGGATATTCCCATGAGCAGTCTGTACGGCTACTGTACGGATTTACGCTCCATGACCGGCGGCAGGGGCGAGTATTCCTACACGTTTGCCCGCTATGAACAGGCGCCGTCGGATGTGCAGGAGAAAGAAGTAGCCGAAAGAGCGGCAAAGGCAACAACGGAAAGTGATTGACAATAGTCCTGGAAGTGCTTAAAATGAAGCTTAGGCGCTTAAGGGAGAAAGCCCTTTCGTTTCTTGTGAGATGAAAGGGCTTCTTATATATAGAACATATATAGAATGAATTTACCTTATGAGGAAAGAAGCTTGGCGCAGGAAAGGACAGAACAATGGCAGAAGTATACAACCACAGAGAAGTGGAGACAAAATGGCAGGATATCTGGGATAAGGAAAAAGCATTTGCTACCTCCACCGATTATTCCAAGCCGAAATATTATGCACTGGTAGAATTTCCGTATCCTTCGGGACAGGGACTTCATGTAGGACATCCGAGACCGTATACGGCACTGGATATCGTTGCAAGAAAGAGAAGAATGCAGGGGTACAATGTTCTTTACCCCATGGGCTGGGACGCATTCGGTCTGCCTACCGAAAACTATGCAATCAAGAATCACATCCATCCGAAGATTGTGACCAAGAATAACGTGGCACGTTTCAAAAACCAGCTTCATTCCTTAGGCTATTCCTTTGACTGGGACAGGGAGATCAATACCACGGATCCGAAGTACTACAAGTGGACCCAGTGGATTTTCTTAAAGCTGTTTAAAGCAGGTCTTGCTTACAAGACGGAAATGCCCATTAACTGGTGTACCTCCTGTAAGGTAGGTCTTGCCAACGAGGAAGTGGTAAACGGCGTCTGCGAGCGCTGCGGTTCCGAAGTAGTCCGCAAGGTAAAGAGCCAGTGGATGTTAAAGATTACCGCTTATGCGGAGAAGCTTATCGAAGGTCTGGATACCGTGGATTACATTGAAAGAGTAAAGGTTTCCCAGAAAAACTGGATTGGCAAGTCCACCGGTGCGGAAGTGGATTTTGTATTAAAGGACAAAGAGGATAAGCTGACCGTCTATACCACCAGACCGGATACCTTATTCGGTGTTACCTACATGGTTATGAGTCCGGAGCATCCTTTTATCGATAAGTATAAAGACTCCATTAAAAACTGGGACGATGTAGTGGCATACCGTGAAATGGCAGCCAAGAAGTCCGATTTTGAAAGAACCGAAATCGCAAAGGACAAGACCGGCGTTATGCTGGACGGTCTGACTGCGGTAAACCCGGTAAACGGCAAGGAAATTCCCGTATGGATTTCCGACTATGTACTGATGACCTACGGTACCGGCGCCATCATGGCGGTGCCCGCACATGATGAAAGAGACTGGGAATTTGCCAAGAAATTCAACATGCCCATCATCGAAGTAGTGGCAGGCAGCCCCGTGGACGTAAACGAAGCGGTATTTACCGACGTGGCAACCGGAACCCTTGTAAATTCCGAATTCTTAAACGGATTGTCCGTAGCGGATGCCAAGAAGAAAATCATTGAATTTTTAACCGAAAAGGGCATCGGCCACGAAAAGACCAACTATAAATTAAGAGACTGGGTATTCTCCAGACAGCGTTACTGGGGCGAGCCCATTCCCATTGTAAAATGTGAGAAGTGCCGGAAAGCGAGCTTCCTCTGGAGCTTCCCGATGTGGAAAGCTATATGCCCACCGACAACGGCGAGTCCCCTCTGGCGCACATGACGGACTGGGTAAACACCACCTGTCCCTGCTGCGGAGGCCCCGCTAAGAGAGAAACCGATACCATGCCCCAGTGGGCAGGTTCTTCCTGGTATTTCCTGCGTTACACGGACCCCACCAATGAAAATGCACTGGCAAGTCCCGAAGCCCTGAAATACTGGATGCCGGTAGACTGGTACAACGGCGGTATGGAGCATACAACCCTCCACCTTCTGTATTCCCGTTTCTGGCACAGATTTTTATATGATGAGGGCGTAGTTCCCTGTCCCGAACCTTACCAGAAGAGAACCTCCCACGGTATGATTTTAGGCTCCAACGGTGAAAAGATGAGCAAGTCCCGCGGCAACGTGGTAAATCCTGACGATATCGTAAGAGAGTACGGTGCAGATACCCTGCGTACCTATGAAATGTTCATCGGTGCATTTGATTTAAGCGCTTCCTGGAGTGAGGACGGCGTAAAGGGCTGCCGCAGATTTTTGGAGAGAGTCTGGAAGCTGCAGGATATCCTGACGGATGACGAAGGCTACTCCGCCGATATGGAAACTAAGATGCATCAGACCATCAAGAAGGTAAGCTCCGACTTTGAAAGCTTAAAGTACAACACGGCTATTGCAGCCATGATGTCCCTGATTAACGATTTCTACAAGAAGAATGCCGTTACCAAGGGAGAATTCAAGACCCTGCTTACCCTGCTTAATCCGGTTGCTCCCCACATCACCGAGGAACTTTGGCAGGCAAACGGCTTTGACGGCAGACTGTATCAGACCAGCTGGCCGGAATACGATGAGGAAAAGACGGTAGAGTCCACCATCGAGCTGGCTGTCCAGATTAACGGTAAGATGAAAGGAACCTTAAAGGTTTCCAAGGACGAACAGAAGGACAACATCCTTGCCATGGCAAAGGAAATGCTCGGCGACAAGCTGACCGGCACCATCGTAAAAGAAATTTATGTACCCGGCAGAATTGTAAATATCGTAGTAAAACCGTAATAAAAGCATAAAAGGAAAGCGCCGGCTTATGAGGTCGGTGCTTTTTTCATGATTTCATTCATTTTTTCCAATTCTTCTCTGGTACTGTGAAGCCTGATGGCTTCAATCACACGGGCAACCTCGTCCTTGGAAAAGGAGATGTCGGCCTGTCTGGCTTCCTTCATTCTGAGGATAAAAAAAGACATGAGTTCCTTCTGGCTTTTACCTTTGCCGCCGGTAACCAGGGAGCCTAAAAATTCGAGTTTGTTAAGGGAAATGTCCTTGACCAGAGGGTCGGACATCCATTCCGGTCTTTCTTCCATGATACACCTCGTTTTCTTTGATTTGTAAACCTTGCAGCTGGCTATGGGTTCTGTCCGTCATTGTTTTCCCAGCATGGATAAAATCTGGCTGATGTCCATGGAACCGTCGCCGTCTGCGGGAAAAGGAGCTCCCTCCGGGAACATATCCTTCATCATGGCTGCCATCTCCATCATTTCCTGCGCGTTTTTTACCGAGGAAGAATACCGGGCAAAACGGTCCAGCTTCTGCTTTTCTTCCCGGTTGCAGTAGGGAGAAAGCTCCTTGCACAAAGCGTCCGTGTCCGGCATGGGTTGTCTCGGCTGGCAGGCATAGGGATGGTTTTTAAAATAAGACAGCGTATATTGAAACTCCATGAATTTAATGTATATTGCCATCTTTTTCTGCATTTCCGGTTCAAAATAAGGCAGGAGGAGTTTATACATCTGGATGTGGTTGTTGGTATAAATGCTGTCAAAAGCAAGAATTTTGTCGCAGTTGTCCTTGTCCGTCTGCATAAATCCTCCATCGAAAGTGCTTTTCTAATCTTATGCAAAAATCTTATGTAAAAGACGTTTTTTGTATGCGGCGGACGGACTTTCTGAGGGCCCGCCCGCAAGTGAGTACGGCTCCCTAAGGAACCGGGTCATTAGCAGCAGGAATTATTGTTTCCGCAGAAGCAGGAAAGCAACAGAATCCAGATGAGCCAGTCACAGCTTGAGTTGTTGTTGTCGCAACCGCAGCCGCCGGATGTGCCGAGACCACAGCCGTTGTTGCCGCCGAAGCAGGAGAGAAGCAGGATAATCCAGATAATGTTGCATCCGCATCCGTTGTTATTGTTGCAGCCGGTGTTGCATCCTGTGTTACATCCACAGTTGGTAGCAGTTAAATCACTCATTTTAATTGCCTCCGAATTGTTTTTATGGTTTATTCTATGTACACAGGCATGTCAATGTTTCCACATGATTAAAAAATTTTTTGCAAGACAAAAATGCTTGAATAAATTAAAAGATATAGTAAAATAGTACTTGTATATGTATGTGTAGAAAGAGAAACAGGAGAGATGCCCGTGTACGAAGCAGCAGGCAGACAGTTCCGGACGGAAGCCGACTATAAGTTAGCTCTGCATGATAAAGCAGAGATTGAAAAGATAAAAAAGCAGAGGAATACAGATACGCCGGAGCAGATTGATGCCCTGCTTGCCGATATTGCACAGGGGAAAATCCGGCTGTATACCATTCTGAAAGAGGACTTTACGGAAGAACTGCAAGATAAAAAGGAAACTCTCCTAAAGGCAGGAGATGGCTTTGGAAAAGAAGACAAACGAAAGAAACCTGCCGGCAGACAGAGGGCATCCTCCGGAAAAAGCAAATCCCATACTTCCCTGGATGAATTTGATGCGGATATGCAGAAGCGGATTTTAAGGGAAATGAAAAAGCGGGAGCATATCCGGAGGGGCATTGTGGCGGTGTGCAGCCTGTTGGTTGTGGGAAGCCTTGCCTACCTTGCAGACTATTCCTACCGGACAAAAAGGCTGGATGATTATGCCGCCATACAAAAGAACCTGAAAAACACCGCACTTACCACTCCGGAAACACCGGAAACACCGGAAACACCGGTCATTCACTATGATGATGACACGGCGGATACACTTCCGGATATTCTGCCGGAGTATCAAACTTTATATAGTTTGAACAAAAGACTAATCGGATGGGTAAAAATTGACGATACATATATAGATTACCCAGTACTTCAGACTGTGAACAACGATTACTATCTGAACCATAATTTTGACCAGGAGGAGGACAAAAACGGCAGCATTTTCTTAGACAAGGACTGCAGCATTTATCCCCGCTCCACAAACCTCATTCTGTACGGCCACCATATGAGAAGCGGCAGAATGTTCGGACAGCTCAACAAATACAGCTCCGAAAAGTTTTACAAAGAGCATAAATACATCCAGTTTGATACTATTTACGAAAAAGGCACTTACGAAGTGATGTATGTGTTCCGCTCCAAAATTTATGAGGAAAGTGAAATCGTATTCAAGTATTACCAGTTTACGGATGCGGTATCGGAAACCGAATTTGAATCCAATATGATGCAGATGGCGGATATGTCCCTGTACGATACGGGCGTCAGCGCCGAGTACGGAGATGAGCTTCTCACTCTGTCCACCTGTGATTACTATACCAGTGACGGAAGATTTGTTGTGGTTGCAAAGAAAATCCGATAAATTTCCCGGAAAAGGAGAAAGACATGGCAAAGAAAGAAATAAAAAGGAAAAATCTGAAATTGAGGAGGAGACTGCGAAAGACATTAGGCGCTGTCTGCCTGATAACCGCACTCCTCATTGCTCTCATTCCCGTACCGGAGACGAAAGCGGCAGGGGATAAAAAATATCTCTGGGATGAGCAGATATGGAAGGGCAGCGCCGCACAGAGCAGTAGCATAATCCCTGTGGTGCCGGCTGACTGCGATACCATTTATACAACGGGTGACGGTACTTACCAGTTTGCCTTTGTCAACGCTTCCTCCACGAGTCCGGACAAGGTTGCGATTATCTTAGGCTACAACGCAGGAAACCTGGCAGACAACAAGCTGGTAATTCCCGACAGTGTGGATGCGTTTACCAAATACAACGAAAACTTAGGCTCCCGTACCGGCTATGTAGCCGTGAGCCGCAGCCAGAAGCCTCTGTATTACAAGGCAAACGATCCGGTATACGAAGAAGATGTTTCCGGCAACCCCGTTTTGGTAAAGGAAGCGGAATTCAGAGCCTGCTATTATGCGGATTACAAGCAGTGGAGCACTCTGGATTTAGCGGATTTCTATTACCGGGACACAACGGGCGATACCAGCGGTACCGTTTATAAGGGCGATGACGGTTACAATTACCGTAAGACCGAAAGCACCGCCGAACAGTGGATTAAAAACATCACTGTTATGTACATAGGAAACCAGTCCTTAATGGCAAACCCTCTGGCAACCGGAGACGGTGCCGTACAGGAATGGGTGGTAGCGGAGCCGGAAGGTACCATCAATACCAATCCCGACAACGGTGTATTTGCCAATGAAGGAAACATCCGTACCCTTGTGGTAGGCGAAAGACTGATGGGAATCGGCAACTATGCCTTTTACGGCTGTACCGGTCTGGAAAGCATCACCCTCGGCAACGGTCTTACCGAAATGGGACACCATGCATTTGCCAACTGCGTCAATATGGCGGCAATCGGACTGGATTTTAATTCCCGTCTGCAGTATATTTCCGACTACACCTTCTTAAACTGCCGGGCGCTGATGGAGTTTACCCTGCCCGCAAGTGTTACGAAGATTTACGATCATGCGTTTGAAGGCTGCTCGAACTTAGGCCTTACCGCAGGCACACTGGATATTGCCGGTGTAAACGAAGGCAAGAATGTCACTCTGGATGACCTCGGTGTATCCGTGTTCAAGGGCTGTACCAGAATTTCCGACCTGACTCTGCCGGAGTCCATTACCGGAAAAATCAACTTAAATAACTTTGAGGGCTGCAACGGCTTAAAGAGAATTAAAGTGGAAAGCCCCTATACCAACTTTGAAGGAGAATATACGGGAAAGGATCTGAATTTTCTTTCCTGGGTAGACCCCACTTTTTATTTTGAAGCGGACGGTTCCTCCACCACGCACACCTTTACCAAGGCAAATGCCATTGCTTTTAAGTATGCGGACAGGGACTGCTATGAAATTATCAAGAGAGAAACCGCTACCGACGGTAGTACCGCAGAGCTGACCTATCAGGTCAATTCCAACAATGAGCTTTTGTACTTCAATATGAATAAGAAGGTTGCGGAAGTAACCATACCCTCCACCATAGGCCCTTACGGTATTTCCGCCATCAATTCCGGCAGCTTTTCCGGCAACTGCTTCTTAGAGAAGATTACCATTCCCGCAACGGTGCATGATATTAACGAAAGCGCCTTCAAGGGATGCCATAATTTAAAGGATGTTATTTTTGAGGATGCCAGTTCCGTACAGTATATAGGACAGAACGCCTTTGCTACCCAGCTTGTGGACGGCGTACATGCAACCGGCTGTCCCAACGAAAGCACATACCTGAAATCCACACCGGTGCTTCGGTTTACCGGTACCGTTTCCGATACTTGCATTCCGTTTACTTATGCAATGTCTGCCGACAGTAATATCAATGCCGGCTCCCAGCCAAAGACCTACATTACCTATTTCAGCGGCTGGCCGACCAACTTGGAAGTGCAGTATGTGGTAAACCCGGATACCGGCAATGGGATGGCTACCCTGGTGGATTATCCGAGATTTAAGGAACTGACCACAAAGTATACCAAAGCCAATTATCCGTACATTACGTCTGACTATGAAGATGCGGCAAGAACGGCTGTTTCCGTTTACAACAGCTGGCTGGCAGACAATTCCACGGAAGTGACAGACGATCAGTGGCGTATTATTTATGCGGCATTACAGCCGGATATTCCGAAGGGAGTAAAGGCTGTTAAACAGGGACTTTTCTCCAATGCCAAAGCAGAGAAAAATGCGGATGGAAGTTATGTTTTAAATGCGGACGGTACTTACGCTTTACGGAAGGTAGATGCTTCCGATACGCCGGATACGGAAATCCAGAACATTATATTCCGCGATATTGTGGAATTTGAACCGTATACCATCAGCGGTTGTAAGTCACTTACCCACATTGACGTGTTCAGCCCGCAAACGGTGATTGATGATTATGCGTTTGCCTATGACTATACGACACACGGCAGCACCATGAAGGAAACGGTCGGCTCCGATTCTAACCTGACGGGATTTTTCGCTCCGACAAGTACCTCCATATCCATAGGGGATTATGCCTTCAATAACAATGTAAAGCTCACCGGTGCGACTTTTTCCGGAAGTATCAGTGAAATCGGCATATGTCCTTTCAGGGACTGCCAGGTTATGGACAATGTTGCGTTCCAGTCCTGGGATGGATATAATCCGCTGTATACCTGCGAAAAGGGTATTCTTTACGGCGTAGATGAGGGCGGCAACAAGAAGAGTATAATTGAATGCTTTGAAAGCCGCGGTCTGACCAGTACTCCCGGTACGGTAAGTGCTGACGAATTAGCCGGGGTAACGGAAATTTACAAAGAAGCTTTTATGGACTGTGAAGGAGTAGGACAGGTGGATCTTTCCACTTCCAAAATCTCCACAGTGCCTGAGAATGCATTTAGAAATACAAAGAGCCTGTATTCCGTGAAGCTTCCGACCACCTGTAAGTCCATCAGCAAGTATGCGTTCCACGACAGTAACGTAAGATATCTGGAAATCCCCAGCAGCGTTACCTACCTGGATCCGACAGCCTTCAATACTCCGCAGAATTTAAGCTCCGACGGTGATTACAAGACCATTGAGTTTTACTGTGAGGAAGGCAGTGCGGCAGAAATCTATGCAGATGAATACATCAATATCAATGTGACACACAAACCGGCCTCCACGACCTTTAAGGTTATTTTCTGGGACTATGACGGCTCCGTACTCAGCGAACAGGAGGTTTTAATCGGTATGGATGCGGTTGCACCGGCAGATCCGAAACGGGAAGGTTATGTATTTGAGGGCTGGATTCCCTCCGACTTTACCAAGATAAGCCGCAACATGGACATTACGGCACAGTACCGTAAGATTGACTCCGAAGAAACCAAGTTTACGGTGCGTTTTATTGACTATGACGATAAGGTGCTTTATACCCAGAAGGTAGCAGCCGGCGAAGATGCCATTCTTCCCCAGGCGCCTACCAGAACCGGATATACCTTTACCGGCTGGCGGCCTGCCATTACCAATATCCAGAAGGATACGGATGTATATGCCCAGTATGAAAAGAAAGGTTCCGGCAACAACGGAGGAAATAGCGGTGGCAACAGCGGCAACAACGGAAATAACGGCGGAAACGGCAACAACGGAAACAGCACCGTGAGCGGCGGAAATGCCAATACACTGTATACCCTGACGGTAAAGAACGGACAGGGTTCCGGCAGTTATGTGGCAGGAGCTACGGTTATTGTCATTGCCAATGAGTCGGCAAGCAACCAGCAGTTCTCCAAGTGGACCTCTGACAATAAGAGTATTAAATTTGCCAGTGATACGGTATCTGCCACAACCATGGTGATGCCTGCTGCCAACGCGACCGTTACGGCAAACTACACAAATAAAACGACGAACGGAAACGCAGGCTCCGGTACTTCCGGAAACCGTGGCAACACAAGTGTTTCCGGCGGCAACAGTACCAATAAAAACAACAACACAGGCGGCAATAAGACCGGTTCCACCGTTGTCATCGACAAAAACGGTTTATCCAATACCGGTGTGGTTTCCGCAACGGTAAAGGGCTCTTCCGATAACTTTGTCATTAAAATCACGGAGGATTCAGCCGCTTCCGAAGCAGTTGTGAAGGCTCTGATGGATGAATACGGCAGTCTTGATAATGTAAAATATTTCCCGATGGATATTTCCCTTTACGATTCCACCGGCAAGACCAAGATTACCGATACCACGGGATTGTCCATTTCCATAACACTGCCGTTGCCGGATTCCATGATTACCTATGCCGGCAACAACAAGGTAGCGGGTGTGGTCAACGACAAGTTAGATAAGCTGACACCGAAATTCACCACCATTGACGGAGTATCCTGTGTAACCTTTACCGCAGAGCATTTTTCACCGTATGTGATTTATGTCAATACCAGCCAGCTTACGGCAAACGGTGTAACGGACAGTTCCCCTAAGACCGGAGATATTTCTCCCAAGTGGTTTGCGGTGATTGCCCTGACCGGTATGGCAGTTATTCTGTTTGTAAAGAAGGACAGAGTGTACAAAAAGGTTCCTGCATAAATTGGGGCAAGCTCCGGTTTGAAAGATAAAGGAAAGCTTATGAAAAGATATGGAAAAGGTATGCTTGCCGTACTGCTTTCCGTGATACTGTCAGCAGGCGCGTTTACTTCTACAAAAGCGGAAGGAGCGTCTGCCGGCAAAAGCAAGGAAATCGGAAGCAGCTATGTGGTAGGCAACAAGGCTTTTATCTTCTACCGGGATAAAAGCACGGAGGACTCCGGCATGGAAACGGGCGGCAATGACGGCTCCGTAAGTACCGGGGACAGTGACAACAGTATAGAAATAACACCTTTAAAAAAGAATGAAGGCATCAGCAAACGCACCGTGACAGAGGACGGAAAGGTGGCAGCCCGCGCCTATTACAAAAGTAAGGGTCTGTCCGGATATGCTTTTCCCAATGTCACGTATGTGGGAGAATTGTCCTATGCCCGCAGTAATCTGTGGGAAGCGGTGCTTCCGTACGGATTAAAAACCATCGGCTACGGTGCTTTTTATCATTGCGACAGGCTCACCAAGGTACAGATACCGGTGACGGTAACGGAGATTGCACCCAAGGCATTTTCCCAGAGTGCCTGGTTAAAGAACTGGCTTGCAGGCACGGGCGATGATTTCCTAATTGTGGGCGACGGTATTTTACTTGCCTACCGGGGAGAGGCGGAAGAAGTAACCATTCCCGAAGGGGTAAAGAAAATCGGACCGGAAGTGTTTATGGGCGATACCCGGATAACATCGGTGGTTCTGCCGGATTCCGTTACGGAGGTGGGAGAAGCCGCTTTTTATAACTGCAGCAATCTTACGACGGTGACAGGCGGAAGCGGGCTTGCCAAAATAGCGGACAGGGCATTTGCCGGCTGTCCCGTAAGCGGCTTCGTCATCGGGGCAGGCGTGAAGGAACTGGGTCTGCGGTGCATTGACTTTACGGACACGGCGCTTCCGGAAGAAGAATGCTTTGTGGTGTTTGAAAGTACGGACGCATTGCCGGTTGTTTCCTATGAAGAGACAGCGGAAAAAATGGCAAATACCTCTTACCGGGATGTGTGCCTGAAGGGCGTGAACCGTATAGAGCATACGGAAGAAAAAACGGACGAAGAGTTTACCCCCTATCTGCAGCTTACGGAGGCGGAAGAGGGATTAAAAATAAACAATCAGGTAAGCGGCAAGGTTACGGCGGATTTTACGGGAAAGGGTTCCTACGTGCTTACGGCAGTGGAACAGGAAAGCTCCGATGCGGTGGAAACGGCATATGAGAGCCTGTACGGAGGCAGACCGGAGGGAGAAAAACTTACGGTAACGTTTTCCCTTACGGATGCGGCGTATCCGGTTCCCATAGAGCAGCTTAACAAAGGAAAACTCACCCTTAATGTGACACTGCCCGATTACTTGAAATACAGCGATATCCGTGTCCTTACCGTGGATAAGGAAGGACAGTTGGAAAACATTTCCTACACGGGAGAGGAAGGAAAGATAAGCTTTCCCGTTACCCATACGGGCGATTACGTGTTTCTGAGTGTGAGTGACAGTAAGGTTTACGGACAGACAAAGGTAAACGGCGGACAGGCCGTCATAGAACGGAACAAAGACTTCGGCATAGAATAAGAAAAAAGCCGGAGTCTTTTTTTATGTTTATAGCAAGAAAACAGATTGGATGCGAGGACTTTACCGGAAAAGCCGGCGGTGAGGGCATAACCATAGCCGTGCTGGACACCGGTATTTCCACGCATCCCGATTTCGGAGGGAGAATACTGGCATTCCGGGACTTTGTGAACGACATGCCATATGTATATGACGACAGCGGACACGGCACCCACGTGTGCGGGATTGCTGCGGGAAACGGTCTGCTTTCGAGGGGCAGATACCGGGGCGTGGCACCGGGGGCGAGCCTGGTTGTGGGAAAGGTCTTAAACGAGCAGGGGGACGGCAGTGTGGATGCCATGCTTAAAGGACTTTCCTGGATTTTGGAAAACAAAGACAGATGGAAAATACGCATCGTGAATATCTCGGTGGGATTCGGCGGCACGATGCCGGAAAAAAAGGAAATGCTTCTTAGGGTAAAAATGGAGGAAGCATGGGAAGAAGGACTTCTGGTGATCTGTGCGGCGGGGAACAACGGACCGGCGCCGGGCAGTATTTCCTATATGGGAGAGAGCCCGAGGCTCATTACCGTTGGATGCTATGACAAGGAGAGGCGAAGCGGAAAGAAGAGCTGCGAAATCTATTCTGCCAGAGGTCGGGAGGGAGTCTTATACCGGAAGCCGGACTTAGTGGCGCCGGGGACGGAAATTGTGTCCTGCAATGCTTTTTACCGGAAGGCGGGAGCGCGTACCCAGGGAGCTTATACGGCAAAAAGCGGCACATCCATGGCAACGCCCATGGTGAGCGGTTGTCTGGCACTTTTATTGGAAAAATATCCGGATTTAAGCAAGGAGCAGGCAAAGTACCGGCTGCTTAAGGGCTGCGTCAGGCTAAAAGAACCGGACAATTTACAGGGGTATGGCATGCTGCATGTGAAAAGGGTATTGACAGACTCGGTATGATTGTATACAATTATACGAGATTTAACAATAGAAGAAAGAGGCTTCCAATCATGAGAGAAAATGAAACATTTGACAATCGTCCGGTGAACATGAATACGAGAAATAATCTTCTGGAAATAGAAGAGCATATGTATATTCTGGATGATGTGGAGAAACCCAATGTATTCCGAAATATGTTTCCTTATTCCGAGATACCGAAGATACCTTTCAACGACAGAATTGTGCCTCACAATATGCCTAAGGATATCTGGATTACCGATACCACCTTCCGTGACGGACAGCAGTCAAGAGCGCCGTATACCACGGAGCAGATTGTGACTATTTACGATTATCTGCATAAGCTGGGCGGTCCCAACGGTATGATCCGTGCTTCGGAATTCTTCCTTTACAGCAAAAAGGACAGGGATGCGGTCTATAAATGTATGGAGAGGGGCTATGAGTTCCCCGAAGTAACCAGCTGGATCCGCGCCAGTAAGGAAGACTTTAAATTAGTAAAAGAAATCGGTATGAAAGAAACCGGTATTTTAGTAAGCTGCTCCGACTATCACATTTTCTTAAAGCTTAAGATGACAAGAAAACAGGCGATGGAGCATTATTTAAGCGTTATCAAGGAGTGTCTGGAAGAGGGCATCAGCCCCAGATGCCACTTAGAGGATATCACCAGAGCGGATATTTACGGCTATGTGGTACCGTTCTGCTTAGAGCTTATGAAGCTGCAGGAGGAATATAAAATACCCATCAAGGTGCGCGCCTGCGATACCATGGGCTACGGGGTCAACTATCCCGGCGCCGTTATTCCCCGAAGCGTACAGGGTATCATTTACGCCCTGCATACAAATGCCAGCGTTCCCCATGCCAACCTGGAATGGCACGGACACAACGATTTCTACAAGGCAGTTTCCAACTCCACCACGGCATGGCTGTACGGCTGCTCCGGCGTCAATACCTCCCTTTTCGGTATCGGCGAACGTACCGGCAACACGCCTCTGGAAGCCATGGTATTTGAATATGCCCAGCTCCGCGGCAGCTTAAACGGTATGGATACCACGGTCATTACCGAACTGGCAGAGTATTATGAGAAGGAAATCGGTTATCATATTCCGGAAAGAACGCCCTTCGTCGGAAAGAATTTCAATGTAACGAGAGCCGGTATCCATGCGGACGGACTTCTGAAAAACGAAGAGATTTACAATATCTTCGATACGGAAAAATTCTTGAACAGACCTGTTCTGTGCGCAGTTTCCAATACCTCCGGTCTTGCCGGCATTGCCCACTGGATTAATACCTATTACAAGTTAAAAGAAGAGCAGCATGTGGACAAGAACAGTGAGCTGGTACATGAAATCAAGAAGTGGGTGGATGCCCAGTATGCGGACGGACGTGTAACGGTTCTGACCGATGAAGAACTGGTGAAAGTGATTAATGAAATCTGTGAAGAGAAGCATCTTACCATCGGAAAATAACCCGGGAAATGCAGCTTTGCAGACAGATGGGAGCAAACATTGGAAAAGTATGATGTGAAGCAGGAAGTGACGGACAAGTACTCCCTGCGGGGGCGTATTTTCCATAAGTTAAGGGAGGATATCCTGAACGGAAAATATGCCGATTATGAGGAATTGAAAGAAGTTGCCATCGGAGAAGAAATGGGTGTCAGCCGTACCCCTGTCCGGGAAGCCTTCCGGCAGCTGGAGTTAGAAGGGCTCATCCAGATAATCCCCAACAAAGGCGCTTATGTAACCGGTATTACGGAAAAGGATGTGAAGGACATCTATATGATACGTTCTCGTCTGGAGGGGCTGTGCGCCAGATGGGCAACGGAGCACATTACAAAGGAACAGCTTGATGAGCTGGAGGAATGTGTGTACCTTGCCAAGTTCCATGCTTCGAAAGGACATATGGAACAGCTTCCCGAACTGGACAACCGGTTTCATGAAATTTTATACGAAGCCTGCGATTCCAAAATGCTGGAGCACCAGCTGAGGGATTTCCACGCCTATGTACTGCGGGTGCGCAGAAAAACCCTTTCCACACCGGAACGGAGCATGGCGTCCAACGAAGAGCATGAGAAAATCATGCTGGCAATCAAGGACAGAAATGCCGACGAGGCGGAACGGCTTGCCCATATGCATATGATAAATGCCTATGAAAACATGGTAAAGAACGGCTTACATGAAGCCTATGAAAACAATGCAGCAGCGAAACAGGAAAAAGAAAGCGAGGACACAGCAAAATGAGTAAAATTCAGATGACTACCCCTTTGGTGGAAATGGACGGAGATGAAATGACAAGAATCCTTTGGAAGATGATCAAGGATGAACTGTTGTTGCCCTTTATTGATTTGAAGACCGAGTACTATGACCTTGGTCTGGAATACCGCAACGAAACCAACGACCAGGTAACCGTGGACAGCGCCAATGCCACCTTAAAGTACGGAGTAGCCGTAAAGTGTGCGACCATTACCCCCAATGCGGCGCGTATGACGGAGTACAACTTAAAAGAAATGTGGAAGAGCCCCAACGGCACCATCCGTGCCATTTTAGACGGCACCGTATTCCGTACCCCCATCGTGGTAAAGGGCATCGAACCCTGCGTAAAGAACTGGAAAAAGCCCATTACGCTGGCAAGACATGCTTACGGCGATGTGTATAAGAATACCGAAATGAAGATTGCGGGTCCCGGAAAGGCAGAACTGGTATTTACCGCAGAGGACGGCACCGAGACCAGGGAGCTGATACATAACTTTACCGGCGCAGGCGTGCTGCAGGGCATGCACAACACTGACAAGTCCATCACCAGCTTTGCAAGAGCATGCTTTTCCTATGCATTGGACTTAAAGCAGGATTTATGGTTTGCCACAAAGGATACCATTTCCAAAAAGTATGACCATACCTTCAAGGATATTTTTGCTGAGGTTTACGAAAACGAATACAAGGCGAAATTTGAGGAAGCCGGCATTACCTATTTCTACACCCTGATTGACGATGCGGTAGCAAGAGTCATGAAAGCAGAGGGCGGCTTTATCTGGGCATGCAAGAACTACGACGGCGATGTAATGTCCGATATGGTTTCTTCCGCGTTCGGTTCCCTCGCCATGATGACTTCCGTACTGGTTTCCCCGAACGGCGTATACGAATACGAAGCCGCACACGGAACCGTACAGCGTCATTACTACAAGCACTTAAAGGGAGAGGAAACCTCCACAAACTCCGTAGCAACCATTTTTGCATGGACCGGAGCATTGAGAAAGCGCGGCGAGTTAGACGGCATCAAGGAACTGGTAGAATTTGCGGATAAGCTGGAAAAGGCAACCCTTTCCACCATTGAAAGCGGCAGAATGACCAAGGACCTTGCCCTGATTACCTCCTTAAAGGATGTCACCGTATTAAACAGCGAGAACTTTATCAAAGAAATCCGTAAAACATACGAAGCAATGTAAGAAAAAATATGCAGTATATGCAGAAAAAAGGCTTGCGGTTTATTCCGCAAGCCTTTCCCATTCTTCGTACGCTTCTGAAAGCTGTCCGTCCGTTTCTTCGATTTTTTTGGAAAGCTCCTGCAGCTTTCCCACATCCGTTGCGATAGAAGGGTCGCACATCTTTTCTTCCAGAGATGCTTTTTCTTCTTCTAACTTTTCAATCCGCTGTTCGCATTTCTTTAAGTCGTTTTCTTTCTTTCGTTTCTGTGCCTGTTCCTCTTTCTGCTGTTTCCAGTCCGTTTTGCTTTCGGTATCCTCGGTGGGAGCAGCGGCGGAAGCAGCCGGTGTATTTACGGCCAGTTGTTCCTTCTTTAAGAGGTAATAGTCGTAGTTGCCCAGATAATTGGTAAAGTCCCCGCCGGAAAGTTCCAAGATGCGGTGGGCGGTTTTATTGATGAAATAACGGTCGTGGGAAACATAGAGTACGGTGCCTTCGTAGTGGTTTAAGGCATCCTCTAAGATTTCCTTTGACATAATATCCAAATGGTTGGTGGGCTCGTCCAGGATTAAAAAGTTGGCATTGGAGAGCATCAGTTTTGCCAGGCTGACACGGCCTTTTTCACCGCCGCTCAAATCGGCAATCCGCTTGAAAACATCATCCCCGGTAAAGAGGAAAGCCGCCAGTACATTGCGGATGCGGGTGTTGTCCAGGTACGGATACTCATCGGAAATTTCTTCAAAGAGGGTCTTTTCATCATGCAGTACATGGTGTTCCTGGTCGTAGTAACCGATTTCCACGTTGGAGCCTAATCGAAAGCTTCCGGCGTCCGCTTCGATGAGCCGGTTGATGATTTTTAAAATCGTAGTTTTGCCGGTGCCGTTGTCCCCGATGATTGCCACATGCTCCCCGCGCTTTAACCGGAAGGAAAGGTGGGAGAAGAGCGTCTGGGAGCCGAAGGATTTTTTTAAGTCCTCCACGGTCAGCACATCGTTGCCGCTTAAAACGGCGGGAGTCAGGGTCAGATGCATATCGGATTTTACTTCCGTGGGTTTGTCCAGCACCTCTATTTTATTTAACATTTTCTCGCGGCTTTCCGCACGCTTGATGGATTTTTCCCTGTTGAAGGAGCGGAGCTTTTCAATAACCTCCTCCTGATGTTTGATTTCCTGCTGCTGGTTCATATAGGCATTCCACTGGGCTATGCGGAGCTGTTCTTTTTTGACGGCATAGTCGGAATAGTTGCCGGCAAATACGGTGGAGCGTCCGTTGTCGATTTCAATGATTTTGGTAGCCAGTCTGTCCAGGAAGAAGCGGTCATGGGAAACGATTAAAACCGCACCCCTGTAATTTTTAAGGTAGGTTTCCAGCCATGCAATGGATTGCATATCCAGGTGGTTGGTCGGCTCATCTAAAATAATAAGGTCGGGGGACAAAAGCAGAAGACGTCCCAGCGCCACACGGGTTTTCTGACCGCCGGAGAGGGCGGAAGTTTTTTTATCAAATTCTTCCTCCGTAAAGCCCAGCCCTTTTAAGACGCCTATGAGCTCACTTTTGTATATATAACCGCCGCTTGCCTCAAAACGGTGGGTGAGCTGGCTGTATTCCTCCATGATTCCGGCCAGGCTTTCTTCGTCCGCATCCTTCATGGATTTTTCGGTTTCCCGTATTTTATGCTCCAGGGCAATCAAATCCTGCTTTACGGACAAAAGCTCTTCGTAGATGGTGTTATCATCCGACAGTCCGGCATTCTGGGAAAGATACCCCAGGCTTTTTCCCTTGCCTAAAATGACCTGGCCGTCATCGGCTGCCATTTCGCCTACAATAATCTTAAGAAGAGTGGACTTGCCGGCACCGTTGATGCCCACAATGGCTGCTTTTTCATGGTCCTCTATATGAAAAGAAATTTCTTTTAAGACTTCGTTTCCGACAAATGCTTTCTGTATATTCTGACAGGAAAGTATCATGGTCTGTTCCTCACATTCTGTTTTGCTTTCTATAGTTTACCGTCATGGAAAAATAATGTCAAATTTTTCTGCATGGGGCGCGTCTGCGTTGACAATTTTTTAACACTCTTATATAATAAATTATAAATTCTTATGGAAAAGCAAGCTATAAAACAGGAGGCGTTAGTGTGGAAGGAAAAGGCATTTCCCAGGCGGTTATCGGGCGTCTGCCACGTTATTTCCGTTACTTGGGAGACTTAAAGGATGAAGGAGTGGAACGCATTTCTTCGCAGGAACTTTCCCGCAGAATGCAGGTAACCGCGTCGCAGATACGGCAGGATTTCAACAATTTCGGCGGCTTCGGACAGCAGGGTTACGGCTATAATGTAGATTATCTGTATACGGAAATCGGAAAAATACTGGGACTCGACAAGACCCACCGGCTGATCATCATCGGCGCCGGCAACCTCGGACGGGCTCTCGGCAATTATATGAACTTTGAAAAGAGGGGCTTTATTTTAAAGGGAATATTCGATAAAAATCCGGCGCTCTGGGGAGAAAAGGTCCGGGAAATTACCGTTCAGCCCATGGACAGAATGGAAGCGTTCATGCAGGAAAACGATATTGATATTGCGGTGCTCACCATTCCCAAAAACAGCGCCATTGACGTGGCGGAGGTACTGGTGAAATGCGGCGTCCGCGCCATTTGGAATTTTGCGCATGTGGATTTACAGGTTCCGCCCGAAATCCAGGTGGAAAACGTTCATCTTTCGGACAGTCTGATGAAGCTTTCCTACAATCTGGAGCAGGCAAACCGGAAGAAAGAAGAAGCTGATGCGTAGAGGTAAATTTACCGGAAAGGCATCTGAATGAAGAAGAAAGAAAAAGACTTTTATGAGGCGGTAAACGCCTACAATATCCCGGTGCTGACATTGGATCACAACTGGCACAAGCTGTTTGGAAACGAGGAAGCCACCCCAGCCGTAAAAGTGCTGCAGGAGGAGCTGAACGAGCTCTTAAAGAAGCAGGGCAGGGCGGCTACGGAAGGAAAAAAGACAGCCGCCTTAAAGAAGAAGCTGATGGAAGAGATCATTCCGCTGGCAGATGCCTACAACAAAAAGGAAGACAAGGCAACCGAGAAAAAAATCGAAGAGCACAAGAGACTCATTGCTGAGTGCAACGAGAAGCTTAAGGACTACCGGCTGGAGTTAAATGCCCTGCCGGACGAAATAAAGGCAGTCAACAAAAAACTGATGTTTGCCACCATGGATATCTGCTACCGGCAGCTCAATGAAAATACGGCAAGCATTGCGGCAGCGGAGGAATGGATACGGGACACGAGGATAGAATTAAAAAAACAGCTTATCCGGAAACAGGAAATGGAGCAGAAAAATCAGGAGCTGTATTCCTATATGCATTCCATTTTCGGAGTGGATGTCATCAATCTGTTTGACGGAGAATACGGAAATAAGGAGAGTAAAGAGGACGGTTGAGCACAACAGTCCTTTTTCAAATGATATGGAAAAGAAAAACGGAATCCTGCCTGTCAGCCTTGTAACGGCGGACGAGATGCGGGCATATGATACTTATACCATACAGAATATCGGCATACACACGGAGGTTTTGATGGAGCGGGCGGCGCTTGCCCTTGCGGACGAATGCATGCTTCTTTTAAAAGATGCCCATAAAAAGCCCCGGGAGGCAAAAGCACTCTGCGTGTGCGGTACGGGAAATAACGGCGGCGACGGGCTCGCCTGCGCAAGACTTCTTGCGGACAGAGGTGTGGAAGTGAAGGTCCTGCTTGTGGGAAATAAGGAAAAATTAAGCGAAGCTGCCGCTTACGAATACCGGATTTTACAGGCTTACGGTGTCCCGGTGGTAAGCTTTGGAGAGGATGGTTTTCCGGCGGAGGAGTATTCCGTTATCGTGGATGCCCTGTTTGGCACCGGACTTTCCCGAAAGATAACCGGGGATTATAAGCAGGTGATTGAAACCATAAACGACCTACCGGGAAAGGTGGTGGCGGCGGATATTCCTTCCGGCATCGATTCGGACTCGGGCAAAATCTGGGGGACGGCAATCATGGCGGACAGAACCGTTACCTTCGGCTTTGCCAAAAGAGGGCTGTATCTTTATCCGGGCGCTTCCTATGCCGGAAAGGTAAGGACTGCAGACATCGGCATTACGGAAAAAAGCTTCCGGACAGGGGAGCCTGGCATGTATACCCTGACGGGGGACGGACTTTCCCTCTTTCAAAACCGCAGACCGGACGGCAACAAGGGTACCTTCGGGAAAATCCTGATTGCGGCCGGCAGTAAAAATATGGCGGGAGCGGCTGTTCTCTGCGCGAAAAGCGCTTACCGGGCGGGAGTGGGCATGGTAAAACTGGTCATTCCCGAATGTATCCGGGAGACAGTGCTTATGAGTTTACCGGAAGCCATGATTTTTTCCTACGAAAAAGAAGACGGACTTTCGGAAGCAGAGCAGGAAGAACTTAAGAAAAGCATGGACTGGGCGGATGTGCTCTTAGCAGGTCCCGGACTGGGGGAGGGAGAAGCGGCACGGACGCTTACGGAACTGTTTTTACGGAACCGGGAGAAAAAGCTGCTTCTGGATGCGGATGCCCTGAACGCGTTAAGCAGGGAGGAAGCGCTTTATAAGCTGGCGGCGCAAAGAGGCGGCAATCTGGTGCTTACGCCCCATATGGGAGAGCTTGCGAGACTTCTTCATGTTCCGGTTTCCGAGGTGAAGGAGGATGAACTTGCCGCCACCCGGAAGCTGCAGGCGGATATTCATGCGGTAATCGCCGGAAAAAGCGCCAGAACCTACGTCTGTGACGGCAGCCATAAAATATTCTTAAACACGGCGGGCAACGACCGGATGGCAACGGCGGGAAGCGGGGATGTTTTATCCGGCATGACAGGCGCCATGCTGGCAGGCGGACTTTCCCCCTACGAAGCGGCGGTGGCGGGCGTATACCTGCATGCTTGTGCGGGGGATGCCGCAGCAAAAAGGGAAATGGGCATGGGACTCTGCGCCACGGACCTTTTACGGGAATAGAAAACGGAAATGGTATACCTTCAGATAAACTGGAAATACTAATACCAGATTTAGAAGAAGGGATGTTTTTTATGAGAAGAGGAGATATTTATTACGCGGATTTACGTCCGGTTATCGGTTCCGAGCAGGGAGGTATCCGGCCGGTTCTGATTGTCCAGAACGATGTGGGCAACAAACACAGTCCCACCATTATCTGCGCTGCCATTACTTCCAGAATGAACAAGGCAAAGCTGCCCACACATATCGAGCTTTCCACGGAAAAATACGATATGGATAAGGACTCCGTGGTGCTTTTAGAGCAGCTCCGTACCATAGACAAAAAAAGGCTGAAGGATAAGGTGTGCCACCTGGATGCCCAGATTATGCAGAAGGTCAACAGGGCGCTCATGATAAGTCTGGAACTGAATACATAAGACAAATGCCAAACTTGACGGAAATCGCCAATAATGGTATATTTTAATGTGAGGTTTTACCGGAAAAAATAAAATAAGAAAATCTAAGGAGAAAGAATATGTCAGGACATTCAAAATTTGCGAACATTAAGCATAAAAAGGAAAAGAATGATGCAGCAAAGGGCAAGATTTTTACCATTATCGGAAGAGAAATTGCCGTAGCGGTCAAGGAAGGCGGTCCCGACCCTGCCAACAACTTTAAGCTGGCACAGGTTATTACAAAGGCAAAAGCCAACAACATGCCCAATGATACCATCGACAGAGGCATCAAGAAGGCTGCCGGAGACCTGGGAAGCGTAAACTATGAATACGTTACATACGAAGGCTACGGTCCCAGCGGTATCGCCATTATCGTAGATGCACTGACCGACAACAAGAACCGTACGGCAGCCAATGTGAGAAGCGCTTTCACAAAGGGACAGGGCAACATCGGTACGCCCGGCTGCGTTTCCTTTATGTTTGACAAGAAGGGCCAGATTTTAATCGATAAAGAAGAATACGAAGCGGATTCGGATGAACTGATGATGCAGGTGCTGGATGCCGGAGCGGAGGATTTCAGTGAAGAAGAGGATGTATACGAAGTGCTGACCGACCCCGACAGCTTTGAAGAGGTAAGAAAGGCACTGGAGGATGCCGGTATTCCCATGATGAGTGCGGAAGTTACCATGATTCCCCAGAACTATGTAACCCTTACAGATGAAACCGCCATCAAAAACCTGCAGCGTACCCTCGACCTTCTGGATGAAGACGATGATGTGCAGGCAGTATACCATAACTGGGACGACTAAGGAAGGAAGAGGAAACCTATGAAGAAAGAAACAATATGTGTGCAGGCGGGATGGAAGCCTACGTGCGGCGAACCCCGTATCCTGCCGATTTACCAGTCTACCACCTTTAAGTACGATACTTCCGAACAGATGGGAAAACTGTTTGATCTGGAGGCGTCCGGTTATTTCTACACCAGACTGCAAAATCCGACCAATGACTGCGTTGCAGCCAAAATCTGTGAATTAGAGGGCGGCGTTGCCGCAATGCTGACAAGCTCCGGTCAGGCGGCCAACAATTATGCGGTATTCAATATCTGTGAGGCAGGGGACCATGTGGTTCTTTCTTCTACCGTATACGGAGGCACTTTTAACCTGCTGACGGTTACCATGAAAAAAATGGGTATTTCCTGTACTGTGGTTGACCCTGACTGGCCGGCTGAGAAAATCGCGGAAGCTTTTCAGGAGAACACTAAGTGCGTACTGGCGGAAACCATTGCAAACCCTGCGCTGGTAGTGCTTGATATTGAAAAGTTTGCCAAGCTTGCCCATGACCATCAGGTACCTCTCATTGTGGACAATACCTTTGCCACACCCATTAACTGCAATCCATTCGATTTCGGAGCCGACATTGTCACCCATTCCACGACCAAGTACATGGACGGACATGCCGCAACCGTAGGCGGAGCCATTGTGGACTCCGGCAATTTCGACTGGAGTAAATATCCGGATAAATTCCCCGGACTCTGCAGCCCGGATGAGTCCTATCACGGTATCACTTATACCGAAAAATTCGGCAAAGCCGCTTACATAACAAAGGCAACCTCCCAGCTTATGAGGGACCTCGGTTCCATCCAGGCGCCGTTTAATGCCTTTATCCTGAATTTAGGACTGGAAACATTGCCTCTCCGTATGGAAAGACATTGCAGCAATGCGCAGGCGGTTGCGGAATTTTTGGAAAGCCACGAAAAGGTTGCCTGGGTCAACTATCCCGGCTTAAAGAGCAACAAATACTATGAACTGGCACAGAAATACATGCCGAACGGCACCTGCGGTGTTATCAGCTTCGGCTTAAAGGGCGGCAGAAAAGCAGCAGAAGAGCTGATGGATAAGCTGAAGCTGGCTGCCATCGTGACCCATGTTGCGGATGCCCGGACCTGTGTGCTTCATCCTGCCAGCCATACACACAGACAGATGAACGACGAACAGTTAAAGGAAGCCGGCGTTGCCCCTGATCTGATTCGTCTGTCCGTTGGTATCGAAAACGTTTCCGACATTATAGATGACCTTGCACAGGCGTTAGAACAGATTTAACCCTTTGCAAAAAAGGAGTAATATGGCTTTTGTGAAAAACAAGTTCAGCTATGTGCTTTGGGCTTGCTACATAGTCTTGATCGGCTTTGCTTATTTCGGTCTGACGGTTTCGGGACTGCAAAGCCTTTCCATAACCGATAAAAGCGCCCTTATCTGCATATCCTGCCTGCCGCTTTTCTTAGTGGCGGGACTGTTTGCCCTTATCCGGTGGTGTGTGGGACGCTATACGGCGGCAAGGACACCCGTGCAGGCTTCCGCCGCCTTTGAGGCAATCGCTGTGGGCGTGCTTCTGGTGACGGGCGTGGTTATCCGTGCCCTCATGCTGAATGCAGCTGCGGCTTTGGCGGTTTACCGGGATATCTGTTATTTTGAAGGCGCAAAAGTGACCGGACAGGCAATTCCCCTGACGGCGCAGAGTATGGAGTATTTTTATTACATTTTACTGCGGGGCGTATTTTACGTTGTAGGCAATCACTTTACGGCAGGATTCATTCTGCAGATTGTATTGCAGACGATTTCCTCCCTTATATGGTATTTTGCCTTAAAGAAACTGATTGGCAGAATAGGAGCCTTCTTTTTCCTGATTACGGCAACGGTATTTCCTTTCTTTGTAAATGCCGGTCTGCAGTATTCGCCGGAGGTATTGTATGCTCTGTTATACGGCCTGGTGCTGCTTTTAATCGGCTTTTACTATGAAAAAGAGCGGGAGAGCGCTTCCTTAAAATGGCAGAATGCCCTGCTTTTATTTGCATCGGGACTCGGCATCGGTTTTCTGACGTACCTGGATGCCATAGGTCTCTCCCTCATTTCCCTGCTGGTTTTCGTGAAATTCTTAAAGAAAAACAGACCCGACTGGCTGGATGAAAACGGAGAAAAGGAAAGCTTCACCATGCATGTTTTACTGCTTACTTTAGGCTACTTTGCAGGCAAGGGACTGTTTATGATGATTGACGTCTGGCAGAACCATTCTTCCTTGCAGCGGATTATGGGAGCCTGGGGAGAAACCTTCGGGCCGAAGGGCAGTATGTCCTTATACGAACTGAGTACATCCGTAACCGGAAAAGATGTTCTGTGGGTTATCATTGTCCTGTTTTTACTGATGCTGGGTATTCCTTCCTTCTTCCTGAAAAAGGAGTCGGAGAACCAGTTAATCTGGGTGGTGTTTGCGGCGGTTATCGCTCTGTTCTGTTTCTTTAAGGTGGAAACACCCGCCATGGGCTACGGCTATCTTTTGTTCCATGCGCTGGTTGTCCTTTTGGCCGCCGGCATGCAGAATTTATTCTATATGCCGGGTGTGGAGCAGACACCGGCTCCTGTAAAACCGCAGACCCCTGTAAAACCGCAGACCCCTGTAAAACCGCAGACCCCTGATAGGGTTTCCAACGGATCTACCGACCGTTACAGACAGCCGGAGAACGGAGAAAAAGAAATCAAATATATTGAGAATCCGCTTCCCCTGCCGAAGAAGCATGAGAAGAAGAGCATGGGATATAAGTTTGAAGTACCGCCCGAGAAAATGAAGTACGACATTCAGGTATCCGATGCGGATGATTTTGATCTGAAATAACATGAAAATTGAAAATCAGGATATCCTAAAAAGGAATTGCTGCGGCAGTTCCTTTTTTCTTATCCTTTTTTATCCAAGGCGCGAAAGCCTGAAAAAGGATTTTGCCGGAACGGATAAGCTGCCGCACGGAAAGGACGGTTTTCATGGAAAAAAACATAAATCAGGATGAACAGATAGAAAAGACCGGTCAGGTCATTTTAAATCACAATGCCCGGGAGGATACGATACACCTGCTTACCATTATCGGGGAAATAGAAGGTCACGACAATTTAAGCAGCTCTGCCAAAACCACCAAGTACGAGCATGTACTGCCGAAGCTTGCCGCTATTGAGGACAGTGAGGAAATAAAGGGCGTACTGGTCTTGTTAAACACCATGGGCGGAGATGTGGAAGCGGGGCTTGCCATTGCGGAAATGGTGGCGTCCCTGTCCAAGCCCACCGTGTCCCTGGTGCTTGGCGGCAGCCATTCCATCGGCATCCCCATAGCCGTCAGTACGGACTATTCCTTTATTGTCCCCACGGGCACCATGGTTATCCATCCGGTAAGAATGACCGGAATGGTCATCGGCGTACCCCAGACCTTTGACTATTTCAAACAGATGCAGGACAGGATTACGGGTTTTGTCAGCAGCCACTGCGAAATTTCAAGGGAAAGACTGGAGCAGCTCATGATGGAAACGAAAATGCTCACCAAGGATGTTGGCACTATTTTAGTGGGCGGTGAAGCCGTAAAGGAGGGCATTATCAACGAAGTGGGCGGTATCCGGGATGCCCTTAAAAAATTGCATTCCCTGATAGATGCGGATAGAGAAAATGGCGAAAGCAAATAGGCAAAATATTGTATACATGGTGACAAGCCGGATGAAAAATGATATAATACTTACATTGCCCTGATTTGGGGTGATAAGAGTCCTGCGTACAGCACCGGGACTGCAATAGGAGTGTTTTATCATGGCAGCAAAACAGACATCAAAAAAATCGACTACCCGGAGAAAAAGCAGCAGTTCCAAGTCCTCCAGACAACAGGAAAGAGTCTATACGGAGCAGGAAACAGAACTGTTTCATGAGATTTCCCTGATTTTATTCTTTGCGGTAGCAGTGGTTCTTTTTTTATGCAATTTCGGTATACTGGGTCCAGTCGGCAAAGGTATCAGCAGTATTCTGTTCGGACTGTTCGGTCTTCCGGCGTATGCGTTTTCCATTCTTTTGTTTTTAGCAATCGCTTTCTTTTCCGCTAACGGCGGCAGTTCCGCAGCGGTGCGCAAAATTGTGGCGGGAGCCATCCTGTTCTGCATGGCGGGGGTAATCTGCGAACTGATTGCCGGTGACCCCGACATCATGAAGGAATCGTACAGCATAAAAGCTCTCTACCAGTTTAGCAGTGAAGAACATATGGGCGGCGGCGTCCTGTTCGGCAGTCTTGCCTACCTTTTACTGCATTTTCTGGACACCATCGGCACGGTTTTGGTGGTACTGATTGTGTGCCTGATTTCCGTTATTCTTCTTACGGAGAAATCCTTTGTAAAGGGTGTGAAAAACGGCAGCAAGCGTGTGGTAGAGCTCTCCAGGGAGGATGCCCAGAGACGGAAAGAACTGATGGAATCCCGCCGGGAAGAAGCGGAAGAAGAGCGCATCCGCAGGGAAGAGGAGCGTCACAGAAGAGAGGAAACACGCCGCTTAAAGGCAGAGGAAAAAGAGAACGAAAAAATCCTTCGTATGGATAAAAAAGTGTCCGGCGTCATACTGGATACGGCACTTACGGAGCCGGCGGAGAAAAAGAACCGGGACGATATTCACGAAATTACTTTCAACGAAGAGCCGGATATTTTACCGGCAGAGGAAGCGCCCATGGAACCGGCGCATCCCATTATGCCGGATGCATTTTCCCAGGAGATGCCCGGACAGAAGGTGGCACATGCGGCAAAGACGGCAGCGGCGGACTCCTTTATTCATCCGGATATTTTAGACAACATTCCGGTAGAGGGCATGTTCCGCAGGGACGAAGAGGAAGCCGTTCCAGCATCTACGTTCCATGCAGAGCCCGCCTATAAGGCAGAACCTGAGCCGGCGGAAAGCACACCGTTTTCCCGTCCCAAGGCAGTCGTCCCGGAAAAGAAAACCACGGATACCCCGAGACCGGAAGGTATGCCGCAGAGCAGCACCACTCCTTCCAATGTCCCGAAGAAATATATGTTCCCTCCTTTGTCCTGTTTACAGAAGGGCAAGGGCGGCGGTGGAGACTCCGCAAGGGAATTAAAAGAAACGGCTGCCAGACTGCAGCAGACGCTACATACATTCGGTGTCAACGTAACGATTACCAACATCAGCCAGGGGCCTTCCGTTACCCGGTACGAGCTGCAGCCCGAACAGGGGGTTAAGGTCAGCAAAATCGTGGGACTGGCGGATGATATCAAGTTAAATCTTGCCGCAACGGATATCCGTATCGAAGCGCCCATTCCCGGCAAAGCGGCTATCGGTATCGAAGTACCGAACAAAGAAAATACGCCGGTGGCATTGCGTGATTTGTTAGAGTCAAAGGAATTCAAGGAATTCCCCAGCAAGATCGCATTTGCGGTCGGTAAAGACATCGCAGGCAAGGTGGTTGTGGCGGACATCGGCAAGATGCCCCATATGCTGATTGCGGGTGCTACCGGTTCCGGTAAATCCGTCTGCATCAACACACTGATTATGAGTATTCTCTATAAAGCGCACCCGGATGAAGTCAAGCTTATCATGGTGGACCCCAAGGTGGTGGAGTTAAGCGTTTACAACGGCATTCCCCATCTGTTAATCCCGGTTGTAACGGATCCCAAGAAGGCTTCCGCAGCCCTGCACTGGGGAGTTACGGAAATGGAAGACCGTTACAAGAAGTTTGCAGATCTGAATGTGCGTGACCTGAAGGGCTACAACGAAAAGATTACCGCCATGAGGGAAAAGGGAGAAAACGTACCCGCCAATCTGCCCCAGATGATTATTATCGTGGACGAGCTTGCGGATTTGATGATGGTATGTCCCGGCGAAGTGGAAGACTCCATCTGCCGTCTGGCACAGCTCGCCAGAGCAGCGGGTATCCACCTGATTATTGCGACCCAGAGGCCTTCTGTGGATGTCATCACCGGTCTTATCAAAGCCAACATGCCCAGCCGTGTGGCATTCAGCGTAAGCAGCGGCGTGGACTCCCGTACCATCCTTGATATGAACGGTGCGGAAAAGCTTTTAGGAAAGGGCGATATGCTTTTCTACCCGCAGGGTTATTCCAAACCCGCCCGTATCCAGGGTGCGTTTGTATCGGATAAGGAAGTTTCGGATGTAGTGGATTTCCTGAAAAACCAGACACTCGGCAATGTGTACGCCGAGGATATCGAAGAAAAAATCAAAAATATCGGAAGCAGCTCTTCCCAGAGCGGAGCCACGGGGGACGGCAGTGCCGTGGATGAACTTTTTGCGGATGCGGGAAAGTTTATCATCGACAAGGACAAGGCGTCCATCGGTATGCTGCAGAGGGTATTTAAGATAGGATTTAACCGGGCAGCCCGTATCATGGACCAGCTTCATGACTACGGTGTGGTCGGAGAAGATGAAGGCACCAAACCCCGGAAGGTTCTGATGAGTGAGGAACAATTCGAACAATTACTGGAAGAAATCTAAGGAGAAAAACATGAAAACAGACATCGAAATTGCACAGCAGGCGGAAATGGAACCCATTGTAAAGGTAGCAGAGCAAATCGGCGTATCCGCTGACGATTTGGAACTGTACGGAAAGTATAAAGCAAAGATTTCCGATGAGTACTTAAAAAGCATTGAAGGCAACCCGGACGGAAAACTGATTCTGGTGACCGCCATTAACCCCACTCCCGCAGGAGAAGGAAAAACCACGACTACCGTAGGACTGGGAGAAGCTTTCGGACGTATGAACAAAAAGGCAATTATTGCCTTAAGAGAGCCTTCCTTAGGTCCCTGCTTCGGTATCAAGGGTGGCGCGGCAGGCGGCGGCTATGCACAGGTCGTTCCCATGGAGGATCTGAACCTGCACTTTACCGGCGATTTCCATGCCATTACCTCTGCCAATAACTTACTGGCAGCTTTGCTTGATAACCATATCCAGCAGGGCAATGCCCTCCGTATTGATACCAGACAGATTGTATGGAAGAGATGCCTGGACATGAACGACAGAGTACTGCGTAACGTAGTGGTAGGTCTTGGAAGCAAGGCGGACGGCTTTGTGAGAGAAGACCATTTTGTCATTACTGTAGCAACGGAAATTATGGCTGTTTTGTGTCTTGCCAGTGATATGAACGACTTAAAGGAACGCTTATCCCGTATGGTGGTTGCGTACAATCTGGACGGCGAACCCGTTATGGCGGGACAGCTTCAGGCAGTGGGTTCTATGGCGGCGCTCTTAAAGGATGCCTTAAAACCCAACATGATTCAGACCCTGGAGCATACTCCGGCGCTGGTGCACGGCGGACCCTTTGCCAACATTGCACACGGCTGCAACTCCGTAAGAGCCACCAAGGCAGCCTTAAAAATGGCGGACTATGTGATTACGGAAGCCGGCTTCGGCGCAGACCTCGGCGCTGAGAAATTCTTTGATATCAAGTGCCGTGCGGCAGGCTTAAAGCCGGATGCGGTGGTGCTGGTGGCAACTATCCGCGCCTTAAAATACAACGGCGGCGTGGCAAAGGCAGATTTATCGGCAGAAAACGTAGATGCCTTGAAGAAGGGCATTGTAAACTTAGAGAAGCATATTGAAAACCTGAAATTATACGGTGTACCCGTAGTGGTAACCTTAAACTCCTTTATTACCGATACGGAAGCGGAAATTTCCTATGTCAAGAATTTCTGCGAGGAGAGAGGCGCGGAATTTGCTCTTTCCGAAGTATGGGAAAAGGGCGGTGAAGGCGGCATGGCTTTAGCCGAAAAGGTGCTTAAGACTCTTTCCGAAAAAGAAAGCCACTTTAAGCCGTTATATGAGGATGACCTTTCCCTGACCGAAAAGATTGAAACCGTAGCAAAGAAGATTTACGGTGCGGGAAGCGTCACTGTTTCTGCTGCGGCAAAGAAGCAGCTTGAAAAGATTGAAGCCATGGGATTCGGCAATCTGCCGGTATGTATGGCAAAGAACCAGTATTCGTTATCCGATGATCCCACAAAGCTGGGACGTCCGGAAGGCTTTGACCTGACAGTCAGGGAAGCCTATGTATCCGCAGGCGCCGGATTTGTAGTTGTGCTGACCGGTACGGTCATGACCATGCCCGGCCTCTCAAAGAACCCTGCGGCATACAATATCGATGTGGATGAAAACGGTAAAATAGTCGGATTATTCTAAGCACTCCGGTCGCACAGACCTGCGGAAAGGAAACCTATGGCACAGATTATAGACGGAAAAAAGATATCCCAGCAAATAAAAGATGAAGTAAAAGAAGAAGTAAGCAGACTGAAGGAAGAGGGCGTGGAAGTGACCCTGGCGGTCATTCAGGTGGGTTCCGACCCGGCTTCCAGTGTCTATGTAGGAAACAAAAAGAAAGCATGCGAATACACCGGTATCCGCTCCCTTGCCTACGAACTTCCGGAAGAAACCACGGAAGAGGAACTGCTTTCCCTGATTGATGAACTGAACAACCGGGGGGACGTAAACGGCATATTAGTGCAGCTTCCCCTGCCTGCCCATATCAAGGAAGGCGATATTATCCGTGCCATTTCCCCTAAAAAGGATGTGGACGGCTTCCATCCCGAAAATGTGGGCGCACTCTGTACCGGAGAAAAGGGCTTTGTTTCCTGCACACCGGCGGGCATTATTGAACTTTTGAAGAGAAGCGGCGTTTCCATAGAAGGAAAGAACTGTGTGGTAATCGGACGAAGCAATATTGTTGGAAAACCCATGGCATTGCTTTTGCTGCGGGAAAACGGTACCGTTACCGTTGCCCATTCCCGGACGCAGAATTTGAAAGAGATTACAAAAAGAGCGGATATTCTAGTCGCAGCTGTAGGAAAACCTAAAATGATTACGGCAGACTATGTGAAAGAAGGAGCCGTTGTCATTGATGTGGGCATTCACCGCATGGAAAACAAAAAGCTTTGCGGTGACGTGGACTTTGAAGCGGTGGAGCCTCTTTGCAGCGCCATCACCCCGGTACCCGGCGGCGTAGGTCCCATGACCATAGCCATGCTGATGCATAACTGTGTGGAGTCCCTGAAATTACAGGAAAATTAACCAAGAGGAAACCGTATGAAGTGTCATAAATGTGGAGCAGAACTGCCGGAAGGCAGGCTTTACTGTGAAAAATGCGGTGAGGAAGTACATATTGTTCCCGATTTTGAACCTGAAATCGAAAACAGCATGCAGGAATCCCTCACAGCCATAGCGGAGCATGCGGAATTCGGACCGGAGACCGAACAGGAAAAGAAACATCAAAGACTGTTTCGAATTGTCAGTATTGCGGCAGGAGTTCTCATTGTATTTTTAGTTCTTTTACTGTGTTGTTTCCATTTCCGTTCCAGGTCTTTGACTTACCAGTTAAAGCGTGCACAGGCATGTTACCAGAACGGAAAGCTGCCGGAGGCGGCGGAGCATTACAAAGCTGCCATTGCCATGGATGAAACAGACATTTCCCTGCAGCATGCACTGGCGGATATCTATCTGGCGCTGGGGGAAGAAGAGTCCTATCTGGAGATTCTGAACCGTATCCGGAAATCCGTGTATGCGTCCCCGGACGAAGTGATTTCCGCTTACAAAAAGCTGGTGGCATATTATAAAGAAAAAGAAGATTACAGTACCATCAACACCCTTGTTACTTCATCCGACAATGACGAGGTGAAAAATCTGTTCCGCAACTACATGGCGCAGCCGCCGGAGTTTTCTTATAAAGGCGGCAATTACGCCCAGGTAATCCCCTTAAAGCTTACCTCCGGCACACAGGGAACCATTTATTATACCTTAGACGGTATGATGCCCAACGAAAACAGTGAGGTTTACACCACACCGATTTTTTTAGACACCGGCAACTATACGGTAACCGCCATATTTGTGAACGAATACGGCATCAAAAGCGATGTGGTTTCCCAGAATTTTGATATTGATGTAATAAAGCCTCCGGCACCGGAAGTATCAGTGTACAGCGGCGAATATACCGCACCTGTCATGATAGAGGTTGCAGAATCCATGGAAGGAATGGTATATTATACTACGGACGGAACAGAACCGACCTTACAGTCCCTTATTTACACGGGTCCTATTCCCATGCCTCTCGGCAAAAGCGTCTTTCATTTTGCCATTGCCACGGAAGACGGCGTGTTCGGGGAAAGTACGGTCCGGGAATATACATTGACCCTGCCTACGGAGTTTACCCCAGAGGATGCGCTTTCCGGTTTATACAGTCAATTTACGGAAAACGGAAAAACGGTGGAAGCAGACGGCAGTATTCTGTCTCCCGATTTAAACGGCAGATACCTGTATACATTCCAATACGCACTGTCCATTCCCGATGAAGGTGACTTCTATGTGATTGCGGAAGTTTTTGAAGACTCTGCGGGAATGCAGACGAAAACCGGCACCGTTTTTGCGGTGGATATTTATACCGGTGAGTATTACAAACTGTCAAGAGGTGCACTGGATAATTATATCCTGGAGCCTTACTGATAAAATCTAAGAGTAAAAGAGGTGCGAGATGTTTAAGATTTTAAAAGCCAAAGAACTGACAACCAACATTTACCTGATGGAAGTGGAGGCGAAGCGAATTGCGAAAAACTGTCTCCCCGGGCAATTTATCATAGCTCGTAAGGATGCGGACAGTGAGCGTATTCCCCTGACCATCTGCGATTACGACAGGGAAAACGGTACCATTACCATTGTATTCCAGATTGTAGGTGCATCCACCATGATGATGTCCTCCTTAAAGGAAGGAGATTATTTCCATGATTTCGTAGGCCCTTTGGGCTGTCCTTCCGAGTTTACCAAAGAAGATCTGGACAGCTTAAAGCAGAAGAAAATTCTCTTCGTAGCCGGCGGTGTAGGTACCGCTCCCGTATATCCCCAGGTAAAATGGCTGCATGAGAACGGCATTGAGGCTGACGTTATCGTAGGCGCCAAGAATAAAGATCTGCTTATTTTAGAGGAGCAGATGAAGGCGGTTGCCGGAAATCTTTATGTGACCACGGATGACGGTTCTTACGGCAGAAGCGGTATGGTTACCCAGGTTATCAAAGATTTATATGCCGAAGGCAAGAAGTACGATGTCTGCGTTGCCATCGGTCCCATGATTATGATGAAATTCGTATGCTTACAGACAAAGGAATTAGGACTTCCCACCATTGTCAGCTTAAACCCTATTATGGTAGACGGAACCGGTATGTGCGGCGCCTGCCGTGTAAGCGTAGGCGGCAAGACCAAATTTGCCTGCGTGGACGGACCGGAATTTGACGGACACGAAGTGGACTTCAACGAAGCCATGTTACGTCAGCAGATTTACAAAACGGAAGAAGGCCGTGCATTCCTGAAAGCAAAAGAGGGTGAAACCCATCACGGCGGATGCGGCAACTGCCAGTAATGATACTCGGAGGAAAGAAAATGGACGTTTTAAAGAAAGTTCCCGTAAGAGAGCAGGATGCAAAGAAGCGTGCTGCCAATTTTGAAGAAGTATGTCTCGGCTACAATAAAGAAGAAGCCATGGAAGAAGCAAACCGTTGCATCGGTTGTAAGAATGCACAGTGTATCAAGGGATGCCCCGTATCCATCAACATCCCCGAATTTATCAGTCATGTAAAGCAGGGCGATATCGAGGGTGCTTATCAGGTAATCAGCGAATCCTCCGCACTTCCCGCTGTATGCGGACGTGTCTGCCCGCAGGAAAGCCAGTGTGAAGGCAAATGTATCCGCGGTATCAAGGGCGAAGCCATTTCCATCGGTAAGCTGGAGCGTTTCGTAGCGGACTGGGCAAGAGAAAACGAAATCAAACCCGAAGGCGCCAAGGAAAAGAACGGTAAGAAGGTAGCTGTAATCGGTTCCGGCCCGGCAGGTTTAACCTGTGCCGGAGATCTGGCAAAGATGGGTTATGATGTAACGATTTTTGAAGCCCTGCACGAAGCAGGCGGCGTTTTGGTTTACGGTATTCCCGAATTCCGTCTTCCCAAACAGGCAGTCGTTGCCAAGGAAATCGAAAATGTACGTTCCCTCGGCGTTAAGATTGAAACCAACGTGGTAGTCGGCAAATCCGTTACCATTGATGAACTTATTCAGGACGAAGGCTTTGAAGCCGTATTCATCGGTTCCGGCGCCGGACTTCCCAAATTCATGGGTATTCCCGGTGAAAATGCCAACGGCGTATTCTCCGCAAACGAATACCTTACCAGAAGCAATCTGATGAAGGCTTTCGATGAAAATTCCGATACCCCCATTATGCGCGGCAAGAAGGTAGCGGTAGTCGGCGGCGGCAACGTTGCCATGGACGCAGCCAGAACCGCTTTAAGACTGGGTGCAGAGGTACATATCGTATACAGAAGAAGCGAAGAAGAGCTTCCTGCCCGTGTGGAAGAAGTTCATCACGCTAAAGAGGAAGGTATCATCTTTGACCTTCTCACCAACCCCATTGCCATCGTAGAGGATGAAAAGGGCTGGGTAACCGGTATGAAGTGCATTAAGATGGAATTAGGCGAGCCTGATGAGTCCGGCAGAAGACGTCCGGTAGAAGTAGCCGGTTCCGAATTTGTCATGGATGTGGATACCGTAATCATGTCCCTCGGAACTTCTCCCAATCCTCTGATTTCTTCTACAACGGAAGGACTGGAAGTGAATAAGTGGAAATGTATCGTAGCTGCCGAAGAAAACGGACAGACCTCCAAAGAGGGCGTTTACGCAGGCGGCGATGCGGTAACCGGTGCAGCAACGGTTATTCTTGCCATGGGTGCAGGTAAAGCCGGTGCAAAGGGTATCGACGAATACTTAAGAAACAAATAATCCTTTCACGGAGGTGTAAAAATGCCCTGGTGTCCGAAATGTAAAAACGAATACAAAGAAGGTATCAAAATCTGTGCAGACTGCGGTTGTGAATTAGTTTCCGAGGAAAAAGAGGAAAAGCCCCTTACCTTCGGAGACGAAACCGACATGGAAGCACTGGCGGATTTTCTAAAGTTTCACAAGGTGGAAGGCGTGCGTATCGCCAAGGATGAACAGGACGATACCTATGAGCTTTATGTGGCGGAAAAGGAACTGCAGAAGGCAGGAAAGCTGAAGGCTCTCTTTGTAGAGGAAATGACTAAGAAGATGAAGGAAGAGCAGGAGGAAGAAGAGTCCCCCATCAAGCCTTCCGCCCTTTACGAGGACAATGCCGCAAAAGCGGAGGAGAATAAGAGCAGCGCCTATACCTTGCTCGGTGTGGGCATTCTGGGACTTGTTGTGGTGGTTCTTGGCATGCTCGGCGTGCTTCCCATACGGCTCAGCGGCCTTTCCATGTATATGGTTTACGGCATTATGAGCGTGCTGTTTTTACTGTTCATCATTATGGGGCTCATTTCCGTGAAGTCCTATCATGTGTTTGCCGGAAAAGCGGCTTCCGAAAACACCTTGCGTGAGTCCGTGGAAAAATGGTGTCTGGAAACCCTTAAAGGCGAGGAACTGGACAAGGAGCTGTTTGCCCCGGAAGAAGAGCTTTCCGAAGAGGAAAAGTACTTCAAGCGGAACGCTCTTTTAAAGGAGAAGATTTCCAATCAGTTCATGAACCTGGATGACAGTTTTTTGGACAATCTGGCGGATGACCTTTACGGTGACATTTTTACAAAATAAATACAGTGAAATGAAATGCGCTTTCCTGTGCTGAACTTTATATGCTTAACACGGAAGGCGCATTTTAGTTTAATACTTACAGGGGAGGTACAATATTGAAAAAGGGGAGTAAAATTATAATGAAAAATTGGCAGAAGAGATTGATTATTGTGGTGGGGATATGTGCAGCAATATGGATGATAGGAAGACTGGAATTTAAAATCGGAAGCTTCCGGGGCAATTCCTTTGAAAAGTACAGAAATTTCACAAATCATACACTTTTGACAGAACTGCCGGGAAAAGCAACGGATTTCAAATTTCAATGTGCAAATTTAGTATTGGGTGCTTATAACAGTGCGGCGTTCACTCTTTCAGATAATGAGTACGAAAAGTATATTCAAACACTTAATTTAAAAGTAAAAGATGAATATGATGAATATAATTTTACCGGAAAGAAGGTAAAGGACACGGAAGAATGTTATGACAGGTATGGAATATACAGAGGTCTGCCGGTAAAAAAGTTTAAGTATGTAACGGAAGATGATATAAGGGAGTATACGATACTGTATTATGAATCCTATCAAGGAGCCGGAAGCAAGACATATGCAATTATGGGCAATTCCAAAACAGGCAGGATTGTCTACTGGTTTTCAGGGAGCAACTGAATTCTAAGATTAATGAAGGGGGGATTTATATGGTTGAAATGTATGCACATTTCCCGGTTGTGATGTGGATAATAGATGCACTTATATGGGCACTGGGAGTGTTTTTCTGGGTATTTACATATATTGCAGCACCATTAGAGAGCAGAAAAAAAGGATATACTGTTTCAGGACTGCCCGGAATGTCTTTTTTCTTATTTTTAGTGGCAGGTTATTTATCTCCGAACAGGTGGCTGATGTTGATTTCTCTGTCGGATATCAGTGTTATTGCGTTAGTTATAATGATATGTAAGGGACGCATATGTAAAAGAAAGAGCAATGAACAGGAAGGAAAATGAGAATGTATCTTTTTTATTTGAAAAACCAACTGAAAATTTGATTATCCGCTAAAACACTGTATTTATCAGCATATTCAAAGGATTTAAGAGCCTAATTTACTACTAATTTACTACTTACGAATGAACCTTGATACGGTAAAAATCCTAGATATGCAAACTTATGGATACAGGGCAGCACATCAGTATTGAAAATAAAATTGAATAACGTATAGATTATGGAACGTGCAAAAGCGTTCCTTTTCTATTTCCAGACGTTCAGAAATGAGCGTCTATTTTTTTACCCATATGAAAGGAGAATCAAACATTATGAAAAAGTTAATGACACGATTGCTTACAGGTGTCCTCACCCTTGCAACCGTATTTACTGCATTACCTGTCACACAGGTACAGGCTGCTGATTCTGTTTATACCCATTCTGACGGAAAGACGGGTACTGTTGTCAAAGTGACAGATGGCGGCGAAGAAGCGTCCACTTTTGAGGAAGGCTGGATGAAAGCTGACGGTGAAACCGCCTATTGTATTCAGCTAGGCGAAACATTCCAATCTGGCTATAAAACCCGTAAGGACGCAACGGAACGATTGAGCGAAGCACAGATTACAGACGTTGCCTTGAATCTGGAATACGTCAAGGAATATACCAAAAAAGGATTTACAGACGAACAGGCGTACTTGCTTCAACAGTGTACCGTATGGCGTAGATTGAGCGTTCATTTAGGCTGGGGATATAAAAACACCCATATTGCCTATGATGAAATATCCAAAAGCGAACAGGATAAAATCTACGAGAACGCAAAGGCTTTCGCTAAAGAAAACAAAGACCGCTACGATTGCGGCGGCTATATCTACACTGGCGAGGGGCAGGACTTAGGACAGTTCTGGGCGAAGCTGGCTGTGGGAAATGGAAAGATTCAGAAATCTTCCAGTAATACCACAATTACCAGCGACAATGATTGTTATTCCCTCTCTGGTGCGGCTTACGGTGTCTATTCTGATAAAGGCTGCACGAAGTCTGTTGCCACACTTACGACCAATCGTGCTGGCAATACTGATACCGTGGAATTAAGAGCTGGAACATACTATGTGAAAGAAACAAAAGCTCCGAAAGGTTTCCAGTTGGATAAAGAGGTCTATACCCTTACCGTAAAGGCTGGTGAAACTGCCACATTAAAGGTCAGCGATACACCAAAGGTCACAGACAACTTAATCGAACTTTTCAAGATTGATATGGAAACTTCAAACGGTACGCCACAGGGTAATGCTGCTTTAGAGGGTGCAGAGTTTGTCTGGAAGTATTATGACGGATATTTTACAAAAGATAACCTCCCATCAGCACCGACACGCACATGGACGACAAAGACCAAAGCGGAAAAAGGCGGTGACGGTACAATCCATTACATTACAAAATTAGCGGATTCCTACAAGGTATCGGGTGACAGCTTCTATACACAAGACGGTGCTATCTGTTTGCCGCTTGGAACGATTACCGTTGAGGAAAAAACAGCTCCAAACGGTTATCTGTTAGACGGTGCATATATGCAGGCAAACGGAAACTCCGAAAAAATCACAGGTGTCTATGTAGCACAGATTACAGAGGACGGTGAGCTTGCAAAATTAAGCGGATATAACCAGTATTCCGTATCGGACAAGGTTATCCGTGGCGGTGTGAAAATCCAAAAACGTGACCTTGAAACAAAAGAAACAAAACCGCAAGGCGGTGCAGCTTTGAAAGATACTGCCTTTGAAATCACTTCCTTAAATGATAAGGCTGTCTTGGTAGATGGTAAGCTATACAACAAAAATGAGGTAGTCAAGACAATCCATACAGGTGTTGACGGTATCGCCACTACTGCCGCAGACACACTCCCTTACGGGCATTACAGAATTGATGAAGTAACGCCGCCAGAGGGATATTTAAAGGACGGTGCGGTTTCCCGTGAGTTTGATATTGTAAATAATGGTGAAATTGTTGATTTAACCGACGAATCCCATTCTATCTACAATCAGATTAAACGTGGTGATATTGAGGGTGTAAAAATCGGTGACGGTACGCACAAGCGTTTAGCGAATGTGCCATTCAAAATCACCAGCAAGACCACAGGTGAAAGCCACATCATTGTGACAGACAAAAACGGTCAGTTCTCTACCGCTGCCGATTGGGTATCGCATAAACAGAACACAAACGCTGGTAAGACCAGTGAGGACGGTATCTGGTTCGGGACATCAGAACCAGACGACAGCAAAGGTGCTTTGCTTTATGATACATACGAAATCGAAGAATTACGCTGTGATTCCAATAAGGGATTGAAGCTGATTCCTGCTTTTGATGTGGTGGTATCAAGAAACAAAGTTGTTATTGATTTAGGTACACTGACAGACGAATACGAGCCAGAAATTTCTATCCATACTACCGCTACCGATAAGGTGACAGGTGAAAAGTCAATTGTTGCTGGTAAGAGCGTGACTATCGTTGATACAGTCACTTTGGACGGTCTTGTAAAAGGTACAAAATACCAGCTTAAAGGCTGGGAAATGGTGAAGTCTGAAAACGCAGAGCTTATCGTAAACGGTGAGCGTGTGGAAAATGATTATACGTTTACTGCAAAGGATTCCAAAATGGAAGTTGAGATTGCCTTTACCTTTAATGCCAGTGCTTTAGGCGGTAAAGACCTTGTAACTTTTGAAGAATTGTACGACCTTACCAATCCAGACGAGCCTGTTAAGGTAGCTGAACATAAGGACATAGAGGACGACGGGCAGACGGTTACAATCGAAGAAAGAGAGATTACCATTCATACCACAGCTACCGATAAGGCAACAGGTGAAAAGATGATTGTTGCTGGTAAAGACGTAACTATCATTGATACGGTCACTTTAGACGGTCTGGAAAAAGGTGTGAAATATCAGCTTAAAGGCTGGGAAATGGTGAAGTCTGAAAATGCAGAGCTTATCGTAAACGGTGAACGTGTGGAAAATGACCTTGCTTTCACCGCTACTGACACTAAGATGGAAGTTCAGATTGAATTTACATTCAATGCCAGTGAGCTTGCAGGAAAAGAGCTTGTGACCTTTGAAGAATTGTACGACATGACGAATCCAGACGAGCCTACAAAGGTAGCTGAACATAAGGATATTGAGGACGACGGACAGACCGTCACGATTACAGAACGTATTATTACTATGCACACAACTGCTACCGACAAGGCAACAGGAAAAAAGACAATCGAAGCTGGTAAAAGCGTAACTATCGTTGATACGGTCACTTTAGACGGTCTGGAAAAAAGTGTGAAATATACCCTTAAAGGCTGGGAAATGGTGAAGTCTGAAAACGCAGAGCTTATCGTAAATGGTAAGCGTGTGGAAAATGACCTTACTTTCACCGCTACTGACAGTAAGATGGAAGTTCAGATTGCATTTACATTCAATGCCAGCAAGTTAGGCGGTAAGGAGCTTGTAACGTTTGAAGAATTGTACGATACAACAAATCCAGACAAGCCTATCAAGGTAGCGGAACATAAGGACATCAAGGACGAGGGGCAGACAGTAACAATCAAAGAAAAGCCAGAATCCCCTGCCACACCAGAAGAACCCAGCACACCGCACAGAACAGGTACTTCACCAAAAACAGGTGACAACACACCATTTGCCACATTGTTGGCTATGATGGGGATTTCCGCTGCTGGTCTTATCTTTGCAGGTTATAAGAGATTCCGCAGAGTAAAGAAATCTGACTAATACGGGAGGTATCAGTTTATGAAAGCAGCTCCCCGTTCACCGCCCATCATAAAGAAGTCAGGCTGTGGCTGACACTATATCCAAATTCTGCTTGATTAACACTTATCTTTCTGAATGGGGATTGTCAAGGGTGCGAAGCACAACGCCTGCCCTTGATAATTCACAGACAGAGAGATACTATCCAGACAGCAGAATGGCACACTATTATAAACATCAATCAAAATCAGAAAGAAAAGAGGTAAATACATTTATGGAATTAAAACACGTTATCCCGAACATGGAAAAGACGTTCGGAAATTTGGAATTTGCAGGTGAGAATAAAGTTGAACAGCGCAGGATCAACGGACGCATGGCGGTAGTTTCCCGTAGCTTCAACCTTTATTCGGATGTACAGAGAGCCGACGACATTATCGTGGTTCTTCCTGCTTCTGCTGGTGAGAAGAATTTTGAATCGGAGGAAAAAGTAAAACTTATCAATCCGAAAATCACCGCAGAGGGTTACAAAATCGGCACTAGAGGATTCACAAACTATATCCTGTCGGCTGACGATATGGTGAAAGCATAAGGAGGTATTAAGTATATGAGATTAGCAAACGGAATTATTATTGATAAGGAAAAAACATTCGGGGTATTGAAGTTCTCGGCGTTGCGTCGTGAGGTACATACCCAGAATGAGGACGGTACGGTTTCTGTGGAAATCAAAGAACGTACCTACGATTTGAAGTGTAAGGAACAAGGACGTATGATACAGGTAAGTATTCCTGCTTCTGTTCCGTTAAAAGAATTTGATTACAACGCAGAGGTGGAACTTATCAACCCTGTAGCTGATACGGTGGCAAATGCTACCTATCAAGGGGCAGACGTTGATTGGTATATCAAAGCAGACGATATTGTCTTGAAGAACAAAAACGGTCAGCCAGCAGGAAATCCGCAGCACCATAACCAACAGCCGCAGAATAAGAAATAAAGAAAGGAATTAGCCTATGCCACAATTCAATAAACGTGGGAATCGTATCAGAGCCAGTGATAAGTCACTGGTTTTTCGTTTCTCTGCTGGCTCACTGTTTCTGTTGTTCCTTGCTATGGTTATGCTGCTGAATCTAAAGACAATCCTAACTATTGATTGGAAAGCAATTACGCTTTTTCAAGATGGCAGCGTCCATTTTACGGTCACGCCATACATGGTAGTTACGGTCATAGTGTCGGTTCTGGTATGTGCTACTGTTGCACTTTTGTATCAACGATTCCAGTATGACAGGGTAAAGCAGCTCTTTCACCGTCAAAAGCTGGCACGCATGATTTTAGAGAATGGCTGGTATGAATCAGAAACAACACAGGACAGTGGATTTTTCAAGGATTTACCAGCGTCCAGCAAAAAAGAGAAAATCACCTATTTCCCAAAGCTGTACTACCGTATGGAAAATGGTTTGCTCCATATCCGAACGGAAATCACGCTGGGGAAATATCAAGACCAGCTCCTACACTTGGAAAAGAAACTGGAAACAGGCTTGTATTGTGAGCTGGTGTCAAAAGAATTAAAGGACAGCTACGTTGAATATGTGCTGCTCTATGACACTATCGCAAACAGAATTACCATTGACGAGGTACAAGCGGAACATGGCAGCCTGCGTCTGATGAAAAACGTCTGGTGGGAATATGACAAGCTCCCCCATATGCTGATTGCTGGCGGTACTGGTGGCGGTAAAACTTACTTTATCCTCACTATCATTGAAGCTTTGCTCCGCTGTAATGCGGTCATGTATGTGTTAGACCCAAAGAACGCCGACCTTGCGGATTTATCCGTTGTCATGCCAGAAGTCTATTACAAAAAAGAAGATATAACCGCCTGTATTGATAGGTTCTATGACGGTATGATGGCACGAAGTGAAGCTATGAAGCTCATGGAAAATTATAAGACAGGTGAAAACTATGCCTATCTCGGTCTTGCTCCACATTTCCTCATTTTTGATGAATATGTGGCGTTTATGGAAATGCTGACGACAAAGGAAAATGCTGCTGTGCTGAATAAGCTCAAACAGATAGTCATGCTTGGACGACAGGCAGGTTATTTTCTCATTCTTGCCTGTCAGCGACCAGACGCAAAATATCTCGGTGACGGAATCCGTGACCAGTTCAACTTCCGTGTCGCATTAGGGCGTATGTCAGAGCTTGGCTACAGCATGATGTTTGGCGAGGTAGACAAGGACTTTTTCTTGAAGCAGATAAAAGGTCGTGGCTATGTCGATACGGGAACAAGTGTCATATCAGAGTTTTATACTCCCCTTGTACCCAAAGGACACGATTTTCTGAAAGAAATAGGCAGATTGTCACAAAACAGGCAGGACGGACAGGCGGCGTGCGAAGCGAAAGCCGCAGGTACGGACTAGCCTGTGTTGGTGCGGCTTGCCGCACCAACCATTCGCCCCCAGTATCTAACAGGGGGGCACAAATCAACTGGAAACAGTCAATTTAATATCGGAAAGACCGCTTAAACAGTGGACTTTTCAAACATTCAAGGGAGTGTGACAAAATCGGTAAATGTCACATTCCTTTTTCGATTGGAGGGATTTTAACTGAACGATACCGATTGGATAAACGATTTTAAAGAAAAACGGACGCAGTACGGCGTTTCCCAGAATCAGCTTGCGGTCATGGCTGGCGTTAGTCGTGAATACATCAGCAGGCTTGAATCTGGAAAAGTAGCCTTGACGGAAGAAATCAAGGTGAAATTCATGGACGCTCTGGAGCGATTGAATCCAGACAATCCGTTGGAAATGGTCTTTGATTATGTCAGAATCCGTTTCCCCACACAGGACGTAAAACACGTTGTTGAGGATATTCTCAAATTAAGGCTTGATGTGATGATACATGAGGATTTCGGGTTCTATTCCTATGCGGAACATTATGTCTTGGGTGATGTGTTCGTGCTGGCTTCACCCGATAAGGAAAAAGGCACATTGTTAGAGCTGAAAGGCAAAGGGTGTCGGCAGATGGAAAGCTACCTGCTGGCACAGCATAGGAGCTGGTATGACTTTCTCATGGACGCTCTGGTAGAGGGAGGTGTGATGAAGCGTCTTGACCTTGCCATCAACGATATGACAGGGATTTTAGATATTCCAGAGCTGACAGAGAAATGCAACCATGAGGAATGTATTTCCGTATTCCGCAGCTTCAAGAGCTACCGCAGCGGTGAGCTGGTACGAAGTCAGGAACAGGATAAATACGGTATGGGAAATACATTATACGTCGGTTCGCTCAAATCGGAAGTCTATTTCTGTATCTACGAAAAGGACTATGAACAGTACGCAAAGTATGACATAGCCATTGAAGATACGAAAATCAAGAACCGTTTTGAAATAAGGCTAAAGAATGAGCGAGCCTATTATGCGGTGCGTGACCTGCTGACCTACCATGACGCAGAACGTACCGCTTTTGACATTATCAACCGTTATATGCGATTCGCTGACAGGGAGGTGGATAAGCGACGCAGCGAATGGAAAACCAATGAGAAATGGGCGTACTTTATCGGTTCTGAACGTGGGCGGTTGAAGCTGACGACAAAGCCAGAACCGTATACGCTCACAAGGACGCTGAACTGGATAAGCAGGCAGGTCGCTCCTACATGGAAAGTCTTGGAAAAGATTGACCGTGCTAATGGCACTACATATCTGAAAGATATTTTAGACCATGCTAAGCTCACCGAGCGTCATAAAAAACTGATTGAACAACAAACGACTTCCACAGAGGAAATCATCAACAAGGAGGAATGACAACATGAAGCATATTTTATTTGATTTATTTCTGGTATCGCTGGGTGCTGGAATTGGAGTAGTTTCTATGTGTCTGATACAGGCTGGAAAAGCCGCAGACAGGGATTTTGAAATGATGGAAAGGAGAAAAAAATAATGAATTTCGGACAGAACTTATACAACTGGTTTTTATCTAACGCACAGAGCTTGGTGCTTATGGCAATCGCTGTTATCGGGGTGTATCTTGGTTTCAAGCGTGAGTTTTCCAAACTTATCGGATTCTTGGTGATTGCCTTAATCGCTGTCGGCTTAGTGTTCAATGCCGCTGGCGTAAAAGACGTACTGTTACAGTTATTTAACAAGATTATCGGTGCGTAGAAATCATCAGTTTGCGGACACGCAAACTTACCTTTCCCCCTATGGGAGTTCGGGCATAGGGGGAATGAAAAGGGGGTGACGGAATGGTACACAAATAAATACCCGAACGCTGTCAACTATAAAATTGAAAACAAGAAAAATGGAGGTTATATTGAAAACAGATATTTTTGAGGATATGAAAGAGCTGGTCGGCTGTGACAATATTTCTGATTTGCCCTACCGTAAACGTGCGGTCTGGGAAGAAATCAAACGACAATCACCGCTAACATACCCGAAAGAACAATTAGAAAAATTCTCTCATTATGTATTCGGCGTAGATTATGCTGTTGTAATGGGAATACTAGAAATGAAGAAAGGAAGTGATATGCCTTGTACGAAATGCGAATCTACCTTTTAAACAATACCAAACCTTACCGTGACGGTGACGAGGAATACGCTGGTGAATGGTTCAACTGCCCTGTGGAGTTTGAGGAAGTCAGAGAAAAACTCGGTGTGGAACATGAAGAACAGATTGAGATTGCAGACTATGAGCTGCCCTTTGATGTACACAGCAATATGCCGCTTTGGGAAATCAACGCCAACTGCCGCATGGTTCTTGAAATGGAGGGTACGCCTATTGGCAATGAAATGAAAGCCATTCAACAGAAATGGTTTGCCAGCTTTGATGAATTTATCGACCATAAGGACGAAATACGTTACTACGATGTGGGCGACGGTGCAGCACTGGCAGAATACCTTATCTGTGAGGAAAATATTTTCGGTGAGATTCCCCACGAGCTTCAAAAACATATTGACTACCATTCCTACGGAAACGAGCTGGAAATGGACGACAGATACCTTTTCACAACGAGCGGCGTATTCCGCTATCAGTAAAGAGGTGATGTGGTATCGAAGAAATGCAGGTTTATGTTGCCAATCTCGGCAAATACAATGAGGGTGAGCTTGTGGGTGCGTGGTTCACACCGCCCATTGATTATGATGAAATGGCAGAACGTATCGGCTTGAATGACGAATACGAGGAATACGCAATCCATGACTATGAGCTGCCCTTTGAGATTGACGAATACACACCGATTGAGGAAGTCAACCGCCTTTGTGAAATGGTGGAGGATTTACCAGAAGATATACAGGACGAACTTTCAGAGCTGCTCTGCTATTTCAGCAGCTTGGAAGAATTGTGCGAACACGCAGACGATATTATCCATTATCCCGATTGTGACGATATGACGGACGTTGCCTATTACTTCATAGACGAATGTCAAAGCCTTGGGGAAATCCCCGACAGGATAAGAAGCTACATAGACTATGAAGCATACGGGCGTGACCTTGATTTAGAGGGGCGTTTTGTCGTCACCAATCATGGCGTGTTTGAATGTCCGTATTAACAATTACAACTGAATATTGTTTATCAGCCAGTGAAAAGACACTGGTATTTTTTATGCAGCAGCCTTGAAATATAGGCTGCTGTTTCCATTTTAGAAAAGAAAGGAGCTGTGAAAAATGAAGAAAATCAAAAGCTATACAAGCATTTGGAGCGTGGAGAAAGTCATTTATGCAATCAACGACTTTCAGCTCCCGTTTCCTGTCACGTTCAGCCAGATGGCTTGGTTTGTCCTGTCGCTGTTTATCGTGATTCTCTTTGCGGAGCTGCCGCCCTTTTCCATGATTGACGGTGCGTTCCTCAAATACTTTGGAATCCCTGTTGTTTTTACTTGGTTTGTATCGCAAAAGACCTTTGACGGAAAAAAGCCTTTTGGATTTTTGAAATCGGCTGTCACCTTTGCCCTACGTCCAAAAGTGACCTATGCAGGAAAAGCCATCAAGCTGAAACATGAAAAATTCAATCCCGTTATTACAGCAGTTAGGAGTGTGATGTATGTTCCCGATTAAATATATAGAAAACAATCTGGTGTTCAACCATGACGGTGAGTGCTTCGCCTACTATGAGCTGACACCTTATAATTATTCGTTCTTGTCACCAGAGGAAAAGTACATGGTGCATGACAGTTTCCGACAGCTTATCGCACAGAACCGTGACGGGAAAATCCATGCTCTACAGATTGCCACGGAGGACAGCCTGCGTGCAGTACAGGAGCGTTCCAAAAAAGGAATTACAGGCAGATTAAAAGAAATCGCCTGTAAAAAAGTAGACGAACAGACAGAAGCGTTGGTTGAAATGATTGGTGAAAATCAGATTGACTACCGCTTTTTTCTTGGATTCAAGCTGCTGGTGAATGAGGAAGAAATCAATCTGAAAGCCATGCGAAAATCGGCAGCTATGACCTTTGCTGATTTTATCTATGAAGTCAATCACAAGCTCATGGGTGACTTTGTTTCCATGAGTAATGATGAAATCAACCGCTTTATGAAGATGGAAAAACTCTTAGAAAGCAAAATCTCACGCCGCTTTCAGTTCCGCAGGCTTAATAAGAACGACTTCGGTTATCTCTTGGAACATATCTACGGGAATACAGGCGTTGCGTACAGTGATTACAGTTACGATTTACCAGTTAAGAAGTTAAAGCGTGAAACACTGGTGAAGCGATATGACCTTATCCGTCCGACACGCTGTCAGATAACCGAAAACCAGCGATACCTAAAGATTGAGCGTGAAGATCAGACGACGTATGTCGCCTACTTCACGATTAACAATATCGTGGGTGAGCTGGACTTTCCATCTTCGGAAATCTTCTACTACCAACAGCAGCAATTCACGTTCCCTGTTTCCACTTCCATGAATGTGGAAATCGTCACCAACAAAAAAGCTCTGACTACGGTTAGGAATAAAAAGAAAGAGCTGAAAGATTTAGATAACCATGCGTGGGAATCCAACAATGAAACAGGAAGTAACGTCATGGACGCTCTGGATTCGGTGAATGAGCTGGAAACGAACTTAGACCAATCCAAAGAATCCATGTATAAGCTGTCGTATGTTATCCGTGTGGCTGCTGACACTCTGGACGAGCTGAAACGACGCTGTGATGAAGTGAAAGACTTCTACGACGATTTGAACGTCAAGCTGGTTCGCCCGTTCGGAGATATGCTGGGGTTGCATGGTGAATTTATCCCAGCAAGTAAAAGATACATCAATGATTATATCCAGTATGTCACTTCTGACTTTCTGGCTGGTCTTGGGTTCGGTGCGACACAGCAGCTTGGGGAAAACGACGGTATCTATATCGGCTATAACCTCGACACAGGGAAAAATGTCTATCTGAAACCCAGCCTTGCGGCACAGGGCGTTAAGGGTTCGGTAACTAATGCGTTGGCTGCCGCTTTTCTTGGTTCGCTCGGTGGTGGAAAGTCATTCTGCAATAATCTGATTATCTATTATGCGGTGTTATTCGGTGGAAAGGCGGTCATTGTAGACCCGAAATCAGAGCGTGGCAACTGGCAGGAAACCTTACCCGATATTGCACATGAAATTAAGATAGTCAACCTTACCAGTGAGGATAAGAACAAAGGACTTCTTGACCCGTATGTGATTATGAAGCGTACAAAGGACGCTGAAAGTCTTGTGATTGATATACTTACATTCCTTACAGGCATTTCCTCCCGTGATGGTGAGAAGTTTCCCGTCCTGCGTCGAGCAATCCGTTCCGTGACACAAAGTAAGCAGCGTGGACTATTCCGTGTCATTGATGAATTGAGAAAAGACGGTTCACCTGTGGCAGAGAATATCGCAGACCATATCGAAAGCATGACGGACTATGACTTTGCACACCTTTTGTTCTCGGACGGTGATGTGGAACAATCCATCAGCTTAGACCGACAATTAAATATCATACAGGTGGCAGACCTTGTACTGCCAGATAAGGACACAAAATTTGAAGAATACACCACTATGGAGCTGCTTTCTGTGGCTATGCTGATTGTCATTAGTACCTTTGCCTTAGACTTTATCCATTCGGACAGAAGCATTTTCAAGATGGTGGATTTGGACGAAGCGTGGACGTTCTTACAGGTGGCACAGGGTAAAGCTCTCTCAAACAAGCTGATTCGTGCTGGTCGTTCCATGAACGCCGCTGTTTATTTCGTCACACAAAACTCTGGTGATGTGGACGACGAAAAAATGAAGAATAATATCGGTCTGAAATTTGCCTTTAGAAGCACAGATATAAAGGAAATCAAGAACACCCTTGAATTTTTCGGTGTGGATAAAGAGGACGAAAGCAACCAGAAGCGACTTAGGGATTTGGAAAACGGACAATGCCTGTTTCAAGATTTATACGGGCGTGTGGGTGTTATCCAGATTCACCCTGTATTCGCCGATTTGTTCCATGCCTTTGACACAAGACCGCCAGTACAGACGGAAGAATCGAGGTGAAGCCTATGCGTAAGAAAAAGATAGCTCATTATCTTCTTATCACGCTTGCGGTAATTCTCGGTGTGCTGGTATTCCTGTCAATCACAGGTACGGTGGCTCATGCGGCTGGTCTGGTAGACAATACGGTGAGCGACGCTAACGCCTATTCAAAATATCCATTGGAAAACTACCAGCTTGATTTCTATGTGGACTCAAGCTGGGACTGGCTACCGTGGAACTGGCTTGACGGTATCGGAAAAAGTATTCAGTACGGACTATATGCCATCACGAACTTTGTCTGGACGGTGAGTTTATATATTTCCAATGCAACAGGATATGTGGTACAGGAAGCCTATAAGCTGGACTTTATCTCTGATACTGCAAGTTCTATCGGTAAGAACATTCAGACGCTTGCAGGTGTCACTTCCAGCGGCTTTTCCAGTGAGGGGTTCTATGTGGGATTCCTGCTTATCCTCATTCTGGTAATGGGTATCTATGTTGCCTACACAGGACTTATCAAGAGGGAAACCACAAAGGCGGTTCATGCGGTAATCAATTTCCTTGTGGTGTTTATCCTGTCAGCGTCCTTTATTGCCTACGCTCCAAACTATATCAGTAAAATCAATGACTTTTCCGCTGATATAAGCAGCTCGGCTTTATCGCTCGGAACAAAGATTGTGCTGCCCGATTCCAACAGCAAGGGAAAAGACAGCGTGGATTTGATAAGGGACAGCCTGTTTTCCATACAGGTGAAACAACCGTGGCTGCTGTTACAGTATGGGGAATCAGATATAGAAACGCTTGGTGCTGACCGTGTGGAAAGCCTGTTATCGGCAAGTCCAGACACAGACGACAGAGAGGACGTTGTTGTTGATGAAATCGAGGACAGGGATAATGCAAATTTAAGTGTCACAAAGACCATGAGCCGATTGGGAACGGTGGTATTTCTGTTTATCTTCAATATCGGAATCTCTATCTTTGTATTCCTGCTTACAGGCATGATGATTTTCTCACAAGTGCTATTTATTATTTACGCTATGTTCCTGCCTGTTAGCTTTATTTTATCCATGATACCGACCTATGAGGGCATGGCGAAAAAGGCACTTACAAAGCTGTTTAACACTATCATGCTCCGAGCTGGTATTACGCTGATTATCACCACAGCCTTTAGTATCTCTACCATGTTTTACTCAATTTCTTCTGGTTATCCGTTCTTCATGGTGGCATTTTTACAGATAGTCACTTTTGCTGGTATTTACATGAAGCTGGGGGATTTAATGTCCATGTTCAGCTTACAGGCAAACGATACACAGCAGGTTGGCAGACGAATCATGCGACGACCTTATATGTTCCTTAACCGCAGGGCAAGACGGTTGGAGAGAAAAATCGGAAGAACGGTTGCGGCTGGTGCTGCTGGGGGTGTCGCTGGTGCTGCAATAGCTTCTAACAGCCGCAAGGCTGATACAGGAAACCATAGCAGACCGAACCATGATACCCAAAGCTCTGATACTTCCAGCTTGGGAAAACGTGCTGGGGCAAAGGTCGGAGCTGTCCTTGACAGTAAAGACCGTATCAAGGATAAGGCACAATCTGTCAAGCAGCAGGTAAAGGATATACCGACACAGGCACAGTATGCGGTACATAGCGGCGTAAGCCAGATACAGGAAAATGTATCCGACTTCAAGCGTGGCATTGTGGAAGAAAAAGCGACCAGAAAACAGGGTCGTGCAGAAAAGCAGGATAAGCACCGACAGACGGTTGCGGAAAAACGTATGGAACTGGAAAAAGCGAAGCAAAGCACAGGATCAGTGACAAAAGGAACTGCCCCTGTGCATGAGCGACCAGTGACAACGCCTGTATCTGCAAAAGCAGCTCCACAGGCGGCAGCTTCTAAGCAGGAGCAAACGGTCAAGGAACGTCCTGCCACTGTTACAAGGGAGCAATCTTCTGTAAAGAAAGAGCCTGTTATGAAGCAACAGGATAATGTAAGGACACAGGTTATCAGAGAATCTTCATCACCATCGGCAAACAAACAATCTGCTCCTGTTGTCAATTCTACCCGTCAGACCGTGCAACGCCAGAAGCAGACAAAGACCACACAGAAAAAGAATGTCACAAAATCCACCGTGAACAAGACCGCCCACAGGAAAGGAAGTAAGAAATGAGGTTAAGGCATTTAGCGGTATTCGGTGGGATTTTCACGGTGATTATCAGTTTGCTTCTGTTCCTGTTTATCGTGACCGCTGATGATGAAGAAAGCAGCACTTCCCATTTTGATTTTTCTGGATTGAACTTATCAGAGGAAGTGCTGAAACATCAGCCGACGGTGGAAAAATATGCGAAAGAATACGGAATCCCAGACTACGTGAATTATCTGCTTGCGATTATGCAGGTGGAATCTGGCGGCACGGTAGCGGACGTTATGCAATCGTCAGAATCACTCGGCTTGCCACCTAATTCCCTTTCCACGGAGGAATCCATCAAACAGGGGTGTAAATACTTCTCGGAACTTCTGAAATCCGCTGAAGCAAAAGGCTGTGATATTAACACGGTGGTACAAGCCTATAACTATGGCGGCGGCTTCATTGATTACGTTGCCAGTCATGGCAAGAAATATACTTTTGATTTAGCGGTGAGCTTTGCAAGGGATAAATCGGGCGGTGTCAAAGTCACCTATAAAAATGAGATTGCCATTAAGGAAAATGGCGGCTGGCGTTATAAGTACGGGAATATGTTTTATGTCCGTCTGGTGAACCAATATTTAGCTGTTCCCAGTTTCAGTGACGCTACTGCACAGGCAATCTTCAATGAAGCGTTGAAGTATCAAGGCTGGAAATATGTCTTTGGCGGCAGCAATCCAAACACCAGCTTTGATTGTTCTGGTCTGGTTCAGTGGTGCTATGGAAAGGCTGGTATCAGCTTACCCCGTACCGCACAGGCACAGTATGACGCTACACAGCACATACCATTATCACAGGCGAAAGCTGGTGATTTGGTATTCTTCCACTCGACCTATAACGCTGGAACATATGTAACACACGTCGGTATCTATGCAGGAAACAACAGAATGTATCACGCTGGCGACCCTATCGGATATGCAGATTTAACAGGCTCGTACTGGCAGCAACACCTGATTGGTGCTGGACGGGTAAAAACAAACTAAGAAAGGAATGGTACTATGATATTTAAGAAAAAGGACAAGGAATCGAAACCAAAAAAAGAAAAACACGTGCCTGTGATGAAAATAGGCACACATAAGAAAACCGTGATTGCCTTATGGCTGGTGCTGATTGCAAGTGTTAGCTTTGGGGTATATAAGAATTTCACCGCTATTGATATGCACACGGTACATGAGAAAGAAGTCATTGAACAACGTATCGTTGATACCAACAAGATAGAGAACTTTGTCAGAGCCTTTGCGAAGTCCTACTATTCTTGGAGCAACACGCAGGAATCCATTGATAAAAGAACCGCAGCAATCAATAACTATCTGACAAAGAGTTTGCAGGATTTGAATGTTGATACTGTCCGTGCAGATATACCTACAAGCGTGGCGGTTACGGACGTAAATATTTGGGATATTGAACAGGCTGGAACGGACGACTTTATCGTTGTCTACTCCGTAGAGCAGACGGTAACAGAGGGTGAAACATCAATCGGTTATACTTCCGCTTATATGGTGGTGGTTCATGTAGATAGTGACGGAAACATGGTTATCACACAGAATCCGACCATCAGCAGCACTCCGAAAAAATCCAGCTATGAACCAAAGGCAAAGGAATCTGACGGTACGGTGGACGCTGCCACTACAGAGGAAGTGACAGAGTTTTTGGAAACATTCTTCAAGCTGTACCCTACCGCTACGGAAAAAGAGCTTGCCTACTATGTATCTGGGAATGTGCTTGAACCTGTAAACTGTGATTATCTGTTTTCGGAGCTGGTAAATCCTATCTTCATCAAGGACGGGGAACAGGTCAAGGTATCGGTATCTGTGAAATACCTCGACCAGAGAACAAAGGCAACACAGATTTCACAGTTTGATTTGACGCTGCAAAAAGATAGTAACTGGAAGATTGTAGGATAATATGATGAAAGGCTTGTACTTCATACTTGTATGATCTGCAAGCCTTTTTGTAGTTGAAATAACAATATTATTTGCCTATTCCAAATGAACGCAATATAATTAAAAGTAATTGTGAAAATGGAGGTAAAGCAAAATGAAAATATTATTAGTTGAAGATGATATAGAAATTAGTACAATGCTAAAAAATTTTTTGATAACAGAAAATTTTGAAGTTATCACAGCGTTAGATGGGGAAAGTGCTTGTGAAAAATTCTTTTCAGATAATTTTAGTTTGGTATTACTTGATTTAATGATACCAAAAATGAATGGTATAGAGGTTATGAGTAAAATCAGAGAACATAACACAGTACCTATCATTATTATTTCTGCAAAAGATACTGATTCTGATAAAACGCTTGGCTTGGGATTGGGAGCAGATGATTATATTACAAAGCCTTTTTCTGTCACAGAAGTATTGGCACGAATTAAGGCAAATATCAGAAGAAGTACACAATACGCTATGGGTACTTCTATGGAACAGCCAGTTATTACACAAGGCGTTCTTAGCATGAATCTTAATGATTACTCTGTAAAGAAAAATGGAAAAGAAATTGAACTTACTGCAAAAGAATTTGAAATTTTAAAGTTATTATTACAGAATCCGAAAAAAGTATACACAAAGGAACAGATTTATTCCCTTGTATGGAATGACGCATATTTAGGTGATGAAAATGCTGTAAATGTTCATATCAGCAGACTAAGAACTAAAATCGAAGATAACCCCCGTGACCCACAATATATTATTACTGTCTGGGGAATCGGATATAAGTTAGGAGATTTTAAAGAATGAGTGATAAAACAATTATTTTCTTTTTGGTGCTTACGATTATTATGTTGCTTCTCATTATTATGTATCAACGCTTCGTATTCACCAGAGGAATACAAACGAAATTAAAACAAATAAGTGAGAAGTTAGAAGAAATTTTAGAAACTGGTAGCGACGAAAAAGTTATGGTATTCACAGACAATAAGGTTTTAATGGAATTGGGTGGACAAATTAACCGTCTTTTGATTGACCGTCAAAAGATAAAAGCTGACTTTAAAAGAGAAGAAATTTCTTCAAAGAAAATGTTGGCAAATATCTCCCATGATATAAAAACGCCTTTAACTGTCATATTAGGATATTTAGAAATATTGCGTCTTGGCAATGCAGATAATGAAATGTTAAAGAAAGTAGAATCAAAGGCAAAACAGGTAATGGACTTAATCAATCAGTTTTTTACTCTTGCAAAATTAGAAGCTGGCGACACAAATATAAATCTCTGCAAAATTAACATTAACGAACTATGCAGAGAAAACGTATTAAGTTTCTATGATATTTTATTGCAAAAAGATTTTACCGTTGATATATCAATTCCCGAAACAACAATTTTCGTACAAGGTGACAAAGACGCACTTCAAAGAATCCTTTTCAATTTAATATCTAATGTAATACGTTATGGAAATGACGGTAAATATTTGGGGATATTTTTACGTGAAGATAAGGCAAATGTTTATATTGATGTAACCGATAAAGGAAAAGGAATAAAAAAGGAATTTGCTTCTAACGTATTTGACCGTCTATATACAATGGAAGATTCCAGAAATCGTGAAATACAAGGAAACGGTCTTGGTTTGACTATCGCTAAGAATCTTGCAGTACAGTTAGACGGAGATATTTTCTTAGATAGTATACCAAATATCAAAACTACTTTTACTGTAAAATTGAAAAAAATAAGCTACTAAATATGCCACGAAAGAAATTCGTAAGAATTAGTCAAGAGTTTTGAAAATCTATACTATTACAATGATATTCAGAAAGGAGGCAATGAAATATGTCTTACATTTTGCAAACTAACCATCTAACAAAAATCATAGATGGCAAAGAATTAGTTACTGATGTGAATATCCATGTAAAAAAAGGAGAAATCTACGGATTCTTAGGTCCTAATGGAGCTGGAAAAACTACGGTGATGAAAATGATTACAAACCTTTGGAAACCAACCAAAGGAACTGTTGAGCTTTTCGGAAAAACGTTGGAAACAACTTCTTATGAAGTATTAAAGCGTATGGGAAGTATTATAGAATTTCCTACATTTTATGAACATATGAGCGGAAAAGATAATTTGCAGCTTCATTGTGAATACATGGGATATTATAACAAAGGTAGTATTGATGAAGTTTTGGAAATGCTTAATCTTAGAGAAGCAGCAAATAAACCAGTAAAAAGCTATTCTTTGGGAATGAAACAAAGGTTAGGTATTGCCCGTGCAATTTTGTGTAAACCAGAGTTAGTTGTTCTTGATGAACCAACAAATGGATTAGACCCTGCTGGAATGAAACAACTCAGAGATTTATTCAAAATGCTATGCTCAGAGTATGGTATTACATTGATTATATCCAGCCATCTTCTTTCTGAGATTGAGAGTATTGCAGATACAATCGGTGTTATCAATCATGGGAAAATGATGAAAGAAATTTCCATGAAAGAAATTTCTGAAATGAACACAGCCTATATCGAACTTGCTGCCACAGACACCAAAAAAGCTGCTTACGTACTGGCTGAAAAGATGGAATTGAATAACTTCAAGATTATTGATGATTTAAAAATCCGCATATATGAGGTAAATGTTACTACACAAGAAATTTCAAAAGAGCTGATGTTGAATGATGTAGAGATAATCTCTATCAATAAGCACACAGAAACATTGGAAGATTATTTCTTAAAAATGACAGCGGAGGTGGGAAAATAATGTTAAAGTTAATCAAACTTGAATGGAAGAAAAACAACATTGGAAAATATATCCGCAATGCGATTATTATGGCTGCTCTGCTTTGCTTATTTGTTTTTGCACTGGCATTTTTAGGTATTGCGAATGACCCAGACGGAACACTGGACGCTGCTCCGGGAACAAATACAATTTCCTCACCTATAGAATTGTTTACAAGCATGACATTTCTTATTTTTACCAGTGTGATGTTAGCGTCATTTATTGTAAGTGCCTACAAAAATAAGACTATGAATTTAATGTTTTCTTATCCCATTAAACGACAAAAAATATTAGCTTCTCAAATGCTGGCTGTATGGTCATTTAATTTTGTTGCTTTGATATTAACAAAATTAGCTATCTATATGTGTGTATTTATCGGAGCTAAATTCATGCAATCGTCTTTTGCTATTGATTTTGATATTGGCAGTTTATCATTCTATATTCAACTGATACTTAAATCAGTAGTAATTGTGAGTATGAGTTTTATCGCTTTGTTTGTGGGAATGGCAATGAAGTCCTCAAAGGCAACTATTATTACATCATTTTTACTTATTTTCCTCACTCAAGCGAATGTTGGTGACTTCACATTAGCAAATAACGCAATATTCCCTATTGTCTTAACTATTATATCTTTAGGCTTTGCTGTTTTGTCAGTATATAATGCAGAAAGTAAAGATTTACTATAGGGGGTGCGTATGAGTATAAAAAAATTATTCTTAATAGGGGTCTTAGGACTAAGTTTCTGCATGACTGGTTGTGGAAACGGACAGAAAGTTGATTCCGAAAAAGAATTTTCTACTAATGATATTTCTGAAATAGTTATAAATAATTCTTCATGGAATTTAAAAATATTGGCTTCTAGCGATGATAAAATTCACGTTAGTTATGATGGAAAAATTGAAGATGGGGTTAGTAATATACAGATATTACAAAATGAAAGTCAATTAGTTATACAACAGGATACGACTTCCTCTAAAAATATTGCAACACAATTTTCCTTTGGAAAAGCTGGCAAAATTACTCTTTATATTCCGAAAAACACTGTGCTGCCATTGGATATTAGTAAACGTCAAATCCTGCGCCTCCCCTTAAATTTAACGCCGCTTTTATGAGCGGCGTGGTTTCCGGCATTCCTCGGGAAGCTCCTCTGCCCAGGGCATCAGCTGATCTAGTTTTGCCGGATCTATATTTCCTTTTTCGTCACAATACTTAGGCAGCTCCGTGAGGATATGCCTGAAGTAGTAGTACGGGCGCAGATTGTTCAGCTTTGCTGTTTCTGAAATACTGTAAACAAGAGCGCTGGCTCCGGCACCTTTTGCTGTGTTATGGAACATCCAGTTCTTCTTGCCGATACAGAAAGTCCGGATAGCCCGTTCGGAAGCGGAGTTATCGATTGGGATATCCCCATCGGTCAGAAATACCTTTAAATAGTTTTCCTGATGGATGACGAAATTTAGTCCCTGTCCGGTCCTGGATTTCGGAGGCACCGTACATTCTGCAGCCTGTTGTTTTGCCCACGCAAAGAAATCCTCAACCAGCGGCTTTATCCTTGTCTGCCGCTGTGTAAGGCGATCCGTTGCCGGAAGTTCTTTCAGTTCGGTATCGATCCGGTAGAATTCTGCAATCTTTTGTAATGCCTGGTATGCCACGGAAGTTTTTACTGACAGGGGATTCTTTTTATCCGCTGCCTTTACGGCATCTGCAAAGGCTCTTCTTGCATGTGCCCAACAGTTTGCGTTTGTCACTCCCGGCAGTTTTTTGTCCAGCAGATGATACTGCTCCAGACTGTCCGTGACCAGAACTCCTTTGTAGTTCCGGTAAAACTCCAGCGGCTTTTCGTGATCCCTGCCTTTCTGGTATTCGTAGATCACCACAGGACGTTCCTTATAGAACTCCCCGGAACGGTGTACCCACATGTAGCATTTACTGTTCGGACGGTCACTGTCACCGATCACCTGTGTCGGTGTTTCGTCCGACTGTGTCACCGGTAGGGACAGCAGTTCCTGCTTCATACGATCCACAAACGGTGCAAAATATTTCTCAGCACACCGGATGATCCAGTTCGACATGGTCTGTCTGGAGATATTTACACCATTCCGCTGAAACTCCTGCTCGACCCTGTGCAGTGCAGAGGAGTTCACATATTTTACATTCAGAATGGATGCAAGCAGGGAAGGAGTAACGATGCTTCCACGCAGAAGATCCTTGGGGCGTTTTCCACGTAAGAATTCGTCCTGATGATCTCCGCCGGTTCCCACGTAGACTTCCACGGTATGGACTTCCACCGTCCAGGATTCCGGCTCATGGCGCAGTCTTTTGTAGGTTTCATCCTTCATTCTGCACCAGTTGCCTGCACCATAAAACGTATCCAGTTCTTCTGTGGATACCTGATAAGGAGGAAGGATCTCTTCCGGGAAATCTTTCAGATCCGTTTCCCGCTGCCCTTTTTTCTTATGGTTACGTCGGGATGGAAGTACTTCCTCCGCAGCAGGCTCCGGGACAGACAGATTGCAGCAGTTTTCTGCCTCATCAAAGAAGGACAGCTGACCATCTATGGAATCCAGTGTTTCTGTATGTTTTCCGAAACGATAGCTGTTCGCTATGCGTACCTGTTCGATCAGCCGCTCGATGTTCTCATTCAGGGTATCCAGTTGTCCCTGCATCATAAGAACGATGGTGATCAGTTCTTCCCTGCTGCAGTTATTCAGTTCTTCCAATGTATGTCTGTCTGCCATTGTCCTGCTCCTTAAACTGTTTTCATTATACCAGAAAACACAAAGGATTGCGAACCGGCAACCCCGCAGGTTTCGTCATTCTGCCTATGCCTGTAAGGCGGTGTGATGGTCATAGAGCCAGGGAAATATAAAGTTTTCAAGGCGCTGAAATTTTATCCGGATCCTCCTGTGGATACGTCACAGACCAGGAAACAGCGTTCAGAGAGGCTGTAACACCGGGAATGGATCTGACCGGATAACAGGCATAAAAAATCTATGTTTTGCACAAAGATCAGGTGGGCTTTTGCGGTGTTACTTCCCTGACTTTGGGGTTCAGGGGATTCAGCCCCATCATAAGATAACGGAACTGTTCCTCTGTAAGGTCTGCGGCCTCTTCGCTGGTTCTAGGCCAGGACAGGGAACCTGCCTCCAGCCGTTTGTAGAGCTGAAGAAAACCGTCTCCCATCCATAGAAGTCCCTTGATGCGGTCGGACCGTCTGCCACAGAATAGGAATAAAGTTCCCTTTTCAAAAGGATTCTGATGGTATCTGCCTCCGATGATCATGGACAGCCCATCGATCCCTTTGCGCAGATCCACATATCCGCAGGCAATCACGACTCTGCGGATACCGGCAGCATCTTCAAGCATGAAGCACCTCCTGCAGCAGCCTGCAAAGCAGGGACTCTGAAATATCGTTTGATAATTCCAGCGTCAGGCGGCCTGATCTGATCACTGCAACCGGAGTCATTGCTGCCGGGACGGCTGGCACCGGTGTTGTGTCCAGAGCAGTTTTTACCGGGATTTCTACAAAAGAGAGGGCAGACGGGTTGGTGTCTTCCTGGAGTCCCTCCTGTTCACAGACTTCCCGGCGGATCTTTCGGAGCCAGTAATAATAAGATTTTTCAGAAATATCGTTTTCAACAAGCCACTGCTTTGCCGTAGTGCCTGCCGGTCTGTCCTGGCACTGTCGAATGATGTTTATCCAGTTCGACCTGCGGACATTGTGAGTTAATTGATCCATGCGCTTTAGCCTCCTCTAAAAAACTAATAGTTTTTTCGTGTTATTTAGAGTGTGGCATAAAAAAACTAATTAGCCAAGGCGCAGGATTTGACGTTTACGGATATTAACAATGGTTCTGGTGATATGGAAATTGAAGCTGTCAATCTTTCTGATTTTACTATGGAAAATGATTCTGGTTATGTATCTATGTCAGATTTGGTTATAGAAAACGCTAAAATAGGTTTAGATTCAGGTGATATTAAGATTACAGGCAGTTCATGCTCTGATTGTGATATTCAGACAAAATCAGCATATGTTACCGTTAAAAAGACTGTTACCAAAAAAGCTGCAATTTTAACTGACGCTGGCGAAGTAAATATAAGTGGTATAAGCGATTATACTTCTCTATCCATAGAAACAGGTTCTGGCGATATAACTATATCGCATGAAACACAGCCAGACAATTTATCTTATAATGTATCCAGTGGTTCAGATGATGTTACAATGCAACTTCAAAATGCTAAATCTACTACTGACACCGCAGGTTGTAAACAGGGAAGTATTGGTAAGGGAAAATGTTCTTTATCAGTTATGAGCGACAGTGGAACAATATCAATAAAGTAATGTTTGCTAAGAAAGTGGAGGAAAATCAATCCTCCACTTTCTTAGATTTTAGGATACCATCAGCAACACTTTCCATGATAACTAAATCCTTATCAGACAAGTTATCAAGCTGTCTTTCCAACTGCATTCTTCTGGTACTTTTCACCAGATCAGAAGCAGGCAGGAAAAAAGCGTCTGCTGATACATTCAATAAATGAACAAGGTCATAGAATACCTGTAAACTTGGGTGCTGCCCTTTGTTTTCAATATTTGTCAGATAACGTGGGTCAATCTCAATCATAGCTCCCACCTGTTCACGGGTAAGACCTTGTTTCATACGAGCTTCTTTGATTGCAAGACCAAAAGCTCTAAAATCGTACTTATCTTCTTTTTTACGCATATGTAATCACCTCACTACATTTTACTGTTCCTGTTGATTTTCTAACAGGTATAGAAAAACGTATCATATGGTTTGTCAGTTCCTATTATGCGTAAAGTAATTAACAATAGTGCTGCATAGCGGTAAATAAAAAAAACCGTTATCGACAGTACCGTTTTTGCATGTCAAAAAATTATCTTTGTTTAGATGGCGGTTTGGAAAGCCGCCGTTTTCTTTTTCCATCAGCGAAAAACAGTATATTGGTTTTGGTTTAGCGGCTCTGGGAGGTAGCCGCATTGATAGACCTGTGTAACCGACAATTTTTGATATATCCGTTATTGTCAAAAAAATCTTAGCTTTCAAAGTGGCACAATATACCCTTGAATGTGGTTTTTTACATTACATAGCAGGAACAATTATTAAAGCACAAGAACAGCATTTCTTTCATGCTCTTGTGCTTTTTTGCTGTTTAAAAAGTTTTTTCAAATTCTTTTCTGAAAACGCAACAAATAGCTGCTGCGTGGGTAGCTACTGTGCGGAAAGGGGGATAGAGGGAAAACACCCCTCATCTACTCTCACGCAGAAAGGAGGTGAAAAACTATGAAGTCATCTTCTTTCGAGCAGGCGATTCAAGCACAGTTTGATTGCCTTACGAAGAAAGTCATTAAAAGAGCAGCGTTGAAGTATAAACGTGGTATTTCAAGACGCTTGCAGCATGAAGTTCCATTCTCCGAGATTTCGGATTTGGAATTGAATAAGGCTGGCGTTTATGACAGGTATTCCAGCGATTATACAGCGTTCAATGTTCTTGGCATGGAAGTACAGGTATCTGACGACCAGTTAAGCAAAGCACTCAAATGTTTACCAGAGAGAAAACGCAATATCATTTTGTTGTCATACTTTATGGATATGTCTGACGCAGAAATCGGAGAGCTTATGAACGTGGTACGCACCACTGTTTACCGCCACAGGACAAGCACTCTGGAAGAATTACGAAAAATGATGGAGGAGGAATAACCGTGGACAACAACCAGAAACACATACCTTTTGCTGTGATTGTGGCGGCTACCAATGGTGATGAAGCTGCCATACAGGAAATCTTGAAATTCTATGACAGTTACATATCAAAGTTGAGCTTACGCCAGTTATATGACGAATATGGAAATGTCTATATGGTGGTGGATTCTGAATTGAAAGGCAGAATACAGGCGGCGGTCATGGATATGATTGCAAACTTTGAGATTATTGTAATTTAACCATTCTGACGGGCGGAGCTTTTACCCCTTTCCCCTGCTCCGCTTGTCAATCTATGAAAGTCCATTATTTCAGATAGTGGGTTTTCACAGACTGGCAAATACAGTCAAGGGTTCTTTGACAACTGAATAAAGCAGATAGATACGTTAGATATGCAGCGAGCCAGTGGAAATTGCACGCCATGACCTTTTGATATAAAGTGAGCGATTCCTGTAATGTTCCGCAGGCAACTGTTGGAAAGGTTGCAGCCATGACCTGTATATCTGGATAATGATACACCCGTATGACACGGTTCACCCATCAGAATGGGAAAGGTGAAAGTCTTGTGGAGCTTGCCAGAGCCATCTACCTGCTTCTTATGACACACAGTAAAGGAGGTGCTGCATTATGAATAATAATACTGATGTGCCTATCTGGGAAAAATACACGCTTACCATTGAAGAAGCGTCAAAATATTTCCGTATCGGGGAAAAGAAACTGCGTAAGATTGCGGAGGAAAACCAGACCGCAAGCTGGGTGATTATGAATGGAAACCGTGTCCAGATAAAGCGTAAACAATTTGAAAAAATCATTGATTCTCTGGACGTAATATGATGAAAAACAGCCGAAAATATGGTATAATATATATATATCGTATCAAGGCTCATTCCAGTATGGAAAGGAGCTTTACATCATGTCAGAGAAAAGACGGGATAATAAAGGTCGCATTTTAAGAACTGGAGAGAGCCAGAGAAAAGACGGAAGATACGCATATAAATACATGGACGCAAACGGTAAACCGCAATTCGTGTATGCTTGGAAATTAACTGCCACGGATAAGACACCAGCAGGAAAACGTGACGATATTTCATTGAGGGAAAAGGTCAAAGAGATACAGAAAGACCTTGACGACGGTATCGACACAATCGGTAAGAAAATGACGGTCTGCCAGCTTTATGAAAAGCAGATAGGTCATAGAAAGAATGTCAAGCGTAACACGGAAAAAGGTCGCCAGCACCTTATGAACATTCTGAAAAATGATTCACTCGGAGCTAGGAGCATTGACAGCGTGAAGCTGTCGGACGCTAAAGAATGGGTAATCAGAATGAATGAGAAAGGCTTTGCCTATAAGACTATCAGCAATTACAAGCGTTCTCTGAAAGCAGCGTTTTACACAGCAATCGAGGACGATTGTATCAGAAAGAATCCGTTTAACTTCGCCTTGAATACCGTTCTGGAAGATGATACAGAACCAAAGGCGGCATTGACACAGGAGCAGGAAGAAAAGCTGCTGGACTTTGCAAGAAGTGATAAGGTCTACCAGAAGTATGTTGATGAAATTATCATACTGTTGGGAACTGGACTTCGCATTTCTGAGTTTTGCGGATTAACTGACAATCTGGATTTTGAAAACAGGATAATCAATGTAGACCATCAGTTATTGAAAGATTCACAGGTCGGCTATTACATTGAAACTCCAAAAACAAAAAACGGTGTCAGACAGATTCCAATGAGCGAGAACGTCTATCAGGCATTGAAACGGGTAATTAAAAACCGTGGAAAGGCTGAGCCGATTATCATTGACGGTTACAGGAACTTCCTGTTCCTCAATCAGAATGGCTATCCAAAGGTGGCGTGTAATTATACGGGTATGTTAAAAGGTCTTGTGAAGAAATATAACAAGTACCATGAGGAAGAATTACCAAACATCACTCCCCATACTCTAAGACATACGTTTTGTACACGCTTTGCCAACGTAGGAATGAACCCGAAAGCATTACAGTACATCATGGGTCATTCAAACATCAGCATGACATTGAACTATTACGCCCATGCTACATTCGATTCCGCAAAATCGGAAATGGAAAGGCTGATTGCATAAGTAGTAAAAGGAATGTTTTACTACACTTTTACTACTTTTGATTGCAATTTCATACCTAGAAATGCCGAGATATGCAAGGTATCTTCCGAAACAAAAAACGTCGGAAAAGCCCATAAATACAGGCTAAACCGACATTTACCAACTTATGAAAAGATAATCAAAAATTTATATAGTTTTTTATTATACATTGAAAACCGGAAACTGCATGATTGCTCTTGGAATATTCGTATATTCCATTGCATTGGCTGTCATATGCCCTGCTCTTAGACGAAGAGAAAAGTATCTTGTACTCCGTATTCTTTGCTTTCTGCCTGCTATAGCTGCATTCGTACACTGGGGAATTTATGGAAATCTGTTCATTCATCATTTTAATCTTTTTTATCTGGAGACATTTATTCCAGTACTGTTTATTTTTAACATCAAATCAGTATTCATCCGCATAATCAGATCGGTTATGGTTTGTCTGTCCTCAGCAGTGTTATGCTTTGTTTTTATCCTTAATTCCATCTCGGCGCCAATGGTACACAATTATACCCGATACAGTTATACAGAGAGCTTTAAGAAAATGCTGAAGACGATGGAACAGGAATACTGTCTTAACTCATGGAAAGAAATCGACTATGACGAACTGCTTGAGACATACCTGCCGAGAGTTGAGGAAGCTGAAAAAAACAGGGACGAAGCAGCATATTCGGCAATCGTTACTGAAGTTACATATTATTTCTATGATTCGCATGTCGGACCATATCTTACAGATGACACAAGATTCGCTACGTGTGAGTACCTTTCCGGAAACGATTATGGTCTGTCCATGATCCGCATTGACGACGGCAGTGTAATCGCTGTTTTGGTAGAACCCGGATGTGAGGCGGACACGAAAGGTATTCACAATGGAACAACGATAATTTCATGGGACAACCGGGACATCAATGAAGCCGTTGAGGATGTAGAATGTATCTATCCCGGATTATCATTTCCGGTAGAGGAAAATGAAGATATCTTCCGACCTATTTTTCTTGCCGGAAAGGGTGGGGAGAGCGTTTCCATTACATTCCTTGATGATAACGGAAACGAACGGAGTATTTTGGTTCAGAAAACAGGTAATTATGAGGATAGATTATCGGTAGCTATAAATTGCTTATTGCATGACGGTGATGATTACCAAAACTTTTATTCCTGTATGCTTGATGACAGGTGTGGGTATCTTCAAATAACAAGCGAATGCTATGATGCGTTGGGGGATAATATTTCTGCAATTAAAAAGGGCTATTATCCAGAACTTACAAAATACTATGCAGATTTAATTGAGAATTTAGAGAACAAGGGCATGCAATGTCTAATAATAGATATTCGCAATAACGGAGGCGGTTACGATTCCGTAGCAGGTGCGCTTGCTTCACTTTTCAATGATAAAAAGGCTCATATGGTTTCATTTGGATACGAGGATGCACAGGGATATCATGTTGAGGAGAGCCAATATATATTTCCGGATGGCAGATATGCTGATATTCCGGTTGTCGTGCTTGTCAATTCCAATTGTATGAGTGCAGGCGACGGAATGGCAAAATTCCTCGGAGACTGTCCGAATGTGACTTTGATGGGGATTACTGCGAGCAGTGGTGTCAATCAGAATAATGGAGCATTCCTGTTAAGTAACAAATAACCGGTTTGCAAAAAATGAGTGCCACCCATAGAATAATGATTGTTAACTTGGCGGTTAATAAGAATCATTGTTCAAAGGAGACACCCACAAATGAATTATAAGCAGAATGAAAAAATCAATCAAGTAAAAGAATCAACTTTGGTAGTTGGAATCGATATCGGAAGCACGACACAGTACGCCAGGGCATTTGACTGGAGAGGCATTGAGCTTGAGAAAGTCTTTCCGTTCAGCAACAGCAGAGAAGGATTTGAATCTTTCAAAGCATGGATGCAGCATTTACAGGACAAGTATAAGAAGCTGGATGCAATCGTAGGTATCGAGCCGACAGGTCATTACTGGTTTGACCTTGGCGCTTATCTTGAGGATGAGGGCATCCTCCTGGTTATGGTTAACCCTTATGCGGTAAAGCAGACCAAGGAACTGGATGACAACAGCCAAAGCAAGAATGACAGGAAGGATCCGAAGGTGATCGCAAAGCTGGTTACCGAGGGGCGGTATTCTGCACCATATACACCGGATGGTGTGTATGCTGATTTAAGAATTATGGTGGCCAATCGTAAGAGACTCATCAGGGAGATGACCCAGATCAAAAACAGATTTGCCAGATGGTTCGCCATATATTTCCCCGAGTACACAGATGTGTTTGGGGACTATGAAGCACAGAGCAGTATGCTGCTTCTAAAGAAAGTTTGTACTCCGGAAGCAATCGTGGAACTGGGAGCCGAGAAAATCAATCAAATCTGGCGTGATGCAAAGCTTAGGGCTGTGGGAATGAAAAGGGCAACGACCCTGTGTGAGACAGCAAAACGCAGCATCGGCTTAAAGAAAGGCTCTTCGGCGGCCCGGTATGAAATGAAACTGTTGCTCGAGGATTACGAATACAAAAAGGCACAGCTTGACGCCGTTATGGAGGAGATAGAAAAGCTGTGCAGGAAGATACCCGAGAGCGAGCAGATGCTTGCCATCAAAGGTATAGGAGTGATCACGGTAGCCGGATTTCTGGCAGAAGTGGGTGATGTGAGGCGTTTCGAATCACCCAGACAGATACAAAAGCTGGCAGGACTCTC
>OKSL01000020.1_pt1 | contig 132581 bp, 106 predicted proteins | sample 1606251 | NCBI WGS metagenome assembly OKSL01 (sample SAMEA3879543, study PRJEB24766) | human gut metagenome | biome: human-associated habitat; feature: feces | place: USA | collected 1985/1987 | reverse complement strand
GCATCTCCTGCACCGCTTCATAAGCTAACTTCTGTACGTGAAAGCGATCGGTAACACGTTTGGCCGCAGGAAAGCAGATGCGTGCAATCTGCTCCATGTTAGGAGCCATATCCAAAGTAATCTCGCGCACTTGGTAACGGCGGCGACGGGATAGCTTAAGCAGGACAGAAGTGACCGTATGAACGTCCGTACCTTTAATGATAGCAATCATACTACCTTTACCACCGTGAGCTTCTTTATTGGTCAGTACAGTATAGAGTTCCCCACGCGAGAGGGCTACCTCATCAATACAGATATAAGCACCGATATTCTTTTCGAATAGTAGCCAATCCTCTGCATGAACAAGTTGGTCCCAATGGAGATAACCACTTAGATGGTTACGGTATTGACGCTCCAATAAATCCCCGTCAACTCCATATAAAACACCTAAGAGCTTGCAACTGATCGGATAGCTATCAATATAATTCTTTTAAAAAAGACGCAAAATCTTGCGTCATACGAGTACCTTCAGCCACCATACGCCAGTTACGAGAGATATACTCATTATTCTTCTTTAAGATCCAGCGACGACGACGAATATTGAGGAAGACCTTCTTTCCACGAAGAGGAAAATCCTGAACAATAACAGGATCATAAAAGCCTTTACTCTCAGTATCCTGATCTGTATACTTCTCAGGAACGATATTTTTCTCCTCAAGGTAGATCACAACTTCATTTACGCTTTCCTTCACATCAACAAGATCAAAGTAATCTAAAGTGCCTTCAGGAAGAAGAAGGCGATAACCGTTTAACTCCATAAGCTATGAATTTGGAGACAAAGATAACAATTTATAAATTTACCACTCAGGTTTTTACATTGACCCGATATACGTATTTCATCCCGCAATCACTTTCCGTGCAAGACGGATACTGTTCGTACGAACCGATGCAGGATTTGATTGACGCCTATTGGGATGTGGACGGCAAAACCATGCGCGACAAAGACATCACCGTAGAGCAACGTCAACAAAGATATGCCCAAATATGGAATGACTTCAAAGACATGACCGTGGAAGAATATACCCAAAAGGTATCAGACACCGACAATATCATGAAGTATGAGTACATGAAAGAGTTCCGCAACCGCGACAGCCGCCTGTATGTCTCCATGCTGTTCCCATTCAAGGGCTGGCACGAAACGGCCAAAGGCACTTTCTACTTCCGTTGGAATCCGGATTTGATAAACAAAAACGGTAACGAGTCATGGACCGGATATTGTTATCGCAAGATGGTAGCGCTGGCTCCCTACGACAATTGGGCGGCAGAAGAAGACTATCCCGTAATCCGCTACGCCGAAGTACTGCTTACCTTCGCCGAAGCCCGCATCCAAAACAGTGGCTGGGATACAGAAGCCACCGCGGCCTTGAATGACCTTCGCGACCGTTGCGGCATGCCGAACGTACCCGCCACCATGCCAAGCAAAGAGGCAGCCCTGGATTTCGTACGCAACGAGCGCCGCATAGAACTGGCGGCCGAAGGACATCGTTATGATGACATAAGACGTTATGGCTGTGAATATTGCAACAAGGTGATGAATGGCTACTCATATGCGCCTAACGGCTACAAAGTTGTAAAAAAAGCATGGAACGACCGTCTGATATTAATGCCTATTCCTTTAGAGGCCATTGACTTGAACCCGCTGTTGAAAGACGATCAGAATCCGGGATATTAACAAACACAGATTTTCTAACCTTTCTAAATAAAAAAACGTAAGAAGGCTTGCTTTTCCATGTCCAATGGACAGCAAGCCTTTATTTATCCCGCCCTCTTATACAGACAAAATGAACGGGAAATAACACATCTGCAAAAAAAATTTCACTCCAAGTAGGGGAAAGGGCTTTTATAAGTGTATTTATAATGTATTCGCACATAAAACAATTCATCAATTACTTATTTATAAAAAATTTATCATGAGAAAACTCAAATTACTACTCTTAGCCGGCGCATGTATCGTGCTGAGCGCATGTTCAACTCAGACATCCACTGTCCATACCACCGACAAAGGCACACAATGGGAATGGAACGAAGGAACCATTGTCATAAAAAGCCCCGAACGTCCTGCCGGACAAAAAAGTGCCATCGGCCTTACTGCCCCCAAAATGGAGGTAGTGCGCGTAGGCTTTGTAGGGTTGGGTATGCGTGGTCCCGGAGCCGTATCACGTTTCACTCATATCCCCGGAACCCAAATCGTGGCACTTTGCGACTATGAGGCGAAACGTGCAGAAGCCTGCCAGAACATTCTGAAAAAAGCTTCCATGCCGAAAGCGGCTATCTACTCGGGCGAAAAAGGCTACGAGGCACTCTGCAAACGCGATGATATTGATCTGGTATATATCGCCGCCGACTGGCTGCACCACTTCCCTATCGCTAAATGCGCATTGGAGAACGGTAAGCACGTGGCCATCGAAGTACCTTCTGCCATGAACCTGCAAGAATGCTGGGATCTTATCAACCTGAGTGAAACCACACGCAAGCACTGCTTTATTCTGGAGAACTGCTGCTATGACTGGTTTGAGATGAATACCCTGAACATGGCACAGAACGGAGTATTCGGTGAAGTCATCCGCGCACAAGGTGCATACATCCACGACCTCAGCGGTTTCTGGGACTATTACTGGAAGAACGGCGAAAACGACAAGCTAGGCTGGCGCCTGGAATTCAATATGCGCCATCGCGGTGATGTTTACGCCACTCATGGCCTTGGCCCTGTGGCACAAGTATTGGATATTCACCGTGGTGACCGCATGAAAACACTGACCGCCATGGATACAAAGTCAGTGGTAGGCAAAGGATTGGTAGAAGCCAAGACCGACTCTGCCTGCAACAATTTCCGTAACGGCGACCACACCACTACCATGATCCGTACTGAAAACGGCAAGGTTATCGAGATCCAACACAACGTAATGACCCCGCAACCTTACAACCGCCTATACCAGCTGACCGGCGTGAAAGGTTTCGCCAATAAATATCCTACAGAAGGCTATGCACTAGGAGCCGATCAGTTGAGCGCTTCAGGCGTACAGCCCAAGGTTGACAATCTCAGTTCGCACGGATTCCTGCCACAATCTGAAATGAATGCCTTGGTTGAGAAATATCAGCACCCCATCCTGAAGAAATACGGTGAAACGGCTAAAGAAGTAGGCGGACACGGCGGTATGGATTTTATCATGGACAGCCGCCTGGTATATTGCCTGCAGAACGGCCTGCCTTTAGACATGGACGTATATGACCTCGCAGAATGGTGCGCACTTGCCGAACTGGGCGAAATATCCATGGACAATAATTGCGCTGCCGTAGAATTTCCCGACTTCACCCGCGGAGAATGGGATGTAGTGAAAGGCTACAAGCATGCCTATGCAAGCCCCGAAGAAGAGCAAACAAGCCTGGAAAGAGCCAAAGCGTTTACCGCCAAGCTGAAAGAGCAAGGCGCCAAAGAATGGGCTTCAGAAGCTGAAAACAAATAATGCGACCTTAATTAACCGGAACACATTCCCCCAAAAACAATGTTCATCAATCGGCGGAGAAGCATAAGCTGTTTTTCCGCCGATTTTTATACATATCACCCGAACCAAGTCACACTCCTTTTTCTTACCTTTGCAGAAAATTTACAACTAACAATGAAAACAATCGTAAATGTCCCCTCTCGACAAAACACTATGCGTGAACTGAGAGATTATCTGATGATTGCCGTAGGCATGGTTTTGTACGGTATCGGCTGGACAGTATTCCTGCTGCCCAACGATATCACTACCGGTGGCGTACCGGGTATTGCATCTATCGTATATTTCGCGACAGGATTTCCCGTCCAATATACGTATTTCGCCATCAACTTCATGCTTTTACTGCTTGCCTTGCGCATTTTGGGATGGAAATTCAGTGTAAAGACAATCTTTGCCGTATTCACCCTTACTTTCTTCCTCTCGATTATTCAAAAGCTAACCGAAGGTGTCGTCCTGCTGCACGACCAACCTTTCATGGCTTGCGTCATCGGAGCTTCTTTCTGCGGCAGCGGCATCGGCATCGCCTTTTCCAACAACGGCAGCACGGGGGGCACAGATATCATCGCCGCCATCATCAACAAATACCGTGACATCACATTGGGCAGAGTAATGCTGATATGTGACCTTATCATCATTTCATCCAGCTACTTCGTGTTGAAGGATTGGGAAAAGGTAGTATATGGTTACGTCACTCTCTACATCTGCAGTTTTGTGCTCGACCAAGTAGTGAACAGTGCACGCCAGTCGGTACAGTTCTTCATTATCAGCGACAAGTATGCGGAAATAGCCAAGCATATCCAGGTATATCCCCACAGGGGCGCAACAGTCATCAACGCTTCGGGCTTCTATACAGGAAAAGAAATAAAAATGCTGTTTATTCTCGCCAAGAAACGGGAATCAACCATCATTTTCCGGCTGATAAAAGATATAGACCCCAATGCATTCGTTTCACAGAGTGCCGTTATCGGAGTCTATGGAGAAGGGTTCGACAAAATAAAGGTAAAATAAAGTAATGGAACAACGGGGTTATAGGGCTACAAACCTCCCCTCTTTCCACACATAAGCCATAGGACGGCGGAGAAACGGCTTCAGTTTTTCCGCCGCTTCTTTTTCCATATAATCAGGAGTGGTAAACGTAAACGTCAGCCGGGAATCTTTGGCAGAAAGGTCAGCTTTCATCAATAACATATCGGCTTGGAGACAGGCCTCCTGGTATCCATATACATCCGCGGTGTCCGGAGCTTCGGCTATAAAATCATTTATAACAGGCAAAGCCGGTAAATAAGAGGAAGAGGCCAATTCTTTCCAGTCCGTCGTATAAAAGTTGATATGGCTGTCGCAGGCAGGGGCACAAACGGTAGAAACCGTACAAATCACTTTTGTACTGTCATTGACAGACAACAGCTTCATCTGCCAAGAACTTTGCTTGGACATCTTCACACGGATATAGTCGGCAGTAAGTTCCGTCATTTCAGATTTACCGCCAAAATTGTTAGTGACCTCCGCCTTCATCTTGCTTTCAAGGAAATCAATAAAGTCCGCACGGTTCACGGAAGAAAGCAGCGGACTCAGGGAATCCGGCATATTCACGAAACAAGTTTTGGCCTCCTGCGCCTGTGAAGCTACCACTCCGGCAAAGATCCAAAACAAAAGGATACTCATTTTTCTTATCATACTGTTTTTCTATTTACCATTATCAGACCCAAGATATCAGAGCATACCGCATATACGCTCAAGACAACTCATGTCCGTATCATCAAAACTGTCCAATTCTTCACTATCCACATCCAGCACTCCCCACACAGTACCGTCAGCACCACGAAGCGGGACCACTATTTCAGAACGGGACAAAGAACTGCAGGCTATATGTCCGGGGAACGCCTCCACATCGGGCACCACCAATGTCCTCCCCGTTTCCCACGCCTTGCCACAGACACCGCGTCCTTTCCTGATCCGGGTACAAGCCACAGGACCCTGGAAAGGCCCCAACACCAGTTCTTCCCCTTTTACCAGATAGAAACCTACCCAGAAGAAACGGAAAGTTTCTTTCAGTGCAGCCGCCACATTGGCCAGGTTAGCAATGATATCATCCTCACCCGAAAGCAGCCCTTCCAACTGCGGAACCAAAGTGCAATACTTGTCTTTCTTGCTGCCATTATCTATATATAGATCTTCTGCCATCTGTTTTCTGTTTATTTACTCCCCAAATATAAAAAGAACATTCCAATCAGCACCAAAATAAGGTCAACAGCCTTACTTTTTAAATTCTTTTCACGGAAAAACAGAGCGCCAAAAAGGAAAGACACGACTACGCTTCCGCGACGCACCATCGAAACAATGGAAATCATGGAATCTTCATAGCTCAAAGCATAGAAGTACACAAAATCTGCCGCACAAAGGAAAACAGAAATACAGATGATTGTCCAGTCCCAGCGGAACGGTGTACTTTCCTTCCGTTTAGGATACCATAACAACAAAATGATAGGGCACATAATGAATACCTGATAAACATTGTACCAAGACTGGACCAACATCGGATTAAGTTGCTTCATAAGATATTTATCATACAATCCGCTGACGGCACCGGTTACGGCGGCAAGCACAATAAACAAAATCCATTTGTTGTGTTTAAAGTCAATGCCCTCCTTCTTGCCGGAACGGCTCAACATAAAGAAAGAAAGCACGGCAAGCATGACACCAATCCATTGGTATAAATTCAAACGTTCGCCGAATACCAGCATAGCACCCACGAGCACCATCACGGGACGGGTTGCATTGATAGGCCCCACAATAGTCAACGGCAAATGCTTCATTCCAAAATAGCCGAATATCCAGGAAGACAGTACTATGAACGACTTGACTATAATGAATTTATGCACTTCCCACCCCACTACAGGCACCTGAAACATCGTTCCTTCCAAAACCGAAGGAACAAACACCGATACCAGAATGAACGGAAGAAAGATAAGGCTGGAAAATACCGTATTCAGAAAAAGTACCGGAAGCACGGCATTGTCCCGGAGGGACTGCTTCTTGAAGGCATCATAAAATCCCAGCAAAGCCGCCGAAAGGAAAGCAAGTAATAACCACATCTGATTCATTAAAAATTAAAAGTTAAAAAACAAAAGCAGAAAGGGCGTCTTCCTTACCCAAAAATATGTTTTCGGGATAGGCAACATCTACCAAGAAAAGCGCATTGCCGGGAACAGAAGTTCCCGCCCGGCAACGGTCCTTTTGTTCGATGACCCGCCGGAATCCTTCTACCGTAAGCTTTCCACGTCCCACCTCAAGCAAGGTTCCAACAATGGCGCGTACCATGTTTCGCAGGAAGCGGTCTGCCTGAACAGTGAAAACCCAGGTTACTTCATCCAATTGCGTCCAGGCGGCATGCATAATCCGGCAATTATTGGTCTTGACATCCGTATGCAATTTGCTGAAACTCGTAAAATCCGTATAGTCAAACAGAGTCTTTGCGGCTTCATTCATCCGTTCAAAATCGGGTGTCTGAAAAAGACGGCAACGGTACCGGCGGTTGAAGGGAACTTTGGCGGTAGTGACGTAATATTTATACATACGTGCCGTCGCATCAAAACGGGCATGGGCCTCCGGTTTTACCGCCCGCAAACTATAGACAGAAATATCGGGAGGAAGCAGCCTGTTCAGCTTGTCTGCCATGAAAGTGACATCCAAAGGCGTTTCACTATCAAAATGAGCTACCATCAGCGAGGCATGTACCCCGGCATCCGTACGTCCCGCTCCCACCACTTCCACCTCCCGGCGCAGCAAAGTGGAGAGCGCTTTCATCAGACACTCCTGTACACTTGCCCCGTTGGGCTGAATCTGCCAGCCATGATAGGCAGTACCGTCATAAGCCAAATAAATAAAATATCGTTGCACGTTTTTCTTTTTTGTGCGGCAAAGATAATACAAACTGAGGGCAGAAGACGCAAAAAGGCATGAAAAAAGCGGGTTTCTATCCATAGTGTTTCATGGGTTTGGATTATCTTTGCAAAAATTTCATTGAAGATTACCGATTAAAAAGACCGTAAAGATGCGCCATAAATACCATTTAATCCCCGTCCTTCTGATAGCAGGAATCACATTGTCAACCGGCCTCAGCGGCTGCAAAAAGAAAGACATGTCACTGAAACTGAACGAACCCCGCAACATCAAAGGAGTAATCAGCTACAAACGTTCTTTCGGAGACTTGAACGAGAAGCATCTGAAAACAGCCCAAGCCATAGGCATCCGCCCGCTTGCCTCCCGTGAAGAGGCAGAGGAGATGAAAGAAAGGCTGAGACATATTACAACGAATGAACGATATGCAGTAGATTCCCTGACTCATTCCATACCTTACCTGATTCCCGGAGCTGCAAACCTGTTGGACAGTATCGGCTCTAACTTCCTGGACTCGTTGGAGTCTAAAGGACTGAACCCCAATAAAGTTATTGTAACCTCCGTACTCCGCACCAAAGATGACGTAAAACGCCTGCGCCGCCGCAACGGCAACGCCTCCCTGAATTCCGCCCATTTCTATGGCACAACGTTCGATGTCAGCTGGAAGCGTTTCCAAAAAATAGAAGACGAAGACGGACGCCCTCTCCAGGATGTCAGTGCGGACACACTGAAACTGGTATTGTCCGAGGTATTGAGAGATTTGAAACAGGCAGACAGGTGCTATATAAAGTATGAGCTGAAGCAGGGATGTTTTCACATCACGACAAGAGGGAAATGAGAAATTCTCATTTTTCCTCCAGCATCCTCCACGCCAGCGGCAGGCAATTCACGACGTCCCCTGCCGTCATCCCCGCCATGCCTTGCTTCTTGCCTGCAATGTCTCCTGCCAACCCGTGTACATACGCACCCAGTCGGGCAGCTGTTTCTGCCTCATACCCCTGCGCCAGCAAAGCAAGTACAACCCCCGTCAGCACGTCACCGCTGCCACCGGTTGCCATGCCCGGATTCCCGGTTATATTAAACCAGCACTTGCCCGAGGGTGCAATGATAACCGAATAAGCTCCTTTCAACAAAATATGTACACCGGAAGTCTTTGCCAATTCACGGGCTTTCATCAACCGTTCGTATGAATTCTGGCATTTGCCTACCAGACGTTCCAATTCCTTGGGATGCGGCGTAAGAACGCTGCCTTTGGGCAAACGTCCTATGTAGCTGCGTTTCTCACCCAAAAGGTTCAACGCATCGGCATCGACCACCATCGGCACATGACAGGACTCTATCTGTTCCAACAAAGCGGTCTCCGTTTCCGCCGCCCTGCCCAGCCCCGGCCCGATGCCCACCGCCTGACAATCATCCGCATCGGCCGGAGAAGCGAAACACGTATCGCTTATATCCAATTCAGTCATAGCCTCAGGCACGGAAGTCTGTACTATAAAATTGTTGCAGAACGGCACATGAACAGTCAGCAGCCCTACCCCGGAGCGCAGGCAAGCCCGCGCCGCCAGTACCGAGGCTCCCGCCATGCCTTGCGAACCGGCTATCAGCAATGCACGGCCAAAGTTGCCTTTATGTGCAAATTTAGTGCGGGGCTTCAACAGACCGGGCATATCTTCATGCTCTGACAGATAGAAATCTGTTTCCATTTCTTCCATCGCTTCCTCGCTGAGTCCAATATCCAGAAGCCGCCATTCGCCGACAAAAGGTTCGTTTTCGGCAAAGAGGAACGCCAGTTTCGGCAGTTGCAGGCTCAACGTCAAGTCGGCACGGACAATGTTGGATTGCACATTATAGGTATTATCCTCTCCCATCAAACCAGAAGGGATGTCGATGGACACCACAGTAGCCGGTGAAGCATTGATGTATTTCACCACTGCGGCAAAACCACCTGCCAGAGCCTTGTTCAGCCCACTGCCGAACAAGCCGTCAACCACGACATGCTCCGCGGTAAGGACAGGCGGTACAAACTGCGTGGTGACCTCATGAAAATCCACGCCCGCCACATTTGCCAGCCTTTCTTTGTTTGTGGCGCAATCCGGCGAAAGAGAACCTTTGGTGTTGAAAAGATACACCTCAAGTTTATACCCTTTCTCCGCCAGGAGGCGTGAAACAGCCAACGCATCCCCTCCATTATTGCCCGGTCCGGCAAAAACCGTAAACGGTGTATCGGAATCCCAACGCTCCGAGAGGGCTCCGGACAATGCACGCGAGGCACGTTCCATCAAATCGATGGACGCCACAGGTTCATTCTCTATGGTATGCGCATCCAATTGCTTGATGCTTGCAGCAGGAAATATCTTCATGTCTAAATCCTCAAACTTATATTATTCATTCAACAAATTCTCTTCTTGTTCCGCTTCCTTGTCGGCCTGTTTCATCTTCTTCGTCAGCAACTCCTCCGGGAAATAATACTTGAACGGAATGCGGTGACACCCCGCGCGCTTCACCGCCAGCGTCAACATGCGGTCTGCCTTGAAATATACGCGCGAGAGCCTCACGGAATGCGGCAGCACGTCTTCCGGATATTCAAATCCTTTGCTCGTGACTGCCGTCTGAAACGACCCGATGCCACGCAGCGTCACAGAATGCCCCTCGCTCAGTGCCTCTTCGATGATTTCACCCGTTGCAGCGAGCACAGCCTCTACCACTCCCCGGTGAAAACCGGTCCGTTGCGCCACCTGGTGCGCCACGTCCCGCTCGGTCTTGCCGCCTTTCTTCTGCAATTTCTTGCCGACGGCATACCACAATTGCGGTTTATCTTTTTTCGTTGCGTCCACCTTGCGGCAGACGATGTAAGGGATTGCCATACTTGAATAATGTATTAAATGTACAACAGCAAGCGTTTCATTCGGAAACAGCCTGTCTTCCTTTAAGGAAAGCAGGTGACTACATGTGCATGTCGGGAGTACCTACATGTACATATCAGCATTACTTACATACACATGTCAGCATTACCTACATGTGCATGTCGGAAAGCTTCGTTTACAAAGCAAAGGTAGCGCATATATTAGAAATACACAAGAAATTACAGAAGATGATGCATGGAGTGGAATAAAAATCGTATTTTTGCGCCAACTTTCTAAAAACACCCCATCTATGGATACCATACAGATTAAAGACAAAAAGTTCACAGTCTCCATCAAGGAGCAGGACATTCTGAAAGAAGTAACCCGTGTAGCGAACGAAATCAATCGTGACCTGGCAGGAAAGAACCCGTTATTCCTCAGCGTTCTGAACGGCTCGTTCATGTTTACCGCCGATCTGCTGAAACGCATCACGATCCCTTGTGAAATTTCATTTGTCAAACTGGCATCTTACCAAGGGGTATCCTCTACCGGGGTCATCAAAGAAGTAATCGGTATCAACGAGGATCTGACGGACCGCACCGTAGTCATCGTGGAAGACATTGTAGATACAGGGCTTACCATGCAACGTTTGCTGGAAACCCTGGGTACACGCGGTCCCAAAGAAATTCACATCGCCTCTTTACTGGTGAAACCCGAGAAATTGAAAGTCGACCTGAACATCGAATATGCCGCCATGAACATTCCCAACGACTTTATCGTTGGTTACGGGCTGGATTATGACGGGTTCGGACGCAACTATCCCGATATCTATACAGTAGTGGAATAATAATCAGTTAATCACAAATAAATAGGTAAAACAAATGTTGAATATTGTAATTTTCGGTGCTCCCGGCTCAGGCAAAGGGACACAAAGTGAGAAGATTGTAGAAAAGTATGGAATCAACCACATTTCCACCGGAGACGTGCTCCGCGCTGAAATGAAGAATGGTACCGAACTGGGCAAGACCGCCAAAGGTTATATCGACCAGGGACAATTGATTCCCGATGAATTGATGATTGATATCCTGGCAAGCGTATTCGACAGCTTCCAAGACAGCAAGGGCGTCATCTTCGACGGTTTCCCCAGAACTATCGCCCAAGCCGAAGCTTTGAAGAAGATGCTGGCTGAACGCGGACAGGAAGTCAGCATAATGCTTGACCTCGACGTACCCGAAGAAGAACTGATGAAACGCCTCATCAAACGCGGACAAGAATCCGGCCGTGCAGACGACAACGAAGAAACGATCAAAAAGCGCCTTGTCGTTTACCACTCGCAGACGGCTCCGTTGATTGACTGGTACAAGCAGGACGGCAAATACCAACATATCAAAGGTTTCGGTGTGCTGGAAGAAATCTTTGCGGACATCTGCAAAGCAATTGACGCAGTGAAATAATAATTATTAGTAAAAGTAGCAAGTAGTATGGCTGAATCGAATTTTGTTGACTACGTAAAAATATATTGCCGCTCAGGTAAGGGCGGACGAGGTTCTACGCATATGCGGCGTGAAAAGTACATACCCAACGGAGGCCCCGACGGAGGTGACGGAGGACGAGGAGGCCATGTAATCCTGCGTGGCAACCGTAACTATTGGACACTGCTGCACTTGAGGTACGACCGCCACATCATGGCAGGACACGGAGAGTCCGGTTCCAAGAACCGCAGTTTCGGCAAGGACGGAGAGGACAAAGTGGTTGAAGTGCCTTGCGGTACCGTAGTCTATAATGCCGAAACCGGTGAATATATCTGTGATGTTACCGAACATGGACAAGAAGTCATCTTGCTGAAAGGCGGACGCGGCGGCCTGGGTAACTGGCACTTCAAGACGGCTACCCGCCAAGCTCCCCGTTTTGCCCAACCGGGTGAACCGATGCAGGAAATGACAGTAATCATGGAGTTGAAATTATTGGCTGATGTCGGCCTGGTAGGTTTTCCAAATGCCGGAAAATCGACCCTGCTTTCAGCCGTATCTTCCGCCAAGCCCAAGATTGCCAATTATCCTTTCACTACGCTGGAGCCCAACCTGGGCATCGTGTCCTACCGTGACGGCAAGTCATTCGTCATGGCGGACATTCCCGGTATCATCGAAGGAGCCAGCGCCGGCAAAGGCCTGGGATTACGTTTCCTGCGCCATATCGAACGGAACTCGTTATTGTTGTTTATGGTTCCCGCCGACAGTGACGATATTCGCAAAGAATATGAGATATTGCTGAACGAGCTTCGTACCTTCAACCCTGAGATGCTTGACAAGCAAAGGGTACTTGCCGTAACCAAATGCGACATGCTCGACCAAGAACTGATGGACGAAATCGAGCCGACGTTGCCCGAGGGAATTCCTCATGTATTCATTTCCGCCATCTCCGGTATGGGCATTTCCGTACTGAAAGATATCCTGTGGGAAGAACTGAACAAGGAAAGCAACAAGATAGAGGGTAAAGTGGCAAACATCGCCCACCGTGCCAAGGATATGAGCCACTTGCAGGAAGAACTGAAAGAAGAAGGTGAAGATGAAGACCTCAGCTACGAATATGTCAATGATGACGAGGACATAGAAGACCTTGAGGACTTTGAATACGAAGAAGAAGATTGGGAGGAAGACAAAAAATGATTTCCCTCACCGAAGATAGGAGAATGTTGGGATATGAGATACTCGCCTCATATCCCGACATTTCTTGTTTTGTAACCACCCGCCACGGAGGATGCAGCCGGGGAAACTATGCTTCCTTTAACTGCACGCCTTATACCGGGGATGACGCGGAATGCGTCCGGCGCAACCGGGAACTGCTTTGCAGTTCCCTGCCCCAACGTCCGGAGGAGCTGATTATTCCCTTCCAGACGCATGGCACGAAGTCACTCGTCATCGACGGGACCTATCTGGAAGCAACAGCAGAAGTGCGGCATGCAATGCTGCAGGGCGTTGATGCGCTGATAACCCGCGAACAAGGCTGCTGCATTTGCATTTCCACAGCAGACTGTATCCCCATCCTGCTCTATGACCGGCAAAATTCTGTAATAGCCGCCGTCCATGCCGGCTGGCGAGGTACCGTGAACTATATCCTTGGCCATACACTCGACCAAATGCGTGCCCGCTATGGCACAGACGGCAAGGAAGTGATAGCCTGCATCGGTCCCGGCATCTCCCTTTCCGCCTTCGAGGTAGGCGACGAAGTCTATGAAGCATTCCGCGAAAACGGTTTCCGGATGGATTACATTTCCGAGTGGAAGCCCGAGACACATAAATACCATATCGACCTATGGGCAGCCAACCGGTTGCAGCTGCTTGATTTCGGCGTCCCTTCCGCACAAGTGGAGACGGCCCATATATGTACCTTTACCCGACATGAAGATTTTTTCTCCGCCCGCCGGTTAGGCATCCGGTCAGGAAGGATATTGTCGGGAATCATGTTAAACACAAATGCCCATTAGCCATGTACAACATTACCGTATCAGAAGACATCAAGAAAGCCTGTCCGACTTTTAAAGGTGCAGCCGTATTTGCCGAAGTGACAAATACCGCATATTGCGAAGGGTTGTGGCAGGAAATCGCGGAATTCACTCGTGAATTAAGGACTCGTGAAACAACGGACAGCATCAAGTACCAACCCGTCATTGCCGCCACCCGCGAAGCCTACAGGTGTTGCGGAAAAGACCCCAGCCGCTACCGACCCTCTGCCGAGGCACTGAGACGGCGACTGCTACGCGGAATGGAGCTCTACCGGATAGACACGCTGGTAGATTTAATCAACCTCGTTTCCCTGCGTACCGGCCATTCCATCGGAGGCTTCGACGCAGACAAAATAGAAGGCACCGCTCTTGAGCTCGGCATAGGGCGTGCCGACGAACCGTTCGAGGGTATAGGCCGCGGAGTTCTGAACATTGAAGGACTACCTGTCTATCGTGACCGCACAGGCGGCATCGGCACCCCGACCAGTGATAACGAGCGCACCAAAATGGGACTTGAAACCCGCCACATCCTTGCCATTGTCAACGGCTACAACGGGCAGGAAGGTCTGAAGGAGGCTGCCGAGATGATTCAAGACTTATTAATAAAGTATGCCTCCTCCGCCGGTGGAACCATACAATACTTTGAATAAATGAAAATCCGTATTCTTGTCCCTCTCCTATTCATCGTCCCCGGTGCCACGGCACAAGAGAAGACGACAGCCTTTTCCACTATGGAAATCAACCATATCCGCGTTGCTACCCCGGGATTGTTTTCGCAAAGCGAACTGGTTGAACTGCCTTTGGAGGACATTCCGGATACGGAGTATTCCTTCCCCTTGCCCGGCGGCAAAGTCATCTCCCCCTATGGACGGGGACGGGGGCGCCACAGCGGCATAGACATCAAGACCTGCGCCAAAGACACCATACGAAGCGCCTTCAATGGAGTGGTACGGATGTCCAAGCCTTACAGTGCCTATGGCAATGTCATTGTGGTACGCCATAACTTCGGGCTGGAAACGGTATATAGCCACAACTTTAAAAACCTTGTACACTGTGGCGACACGGTCAAAGCCGGACAACCCATCGCATTAGCCGGACGTACCGGACGTGCCTCTACCGACCATCTGCATTTCGAAACACGTGTCAACGGCCAGCATTTCGACCCCAATATCATCTTCAACATGAAGGAACAGACGCTGAACAGACAGCGTATCGGATGCTCAAAAAAAGGAAACGGCATCGTCGTGCAACAACTGCCGACAATCTACCCGAAGCCTCTGCAAAAAAAATACCCGATAGAACCATTTAAGTATCCAAACGTTTCACTACATTTGCAAAACGTTTCACTAAAAGAACGAATTGAACTTTAAAGCATATCAATGATAGAAAAACTGATTGTTCTTGAGGATATTGACCCGGTTATTTTTTATGGTGTAAACAACGCCAATATGCAATTGATAAAGGCTCTTTATCCTAAACTCCGCATCGTGGCCCGCGGCAATGTCATCAAAGTATTGGGAGACGAGGAGGAAATGTGCGCATTTGAGGAAAACATCACCAAACTGGAAAAATACTGCGCCGAATACAACTCTCTGAAAGAGGAAGTTATTATAGATATCATCAAAGGCAATGCTCCGCAGGCAGAGAAGTCGGGCAACGTCATCGTTTTCAGCGTAACCGGCAAGCCGATTATCCCGCGTAGCGATAACCAGTTAAAACTGGTGGAGGCTTTCGCCAAGAATGACATGGTATTTGCCATTGGCCCCGCAGGTTCGGGAAAGACTTATACCGCTATAGCATTGGCTGTCCGTGCCTTGAAGAACAAGGAGATAAAGAAAATCATCCTCAGCCGCCCTGCCGTAGAAGCCGGAGAAAAACTTGGCTTTTTACCGGGCGACATGAAGGACAAGATAGACCCATACCTGCAACCTCTCTACGATGCCTTGCAGGATATGATACCTGCCGCCAAGCTGAAAGAATACATGGAACTGAACATCATTCAGATTGCCCCTCTCGCCTTTATGCGCGGACGCACACTGAACGATGCCGTCGTTATTCTGGATGAAGCGCAGAACACCACCACGCAACAGATCAAAATGTTCCTCACCCGTATGGGAATGAACACCAAGATGATTGTCACGGGAGACATGACGCAGATTGACTTGCCTTCTTCCCAGACTTCGGGTCTGGTGCAGGCTTTGAAGATTCTGAAAGGTGTGAAAGGCATCAGCTTTGTGGAGTTGAACAAGAAAGACATCGTAAGGCATAAATTAGTCACACAGATAGTAGAAGCTTACGAAAAGTTTGACAAAGAAGCGAAAGCGGAGCGCGAAAGACGCAAGGCCGGACAAGCCGATAGCAAGATTGAACAGAAACAGTAAATTCTCAAATCGTAAATATTACAAAGATGAAAGCATTAACAGCAACTGAATTTAACTTTCCGGGACAGAAAAGTGTCTATCACGGAAAAGTACGTGATGTGTATAACATCAACGGTGAAAAGTTGGTCATGGTAGCTACCGACCGTATCTCTGCCTTCGACGTTGTATTGCCGAAAGGCATTCCTTTCAAGGGGCAAATGCTGAACCAGATTGCAGCAAAATTCCTGGATGCCACAACCGACATCTGCCCCAACTGGAAAATAGCCACGCCCGACCCAATGGTGACGGTAGGCGTGATGTGTGAAGGCTTCCCCGTAGAAATGATTGTACGCGGTTACCTCTGCGGCAGCGCATGGCGTGCTTATAAAAGCGGCGTCCGTGAAATCTGCGGTGTGAAACTGCCCGAAGGAATGAAGGAGAACCAGAAATTCCTCGAACCCATCATCACCCCGACGACCAAAGCCGAGATCGGCGAGCACGACGCTGATATCTCCAAAGAGGAGATTCTGGCAAAAGGCCTGGCTACTCCTGAAGAATATGCCATCCTGGAAAAATACACCATGGCCCTCTTTAACCGTGGTTCCGAAATCGCCGCCGAACGCGGGCTGATTCTTGTAGATACCAAATATGAATTCGGCAAGCACGACGGCAAAATCTATCTGATGGACGAAATTCATACTCCGGACTCCAGCCGTTACTTCTATTCGGAAGGCTACGAGGAACGCTTTGCCAAAGGAGAACCCCAGAAGCAGCTCTCCAAGGAGTTCGTACGCGAGTGGTTGATGGACAACGGTTTCCAGGGCAAGGAAGGACAGCAGGTTCCGGAAATGACGGATGAAATTGTCAATTCAATCAGCGAGCGTTACATCGAGTTGTATGAACACATCACCGGTGAAAAGTTCATCAAGGAAGATACCAGCAACATCGCCGAACGTATAGGCAAAAACGTTGAAGCATTTTTGAATAAATAATTTAAAAATGAATTATCCACAAGAACACATCAAGCCTTACGGCAAGGACGGAAAAAAGAGCGAGCAGGTGGAAAAAATGTTCAACAACATTGCTCCTGCCTACGACAAGCTGAACCATACCCTGTCAATGGGTATAGACCGAAACTGGCGCAAGAAAGCCATCAATATGCTCCGCCCCTTCCGCCCCCGCCGCATTATGGATGTAGCTACCGGCACCGGCGATTTCGCCATTCTTGCCTGCCGTGAACTCCAGCCGGACACGCTGACGGGTACCGACATTTCGGAAGGCATGATGGAAGTGGGACGTGAAAAGGTAAAACAGGCACATCTCTCGGACAAGATATCTTTTGTCCGGGAGGATTGTACCTGCCTCTCGTTTGCCGATGGCAGTTTCGACGCCGTAACCGTAGCGTTCGGTGTCCGGAACTTTGAAGACTTGGACAAAGGTATTTCTGAAATGTGCCGGGTATTGTCTCCCGGCGGTCATTTGGTCATTCTGGAACTTTCCACTCCAGACCGTTTCCCGATGAAACAGTTGTTTACCGTTTACTCCAGAATAGTTATCCCCCTGCTCGGCAAATGTATCTCAAAAGACAACAGCGCTTACACCTATCTGCCTGAAAGTATCCACGCCTTTCCGCAAGGAGAGGTAATGCAGGAAGTAATTCGCAAAGCAGGATTCAGTGAGGTAAGCTTCAAGCGGTTGACTTTTGGAATATGTACATTATATATGGCTAGAAAATAGGCACTAATCATCCCTTTAACACACCCTAATCATGCAGAAATACGGTTTAATAGGTTACCCGCTGAAACATTCGTTTTCCATCGGATATTTCAATGAAAAATTCAAAGCAGAGAATATCGATGCAGAATACGTAAACTTTGAGATTCCCCGCATCGAAGATTTCATGGAAGTGATAGAGGAAAACCCCAACCTCTGCGGACTCAACGTGACTATCCCCTACAAAGAACAAGTGATTCCCTATTTGGACGAATTGGATAAAGATACGGCCAAGATAGGTGCAGTCAATGTCATCAAAATCACCCGTCTTCCCAAAGGAAAGGTAAAATTAGTGGGATATAACTCGGACATCATCGGATTTACCCAATCCATTGAACCGTTGCTGCAACCGCACCATCAAAAGGCTCTCATCTTAGGAACAGGAGGCGCCTCGAAAGCCATACATCGCGGCTTGGAGAATCTGGGCATCCAAAGCACTTTCGTGTCGCGCACCAAGAAAGAGGACAAATACCTCACTTACGAAGAGCTGACACCGGAAATCATGCAGGAGTACACGGTGATTGTCAACTGTACCCCGGTAGGCATGTACCCCAAAGTGGACTTCTGTCCTAATATCCCTTACGGTCTGCTGACTCCCAACCATTTGCTCTACGATTTGTTATATAATCCAAACGAAACCCTCTTCATGAAGAAAGGACAGGCACAAGGAGCTGTCACCAAGAACGGACTGGAGATGTTGCTGTTGCAGGCCTTTGCTGCATGGGAAATTTGGAATAAATAATGAAGAAAACCGTAAAATATTCGATTCTCGGTCTGGCTGCCCTCTGCACCCTATTGTTGTGTGCAGGGTACTACATGCTGGGCTACTCCTTGAAACCGGACGACCTCGTTTCACGCAGCCGTAACATCGCCGCATCCTACGATTTCATGTACGAGCGCTATCCCGAACTGCACCCCTGGGTGGACAGTCTGATGACCGCAGGAGCACTGAAGGACTTCTACATTGAGAACGACCGCGGAGAGACGCTGCATGCACTCTATGTTGCCGCCGCCCGTCCCACCGGCAAGACGGCAGTCATCGTACACGGATATACGGACAATGCCGTGCGCATGCTGATGATAGGTTATTTATACAGCAAGGAAATGGGCTTCAATATCCTGCTACCCGACCTTTACGGGCACGGGATGAGCGAAGGGGACCATGTACAGATGGGCTGGAAAGACCGGCTCGACGTACTGCAATGGACCGAAACCGCCGATGAGCTTTTCGGACGCAACCTGGCAGACAGCATAGAGTCCCGCAGTACAAAGATGGTAGTACACGGCATCTCCATGGGAGCCGCCACCACCATGATGGTATCCGGCGAAGTGGAACACGGACAATACCAACAGCCTTTCATCAAGTGTTTTGTGGAAGACTGCGGCTACACAAGCGTATGGGACGAGTTTCGCGGAGAGTTGAAAGAACAGTTCGGACTGCCTGCTTTCCCCCTACTGCATACTGCAAGCTGGCTCTGCCAACAGGAGTACGGATGGGACTTCCGGGAAGCTTCCGCCTTGGAGCAAGTAAAGAAATGTACTTTGCCTATGCTCTTCATCCACGGTGATGCCGACACCTTTGTACCGACGTGGATGGTCTATCCCCTCTACGAAGCCAAGCCCGAACCCAAAGAATTATGGATTGTACCCGGTGCCACACATGCCATGTCTTACAAGGATTACCCACAGGAATACACCGGGCATGTAAAGAAATTCGTAGGGAAATACATACATTGATGTGATTTTGCCTATCTTCGCCGCAACAAATATTGGCAATATGAAACGATTTATTTCCATAGCATTCTTCTTGTGCCTGCTCATATCCTTGCAGGCACAAGAAATCTACACCACCAAGAACATTCCTAAAGTACACCTTCAGGACAAGACACGTTATGTCTGCAACCCTGCCGGCATCTTATCCACAGAGGCATGCGACGACATAGACCGCATGCTCTACGCATTGGAACAGCAGACGGGCATTGAAACGGTAGTCGCCGTTGTCCCGTCCATCGGACAAGAAGACTGCTTCGACTTTTCACACCGGCTGCTCAATGAATGGGGAGTGGGAAAGAAAGAGAAAAACAACGGTCTGGTCATTCTGCTGGTAACCGACCAACGCTGCATCCAGTTTTATACGGGATACGGCCTGGAAGGAGACCTGCCCGATGCCATCTGCAAACGCATACAAACCAAGTACATGATTCCCTATCTGAAAGACGGTAATTGGAATGCCGGAATGGTGGCGGGCGTAAAGGCGGTCTGTGCACGCCTCGACGGCAGTATGGTGAATGACACGGAAGAAGAGGAGGACCTCTCCCTAGGAGGTATCCTGTTGGGGCTTTTCGGTTTCTTTGGAGTAGCACTGATAATAGGTATCCTTGCCCAACGTGCCGCCAACAAATGCCCCAACTGCGGACAACATAAATTGCAGAGAAGCGGAAGCGTACTCATTTCGCGCCGCAATGGAGTGAAAACCGAAGACGTGACCTACACCTGTCGCAATTGCGGACACAAGGTGGTACGCCGCCAGCAGTCATACGATGAGAATTACCGAGGAGGCGGAGGCAGCGGACCGGTCATCCTCGGCGGAGGAGGTCTCTTCGGAGGCGGAGGAGGCGGAAGCTTCAGCGGTGGCAGCTTCGGAGGCGGTATGGGAGGCGGCGGTGGAGCCGGTTCAAGATTCTAAGGCCTCACTTCCGGCCCCTCTCCCGTAGAGAGAGGAAATGAAAAAAGTTATATAGAATATGATAGAATACAATTAAATGATTAATAACCGCACTTTCCTCCTTCCCTCTCTACGGGAGAGGGGTCGGGGGTGAGGCTTAAAAATGAAAAGTATGAAAAAATCAACCATTATCATTATCGTTGTTATAGCCCTTCTCGCCATTTGGGGAGTAACCGGCTATAACGGACTTGTAACCATGGACGAAAACGTCAGCGGACAATGGTCGAACGTAGAAACACAATACCAACGTCGTGCCGACCTGATTCCAAACCTTGTAAATACAGTGAAAGGATATGCCACGCACGAGAAGGAAACACTGGAAGGCGTAGTGGAAGCTCGCAGCAAAGCCACTCAAATCAAAGTGGATGCCAATGACTTGACACCGGAAAAGCTGGCTGAATACCAGAAAGCACAAGGTGCCGTGACTTCTGCCCTCGGCAAACTGCTTGCCATTACGGAGAACTATCCCGACTTGAAGGCTAACCAGAATTTCCTGGAACTTCAAGCACAGCTGGAAGGTACTGAAAACCGCATCAACGTAGCCCGTACCAATTTCAACAACGCAGCCAAAGAATTCAACACCGCTATCCGCCGTTTCCCGAAGAATATCCTTGCCGGACTGTTCGGCTTTGACAAGCGTGCTTACTTCGAGGCAGCCGAAGGAACAGAACAAGCTCCCCAGGTACAGTTCTGAAGCAAATAATCACAGATTAGACATATAATAAAAGGAGGTGTGTCAAAACTGATAAAAGAACGCAAATTACACAAATTACGCAAAAAAGCGAATCTGATAATCGTTGATTATCAGTAGTCATTAAAAAGCAGGGGTTGCGTAATTTGTGTTCTAAATCTTTATTTTGACACACCTCCTTTTATTATATTGAGGCAGCCTATTTTATTTCAATGTTCTCATAACAAATCCTCCTCCCGGAGCCATGTGTATCTTTATTTTTTTATCAGCAGGCAAACTTATAACTTTACGTCTATAGTCTTTCCCTACCCTATCGGCATTGATTCCGTCCTCAAAGATTTCAATACGATTAACGTCTTTCCCTAAAAAAGACAAGTCAAGTTCCATATCACGGGCATCCCAATTGGTTAATGCGCCTACATACCAAATACCGTCTTTCTGACGGGCTATAGCCAAATATTCTCCAATCTTCCCATTCAACACCTTTGTGTCATCCCAAACGGTAGGAATGGCTGCGATGAATTTTGTGCATTCTTCCTCTTTCATATAATTGGTTGGAGCATCACACAACATATTCAACGGAGAATCAAAAACCACGTACTGGGCCAGTTGCCGACAACGTGTACCCTGGCTCATCGGTTCAGAGTAAATAGATTTAAAGTTCTCCTTATTTACGTTGTTCATAGCACCTTGTGTGTAATCCACTGAACCGGCAACCATACGAATAAACGGCATCGTCACGTCATAGGTTACCTGGTCTGTACCCGGTTGCGCCCATTTCAGTTCTTCCAAGCCATGAACACCTTCAAAATTAATCGCATTCGGATAAGTACGCTGCAATCCTGTCGGCTTGGAAGTACCGTGCAAATCTATGAGTAATTTATATTTAGCGCCTGTTTCCGCACAACGGCGGTTGAAGTCTATCATATACTGATCGTCGCGATCCATGAAATCAATTTTAAAACCTTTGATTCCCATTGCAGCATAATGCTTGCAAACACGATCCATATCCAAATCGAAAGCACGGTAACCCGCCCATAATATCAAACCAACCTTTTTAGTATTTGCATAGTGTACCAGTTCATTCAAATCTATCTCAGGAACTACTTGCATCAAATCAGCAGGTCCGGCAACTGCCCACCCTTCATCTAATATAACATATTCAATACCGAATTTTGAAGCGAAATCAATATAATACTTATACGTTTCCGTATTAATTCCGGCACGAAAGTCTACATTGTAGATGTTCCAGTCATTCCACCAGTCCCAAGCTACCTTGCCGGGTTTTACCCACGAATAATCGCCTTCTGCCGCAGGAGTGGCAAGTTTATATACCATGTCATTGCAAAGCAAGTCCGCATCTTCTTCAGCTATAACCATCACACGCCACGGGAAAGCAGTCCTCCCCTCCACCTTGGCAATATAGGGTTCCCGGGTTTTGACTACTCCCTTCAATCCTCTTACCTCTACGGAAACATCTTTCGGGTATGCGGCAAAATCACCATAGAAGCCCTTGTCATCCGAAGATACTTTCAGAAACATACCCGGATAATTCAACAAATCAGCCTCGGTAATACATATTTTCTTACCTCCTTTTCCTTCGGTCAATACAGGTAAGAATGCCAGACGGCTTTTATCCCATTCGGCAAGCGACACATGCTGATAAGTATTCTGGAACGAACTATGATACTGATTTTCCTTTCCGTCCACCTGGCGTCCTTTAGGCGTAGCAGCAAATATCTTCGGATTATCCGGTAAGTTAAATACCACCTGCTCACTCTCTACCCAAAACGGTTTCTTCAAGTTAGAGACAAAACGATAGGCGGCACCGTCTTCATAAGCTCTGAATATCAAGCTATACCCACCTTTAAAGTCCAAAGTCAATTCATTATAATGATCTTTGATGCTTTTCTTTTTATAGATAGGAGGATAGATTGTCTGGTTGATTGTCTTGATGCTTTTCTTACGCAAACGAGGTTCTTTACCGAACACCGTCCCATCAACCAAAGCCATGGATATGGGAGAAGCCCCTACCATGACATCTCCCTCATGAGACACAGAATAAATGATTTCATTGCCTATCGTTACGTTCACTGAAACTTTGCCCGACGGGTCCTTCAGTTCCACCACTTTTTGTGCGTACCCCCACAAAGGAGCAGCTATCAATATGATAGCCACCCATTTCTTACTCACTATATTCATATACTATTCAAAATTTACAGTTCAACGATGTTCCGTTCTTTACGCTCCGCTTCAGTACCGGCTTACCGCCTTTCATGACGGTTACCTGTAGCAGTTCTCCTTTTTTGCGAACCACTTGAACATCAAATTCCGTACCGAACGCCCTTACCTTGCGAAGTGACATGCGGTTCCATTCCTGTGGCAATTGCGGTTTCATGGAAAAAGAATTCAAGCCTGTGGGACGAATGCCGAACATTCCTTCCGTAACAATACGTCCATACAATGCGCTTTCAGCGGATAGATGACGTTGCCCGCCTTCCGGCCATGCCTCTACGGCATAAGGAACATGCGCTCCCAACAACCGGGTGGCTGAATAACGCTTCATATATTCCATCGCCTTCTCTACTTCACCTGCCATAAAGACACCACGTAAAGCGTACAAGGTAGAACGATCCCAAAAAGTCTTATCACCGGAGGCTGTCAACAACCCGTTCTCTGTCCACAAACGAGGCGAAAAAAGGGCGTCAATAGTTCCTGCAGCACGCTTGTTAATGCCTACCGTCAAAGGAATACAAATCCAAGCACGAAGCACATCATTCCCTTTATAATAAGCATAGGTATCAAAACCTTCTACCTCAGCTGCAAAATAACGGTCTATGGCCTTCTCCAATCGAGCCGCCTGCCGGCGATACTTTCCGGCAACAGCATTTCCCTTTCCCAAGTCTTCTGCCAGATAAGCGGCTGAAAGCAATGCATCATAGTACAAAGAAGAAGTACACAGATTCGCCTCCCCTGCCGGGAAACGTCCTTCCAATTCATCAGCATCCGAGGTTACAACCCCGTCTTCATTGATTTTCCGGCGACTGAATTCCAGACACCATTCAATCAGCGGCCACAGTTCCCGCGCTTCTTCCCTATTGCCGCTCGCCAATGCGTAACGCGCAGCGCCATAAGCAATCATTGCCGCATCTCCGCGGTCACCCGCCCCGTTCCAATAACTGTCTCCTTCGGCAACTATCGAACTGGGGATAGGCTTCCACTCATCATTCATATAGCGGGCGAAGTGTTTGAACGAGTTCACTGCAGAGGCATTTCCATACCGATAGCCCACAAACGGAAAGTAGGGATTGATATATTCAGCCTGGTCATTCGCCCAGATAGCGGCATAATAAGACTCGCCGCCCGGTCCGTGCATAGGTCCGCCTTTCGTATCATAAATGCTTTCAAGCGCACGTATCTTGGAAAAGGCGAACATTTCATTGATTACGGGATCGGGGGTATCCAAGACAAGGTTATTCATCCATTCGGCAACCACAGCCCTGCGCTTCTCCAATTCCCTTGCGGCATCTATCCTTTTTTCCGGAAGAACCTTATGGGCAGAAACGGAAGCAGAGAAAGTAACAGTTTTGCCTGGCAGTATGGTTTGTGAAACTCCATCCTCCGATACACATAGAACGGAGTAACTGCCTTCTACTCCCTTCTCTGGATTCGTGGGGGAAACGATGTCTATCTTTGGTATTTCAATATCTACTGCCACGCTACCTGTATTTGTGAACTCATAGATTTCCACCAAGGAAGGCAAGTCAACCGACGGCAAATAAGTACGCTTCAAAGATAAAGAACGATTCTTCCCCGCCTGAATATCGCTTACCACTTCCAATGTCCCATTCAAAGTAACGGATTTCACCTGTTCCCGCATAGCCCGTCCCTCTACCATGACATCCTCCAATGGATTCCAGTCAAGGCGGCGCATCAGACTGCCATGTGTGTTATTAGGTATCGTGCGCAACATCGGCCACACCATACTTTTGTTCAACTCAAAAGTTCCGTCTTCCTTGACGCCATATCTCAGTACCACCGACACCTGTTTTCCACTCATCTCTATATGGTCATGGTGCGCTTCGCCTTTTTTCACCCGCCACGTAATGCTGTTATTACCTTTATCTATCTGCCAATACTGCTGTGCATAGACTGTATGCAAGCAAATAACGGCAACCAAGGACAATATTAACTTTCTCATATACCTATGTTCACTTATTTTTTAACGACCATCATTGCAAAACCGCCTCCCGAAGCCATACGTATCTTCTTCTCTGAATCCGGGGTGACAGTGAAAATCTCTTTCTTATAGTCTTCCGCCTGCTTATCCGCATTGACACCATCCCTAAACAGCACCACTTCATAAGTACCATCACCCAAGAAACCAAAATCAAGAGTTATTTCCCGTGCCGTCCAATCGGTCATTCCTCCCACATACCAAGAAGAGCCAACTTTGCGGGCTATAACTACCGACTCTCCCAACTTGCCTTGCAATACACGGGTTTCCTCGATATTCTTATTGGGAATGCTGACTATAAAATCGGTGCATTCTTGTTCGCGCTTGTAGATGGTAGGATTATCGGCGAGCATCGTCAGCGGAGAATCATGTATGACATAAGCAGCCAACTGATGGCAACGCGTTCCCTGGCTCATCGGATTGTAGTAAATATCCTTGAAATCTTTTTTGGAAGCATTGCGCATAGCTCCGGGTGTATAGTCCACCGGACCTGTCATCATACGGATATAAGGCATTGTCACATCATATTCCATCATATCTTTCGCCACGGTACTCCATTTCATTTCTTCCATGCCGAATACCGATTCAAAATTAATAATATTAGGATAAGTACGGTTCAATCCCGTTGGCTTATAAAAACCGTGCAAATCCAGAGTCAGTTTATACTTGGCAGCCATCTCGGCAATACGGTAGGTCATCTCTACAGCAGTCTGGTCGTCACGATCCAAGAAATCTATTTTGAAACCACTGATTCCCATCTCGGAATATTTCTTGCAAGCGGCTTCCAGCTGATCATCGAGTACATTGAAGACAGCCCACAATATCAGGTCAACGCCCTTGCTTTTGCCATACCGCACCAGTTCCGGCAAATCAAGTTCCGGGATGACCGTCAGCATGTCACCTTTCCCCGGATCATACCAACCCTCATCCAATACCACAAACTCAATATGATTGTCGGCGGCAAAATCAATATAGTATTTATAGGTTTCCATATTGATGCCTGCCTTGAAATCTACGCCAGAGATTCCCCAATCATTCCACCAATCCCAAGCTACTTTTCCGGTCTTTATCCATGAGCAATCTCCGATACGGTTAGGCGAGGCCAGGGCATACACCAAATTATTAACCGGCATTTCCGTATCCCTTTCGGACACAGCCCAGATACGCCACGGATAAGTACGCTTGCCTTCCGTCTTTGCTATGTAATCGGCTCGTTCCACGACACGTTTCATGGCTCGGGGAGCGAAACTCTTTAATTCCGTAGGATACCGGGCGAACGTACCCTGCAAGGAGGTACTTTTCCCGTCACCTTTGACAAACATACCCGGATAATCTTCCAAATCAGACTCCATTAACGTCAATTTCACTTCATTGCCACAATCTACCGTTATAGGGAGGAAAGCAATGTTGTCCGTCTTTACTCCCGTCACGCTACTTTTGGTGTACAGGTTCTGAAATGCCATTGCATATTGATCCTTTCCCGGTTTTACCGTAGAGTACGCCATATAGGTTGTATAATCTTTGGGGAAATTCATCTGTACTACCTCATTCCTTATCGTCAAGCCTTCCTTTGCCGTGGTATATAAACGATAGGCAATCCCTTCATTATAAGCTCTGAATATTACTCCGAAGCTCCCCTTCAATTGAATGTCCAACTCATTATAAACCAAATTGAAAGAAGAAAAACGATAGTGCGGCGACACAATTGTCTCCTCTACCATGGAACGCCGGTTTACCCGACGCACTTTCACATTCTCTCCTAAAACCCGATCCTCCAGTACCAGACCGATCAAACTTTTATCCAACAGAAGTTGCCCTTCACGTTTCAGGGCATATTTCAATTGCCCCTCCGTATCTATTTCTACAACTAATTTCCCGTCAGGAGATTTCAGCAAATGGTCTGCCGCCCCTAAGGGCAGGCACACCAAAGCAACCAGTAAACATAAACAGAGTGATTTAATATTTGTCATATACTTATTATTTATTTGTAACTACACTATTTGACATTTCTACATTCCCGGTACATAAGGGAAAGTATCAGTATCCTCAGCCAACAGCAGAATAGAGAATGCGCTTGACCATCCGAAGTGTTTGGCTGTCATCGCTTCGCCCGTAGCCGAATTCCAGTTCTCACGGATGGGATAACCGGGTTCGGTCAGTCCTTTCAGGCGATCGGGCAAGAGATTTGTATATTTCGCGGCATCTTCCATGAAACCGTAGTTTTTCCAGCCACGAATACCGAAATAAGTGTAATTCATCCAAGTCTGTCCACGGAAATATCCCTTGTCGGGCTGATAAAGCGGATGCTTGTGGTTGAGCGAGGAAAAAGGGAAGTAAGTACCGAAAAGTTCGGGATCAAGCATATTCTTCTTCACTGCGGCAGCCTGTTCGGGAGTAGCCACTCCGGTAAAAAGAGGAATCCAACCCGAGATGTCGATTACCTTCACCAGCTCGCCCGTACCCATCTTACGATCATAGAAGAAACCGGTTTCTTTATCGAAGAACTTCTCCTGAATCATATTCTTCAGTTTCTTCCCTTCTTCACGAAAACGGGCTGCCTGTGCTTTATCCCCGACCTCGTCCAACAGATAAGCCAGATAGAACTTCTCTGCACAGAGGTAACTGTTCAGTTCAATGGATTCCTGGTCGAAAGAATAGGCACCTTCGGCATTCTTCAGCATCTTCACACCGTCGAACTTTACTGCCACATCCATACCACTCTCCCATTGTCCCTGATAAACCTGGGGAGCGATGCCGCCATATTCACACAAACCGTTTTGGTCATGGTCACGGTATTTGTATCGCCATTCGTGGTATTTAAGCAGCTTCGGAAGCATCTCCTTGGCAAATGCTTTATCCTTGGAGCGTTGGTACACCATATAAGTTGCCCAGCCTGCAATGGGCGGTTTGGAGCAAACCTCATTGTTCTCTTTTGCATCCAGCCCGACAAGGTCGATAATCATACCTTCAGGAGTTTGAAAGTCGAACATGGTAAGCATCTGTTCCTTTGCCAATTCAGGATTAAAGATAGATAAGCCTACCGCATGTTCCCAACTATCCCACGCCCAAAATGCGTTGAAATGACCGGTGCTGGGCTGCACACCGCCGTGCTTCAAGTCGCCTGCGGCACTACGCCAGTTGGTGTGTAAAGTCATGAGTGCCTTTACCGCCCACTTACGGTTACGGTCGCTTTCCAAATATTCAGTATCACGATCAAGGATACTGCTTAAGTATCCCTCCCAACGCTCAGCATTCCGGCTCAAATATTTTTCTGCGTCTTTCACCTTCAAGGAAGCGTGTTCGGCCAATGCGTCCTGCTTGCCGGTAGCAGGACAATACGAAGTAAAAGTATGGAAAGTATATGATTTTCCGGGACGCAAATCCGTGCTTTTTCCGGATGCCACATACATATTCTTTTCCGAGCCATCCTTCACTGTCCAAGTATCGGGCAAAGAGAGCACGAAATAATGCTTGCCCCCTGCAACATTCACAGTAACCGCATTGCCGGATTCCAATGAGAAACCGGCATCTTTATAGGTTGCCCTACCCTGCAATACAGATGCAATGCTACGGTTCTCCGCCCCTTGATTGGTAATCGTGTACTGAATCATCGTGCTACGGCTGGTTACCGCAATCTGTTTCATCTCCACACTCAACGAACCTGCCTGCAAATACTGCCTCAACATACCGGGCAGATATTCATAAGAGACTATCTTTGTATAAGGCACTGCGTTCCCTTCTTCCATCAACGTCAGCTTTTCAAAACAGGGTGAAAGCCATTGCAAGCCCAAACTGCGTTCACCCGCAAATGCGGGACCGCGAAAGCCACCGGCCTCAGACATATCGGAAGAGTTATTGAATCCATATCCGTGCCAACATCCAAAGTCGGCAAAGAAATATCCTTCGGGGCTATGCGTGGTGCCCGTTTCAATATTCAGCAGGTTTACAAATTGGTCCTGTTTATACGTGTCTTTAGCGCAAGACTGAAGAAGAGTCAAAGCCAAAGAGGCAGCAACAATCATTGTTCTTTTTTTCATGGTATAATTATTATTTTCTATTTCACTTCTTCCAGCTCCAAAGCTAAGCTGGAATATTCATTCTTTAAAAGTTTTTGCAAAACAATTCCTTCCTCCATCAATATTTTTCCGCTGATTACCTTACCGTGCAGTCCGCAAGGCTTATCTTCTTTCAAAGGAGTAAGGTCCTTCAACCGGTACATTTTCTGAGGGTCAAGCCCATCCATACATACCTTGGGAAGAATCATATTGATGAAATGGGATGTTTTATAGACATAAAACACCGCCCGTTCTTTCTCGGGGGTAACATACATCAACGAAGCCACCCCTGTATTGTCATAGGGAGAGGCAAGACGATAGAGATCGCCAAACTGAACCACATTCCGGATGTCCTTATAAGCCGCAATCGCACGCTTGGCATACGCCTTGTCTGCATCGCTCATATCCTTGGGCTGAATCTCCATGCCCAAACGCCCCGACATTGCCACATCAAAACGGAACTTCAAGGGAATGGTACGTCCAGTCTGATGGTTCCGGTCGGCACTGACGTGAGCAGCCATTGCCACGGCAGGATAGAAAGAAGACACGCCCCATTGCATATAGATGCGTTGCAGTGCATCCGTATCATCGCTGGTCCAGAATTCGTTGAAATAAGGCAGAAGACCGTAGTTCACCCGACCACCGCCACCGGCACAGGCTTGCAGTACCAGATCGGGATATTTGGCACGAATGCGTTTCAAGACGTTTATCAATCCCTTCTGATAGTCTATATAAAGGTGGGACTGCTTCTCTTTGGGAAGATATTGCGAGCCGTAATCCATCAAGCAGCTGTTGTCATCCCACTTCATATAGGCAATCTCCGGGTGCTTGGTCATCAAGTTATCCACTACACCGAATACAAAATCCTGCACTTCGGGGTTAGTAAGATCGAGTACTACCTGTGTGCCTCCCCGCCCTGTAGATAAAGGACGGTTTTTGACACGCATAATCCAATCGGGATGATTTTCAAACAGTTCGCTCTTTGTATTCGACATTTCCGGCTCTATCCAGATACCGAATTTGATGTTGTGCTTCTTGGCCGACTGTAACAGACCTTCTATTCCTTGGGGCAGCTTCTCCTTGCACACTTCCCAATCGCCCAAGCTGCTGTTGCCTCCGTTGCGGGGATATTTGTTGCCGAACCATCCGTCGTCCATCACAAACAACTCTCCTCCCATATCAGAAAAGGCTTCCATCATCCGGTCCATACCTTCCTGATTTACCTTGAAATAGACACCTTCCCAACTGTTCAACAATATATCGTGGGGAACATTGCCCTGATGCAACTTATACCGGCGTGCCCAACGATGGAAAGCACGGCTAACACCGCCTTTTCCTGTAGTGCTGTAGGTCATGGCAAACTCAGGAGTAGTAAACACCTCCTTGTACTCCAATGTATAATGAGAGTTTTCTTCGTTGATTCCTGCCGAAAAGTTGAACCGCGTATTATGGACATCCATTTTGATAAGATAATTGCTGGTCCATGCCAACGTACCTGCCAACACATGTCCATGAGCCTCCTGTGGCTTACCGTCCATGGAAAGCATGAACGACGGATGGTCGGATTCCGTATTTACCAATCCGTCCTTGTTACTGATCACTTTCTGGCCGTTGGTCAGTTTCTCTTCCTCCATCGTGCACTCGGCTCCCCAGAATCCGTGAAAATGCGTCATCCAGTTATCTCCCCGATGTACAGGCAAAAAGGCCGATGCAAAACGATACAGCGTAATAGGCTTTCTATGGTTATTCTCCACTTCCACCCAGGTAGAAATGATGTCGGTTCCCTTATAGGCCTTGAAATATTGCTTCAGTACAAACGGATAAACCAGATCTTTCATGCGTATCTCTGTAGTTTCGGCCTCATCGGTCTGATACTGGTTTACCTCTTCCACAACCAGATCGAGTGACATGTTACCATCGGCATGAGTGACTGCCATGGCCCGTTCACCGGCAGTGTTCAACCCGAATACCGGATAGCTCTCCGTACCGAACGCCAGCCCGCTATCATAAATACCTTGGATTTCTTTTTCTGTAATACGGCTGCCATAATATTGAAACTTTGATTTTTCACCGGGAGTGGCCGTAAGAAGCAATGAAGTGTTGGGAGTGGAAATCAAGTAGTCCTTCGCCCAAAGGCTTCCTGAAGACAATATACTTATCGCCAATAGTAAATAGTGTTTTGCTTTCATGATTCAGTTCTTATATCAAGAGTTAATTCTTCGCTTTCAATACGGATTGATGAAGATCCACATTCTCCAAACGTATCCGGTAAGGCCATTGGGCTTCTTTTCCCTTTTCCTTTGCCAGTTCATTCCATTTCTTCAGATAATCACGATGTTGCGCAGGAGCAGCAGTCACTACGAACCAAAGGAATTGAGTTTCTTCGGGTACAATGAATTTCACAGGCCGGTTGTCTCCGTTACCGGCCTTATAAGTCTTTCCGTAGTAACATTGACCCTCTTTATTCACAGCTACAAAACCGTATCTCCATCCGGCATCATTCAGATTGCCGCTGCGGAAACCTTCACTGCCGGCCACACCTTTAAATTCCAATGTGATTTCCTCGCCTCCTTCGGGTACATTCAAACGGATAATATTATAACCATAGTTCTGCGGACAACGGGTTTCGGCTATCTGGTACCAGTTGTCAGCTACCTTATCCAGTTTGCAACGGTGTTGGTTGGCGTAACTGCTACATACATTCTTCACACGCGGCATATCCCAAGTGGCGAAACGGGCAGCCGCCTCATATATCTCGTCATTAAACTCTTCCTGACTGATACCCGTCAACCGTTTGTAGGCTGCAACCGGGTCTTCGTTGCCCTCTGCTTCTTTCCAGATACGCGCAATAATATTCAATCCGTGCTTGTTAGACCAATACTCCATGAACTGCGGTGCATGATACTGGTTGATTCCATTCAGCAGCGAGTAATGAGTCTGCTCCATGTAGGCATCCAAGTGATATTTTTCAATGGTAGTCCAGTCCGAATAAACCTGCCACAGCATCCATTGCGAAGTATATTCCACCAATGGATGTCCACCGAATCCGCGCGAACCGTCTGCCTCTACCATGTATTGAAAAGAATGTCCCATCTCATGGGCCAACGGACAGTAAGGATAGGATTGGGCGCGGCACGGACGCATCCACATCATCCCCACTCCTTCATCGCCCCATCCGTAAGCGGTTGTTTCGGCATCGTTGAACATCCATATAATCATCTTTTTCCGGGCGGATTGCGACGTCTCCGGATCGGCAAATTTCAACTTATCCACATAATAGGTAAAGAACCGTTCACCCTCACGCAACAATTCTTCCGGATAAAATCGGCGGGACTTATCAACATAACCAGCCGGGTCTTTGCCGAAGGAACTTTCCCAGAACAGCACCAAATTTTCTGATTCCATCTTGTAGTCATGGCTGAACCGCCCGCCTTTTCTAAAATCATTTTCCTTCACTTGCTTAGCGGGGATGTGTATTTCCTTTCCGCCCGATTTGGCATGTACTGCATTTCCCGCAAACAACAGGACAACGAGCAGCCATAAATAATTTTTCTGTCTCATGCTTATCTTTTTATTTTTGTACGATTTCTGCACAAAACTACGCCACTACGGGCTTCCGGGCTTTGCTATCCGTTCCTAATCCTGTGCTTTTTGTTCCTCAAAGTGTGCTCACCGTGCATTTAACATTTATAAGCAACTGAAAAACGAACGTAAAGACAAAAGACAGCATGAAACAACTTTTCAGACGTCTAAAATGGTTTCCGGCACTTCACCCGTCCAAGCAGAAGGCTGTTCCACTCCAAACAACCGTAAAATTACCGCCGATGTATTTACGGTATTATTGGCTTCCTCCATTCTCACCCCCCGGGCAATTCCGGGACCAACAATTCCCCAAGGCACAATCATTTCATCCACACTCACACCACCATGCCCGTACTCTATACCGCCATGGTCGGACAAGAACATAAAATGGGTATCGTCATACAAACCCTCCTTCCTCATCTTGTCAATGAACATCAATAGTTGATAGGACAGGAAATGACAGGCGAAGCAACTATTTATTTGTTAGCACTTTATGTCTTTGGGTGGCATAATAGTAAGACAGGATAAAATGCCAAGAACAGACAGGAATAGTCACCGTTCCGTTACCAAGTCATTACCTACTTTTCATCAGGAGCGACAAGGCAGAATAATGGATTTTAGGGCTGATTGACAGAATCGAAAGAAGCGTTACTTCATTCGTCCGTAGATGGCTTTCTTTGGCTGTAGCTTCCATTCTTCAAGTAACTCACTTAAGCAATAATTTTGTAACCAATTAAAAGTGAGCGTATGAAAGAAGAATTAAAGGTGTTATTTTACCTCAAAAAGAACCAAGTAAATGCCAGCGGACTATGTTCCGTAATGGGGCGCATCACCATCGGACAGTCGATGGCACAGTTTTCGGCAAAAATAGAAGCCGAGCCATCAAAATGGGATGCCAAAGCAGGGCGAATGACTGGAAAGAGTAACCACGCTTTACAGGTAAACCGTCAGATTGATAAAATCAATCTAAGCATTCACGCCCGTTTCAAAGAGTATCTAACCAATCGGGGGAGCGTAACAGCCGAAGAACTGAAAAATGCCTTTCAAGGCATTGCCACCACACAGGAAACCTTGCTGAAAGTATTTGCAGAACATAACGAGGTTTACGGTAAGCGTATCGGAATAGACAGAGTGAAAAGAACATACAAAGGCTATTGTAATGCTTATAGTCATTTGGCTGACTTCCTGCAAAAGAAATACCATGTTCGGGATATGTCGTTTAATCAGCTTACATTCTCTTTTATAGAAGCCTATGATTTTTATTTACGGGTGGATTTGAAGATGAAACCGAATACTATATTAGGCTACATTATTCCGTTCAGAAAAGTAGTTCGCATTGCTCTAAACAAGGGATTTATTACCCGTGACCCATTTACGGAGTATAAACCTGAACGGGGACGAAGCGAACACCGCACCCTAACGAGCGAGGAACTGCAAAAGATAATGAACGCTACGTTTGATTCCCCGAACCGTAGACTTATCCGTGACTTATTTGTTTTCTCCTCTTTCTGTGGATTAGCATTTGCCGACATACGGAGATTGACCGAAAATGAACTTGTTACGACTGAGGACGGGAAACAATGGATTGTCATGGCACGGAAAAAGACGGGTACAATATCCCGTATAAGGTTGTTAGATATACCCCTGCAAATCATCGAGAAGTACAAAAAGGATAGGGTTTGCGAAAAAATCTTTTCTGTTCCCGGATATTCAACTGTTGATATAAATCTCAAACGTATTGCCGAAGTATGCGATATAAACAAGTCTCTTACCTATCACCAAAGCCGCCATACATTTGCTTCGGTGGTCTGTCTATCGCAAGGTGTACCCATCGAAACAGTTAGTAGAATGTTAGGACACAAGGATATACACACCACTCAAATTTATGCGACTGTTTCTACCCAAAAGATAAGTGACGATATGAAAAAGCTATCGGAACGGATGGCGGGAAAGTTCTCTTTTGTTAAATCTCAAAACCAACAATAACACCATGAGAAGCACATTCAAATACCTATTTTACATCAATAGGAACAAAGTAAAAAAGAACGGGCTTTGTCCCGTGATGGGACGTGTGACTTTGGACGGGGAAATCGCCCAATTCAGCACAGGGTTGGAAACCCATCCCGATTTGTGGGATGCTAAAACGGGACGTTCAACGGGGAGAACGACATACGAAGCAGGTGTGAATAGAGAACTAAGAAGCCTTTCAGCTTCCATAGAAAAGCACTATGCCAGTATTGTAGAAAAAGATGGCTATGTCACAGCCGAACGGGTTAAAAATGCAGTTGTGAATATAGCCCAAGAACCTACCACGCTACTAAAGGAATTGGACGAAGCAACCGAAGAAATACGAAAAAGCATAGGCATAAACCATACGATTGCCACCTATCGGTCATATGTAAACGCCCATTTGAACCTATCCCGCTTTATTCGTGATAAATACGGCAAAAGTGATATGCAATTTTCAAGTTTGGAATACTCCTTTATTGAGGATTACGATATGTATCTGAAAATAGACCACAAGATGGCAACGGGTAGTGTCGTACAGCATATTATATTTCTTAGGAAGCTGGTAAAACGAGCCATGAACAAAGGAATAATATCACGTAATCCATTCTTTGGCTATATTCCCGACCAACCTAAAACATCCCGTAAATGGTTGTCTTGTGAAGAAATAGAAAAGGTAATGACCACCACAATAGAGCATCCGAGCGTGGCATTTGTACGGGATATGTTTGTCTTTGGATGTTGGACGGGCTTGTCGTACACGGACATCAAGAATTTGCAGGATATAAATATCGTTACAGATAGCGAGGGCAACCAATGGATTGATATTAAGCGACAGAAAACGGGTAGTCGGTCATTGATTCCGTTATTGGATATTCCAAAGGAAATTATCAAGAAATACAAAGGCACTGGCGAAAAAGGAAAAGTATTTAAAATGTTATGTATGAACGTTGTTTGTCAATATACCAAACGTATTGGAAAACTTTGCGGATTGGCTCAGAAGCTCACCTTCCATCAAAGTCGGCACACGTTCGCAACGATGATGCTGACGCTCGGAGCAGACCTCTACACCACTTCGAAATAACTCGGCCATGCTGATGTGAAAATGACGCAAGTCTACGCCAAAATCATCAATCAGAAAAAGGACGATGCGGTCAATTTAGTAAACGGGTTGTTCGACTAAAGCAGCCACCGAGTTTTCGGATTTTTCGATGTTTTTTTGCCGGTGCAGTTTATTCCCGCGCGGGCATATATAATTCTGTTTAGTTTAGTATTTCTCTATATATAGGGCAAGAAAACTAAAGTAAACCGTTTCATGCAAACATCTGAAAAGAAATGCAGTTGAACTTTGATGACCGAAATCGTACTCTAAAACTGGATTCTTACACTCGAATGCCGGTAGCATTATCGACAAGGAAAAGGTCGTAATTTGACCGCTGAAAAATAAACGGATTATGTCAAAGAAGCAAACCCGTTCTTAACCCGCGAGAAACAATTACGGGTAACAATTCTTTTTACTCCCTTTTGTCGGTCGAAACCTGTTCGTGAACTGAGGTCTGAAATCTTCCGACAGGAAAAGGTTGTTTATCTATTTGACTGCCATTCCATAATCCGTCATATATCGGACAATCCCACCGCCTCTGCTTGCAGATTGTATGGCAACTCATCCGACGACGAATGTCGGACGGGGTATTAGGCTCCCCCGAAACATTTTTCGTGGCACACGGGCAAGCCCGAATTAAAAGGGCTGTGGTAAACGTCCAATGCAAGAAACAGCTCCAACCGCCGAAAGCTATCCGATAAAAATGTCACAAAAGGATATCGCTATGAAGATGGAAAGGTCCATAATGGAAGCAATTATCAAAACTATTGCATTTTTTTTATTTCGTTATATAGAGCCTGCCCTTTTGCCGTAAGCAGATATTTTTGTCTCGGGTGATTGGGTTTGTCGGGATATAGCACCTTGAGAAAACCGGCTTCGGAAGCAGGGCTTATATAATTCTCCAAAAATGTCGGACGATGTTTCAGTCCGACTTTCTCCATCAATACTTTTAACGATAATTGTTCGTTTGACAAGGCCGACAACAAAGCGCGAACTTGTTCGGTTACTTGTACGGCAGGTTGTTCGGTACTTGTACGGTCGATTTGCCGGACTTGTTCTGCTGCCAATTCTTCCGGAGCATTAACCACCATATACCTATTCCGCAACTCATTCGTTTCACCCAATAGAAGATTACGAAAGAACCGTTCCAAATATTCGGAATTACGCATGATGCCTTTTTGCACGTTTTGGTAGTTGGCACGTACCAGCGCATTACGGAAATACCACGAATGATTGGCGAACAGGTCGTTTGTTACGTCAAAACCCATAGAACGTAGATAGAGAATCGTGAATACGGCAGTCGTTCGGGTATTTCCCTCGCCGAACGGATGGATTTGCCACAATCCCGATACGAATTTAGCGATGTGGCTCACTAATCCATTCCTGTCCACTTTTGAATAGTCGAACTGGCGTTCTTGTTCCAAGTCGTATTCGATTGCTTTGCGGAGATCGGGTGCGGAAACATACAACACCGTATCGCCGCGCAGCACCCATTCCTTCTTGGTAATGTTGTAATCGCGGATTTGTCCTGCAAATTTGAAGATGCCGTCAAAAATCCGACGATGAATCGATGTCAGGCCGACAAGTGTAAAAGCAAAAGTTTTCTCGGTAAGAAGTCGACGGATGTTGGTCGATGCCATATCCGCTTCGTGGACTTCTGCATCTTCGGGCGTATGTGCTATTTTCGATTGATAATAGCTACGAATAAGCTGTTCGGCTTCGTCGATTGTAATCTCGCCCTCAATATCTTTACGTGCGGTCTCAATCAAGTAGTCGGAGGGCTTCAAGCCATCGACGGCCTGCAACCCGATTGCGGTCTGCCATGCGTAACCCTTCTCTCGCTTCTGAGGCTCGCTTTGGCGTATGTATTCGTTGAAGTCCATCATACATGTATATTATTTACTGCTCGGTTGTATCAAACATTTTTGCAAGTGAATGATATTCTGCTTTTTCGAATAAATTTATTTTACCATTCGTTCCCATCCGAATAACATCGTTACAAGTTTTTAATCGTGCTAGCATTGGCATGATAATACTTTTGCCATGATTGACAAAGTCATACAATTCTTTTTCTGTTGATGGTATTTTATATCCACCAGAACTACTTGATATTATTACTTCATTATCCCGAAGTTTCGCTATGATTTTATTCCGAAAAGTCTGAAGTGATAATCTATCATATCCTAAGTATACTAATTGAGTAATAAGTTCTTGTGTGGGAATATATTTCCTTGGCGATTTGTTCATAAATCTAAACAGGAGATAATTCAATACAGCAATTTGCTGTTTGACTTCGTCATCGTCTGTATTATTATGCGTTTCTATAAAATGTTTAGCTTTCCTATAACAGATATCAGCAATTTGTGGATTATACTCAGGATTCAAGTCATTTTGAGAAGCATTGAATGTATCAAAAGTTTCAGGAAACTCTTTTATTCTTAATATCTTATCCCCTAATAGGGATTTGTAATTATAACCGTCAGATTCTGATATTTTCCTTATATCATAATTATATGCAAGGGAACCACATACAATATCAGCAACTTGTATAATAATACTATGTTTACTATTCTCGAACCTAAACAAGCTATTGTCGAATAAATCAAGAGGGATCTCCTTTGACCTAACATACGTTGCAAAAGATTGAAGGTAGTCATTACCTCCAACTTCATCTGCAGTAATCGTTAAGTTATTATACGAAATTCTCAATTCTTGGTGCACGATGTTATTCAAGAATTTATAAAATGATTGTTTATATCTGAGACCAGAATTTTCATATATTTTTCGTTTGTCGCATACAAATGCAAATATGTGGAATGGGAGTTGTTTTAATTCGTTCAGTATAGAAATACGCCTTTTGTGATTCCTCCCAATTTTACTGGATTTTATTTCTCCTTGTTGAAAATATTTTTTTCGAATATTCTCAACACGTTCTGATACAAACGAAAGATTACTTTCGTCTACGATAACTGCACCAATCAAGAAATGGGTAGTACATCCTGGATTGTCGAAATCATATCCGAAAGCTCCGAATTCGTCAATAAAAGCATATTTCTTATTACTCATACTCTAACTATTTATTCACAATCTCTTTAGCTGCTTCAATTTTCCGATTGGCAAAGAGAACCACAACTTTGATAATTTCTTTCTGTACAGCAGAAATAAACGTTGCCATACAGTCATAATCTGGAATCCCATTTTGAGAGGGAAGCATGATATATTCATCTTGCACCTTACTCCAATATGCCTTATACTCGTAACTGTATTTTTCCCGAATAGATTTTTCTATTGCCGTTGTTAGGAAAAAAAGAATTTCTTTTGTTGGGAGAAATTCTTTTAGTGTGAGTAAATAAGAATCCCATAAAACTCCTGTTTCTTGTGGTTGAGAATATACTTTTCCCGTAGCAATCGCTCCGTTTTGAATGATATCGATTGCCATTGAGATTGTTTCAAAATCATCTTTTCTCGCCCAAAACATAATTCCGTTATCTCCGAATTTTGCATTTGTAACAGGTATGGGGTGCACTTCGTCTTGAACTGTGGACAAATCTGTTTTCTTATTGAAAGTTTTGTTCTTAATACCTAACTCAGCTTTCTCTAATAAATCGCCGATTTTAAATTTATTCCAGACTATTTTGTCGAAAGAACCTAATGCCAGTTCCTCTTTTTCGTTCAAAACATAATCTTTAAGCCCTGCTACTGCCAAGTAGGCTTCCAACTTCTTTATACGCTCCGCTTCCAACTCCGCTATAAAGGAGCTGATGAAATCAAAATCTATCGTTCCATCTTTTACGGGTAATGAAATTATTTGTTTTTCGATAATGTCTACACTAAAACTGGATCTTCCCCACGAGAAAGATTCAAAGGACTTGGCCATAGTTGCTAGGAAGAATTGAGCATTGCTCTTATCGAATTCTCTGAATTTGGCTTTTAATATTTTGATTTTATCCCCCGTAAAATAAGGGTGCTCTTGGTAGAACATCGTTGCCGTGTCTTGGCCAAACGAGATGGTATTACCTTCGTTAAGATATATTTCATCTTCGTCTATATATCCTTTTTGCCCATTGTTATTGCTCATCCGTACTACATACGGATATTTCCCGTCCTCTAATACAATTACTTTATTTGCATCAAATCTTTTTGTATAAGAGTTGACCTCGAATAAATCCCCCAATCTGTATTCGCCCCACTTAACCTCGGATAGTTTCTTGTTAAGCGGGGCATCTATTTTCCCAGGCCACCCTCCTCGACTTTTTGGCGTTTCAAAAGATTGGACACTTCCCATGCAAGATAATCAGCAACCGTCTTTTTGAAATCCTGCAAGGTAGGTTTGGTATCGATCGGAGCCGATTGATTCCAGTCGGCTCCATTATTGGGGGCGATAGTACCTTCGTAATAATCTGTATCTGCGAGATACTTCAGTTTCTTTTTACCGAAACGCACCAAGTTTACGACTTCCTCATAGCGTTCTTTGGCATCGTCGGTGTCCCGCAGATTACAACTGGCCTTTTTACGATTGGTGCGCGTATAGCCATCATTCGAAAAGTCTATAAACTTCACTATATCATCTTTTGTATGAGCTTCTCCAACCCTGAATACATAGACATTCGTCTGTACACTCGATTTGCCGATAAACAAGTCGATGGGCATCTTAATGCTCGCAAGAAGTGTATTCTTTTCTAATATTCTTTTGTTGTACTCTTTCGCTTTGCCAGAACCTGCCGAACTTTGAATAATAATAGCCGCATAACCTTTGTTCATCATTCCAAGGGCCTTTTCAACGAAATTCATTCCGTTGCCATTCGCTGAATACGGAGGATTCAAGACAAAAGCATCGGCCGGAAATTTTGCATTAACCGCACCAAAACCATAATTACCATCGAAATCCTTTAACGAGTCTTTATTTAAGATATTCGAACTACCATCCCCCATCAGAATCATGTTGAGAACAGCCAGCATATAGATATTCGGAAGCAATTCCAATCCAAGTAGCTGATTGGCCTTGATCTCTGCTTCTTTCGCTGCAAGTTCTTCTGGAGAGTGTATGCTATTTTTTGCATCGACTAACATTTCGTTCATTGCCGCAACCAATAATCCCGCAGAACCTGTGGCAAAATCCCAGACATAAGAATCTTTGGTAACCCGAGCCAATCTCACCAACAATGTTGCAACATAAGATGGGGTTAAGACAACATCGTTCAATTTATCTTGTGTAAAACCGAGCCAACTGTACATTTCATTGAAGAGCTTTCCTGTGAAATCGGTGGTCAAGCCGATTTTATAGTAAATACCCAAGGTGTCTACGATTTTGACAAATACCCTTTTAAGTTGGCTTTCCCCTTTTTCCGGTCGGTTGATATTATCCGTTGTCAAGGTGTTCTCCAGAGTCCGAATGATAAGTTGCTTTTTCTCATCAGGTAAATGCTTCTCATTCAAAAACGCACGAATCTTTCTCACTATTATATCGCCATCCGTGTTACCTTGCTCTGTCGAGGATTTCAAATCTGACTTTTCAAGCGGAGATACCTTGTTGGGGATACCGAGTGTTGCGATGATCGATGCTGCAACCAGATAGACCCTGTCATTCTCGCCAAGCCCTTTCTCGTGTTGGTAAATCTCATTATTGAGTTTGGTTAAACTCGTAGTAATTTCTTTCTCTCGTTGCTCCTTGATTCTGTCTATTTCCTCTTGGGTCAGACTAAGAGTATTGACTTTTTCAATGAATTTTTCAAAATTAGCGGGTGCTAAAAATGAGAAATCCGAATATTCCCCAACCTTTTGTCCGATACCAAAGTTGCTTTTGGAAACATAGTATACACCTATTTGATGTTGCAACGCTCCGAATTCATCTTTATATCCCGTCATACCGATAGCGATAATGTCGGTATAGCTGGTATGATGAAGTATGGCATTCGCATAGTGAAGCGCACCATTTACGGCATATGAGTTGATATGCTTGAAATTCGGTTCGTTCTTAGCCGTTTTATTTTCCACTTGACCTTGGGAATCAAGTTTCTCCAATCTGTCTTTATATCCTTTATATTCGACAAGTATTGGATACCAATTCAATCGTTTGTCTTGCAAAAGCAATTTAGCATCGGGGCGGTTTCCCCCAACACCGCCGTTCTTAGAGAAATAGTCTTCAAGAGCCTTGTCTATTTCTTCATTCAATGGTTCTTGCTCAAGTTTATAATCCAATTTATAGGATTTGAGCCAGCCATTTGCTAAATCTGCAATATTGGGCTCAACGGATTGTATATTCTTTTTTGCCATATCTTCTTTCTATTTACCATCAATCAAATCCTTAGGGTTAACTTGGAGAATATCTGCGATTTCGAACAGCACCTCCAAACTCGGCTGGCGTCTGTTGCAAACATAAGAATTGACGATACAAAAACTCTTTCCGAGTTTTTCCGCCAACCATGTCTGCTTGATGCCTTTTTCTTCAAGCACCTCTTTTATTCGGTTCTTTGGTTTATCCATTTCGATCCTAATATTACTCCTTACAAAAAAAGTCGATCGCCAAATCAATCATCGTTGTTGTTACAATTACTCCTCGCTTAGCTTCATTGTCTTTGAGGGAGGATTTTACGACCGTAGATATAAAACTGGTTACCAAATGCAACATCTTGTTTATTGGCTTATCTTCCGGCTTATTATTGAGTATGGCATCTATACCTTGCAAGACGGTAATAGCTCCATTTGCCTGCATATAGATTTTATTGTTCGGTTCTATTGATTCAGCAACACTGATTGCGTATTTGGTAACAGCAAGCAAATCGGCGACCTTGAGTTGCCGGTCATTGTACTCATACAAAATTTCATTTTGCAAAAACGTATGATTCGGACGATATAACAGACGTTGGGCATACGTGTTGTTAGAACGATAGAAGTCCCTTAATTGAAGTTCCACGAGCAGTACATTAAGGCATCCTTCAATATTAGATCTCAATATTGTATCATTATTGATGAATGATATTAAACACGGTTGCATGTCTGGAATTATTCCTTTAGAACATAAGACCCGTTTGGTTTCATTCAATACCCGGTCGTTAAAACCTTGAATACTGTTATTGACTTTTCCTGCAGCTATATATGCATATATCATCTTGTCTTTATTTCCACACTCATATGCACGATACAGATTTGCATATGCTGTCTCTAATTGCAGAATTTCATCCGCTTGTTGTCGGACTAACATCTCTATTGCATTCATTGTATATTCTTTTTTGTTGCAAATATATAAAATATTATGCAACAAAAAATGCTAAGGAAATATTTTTAGAGCGGACGATAATAAAATTCTATGCTGCTATTCCATTATGATATCATGGAAGGAAATCGGTTTTTCTTCTTTTCAACAAAAATGCGATTATACATAGCAGCGAAAAGAGTAAAGACAAAGGCTTGGCTTTACTCTTTTGGCTGCAATTATTCATCAATATGCCCCTAAACAATATATTTTCAGTGCGGGATCAATTGTTGAGAAAAATGGCTTGAGAAACACTTTTAGTACGACCAAGTGCAAAGGATGAAATTAAGTGAAATGCGAAAAACGGAGAATCGCTTAAATTATTAATTTTGTTCCTATTTTGTTTCCTTTGCCAGTAGAATAAAACGCTATTGCATTGATACACAAATGATTAATTATTTATAGAATAACATTGTCCAGATTTATGCGGAGATAACAGGGGCGAAAATAGAGGAAGATATGCAACGATTATCCCAAAAGATTGAAAATAAATATCAATTGACAGAAACTAACACCATTTCCAAACCGCTCTTACACATTTGTTGGGCGGTTTGTTTTTTGCACACACATACTCAAACCAACATATTTTTTTCCTTTTTTTCTCTGATACACATTCACTATATGGAAAGAATAAATAAGGCAGCACTTTTGATAAATTTACTCTTTTTCGGGACGAAAAAGGAAGAAATTTATCAAAACCCGTAGGGCTCGGTGTTGCCGTTTTATTCTTGGAATATACCTTTGTGTTCAGAGAAATAAAGGATTAATTAAATTATTCCATTGAAAAATAAGATATTAGATTACTTGCGACTATTGCATAATTCTCGCTATCTATGGAGTAAAAGCCTAACTTCTTGGCAAATGCTCCGCTTTTGTCGTTGGCACACTCAATGCCGATATGATTAAAACTATACTTTTGGGCTATGCCAGTCAAGAATTGGAGAAAGTGCGCTCCGTGCCCTATTCGTTCTTTACTAAAACCCAATCGGGCTATAATCAGACAATCAGGTGGAAATCGGCTTTCTATCCTCCTAATACGCAAATACAAATCTACTCGGCTATTTCTACGGGTGGCAATAATGTTATCTATCGTCAGCCGTACAAGTGATTTACGATACTTAAACCGCTCCATCAGGTAGCGGTCAATATCGGCTCTTAGTTCCTCGTATTCAATCATCGTCTTATCCCTTTCTTCTTCCGTTTCTGTGCCTGTAATTCTTCGGCTCTTGTTGCATCGTAATTATTGCCATCTCCCAATGAAAAGATAGATAATAGAGAATTATCACCACTATTATTTTGTTGATTTTGAGAATGTTTATTATCTTGTTTGCCATCAAGATTGCAAGAAATCATGTTTTCTTTTTCACTGGATTGTGGTATTTCTTTTTTCTTTTCGCCAGTAAAATTTTGTTCCTGTAATTCAATCTGTTCAGAGATAGAACCGTTTTTTATCGTGTTATGGTAATCAAACGATTCAGATAGTTGGCGGTTGTAGCCGAACAACTTATCAAAGCCTTGTTCCGCTCGTTGGAATAGATTCACATGGTCAAAACCACCCGTTATCGTTCCTTTTTGGGTGTTCTTATGGTTGGTTAGCGGTGATAGCTTCTTTTTGTTGGTTTGGTCTTTACGGCTCACAATCAAATGGCAGTGCATATTTAGTTCGTTGTCGGAACGGTTGCGGTCGAAATGGATTTTGCCGTAAAACTTTATATCCGCTTCGGATAGCCCTTTGTTGAAGTTTTTGGCATATTCGGGAATAAATACCTCCCGAATATACCGTTTCATGGCTTCGGCTTTCTCCTGTTCGGTATTCCCCATTGCCCGAAGCTCACTTTTTGACGGGCTGACATGGATAGCGAAAAACTTAGCATCCGTTTTCAGCAGTTGCCCGATATTGATATCTATATCCTTTACAACTTTTGATTTGTAGATATTATCATCCGTTAGGTTGAAAAAGCCATCGGTATAGATGCCCTTTTCCATACGTTCCAAATCCTCATGTTCCATGTACGAGGCTAATTGTCGGCTACTCCCTGCATTGTTGTATGTTCCTTTTGATGGTGGGGCAAAATCTATGTGCATGGCTCTATGTGTTTATCAGATTGGTAATTTCAGCCTTTAGGCTCTCTTTCCGTTTGCTATCCATCACACCGCAAGCGGATAACTCCGAATAGAGTTGTATTAGGTTTAGTAGCTTTTTATAATCTCGTTGGTGTATCTGATATAATGCAGTTAGTTGCTTTCCCTGCTGATTGATAACATCAGCGTGCTTACTAAACTGCTCACTTACTTTTTGCAATACGCCTGTTTGCTTCTCCCGACTGGATTCCAGTTGAGAAAGGATAAGCGTTTCCAATGTTTTGCCAATGGTGTCAAATCGAACCGCAATAGAATTGGCGGTTCGTATCATGGGATTTAGTTGTTCTTCCTCGTAGTGTCGGATAAAGCGGATTATATCGTCCTGCCGTTTACTTATCTTCGCCAGTTCCGATTTTACCGATTCAGGGGCTTCGGATGGATTGATGTGTGCCTTATCAATATACCCGAAAGCCAACTTTACAACTTCGCTCTTTTTCAGCGAATAGCGCTTGCATATCTTCTCTACCAAAGCTGCCGTTTCCTTGTCTACGGAAATGGTAGTGAATATCGTTTTTCGACTGTTATTTGGCATGGTAATTACTTTTTTATAGAAATATGAATAGATAAATACCTGATAATAAGCATTGCAAAGAAAATGCTTATTACAGGTGTCATTACAGCGTGTTCTTGTAACACGCTAAAGCCGAAGGCTTTGCCCCGCAGGGCAAGAGGGAAGAACAGGACTTGTCCAGTTCCCTCTTGCTTCATTTAGCGAAACGAGCCGAGCCACAGGGCGAGGCGGTTTCTGCTAAATGGGGAGCGGTGGCACTGCACCAAGCGGTGATATTAGCCACCTTGTTTTGCACCGTTTTGCTTATCAAGTTGATTTTCCTTTTTGAATCGCTCATAGGTTGTACAATCAGCATTTTCTTGAACAAATGCCCGAATGTCCTATGCCCGATAGTAGGTCTTATGGCTTATCGCAAAATAAGGAAGTTTGCCACTTGCCCGATACCGTTGCAGGGTTCTGAAAGATACTTTTAACAGGAAAGCTAAATCCTGATTATCTAATATCTTGTCGTTTGGGTCTAATACGTTATCGGTATTGATAAGAGATTTCAGGTCTTGCCCGATTTCGGTGAGCTTCTTCGACAGTCGTTCCATCCACTTGTCGAAGTTTTCGTTGTCTATATACATTTTGCTTCATTTTTGAGTTTAACATTATTGTTTTCAACCGATTGATGAAGCAAAGTTCGGCAAATGGGTGTAAATAAGTTAGGGGAGTAGATATACTACACCCCTAACATTTGTTGATAAGTGGCTGATTTATAGATAGCCTTTCTTTTGACTTTCTTCGATAATAGCTTTGCGAAGAATATCTAAAAACTCAATTCGTTTATTGGCTTGCCGACAAATTACACTCTCGTGCTTTTTGTGGATGTCCCCCAATTTGATATTGAAAAGGTATTCAAACGCTCTCCCGATTTCGGTTAGGGGTGATTCTGTTCCGTTGTGGGTGACTACCCGTTTAGATAGGAACATTCCGCTAACCAGTTCCATGATTTCCACAAGATAGGTTTCATCGGTGAGATAGAGCTGTGAGGGTGGAAAGTTGTTTTTACGATTTTGGAACTGAATCGGGTATTTGATACGCATATTGAGTATGCGTATTTCTGTGTTTATAACTTCTATCGCTTCATCAACAAGCAATAGCAAGGCATTTTTCCCCCTGCTCAAATTGCACCCGATGCGATTTGAGCCTGTTTAGTCCAAAGGAAAAATAGCGTAATAATACAGCGTAGTCCTGTTCATCTATGGCAATGCTTGCCAAATGGTTAGCAAGTTCTTGCAGTGCTACTGTAAGGTCGTTTACAACAAACTTTTTCTGCGAGTATTCCGACAATAGTCGGAAAAACCTCTGGTCGGATAATTCTTTCATTTAGTCGATTAAAAATACTATTTGACAGCAATCAAATAGAAATATTATTGATAATATTTTTAACTTCATATTTTAAAGAATCTGGCTTTATTATAGTTGCACTATCTGCAAAAGACAAATACCAATGTGCAAATTTACTGATTGAAAATGTCAGAAAATGGAACTCAATCATATTTCCTATTTCTTTTTCAGATGTTAATCCGTAATAATATTTATCATCATTCATCATGGAAATCTTATTCTTTTCTATCCTTATAACGATTTCATATAATTTTTCTTTATCATAAAACTCGTGTATAAACTTTTTTAAAGGGGGATGCTCTTGTGATTGTAATTCATTAAGAATATGTATTTTTTGAATTCTATCTATACGAAATGTAAGATAGGCTTCTTTTTGAAGACAAAATCCTATCAGATACCAATTAGTTCTCGAAAAGAAAATTCCAACAGATTCAATCTTTCGTTCTGAAACACTTAATGTATTACCTCCCAAATAAGATATTTCAATAATTCTTTTTTGATATATACTTTGTAGTATTAGTAAAAGAATATCAGGCTTATAAATAGATGATTTATAGGTATTCAAGACAGACATGCACTTTTCCATTGTTTCCAACATATTTTTGTCTGCAAAACGCATGACAGACCTTATTTTTTCTATTCCAGACTTATAATGTTCGTTGCTATTTGAATCAGTTAGTTCATGTACTAATTTCTCTGCAATCAAAAAGGACAAGGCTTCTTTTTGAGTAAACATTAGCGGAGATAATTTGAATCCTTCTGCAAGTGAATAACCAATACCAGGATTTCCTGTGATGGGAATTCCTGCCTCTTCCAATGTTCTTATATCTCGATATACAGTGCGAATGCTTATATCAAAACGTTCTGAAATTTGCTGTGCTTTCACTAACGAGTGCGATTGTAACTGAATCAATATAGCAGAAATACGGTCTATTCTATTCATCTTGCATCTTTAATTTGAATATTTGAGCCTTCAATAAAAACAGCTTGTTTATTACTTATTGGAATAAGCTGCAACTTCTCATTATATAGTTGAACTACCTTTTCACCTTTTTTCTTGAATGGGAAATTTCCATAATGAGGAACCGTATAAAAATCAACCAAATTTAAAGAAGTACAGTCTTTCAATTCAGGAGCTTTTTCTATTGGATCAAAGTTTACATTTTTCATATATTCTGTATCGGGAGATGCTATTATTGCTCCAGCAGATTCCCCAATATACAGTTTACCCAATTTTACTTGTTCAAATATGATTTTATCAACACCTTTTCTTTTTAACTCTTGCAAAAGGAAGAATGTATTTCCACCTGTTATATAGATATAATCACATTTGTGTAATATAGAAGATATTTCCTCTTTGGGAAGTTGGGTAATCTCGACTTCTTCAACAATCATTCCTGCTTTTTCCAAAGCAACTTTTCCTTTTTTTACATAAAATCGAATTGATTCGGTAAGACTTGCAGTTGGTATAAAAGCTATAATTTTCCCTTGCAAATCCTCTTTGATACAATCGACAAATAGATTGGCGACATCAGCAAATGATGAGCATAAAAATAATCTTTTCATATTTTATTATATTAGGTTGAATACTTTTTGATACAAAGATAGCGACTTCCATGACAGCCCTATGTCAGTAAGTCTAATATTGAAGAGTTTTTTCAAGAAAAGTCTTTTAAATTCTGTTTTTTGATATTTCCATAAATATGTCTATCTTTGCCTATGAAGTTATTTGAAACGATGGAAAAACACAGCAGACTAAAGTAGTTTGCTCGTTTCTAAGTCATTACCTGTTGTCTGTTTGTGGTTATCTAAGTTGTTGTTTTATAGAATAATACAAAATTATCTCATCTTCATAATGAACTTGCCTATTTCCACATCCGCCTCTTCAATGGAACGTATATATTCGGGGGACATCCATTTGTACTTATGCCCTGCATGGTCAGTATGGACAGAATAGAGAAAGACCAAGGTTGGACTGTTCCTGTTTTCCACTAGGAAATTAAAGGCCTTCTCATAATTGGGTATATATACATCTTTCTCCAGAAAGCTTACTTCATCCAGATACTTCCGGTTATAAGGATAGATAAAACGGCGCAAGAAAGGAATACCGTCTATACGATACTTGCCTGTGGGAGACCTTCACCGACTTCATAGAATTCACCATCACGGAAAATGGTGAGCCCGTAGAAGGTTATACACTGAACTTCTATAAAACGGAAAGTTATAAAGTAACCAAGCAGATAGCACATACCATGAGCGCCGACGGAAACAAAGTACGCAAAGACGCCAAAGCGCTGTTTTGGTACGGCAAAGCCTTATGGCAATATTACGGCATGTTTTTGGTAGAAGCCATCAATACCAAGACCGGAAACAAAGGGTATTGCTTCTTGCCTATTTATGAGCCACATACACAAGGCCTTATCGACAAAGTAGAAAACAAGATTACAGATAAGTCTTTCTACAAAAAGACTATTGATATTCAACCCCAATAGCAATAAACATACTGAGAATAAAACAAGTTTCTTTTATAGGCACGGATTTTCTTATTAATTTCCGTGCCTGATTTACAACAGACAGTATTTATTCATTCTCCCACTTATCTACCACAACTTCCTTTCCCCCTTTCACATGCCGGCCCAAGCCAAACAAACCGGGCAAATGCAAATCTCCCATACTATTTTCTGACGCAAAGCTAAGGCTGTAAACGAAATAATCACTACTTTTGCACATTCAATTGAACCAACTTATTATCTCATGAGTAATCAACGATACATGATGCGCGGTGTCAGTGCATCGAAAGAAGATGTGCACAACGCCATCAAGAACATCGACAAAGGAATTTTCCCGCAGGCTTTCTGCAAAATCATCCCTGACATTTTGGGCGGTGACCCGGAGTATTGTAATATTATGCATGCCGACGGTGCAGGCACCAAGTCCAGCCTGGCATACATGTACTGGAAGGAAACCGGTGACCTCGGTGTATGGAAAGGTATTGCACAAGATGCACTGATCATGAACATCGACGACTTACTCTGTGTCGGTGCAGTAGATAATATCCTTGTATCTTCCACCATCGGACGCAACAAGCTGCTCATTCCCGGTGAAGTAATCTCCGCCATCATCAACGGTACGGACGAACTGCTTGCCGAACTCCGTGAAATGGGCGTAGGCGTTTATGCCACCGGAGGCGAAACCGCCGATGTGGGTGACCTTGTACGCACCATTATCGTGGATTCCACCGTAACTTGCCGCATGAAGCGTTCGGACGTCATCAACAATGCCAATATCCGTCCGGGAGACGTCATCGTAGGTTTGGCTTCCTACGGACAAGCTACCTACGAGAAAGAATACAACGGCGGTATGGGCAGCAATGGCCTGACCAGTGCGCGCCACGACGTGTTCGCCAAATATCTGGCGGAAAACTATCCCGAAAGTTATGACAAGGCAGTGCCTGAAGAGTTGGTTTACAGCGGTAAGCTGAAACTGACAGATGCCGTTGAAGGCAGTCCGCTGGATGCAGGCAAGCTGGTACTCTCTCCCACCCGTACGTATGCACCGGTAGTAAAGAAGCTGCTCGATGCGCTCCGTCCCGAAATTCACGGTATGGTTCATTGCTCGGGTGGTGCACAAACGAAAGTACTGCATTTCATTGGTGATAATTGCCGCGTCATCAAAGACAATCTCTTCCCCGTTCCACCGTTGTTCAAGACCATCAAGGAACAGAGCGATACGGACTGGAGCGAGATGTACAAGGTGTTCAACATGGGACACCGTCTGGAAGTGTACCTTTCTCCCGAACATGCGGAAGAGGTGATTGCCATCTCGAAGAGTTTCAATATCGACGCACAGATTGTAGGACGTATTGAGGAAAGCAATCAGAAAGAACTGATTATCAAGAGTGAATTCGGAGAATTCAGATACTAAATATATGGCAGATAACAATACCATACTTGAGAAACTGGAAGGCCTCGTAGCCCGCTTCGAAGAAGTTTCGACGCTGATAACAGACCCGGCAGTGATTGCCGACCAGAAGCGTTACGTCAAGCTCACCAAGGAATACAAGGAACTGGGCGACTTGATGAATGCCCGCAAAGAATACATGCAAATACTTTCCGGTATCGAGGAAGCGAAGGAAATCATGGCCAATGAAACCGATCCGGAGATGCGCGAAATGGCACGCGAAGAGCTTGATACCTGCCAAAGTCGCCAGCCGGAACTGGAAGAGCAGATAAAGTTGCTGCTAGTCCCCGCCGACCCGCAGGACAGCCGCAATGCCATCCTCGAAATCCGTGGTGGTACGGGGGGGGATGAAGCTGCCATCTTTGCGGGTGACCTGTTCCGCATGTACACCAAATATTGCGAAACGAAAGGATGGAGAATGGAAATATCCAGCGCCAACGAAGGTAGTGCAGGCGGATTCAAAGAAATCGTTTGCAGCATAACAGGCGATGGTGTTTACGGTACCATGAAATACGAATCGGGTGTGCACCGCGTGCAACGCGTACCCGCCACCGAGACACAAGGGCGTGTACATACCTCCGCTGCCAGTGTAGCCGTACTTCCCGAAGCCGAGGAATTCGATGTTGTCATCAACGAAGGTGAAATCAAATGGGATACCTTCCGAAGCGGCGGTGCCGGTGGTCAGAACGTAAATAAGGTGGAATCCGGTGTACGCTTACGCTATAATTGGAAGAATCCCAATACAGGCGTAGTAGAAGAAATCCTGATAGAATGTACCGAAACCCGCGACCAGCCCAAGAATAAGGAACGTGCCCTCTCCCGTCTGCGTACCTTTATCTACGACAAGGAGCACCAGAAATACATCGACGATATCGCTTCCAAACGTAAAACGATGGTTTCCACCGGTGACCGTTCAGCCAAGATCCGTACTTACAATTATCCGCAGGGACGCATCACCGACCACCGCATCAATTATACCATCTACAACCTCGCCGCTTTTATGGACGGAGACATCCAAGATTGCATCGACCATCTGATTGTAGCCGAGAATGCAGAAAGATTAAAGGAAAGTGAATTGTAAATCAAAAAGCATATATAGATGACAAAGCAAGAATTATTTGAAAATATCAAGCGCAAAAAATCATTCCTTTGCGTAGGTCTTGATACCGACATCAAGAAAATCCCCGAACATCTGCTGAAAGAAGAAGATCCTATCTTCGCCTTCAACAAAGCCATCATTGACGCAACAGCAGACCTCTGCATCGCTTACAAACCCAATCTGGCTTTCTATGAAAGCATGGGTGTAAAGGGATGGATTGCATTTGAAAAGACAGTTAACTACATCAAGGAAAACTATCCCGACCAGTTCATCATTGCCGATGCCAAGCGTGGTGACATCGGCAATACTTCCGCTATGTATGCCCGTACGTTCTTCGAAGAGCTGAACATTGACTCTGTAACCGTAGCTCCTTACATGGGCGAAGACAGTGTAACTCCGTTCCTCACTTATGAAGGCAAGTGGGTGATCCTGCTTGCGCTGACCAGCAACAAAGGTTCGCATGACTTCCAGCTAACAGAAGATGCCAATGGTGAACGTCTTTTTGAGAAAGTGCTACGCAAATCGCAAGAATGGGCCGGCGACGAACAAATGATGTATGTGGTAGGTGCTACCCAAGGACGTGCCTTCGAAGACATCCGCAAGATTGTCCCCGAACACTTCCTGCTGGTTCCCGGTGTAGGCGCACAAGGCGGTTCGCTGGAAGAGGTTTGCAAATACGGCATGAACAAGACTTGCGGGCTGATTGTCAATTCCAGCCGCGGCATCATCTACGTAGATAAGACCGAGAATTTCGCTGCCGCTTCACGGAAAGCCGCACAAGAAGTGCAGGCACAGATGGAGGAACAGTTGAAAGCAATCCTGTAACAATAGCTTTATCCGAACAGTAACCGGACGGAGACCGACAGCATAAAAGCATGCTTGTCAGTCCCCGTCCGATTTGCATTAATACTTTATCAATCTATAAAAGCCGTAAAGGCGACCGCCTCATCTCTCCAAAAGAACAAGAAGCTATCCGCAATGTATTCCGCTCGGCAGAAATTGCCTACGACCCAAAATTCTATCAATATCAGTATAGTCTTGCATGGTTATAACAGGCAAATCAGCACGCACATAATCAGCAAGTTATAACTTTACTTTTTTCTCGTTACCAATACAGTAACGCTTTATGCAGTGACTGTAAACTGATAATAAACTTGTAATGCAAAACAATTTTATACCGAAAGTAATATAACGGACTTGTCGTCAGAATCTTGATTTATAGAACATGCCTGCACGATGTGTTAACGTTATACAAATACACCCTTATAATATAAGGGATACCTCTTGCCGAGTTGTATTTATTACAGAGATTGCATATCCCATAATAATAGTTAACCATCATTCTATAATCAGCATATGAAACACAAAATCATTATTTATCTGTTTGTGTTTGTGGCAACAACTCTGTTTGCTCAAGCCGATGTTCTTCCCCCGGAAAAACAAGATACGACAGCTGTTGTAACCGATAGCCTTGCCCCCTACCGATACCATGTCCGCCAGATGGCATTTTTTTTGGATGGGCAACCGGTACACTATACTGTAATTTTTGATACAGTGACGGATTCCCCAAGGTCACAATACCGTCAGGTGGATGGTACCGTCTGGCCTTTTGATGCCATCAAGTATTACGGAGAAAAATACAGAAAAGGACTCTTAATTTATGAAAGTGAGGATACCAATGAAAAAATATAGTCTGTTACTTTTGCTTCCGTTTTTTTCCCTGACGGCAGGTGCCCAAGATAATTTTTACCAAATAAATGGCAAAGCCGATACCCGATATAATGGTGCATTAGTAACGCTCTTTACTTTTACGGGTGACTATATCCGTTCGGTAGATTCCACTTATGTGGCAGATGGGCATTTCTCTTTTACAGGTTCTGAGTATCTGTATGAAAAATCGGTGATATCGATGGGGAACTATCCCGACAGCGTTTTTGCTGCGGAATTGTATCTTGAACGGGGACCGATTGAAGTGGAGTTAAAGCAGAAACCGGTGGTTCGTTCTCCCTATATAACAGACTACAGACTGTATGCTGATTCTTGCAGAAAGATTGAGCGTGCCTATGCTATCGAAGGGCAATCACAGGCCTTCTATGACGAAGGTAATGACCGTCTGCTCTCCTACAAATATCAATTCAAAAAGAAGTATATTCAAAATGGAATAGGCAGGTCTCTTCTCGTCAATGAGATACTGTATGCCTCAGACCCTTATTTCTATAAGCTGTATGAATTGCTGCCGGAAAGAGAGAAACAGCGATATGATGTACAAGAAAGCTACAAAGAACGAGTAAGGAAAGATAAGCAGGTTCAGCAGGAAAACAAACCGTTTCCTGACTTGACTTTAACAAATAGTACCGGGGAAAAACAGAGAATTTCTGATTATGCGGGTAAATCCGAACTTCTATATTTAGATTTTTGGGCGAGTTGGTGTGGTCCTTGCATGAGCCAAAAACCTCATATAAAAGAATTGTATGAAAAATATAAAGGCGATGGATTTAAGATACTTGGCATCTCTCTGGATACAGATACGAAGAGATGGTTGGCTGCAATAGAAAGGACAGGAAGCGTGTGGCCCGAACTGTGTGCTGCAAGCAAAGAGTGCGAAGCGGAGATTCGTGAGTCATATAATATTGTAGGAATCCCTTATGGAGTTTTGATTGATCAATCCGGCAAAGTGATAAAGGCTAATTGCGGTCACTGGCAAATACTTAAGTGGATATTGGAAGAATACTATAAGAAATAGATGTTAACTCTATAGCCATTGCTAAGTCGTAGGACAATGGTCAATAAATTAGCTACTTATTGAAAGCAATCTACGGTAAACTATAAATTGAATTAGTATGAGAAATTTAAGAAAACCGGAATTGAGTCCCCTTGAAAAGTATATTAAAAAGAGAAGCACTAAAACAGCTTTTCCATATTCCATCACAAACATAGATATTGAAATAAAAAAATGTTTATTTGTATTAGGATTGCTTCTGTTTTCACCGTCCATTTACTCTCAAGTATCTACATTTCATGTTAAAGGGAAGGTAAATCCTGAATATAATGATAATTTAGTAACACTTTCTACTTTTATAGGTGATTCCATTCGTTCCATAGACTCTACCTATGTGGTAGATGGAAAATTCTCCTTTGAAGGTCCGGAATATCTGTATGAGCAATCCTTAATTTCGATGCAATATGCCCCGGATAGCACTTTTGCAATCAAGTTTTTTCTTGAAAAAGGTCCGATTGAAGTGGAACTGAGCCGGAAACCGAGCATTCATTCTCCTTTTACGACAGTTTATCGGCAATATCGTGATTCTTGCAAGAACATTCCTAAAACATTTAGTATTGAGGGACAGACGGAAGATTTTTATAAAGCCGGTTGGGAAAGATTCTTTGCCTTTAAATATCAGTTTAAGAAGAGATACATTCATAATGGCATAGGAAGAACTCTTTTTCTCGCTGACGCACATTATCGTGATGACCCTTATTTCTATAAACTGTATGAATTGCTGCCGGACAGTGAGAAGGAACGAAATGACATCAAAGAGGCTTATCAATTTCGAAAAGACCGGGATGCACAGGATTCATTAGTCAATAAACCCTTTATCGACTTTACTTTGAAAAATGTCGCTGATGAAGAAAAAAGAATATCCGACTATGTAGGCAAGTCCCAACTACTGTTTCTTGACTTTTGGGCAAGCTGGTGCGGACCCTGCATCGCTCAAGAGCCCCGCATAAAGGAACTGTACGAAAAATATAAATCGGATGGATTTGAAGTGCTCGGTATTTCTTTGGATACGGATAAGGAGAGATGGCTGAACGCTATAAAGAATAAAGGCATCACTTGGCCCGAGCTTTATGTGGGAGATCAGGAACGTGTAAAAGAACTTAGAAAACTATATTGCATAGTAGGTATTCCTCTTGGCATCTTAATAGATAAATCAGGGAAAATAGTATCCGTAATTACGGCACAATGGCAACATCTTAAGTGGGTTTTGGAAGAATATTATAAGAAATAGATGTTAACTCTATAGCCATTGCTAAGTCGTAGGGCAATGGTCAATAAATTAGCTACTTATTGAAAGCAATCTACGGTAAACTATAAATTGAATTAGTATGAGAAATTTAAGAAAACCGGAATTGAGTCCCCTTGAAAAGTATATTAAAAAGAGAAGCACTAAAACAGCTTTTCCATATTCCATCACAAACATAGATATTGAAATAAAAAAATGTTTATTTGTATTAGGATTGCTTCTGTTTTCACCGTCCATTTACTCTCAAGTATCTACATTTCATGTTAAAGGGAAGGTAAATCCTGAATATAATGATAATTTAGTAACGCTTTCTACCTTTATAGGTGAGTCCATTCGCTCCATAGACTCTACCTATGTGGTAGATGGACAATTCTCTTTTGAAGGTACGGAATATCTGTATGAAGCATCTGAAATATCTATGAGATATGCCGCTGACAGTGTTTTTGCAATAAAATTCTTTCTTGAGCGAGGTCCTATAAAAGTAGAGTTAAAGAAGAAATCGAGAGTGATTTCTCCTTATACAACTGACTACCAACAGTATCTTGATTCTTGTCGCAAACTTTGGGATGTCTGCACCACAAAAGGAAAAACTGCCGCATTTTATGAAAAAGGATGGAAGGACTTTTTCACATACAAATTTCTGTATAAAAAGAAGTATATTCACAATGGGATAGGAAGATCTCTTTTTCTTGATGACGCTCACTATATGAACGACCCCTATTTCTATACATTATATGATTTATTGCCGGAAAATGACAAGTTGCGATATGATGTACAAGATGCTTATAACTCTCGAAAATATCAAGATATGCAGGAACAATTAGTTGGCAAATTATTTATAGATTTTACATTAAAAAACAGAAATGATAAAGAAGTGAAAATTTCGGATTATATAGGTAAATCTCAACTTCTATACCTGGATTTCTGGGCTAGCTGGTGTGGCCCTTGTTTGGCACAAGAAACTCATATTAAAGAATTATATGAGAGATATAAAGCAAACGGTTTCGATATTTTAGGAATTTCCTTTGATACTTCTAAAGAAAGTTGGTCAAAAGCTTTAGATAAAAAAGGGGTAATTTGGCCTGAACTGTATGTAGGCAATCAGGAACGCGTGAAAGAACTTTATAAGTTGTATTGTATAACCGGCATTCCTCATGGTGTTATTATAGATAAGACAGGCAAAATAGTGTATAACATTGTAGCACAATGGCAACAACTCAAGTGGGTTTTGGAAGAATACTATAAAAAATGAGAGACAAACATTTCAGCTTTTCGGATCGGATACTACATATACAACAATTCTTACAAGTTATAGTAGGATAAGTCACATTCTTTTCTTGCACAGTTGAGACTATAAAGCGGTATCATGATAAAAGACGACTAAGTACAGTTCCGTACTGTGCAAGATTAGCGAAACTTTACTGCGGAGAAAGCATCCGCACTCTAAAATATCCGGATTAAATTTTGATGTTCAAGATATGATTCGGATATTTGTGTATTGTTACGGCAGTAGAATTTCTGCCGGACACAAAAGATACAAATCATGAATCAAAGCAAGATTGTAATTTATCAGACCCAAGACGGGAAGACTTCTATTGATGTGAAGTTGGAACAAGATACGGTGTGGCTTACTGCCAATCAAATGAGTCTATTGTTCGACAAAGATGAAAAAACCATCAGAAAGCACATAAATAATATTTTCAAAGAAGGCGAAGTCGATAAAGATAACAACACGCAAAAAATGCGTGTTGTTGGAGTAAAGCAAAATGTAGCTGTCTATACCTTAGATGTTATTATCAGTGTAGGATATCGGGTAAACTCGAAAAGAGCTACATTTTTTCGCAGATGGGCTACAAATATATTAAAGGAATACTTGATTCGCGGTATAGCCATCAACGACAACCGCTTGAAGCAACTAGGCGAAACCATCAGAATACTGAAACGCTCCACCGACCAGCTGGACGCCAAACAGGTGCTCGCCGTCGTAGAACAATACACTATGGCACTCGATTTGCTGGACGACTACGACCACCAGTGCATCGGAAAGCCTGAAGGCAACAAAGCAACCTACATATTAAGCTACGAAGAATGCCGGAAAGTAATCAATGACATGAAGTTCAATACCCACAATGACCTCTTCGGAAACGAGAAGGACGATTCGTTTCACAGCAGTATCGGTGCCATCTATCAGACATTCGGCGGAGAAGACGTATATCCTTCCGTAGAAGAAAAGGCAGCCAATTTGCTTTATTTTGTAACAAAGAACCATTCATTCAGCGATGGCAACAAACGTATCGCAGCTACGATATTCCTCTATTTCCTACAAAAGAACGGAATCCTCTATCGTGACAACAGAGAAAAACGCATAGATGATAGCACCCTCGTGGCAGTCACCATCATGATTGCCGAATCAAGAATAGAGGAAAAAGAACTTATGACGAGACTGGTAATGAACTTTTTAGTCTGAAACGATATACACCTTATTATATATGTCCTACGAACGTAAAATCATCAACGACCCTGTCTTCGGGTTCATAAATATCCCCAAAGGGCTGCTGTATGACATTGTACGGCATCCCCTCCTGCAACGCCTCACCCGTATCAAACAACTGGGATTGTCGTCCGTAGTCTATCCCGGCGCACAGCACACCCGCTTCCAACACTCACTAGGTGCATTCTACCTGATGAGCGAAGCCATCCAACAACTCACTGCTAAAGGCAATTTCATCTTCGACAGCGAAGCGGAAGCCGTACAGGCAGCTATCCTCATGCACGACATCGGACACGGCCCCTTCTCCCATGTACTCGAAGATACCATCGTAAAAGGTGTCTCGCACGAAGATATTTCACTGATGCTGATGGAGCGCATCAACAAAGAAATGAACGGACAACTGACGCTTGCCATCCAAATATTCAAGGACGAATACCCCAAACGCTTCCTGCACCAATTGGTAAGCGGGCAACTGGATATGGACCGTCTTGATTACTTGCGTCGTGACAGTTTCTATACAGGAGTGAGCGAAGGAAATATCGGCTCGGCACGCATCATCAAGATGCTCGATGTAAAAGACGATCACCTGGTGGTAGAGTCCAAAGGCATCTACTCCATTGAGAATTTTCTTACCGCCCGCCGCTTGATGTATTGGCAGGTGTATTTGCATAAGACCTCCGTTGCCTACGAAAAGATGCTTATCAGCGCCTTGCTGCGCGCCAAGGAGTTGGCAAGCCAAGGAAGGGATCTCTTTGCCTCACCCGCATTGAAGTTCTTTCTTTATAACAATATCAGTCCGGAAACATTTTATAATAACCCCGAATGCCTGGAAAACTTCATCCAACTGGACGACAACGATATATGGACTGCCCTGAAAGTTTGGAGCAGCCATCCGGACAAGGTTCTATCTACATTGAGCACGGGCATGATAAACCGCAATATCTTTAAAGTGGAGATTTCTACGGAACCTTTTGGCGAGGAAAGGAAAAAAGAACTGATTTTGCAAATCAGTGGGCAACTGGACATTCCTCTCTCCGAGGCGAGTTATTTCATCTCCACCCCCAGCATCGAGAAGAATATGTATGACGCGGCAGATGACAGCATTGATATCCTTTACAATGACGGCACAACCGAAAACATAGCCGAAGCATCGGATATGCTCAACATCTCCCTCTTGTCTAAGAAGGTAAAAAAATATTACTTGTGCTACCAACGTTTGCATAGGTAAGTATAAAATATTCACCTTAGGATAAGGAAATATAAAAAAAAAGTCCGTTATTTGTATTTTGAAACCATCTAACAATAATAAGACATGGAGTTCTCTGCTAAACAAATTGCAACATTTATCCAAGGAGAAATTGTTGGAGACGAGAATGCTACCGTCCATACCTTTGCGAAAATCGAAGAAGGAATACCGGGAGCCATCTCTTTCCTATCCAACCCCAAATATACCCCCTACATATACGAAACCCAATCAAGCATTGTCTTGGTAAACAAGGACTTTGTACCCGAGCAAGAGATAAAAGCCACTTTGATAAAAGTGGACAATGCGTATGAAAGTCTTGCCAAATTGCTAAATCTTTACGAGCAAAGCAAGCCCAAACGTGTAGGAATTGATCCGCTGGCTTTTGTTGCCGAGACAGCTAAAATAGGCAAGGATGTTTACATTGCACCTTTTGCATACGTGGGTGAACATGCAGAGGTGGGAGACAATACCGTCATTCATCCACATGTCACTATCGGTAGCGGCGCCAAAGTGGGCAGTGACTGTATCATTTATGCCAATGCCACCATTTACCACGATTGCCGTGTGGGCAACCATTGCATTTTGCATGCAGGAAGCGTGATTGGCGCAGACGGTTTCGGCTTTGCTCCCACCCCTCAAGGTTACGAGAAGATTCCCCAAATCGGTATCGTTATATTGGAAGACAATGTGGAAATAGGGGCAAACACTTGTGTAGATCGCGCCACCATGGGAGCGACCATCGTCCACAGCGGTGTAAAGCTGGATAATCTGGTGCAGGTTGCCCACAATGACGAAATCGGTTCGCACACGGTAATGGCGGCACAGGTAGGCATTGCAGGTTCCACCAAGGTAGGCGAATGGTGTATGTTCGGCGGCCAGGTAGGCATTGCAGGACATATTCATATAGGTGACAAGGTGAACCTCGGCGCACAGTCCGGTGTACCCGGCAGTCTGAAAGAGGGCAGCCGGCTGATAGGTACGCCCCCCATGGAGATGAAGCCCTATTTCAAGTCAGCATCGGTTTATCGCAAGCTGCCGGATATGTACTTTGAGTTGAATGCCCTCCGCAAAGAATTAAACGAACTTAAACAACAATTAAATAAGTAACCAATGTTGAAACAAAAGACTCTAAAAGATAGCTTTTCACTCAGTGGAAAAGGTCTTCATACGGGACTTGACCTGACCGTTACTTTCAATCCTGCTCCGGACAATCACGGATACAAAATCCAACGCATTGACTTGGAAGGGCAACCCCTCATCGATGCAGTAGCGGATAATGTAGCCGAAACCACCCGCGGCACCGTAATCTCCAAGAACGGCGTAAAGGTCAGTACCATAGAGCATGGTATGGCAGCCCTCTATGCATTGGGCATAGACAACTGCCTGATACAGGTCAACGGTCCGGAATTTCCAATCTTGGACGGAAGCGCCCAATATTATGTCAACGAAATAGAACGGGTAGGCACTGTAGAGCAGAACGCCGTAAAGGATTTCTATATCATCAAGTCTAAAATAGAGTTCCGTGATGAAACAACCGGTTCTTCCATCATCGTTTTGCCGGATGAGAACTTCAGCCTGAACGTGCTGGTCTCTTACGATTCTTCCATCATCCCCAACCAGTTCGCAACACTGGAGGACATGAAGAAATTCAAAGACGAAATAGCAGCCAGCCGTACGTTCGTGTTTGTACGCGAAATTGAACCGTTGCTGCAGGCCGGTCTCATCAAGGGAGGTGACCTGGACAACGCCATCGTAATCTACGAACGCGAAATGTCACAGGAAAACTATGACAAACTGGCGGATGTAATGGGAGTTCCCCACATGGATGCCAAACAGTTGGGATACATCAACCACAAGCCGTTGGTATGGCCCAATGAATGCGCACGCCACAAATTGCTTGACGTTATCGGTGACCTGGCCTTGATAGGCAAGCCCATCAAAGGCCGCATCATCGCCACCCGTCCGGGACACACCATCAACAATAAATTCGCACGCCAGATGCGTAAGGAGATCCGCCTGCATGAAATACAGGCGCCTACATACGACTGCAACCGCGAACCGATTATGGACGTAAACCGCATCCGCGAACTTCTGCCCCACCGTTATCCTTTCCAATTGGTGGACAAGGTCATCGAAATCGGCGCCAACTATATTGTAGGTGTAAAGAATGTAACAGGCAACGAGCCTTTCTTCCAAGGACACTTCCCGCAGGAACCCGTAATGCCGGGCGTATTGCAGGTAGAGGCCATGGCGCAGACGGGCGGATTGCTTGTACTGAACTCCGTGGACGAACCGGAACGCTATTCCACTTACTTCATGAAGATTGATGGCGTGAAGTTCCGCCAGAAAGTAGTACCGGGCGACACGCTGATTTTCCGCGTAGAACTGATGGCTCCCATACGCCGTGGAATATCTACGATGAAAGGTTATGTCTTCGTCGGCGAAAAGGTTGTTTGCGAGGCAGAATTCATGGCACAAATAGTAAAGAACAAGTAAATCAATTGTGAATTATGAATTTTAAATTATGAATGCCGTTTAATCATTTGTAGTTCACAATTCATAATTCACAATTCATAATTCATAAATAACCAACATGATAAGTCCCTTAGCGTATATTCATCCCGAAGCGAAAATCGGGGAAAACGTAGAGATTGCTCCTTTTGTATTCATTGACAAGAATGTGGTAATCGGTGATAACAACAAGATTATGGCGAATGCCAACATTCTGTACGGTGCGCGCATCGGCAATGGAAATACGATTTTTCCGGGAGCTGTGATCGGCGCCATTCCCCAGGATCTGAAGTTTAAAGGAGAAGAAACAACTGCCGAAATAGGCGACAACAACATTATCCGTGAGAACGTGACCATCAATCGCGGTACGGCCGCCAAAGGCAAAACAATCCTTGGCAACAACAACCTATTGATGGAAGGCGTACACGTAGCTCACGACGCTTTGATCGGCAGCGGTTGCATTATAGGCAACTCTACCAAGATGGCAGGTGAGATTGTGATTGATGACCATTCCATCATCAGCGCCAATGTATTGATGCACCAGTTCTGCCGGATAGGCGGATATGGCATGATACAGGGAGGCTGCCGTTTCAGCAAGGATATTCCACCGTACATCATTGCCGGACGTGAGCCTATCTGCTACGCAGGTATCAATATCGTGGGACTGCGTCGCCGCGGTTTCTCCAATGAAACGATTGAAAACATCCACAACGCCTACCGCATTATCTATCAGAGCGGCCTCAACAATACAGACGCTTTGAAGAAGATTGAGGATGAGATGGAAATGACACCCGAAATAAGTTATATTGTAAACTTTATACGTGAATCAGCCCGCGGCATTATCCCCGCAGGAAAATGAAAAGATTTATGATTTGAGATTTATGATTTATGTTTGCAATACGCATTTGAAACCATAATTCTCGAATCATAAATCAGAAATCATAAATTATAAATCAGAAATCATCATGATCTACAGATTTACAATCATCTCGGACGAAGTGGACGATTTTGTCAGAGAAATACAAATAGACCCGGAAGCTACTTTTTACGACTTCCATGAAGCAATCCTAAAATCGGCCGGTTATACGGACGACCAGATGACCTCTTTCTTCATCTGTGACGACGATTGGGAAAAAGAGAAGGAAATCACCTTGGAAGAGATGGACGATAACCCGGAGATGGACAGTTGGGTGATGAAAGAGACCGTGCTCAGCGAACTGATTGAGGACGAGAAACAGAAATTGCTTTATGTATTTGATTACATGACGGAACGCTGCTTCTTCATCGAACTCTCAGAGATTATTACCGGAAAGGATATGAAAGGTTCCAAATGTACCAAGAAAACAGGCGAGGCTCCCAAGCAAACCATTGACTTTGAAGAAATGGCAGCAGGCAGCGGTTCTCTCGACTTGGACGAGAACTTCTACGGTGACCAGGACTTCGACATGGAGGACTTCGACAAAGAAGGATTCGGTGGATTGGACGAAGGCGCCGGCGCTTCTTATGAGGAAGAAAAATATTAAACAGATATCATTCCATTCAGAAAGGCGCGGATTGCACGTCCGCGCCTAAGTTTTCTATCCGTATGCACACCTTAATCGTACTTATCGGTCCTACGGGAGTAGGCAAAACAGAACTAAGCCTCCGATTGGCAGAGCAATTCCATACTTGCATTGTCTCGGCCGACTCACGACAACTTTATGCTGACCTGAAGATAGGTACAGCCGCTCCCACCTCCGAACAATTACAGCGTGTACAACATCACTTCATCGGTACCCTTAAACTGACAGACTACTACAGCGCCGCCCAGTATGAAGCGGAAGCATTGAAACTTCTCGACATCTTGTTTGCCGAACATGACACCCTACTGCTGACCGGCGGTTCCATGATGTACGTGGACGCCATCTGCAAAGGCATCGACGACATCCCTACCGTGGACACCGAAACCCGCCAGCTGATGCTGCACAAGTATGAGACCGAAGGGTTGGAAAGATTGTGCGCCGAACTCAAACTGTTAGATCCGGAATATTATAAGATTGTGGATTTAAAGAATCCCAAACGTGTGATCCACGCATTGGAAATCTGCTACATGACGGGCAAGACCTATACCTCTTTCCGTACCTGCCGGAAGAAGGAACGTCCTTTCCGCATCCTCAAAATCGGACTGACCCGCAACCGGGAAGAGCTCTATGACCGCATCAACCGCCGTGTTGACTTAATGATAGAGGAAGGATTGATAGAAGAAGCCCGCCAAGTCTATCCTTACCGGGCGCTCAACTCCCTGAATACGGTAGGCTATAAGGAGTTATTCAAATATATGGACGGTGAGTGGAGCCTGCCTTTCGCCATCGACAAGATAAAACAGAACTCCCGCATCTACTCGCGCAAGCAAATGACCTGGTTCAAACGGGATGAGGAGATTCATTGGTTCCATCCGGAACAGGAAGCGGAAATACTGGAACATATCCGGAAAGAGACAAACGCCGGATGCAGGTAAGCCCGTAAGGTTACTGCAACAAATCCTGATAAACAGTCCGGCCGTCAGGAGTAACTTTACCGGAAATTACAGCAGATGTACAAGCTGACAAGGAATCTGACAACCCAAAGACAGCGATGAATGTACACAGCATCAAGAATAATGCTTGTTTTTTCATCAATGACAATTGTTTGTGAAATACAAAAACTGCACTTTCCCCCAAAGTGTATCACTCCCCCGCCAGTTTCTTCAATGTATCCTGCATAAAACGAAGTTTGGCATCTCCTGTTCCCTCTTCTATATGCCGGATAATCCCTTTTTTATCAACCAGTATCGTAACAGGCATACCACTTACATTGAAAGTTTTGAAAAAGAACAGTTCATCGGCAATCTGTGTAAAGCGGAAAGGACGGTTTTCTACAATTCTCTTAATCTGCTCCGCCGAATCAAAAGTAGTAGCGAGATACATCACCTCAGGAAACAGTTCCATCCATTTATTCAACTCGGGCATCTCACGAATACAGGGTCCGCAACCTGTGTACCAGAAATTCAAGACCATAGGATGACCCGCCACATCGGCATTGGTCCATTCCCTGCCCCCGGTATCTTTCACCTTGAACGCAGGAAAAGGTTTCCCTACCCATTCCCCCGGTTTCAATGTCTGCACAACACCTCCTATCGGCCACTTCTTCCCCATCCCGCCACGAAAACTCATCAACAAAGCCTCCCCACCAGGCACTTCCTCGACAGGCGTAGCATACCTCCTCACATCTTCCGGCAAAGTAACACCCTTCTTCAGACGAAGCTCGGTAACCCGGTGATCTTCATCATCCCGATGTTCAATATAGGCAACCACATTACCAGAACCTATACAGGGCGGCATCCCTTCAAAAAAAAGACCATCCACCAGATAATACTTCTTTGTGGCCGTCTGGGCAGGGCAAAGCCCCACCCAAGCGAGCATCAGAATAAGAAACAAAGAGAGAATCTTCTTTATCATAGTTGTTAGAGACTATTCATTTTTCAACGTTACGGTCACTTTCGACTGAACTTTCACCTTTACTGTAGCCATACCAACGTACGAGACAACCAGTATATCCTCTTTAGAAGGGACAGAAAGAATAAAATTACCATCCAAATCGGTAACGGCTCCCATGTCAGTTCCCTCCACCAGAACAATGGCACCAATAACCGGATTTCCCTTTTCATCGATTACCTTACCTTCCACTTTCACGGTACCTTGTACAGCGGTCTTTTCGGCATCTTTTGATTTTTTAGCGGCAATGTGAATCTCTCCGTTCGTACCCTCTTCCTTATCTACAGAAATGCTCTGACCGAGCACTATTCCCGACGTTTCCTGCTCCAGCGTTATCAAAATGACGCCATTCTTTCCCTTTTCTCCATATAATTCTGTAGCGGACTTGTCTTTCAAGACTGTCACACCCTTTATCCTCTCGGGATTCAATGCACTCATGACAGATGGACTCACCTCTTTTCCATCCACGACATACAACGGCTCTTTCCCATTGCCGACAGCCACTCCTTCCTCTGCCATGCCATCGGCAGAATCTCCGGACTGACCATCACCCAAGCTGAACTTCACCGGAACCGTGAATTTTGCATCTACCGCCTGTCCTCCCTCCATTCCCGGTTTCCATTTCGGCATAGCCTTTACCAGACGGATAGCTTCTGCATCCAATTCCTCATCCACCGGACGGAGCACTTTCGGATTCCTGACACTTCCATCTTTACCGACCACAAACCGTACTACGACCCGACCCTGGGTACCTCTCTTCTTGGCAGCCTCCGGATAACGCATATTCTTCCGGAAATACTGCATTAAAGCAGACATGCCACCCGGAAATTCAGGCATATCCTCCTTTCCTTCAAGAACCGGGGTTCCACTCAACCGGTCTTTTACTTCCTTAGGGATATACTTCACCTCAACAGGCTTTGTAGTGTCTGCCGCCAAAGGCACTTCCTTTGATGCTTCGGGCAGTACATTCACACTTTCCGTCACTTTTGTTTCTACAATTGCGGCCAAATCATTAACTTTGACGGCAGAAATCTCTTTTGTGGTATCCGAGATTTCGGGACGGGCAAAGGCGGTGACTGCAATAGCGGTAACCGGAAGTATATACAGATACTTCATACGTGCCCACGGACTTGATTTTTCTTTTAACATCATAGTGATACGTTTTTTAAGTTTACTGTGATTAAAGCTGTTGGCCATAGAGTAGAGCCTTGTGCCGACAGCTTTTTTTATTAATAATAATTGATATTGCCTTGCATCCACACCTTCCTTGATTACCGTCTCGTCCGCCTCGTACTCATGAATATTCTGCAATTCCTGTTTCAACAGCCATGAAGCGGGATTGAACCATTGAAAAAAGATACAGATATCAGCTACCAACAGATCTACAGAATGCCGGTTACGGATATGCGCCAGTTCATGAATCAATATCTCCCGCCCGTTTTCCTCCAAATCTTTCCGGGAGATAACAACATACTTCATCCAGCTGAATGGAGCGATGTCACTGTCGTGCACAATCAAAGTGACGCACTTTCTATCCGAAAGGAATTTGCTGACCTTCTCTCTGCTACCGGATTTCAACAGCATCAGCAACCGTACCAGTGAATAGATATTCCGAGATATGAAGAAAAAGATGCCCAACAGGTAAAGCAGCAAAGCCACCTGTATCCAAGTTACGGTAATATCCTGCGCCTGTATTTCCGCCTCTGCCGAGTTCATCGCATCGGCCAGCAGCAACCATTCCTCCAATGTCATCATTGTCTGATGTACCTCCGTCTGCTCATGTACGCTGACTTCGACCAACGGAAGCAGGCAGGACAATGCCAAAATGCCCAATAAGGCAAATCTGTTGAAACGGTGGAATGTTTCACGGCTCAGCAACAGGCGATAAAACAAATAGAATACCGCCAGGCAAACAGATGACTTGAGTATATAAACGAAAAACAGGCCCATATAATTATTGATCGATTATCTTACAGCTACTTGATTAGATTTTCATGATTCTCTGTTCTTCCCCTTTTCCACTTCCTGTATCAGCTGTTTCAGTTCATCCAGTGATATGTCTTCCTCTTTCACCAATGATGAAACCGCGCTGAGATAGGAATTATTAAAGTATTTACTGATTACATTCTTCAGTGTCCGTTTGCGGAAATCCTCTTCACTCACCACCGCATAATACTGATAAGTATTGCCATACGTATTATGGCTTAGAAACCCCTTATCCTCCAAGCCTCTGACAATCGTGGAAAGCGTATTGAAATGCGGTTTCGGCTCTTCATAGAATGCCAGTATTTCCTTTACAAACAATGGTCCTTTTTCCCAGAAAAAGTTCATAAGTTCTTCCTCTTTTACAGTCAATCCTTTCATAATTCTTCTTTATTTGCTGCAAATAACTAAATAAATTAGTTTCAAAACTATTTTTTCTCGTTAAATAAAACTAAATCCTATAGTTTTACTGCGTTATTACTTTTCACAAAGCCTTTCCAGCCTATTTCCACAAAGAAAATACCTATAAATAGGGATTGCAGGTTCCAGGTAAAAACCGTTACTTTGCGCACAAATTCAAGACCATCAAAACATTAACATACAATGAATGAGCAACATAAGTACCGATCCACAGATAAGATGAGTGATCTCATCTGTGATAACTACTCCTTATTAATGGTGATGAGCCGTTTCGGCCTGTCATTGGGATTCGGAGATAAAAGCGTGAAGGATGTCTGTGAGGCACAAGGCGTTGACTGCCCCACATTCCTCGCCGTGGCCAATTTCATCAGCGAAGAACAATATTCATACAGCGGAAAAGAAAGTGATTTTTCAATTTCCGCCCTCATGGATTATCTGAAACGCGCGCACGCTTACTTCCTCGATTTCAACCTGCCCGCCATCCGCCGCAAACTGATTGAAGCCATCGACTGTTCCGGCAGCAATGACGTAGCCTACCTCATCCTGAAATTTTTTGATGAGTATGCCAAGGAAGTACGCCGGCACATGGAATACGAAAACCAGGCCGTATTCACTTATGTAGAGCAATTGCTGCAAGGCAGGCTCTCCGATGAATACAATATCGCTACCTTTGCCAGCAAGCATAACCAGATAGACACCAAACTGAAAGAACTGAAGAACATCATCATCAAATACTATCCGGAAAAGGAGAACAATAATCTCCTCAACGCTGTCCTGTTCGACATTTTCAACTGCGAACAGGATCTCGCTACACACTGCCAAGTAGAAGATTATATGTTTGTCCCCGCCGTAGCACAAATAGAAAGGAAACTGAAAGATGAACAATAATGTTTCACCCAAAATTGTCGTCGCAGAAACTTCGGTCATTATCCGCAGCGGACTTACGGCTGTATTAAAACGCATCCCCAACTTGAACGCACACCCCATTGAGGTTTCTTCGCCGGAATCCCTACAGAACTATATCCACATGCATTCAGCGGATATCATCATTATCAACCCGACATTCGGCGGATGGTTTGACTTGAATGCCTTTAAAGCAGAAAACGGGAAAACCGGAATCAAATACATAGCATTGGTATGCTCCGTCATTGACAACAATACGCTGAAAGAATATGACGAGAACTTCGCCATTTGTGACGATATGGATATCATAGCCGGCAAGATCAACCATCTGTTACACACCGAAGAAGAGGAAGAGAAAGACAACGAACAAGAAGCCTTGAGCCAGCGTGAAAAGGAAATCATTACTTGCGTTGTGAAAGGAATGACCAACAAAGCCATCGCCGACAAGCTCTACCTGTCTATCCATACCGTCATTACCCATCGCCGTAACATTGCACGCAAACTGCAGATACATTCTCCGGCAGGGCTCACCATCTACGCCATTGTGAACAAGCTGGTGGAATTGGGCGACATCAAGGACTCTCTATAAGATTCTTCCGGCAACCGTTTCCCTACCCGCTACGGCTTATAGGGAAAAACCGGATGAATCCCTTGCAAAAGTATCCTCCCCCATACGGGAAAAGTCCTCTAGCTATTATTAAAGGTTTATCTTGTGCCTAGCGATGTACATCTTCTGCATAAAGATGTATATCTTCAGCGTAGAGATGTGCATCTTCAGACTGAAGACAAGGTTCATCCCCTATGTCAACCCTCCTCTTGCCATGACTCAATCTGCCCGACAAGCAGTCTCAACCTGCCTTACATACAGCATCCGCCACGCCATACACAAATCCCCGCCTCACGATATCACATCGGGAAGCGGGGATCCTTTTATCTTCATAAAAGTGGTTACGTAATTATGACTAACTAATTCATTCAAATCTGATGTTGCAAAGATAAGGCATCAGCGGCAATGGTGCAATCGCTCAAATTAGGTATAATGAAAGAAAGCAGTCATCATAAATAGAATGATGTTCGTCATCCAGATGAACTTATAGACTATTCAATGCTTTTTACATATTGGACTTACCGGAATCTTATCTAATGCGTTTCATTGAAAAGTTTGAATAAAATTATGAAAATTACGTAAAAAAGCAATATCTTCGTAAAAAAATCACTCCACATAAGATGAAAGAAGTTAATAGCAAGATTACTTAAAGTTGAAATAAAAGGTTTATTAGTCGAATCAGATGCAAACAGACAATTTTCTCATAAATCAAAAAGAGTATGATGAATATTGAATATAGAAATCTCTCTAATTTTGGAAGATTAGCTAAAGAATAAGGAGGAGTAAAAAACAACAAGTATTACCTATGAAAAGTTATTGTAATATAATTAGATACATAATAATATTAATGATATTTGCATCATGCAACTTATCTAAAGAAAAGTCTTTGATTTTAAACGACAAAATACTTAAGGAAAATCCAGTGCAAGCTTTGGCGGTATTAGATTCTTTAGAAAATGCAGGGGAACTAGATGAAGAAGAACAATTACATCTGGTATGGAACCGGGCCTTGGCACATCAAGCCTTGGGGATGTCGCTGACAGAGGATGAACAGCTGCCAGAGGCGATTACATATTACAGGAGAGACGTAGACAAACAGGCTGACAGTTACCTTTTGGAAGCGTCATATCTGAGTTGGAAAGGTAAGGAAAAGGAGGCAATAAAGGCTATTGAAAAAGGGCTCACTGAAATTGCAGACCCGGCAAAACGAGTGCGGTTGCTGGCGGCAGAAGTGAGCATCTTTGAACATCAGCGGGAACACCAAAAGGCCATAGAGATGCTGAAAAAAACATTGAAATATGATTTGCCGAAACGTGAGCAGGCCATACTAAACTATAAGATGGGGGAGAATCTCTCGCTAATGGGCAACCGACAATCAGAACAATTCTATGACAAAAGTATCCAACTGGCAACAGAGAACGATGACACGGCCATTGCATGTGAATTCCTTCGCAACTATGCCGACTATTTGGCAAACAACGGTCAATATCGTCATTCAAACGACATGTACTACCAAATAGGCCGAATGTTGCCGCAGGTGGCTGAGATGTCGGCAATCCAAATGGCAATGGCGAGCAACTATATCAATCTGCACAGGTTTGATTCCGCCCGTATCTGTAATGACAAAGCCATCAAGAGCGAGGCAAAGTTGGAAGCAAAAGGTTTCGCTGATATCGGGCGCAGGGTAGTGATAGAACAAGAGCGTTATTTATTAGATTATGTAGATGGCAAGAATATATCGTATGTGGATTTTGCCCGTTATTGTGACTCTATCACAGCCAATATGCAAGCAAAGGAAAGCATACTGGCCAGACGGCAAGAAGCGAAGAACCGTTTGCAGATGGTCAACCATGAATTGAGGCTCAGCCGGCAACGCATGGGATGGATGTTGTCGGTGGTTGTACTGCTGTTGATTGTTGGTATTATAATCAGCTATCTATATTACAGGAACAGGGTTCAGCGACTGGCAGAGGCAGAAGACAGAATTGACACTCTGACCCGAATGTTGGCAGAGGCTCAGACTGCTACGGCAGAAGCAGCAGGCGAGAAACAACAAAAGGCAGACGATGATGCCTTCTTCAAGAAAATCCTGTTACAGCAATTAGGCATCATCCGTATGGTAGCAAACACTCCTACCAATCAGAACCAAGCTCTGCTAAAACACATATCTGGTATCAGTGAAGGTAAAATCCCTACAAACAGCCTACTTGTATGGTCAGACCTTTATCCCGTCATTGACCTCCTCTATGATAACTTTCACGTCCGGCTTATAAAACAATACGGAAATGCACTTACGGAAAAGGAAGTACAGATATCTTGCCTTTTATGTGCAGGTTTCTCAACAAAAGAAATTGGGGTTATTACTCAACAGTCGGATGCCACGATTTATGTTCGTAAAACCTCCATCCGAAAAAAGATAAGAGCAGCCGAAGGGCAGGATATTGTAGCTTGTGTCAACAGCGTTAAGAGCTGATTAAGACTCCACGAGACGGTATTTAGATTTCAAGAAAACGTAACCATTGTTTTTCAATAGGTTACGTTTTTTTATTAAGACTTTTTATTTGGTTGTTTAGTCGTTTTAAGGCTTATATCCATTATAACTTCGCATCGTCAAAAGTTTAAAACCATCAAATAAAAAAGCATGAAACATTTAATGAAAACATTAATAGGCATATCTACAATGATGTTGGTATTTGGTTCATGCAGTAGTGTACCAGGTACACAGAAATGGAAAATCAAGAAAGCTGCCACGGCATATATCAAACTAGGACTAAAAGATGGAGAGAATATACATTGGGAAAGCATACAGCAAAAACTCCATCAGAAAAAAACAAACAAGGCGTGTACTTATGCAGAAGTAAGATACACAATTGTTTCTGACAATGGGAATACGTACAAGACACTATATCTGCTATTGTCGGAAAATTGCGATTCACTTTATTCTGCGTCAGAAGAAAACGACTGCAAACTGAACCTACGTAACGGGATAAGTGACAAATCGTTATTTAATATAAAATAGATATTACATATTATGAAGAAAAGTAAATTTATAAGGTTAGCAGCTTGCATCGTCTTTATGATGATAGTTGCGTTAACAAAAAGTGGGCATATCAATATGCCCGGTCATGGAAATTGGGAGAATAAGAATTTTGAAGAGGCTGTTATAAACCATGTTTCTTCCAAACTTACCAATGGAGAAAAGATTGAATTTGGCAGCAAGTTCTCCTGCGAAGATTACAAGGAAAATGATGAAGTGCGCTTCTCTGCCAATGTCACATATTATGTAGTTTCAAGGGAGGGTACAAAAGAAAAACACATCGCCCATGTAGTCTGCAACGAAGATAAAGACAGAATCATTGAGTGGAAGGACATTAAAAAGAACCAATTAGATTAACGGATATATGAAACGTTTAACATTAGCCATAGTTGTAATATTGGTGCTTTCTTCATCTGCATTTGGCAAGGATATAAAAGGCCGAGTTCTCGATGAGAATGGGAACCCTCTGGAATTTGTAAATGCTGTTCTCTTGCAAGATTCAGTATTTGTTACAGGAGTAATCACCAACAGCAATGGTGAGTTCAATTTGTCAAGCGATTTAACGACAGGTTTGAAGCTTAGACTGTCATTCGTTGGATTTGATATAAAAATTATTGATATTGCTCCGGATAGTGAGTTTGGAAATATCAAGATGATTAATTCTAATACCCAACTAAAGGAAGTTGTTGTTAAAAGTAATGCCTCTAAAGTGCACTTAAAAGGGAATGCCTTGGTAACAAATGTAGAGAATAGTGTTTTGGCCAACGCCGGAACTGCAAAAGATGTGCTAAGACAGATACCCATGGTTGTCGAGAACAATGGTAATCTAGAGGTTTTCGGTAAAGGTTTACCTGTCGTTTATATAAATGGACGTAAGATAACTGACTCACAAGAGTTGTCAACATTATTATCTGGCAATATTCGCAACGTGGAGGTTATTACCAGCCCTGGCACTTCTTATTCAGCAGACGCAAAAGCAGTGATACGCATCCGCACCAAAAGGCCTCAAGGCGAAGGTTTAAGCAGCGCATTTAGGTCTACACATGGATTCCAACACTACTTACAGAATGCCAATATAATGAATCTGAAATATCGGGTCTGTGACTTTGAGGTGTTCTCTAACTTCATGTATAATACTGGCAAAAATAGGGAGAAGAAGTCAACAGATATAACTACGCTTGCACAATCAAGGTGGAGCCAGCAACTCTCAACAGTCAATGCCAAACGTTATAACGGCTTTCTTGGTAAGGCTGGCTTCTTGTGGACAATCAACAATAACCATTCTATTGGTACCTATTATCAGAATGAATATGCCAAAAGTAAGAACAAGTCCCATCTTGTAAGTAATGTGCTGGAGAACGATATCTTCTATGACAAGTGGGAGACCAGAGCCAATAATATCATCAAGAACACGCCACGACATGCCGCAAACGTGTATTATAACGGCCAAATTAAGAAACTCAATATCGACTTTAATGCCGATTACATCTGGAATAAAGGTATACAAATCACCGTAAATGATGAGACAAGCCAGACACATGAAAATCAGAATGTTACAACCAATAGCGAGAATAAGAGCAGAATGTTAGCAGAGAAGTTGGTGCTGACTTATCCTATTGGCAAAGGAGTCTTAAGATTTGGCGAGGAATATATCAGTTCCAGAACCAACAACCATTTTAATACGGAATATACTAATCTAGCTAATGCAGTTTCAAGGATAAAGGAAGAAAACACAGCTTGCTTCATGGAGATTATGCAACAGCTAGGCAAATTCAGTATTGGTGCAGGTCTAAGGTATGAACACGTAGCCTATGATTACTTTGAGAATACAAACTCTGATTATAATCTCAGCAAGACATATAACAATGTGTTCCCTTCATTCAATGCTTCAACACGCCTGGGTAATGTCCAAATGTCATTGTCATATAGCGGCAGGGTAGAGAGACCTACCTATTCTAACCTAAATGCTAATGTCTCTTATCTGAACAGGATGACATACGAGTCGGGGAATCCACGCCTTCAGCCGACAAATCTGCATAATCTGGAATACATGGCAGTATGGAAGAGCTATTTTGCACAAGTGTCATATTCTTATTTTGACAGTCCTATTGTAAATACTATCAAACCATATAGTAATGATGGTGAAATCTCTATTCTTACTTATGAAAATTTTAAGAAAAAGCATTTTCTACAGGCTTTTATAGGCGGACAGTTTAAATTCAGTGCATGGCAGCCACGAATCAATGCGGGAATGTTTACCCAATGGTTTGACATTGTAGTCAATGGCAAGGACAAAAGCATGAATAAGCCTATAGGAATTTTACAATGGCAAAATGCGATACATCTTCCCATGGATATCTGGCTGAACATCGATTACCAGTGGACTACATCAGGAAATGACAGAAACATATATATAAGCAGCTTTTCTTACGTAAATGCAAAATTATATAAAGACTTCTGTGAAAAAAAAATCAGTCTCACGTTAGAGGCACGTGATATCTTCAATGGTTCAAGAAAGAATGTTACACTTCATAATAATGCTGTTACCATGTTCCAGAAAAATTTCAGTGACATGCGCTGTGTGACATTCACATTACAGTATAATTTCAACGTAACCCGCGAACGTTATCGTGGCACAGGCGCCGGGAACATGGAGAAAAAACGTTTTTAATCATTTTAAAGAATTCAGCATGATGAAAAAAACAAAGATTGTACAAAGCTATTGGTCCAAAGCATATAAGAACTCGCCAAATAGCGGATGGGCATTCAGAGAAACTCATTATATGAGTTGGGCACTCAGTTGCTTGCAGTTGAAGCAATTCTATGACGAAATTGAACTGATAACGGATAGTGAAGGCGCTGACCTACTTATCAATAAGTTACACTTGCCTTACACGTCGTACCTGACCACGTTAGATAAACTCAATGATGAGAATCCTGCCATATGGACACTTGGCAAGATTGCCGCTTATGAAATGCAACAGGAACCATTTATCCATGTGGATGGCGACATCTATATCTGGAAGCCTTTTCCTAAGCGAATCGAAAATGCCGGTATAGTGGCTCAGAATATTGAGAAGAACTACACCTTTGGCATAAACTTACTGGGTGAGATGCGTAATATGGATTTCTTTTTTCCTTTCCTGCCGTCAACTGGCGATATGTATGAGTCCAATATGGGTATAGTTGGTGGCCATGATCTCGATTTCTTCAAGGACTATTGTTCTTTGGTTTATAATTTTCTGGATTCAAACCGGGATAAGTTGGAAAGTCTTTCGGGTGGAGTCAGCAGTGTCAATACAATCATGGAGCAATATTTGATGTACGAATACGCAAAACGACGCGGAAAAGAAGTCGAATATCTCATACCCAACTTACCAAGTAGCAGGATGTATAAGCTAACCCTATTCAGTTTGTTACCAATAGATGTCAGCTTCATACATAACATAGGCTCTAACAAAAAAAGGGAGATTACGAGTGACCGTCTGGCCAGATTATTGTATTGTGCATATCCCCAATATTATGCACATGTTAGCAACTTATTGAAACAAAAGACAGTATGAAACTAAATGAAAGCAAGTTGTACTGCGTAAACACGATAGCCGATCTGAATCATCTGAAATCACTGTATATCAAAAAAATAAGCAATACGCTAGATCTGTCATTCGAGCCAACGGTTACTATACGCATGTACAACTATAAGTTTGAACAGAATTCCGACTTGAAGTCATTAAGATTAAAAATCAATCCTTATCTTGTATTCTTTGAAAATCAGATTACAAGCGAAAATATAGTTTTGAACAAGGGTTTATGTGTAATGTATCCTTCAACACTTGTCACTGGCAAGATTGAGAGTCATGTAAAGTTCGTAGGAAACTCAGGTACATTACTATATGAATGGTCCAAACGAGATAAGACATCTTCCTATAGTGTCGATGAGATTATGGCAATGTTTACCGCAATCGATGGTAGAATAGACACAGAAGCCACTGTTCAAAAGGTAAAAAGGATAATCGAACTGTTAATAACTGATTTGTTCTTGATCATTGAATAAAAAGAAAAGGCAAAAGAATAGCTTGTGCGCAGAGATATTCTAATGTCTATATAATGTCTAACAATTTAATTTTTAAAGAAAATGAAAAGAAACAACAAAAAAATAGAGAATGTAATGAACACCGCTAACTCAGCAGAGAAATCTGAAAGTTCAATCCTGTCTTCAGAAGAGCTGTTCAATATTGAAGGCGGTGAAGATATTGACCTAGACGAGGACTGCTATACCCAGCAGTGCGTCGTTCTTGCAAGTATTTGCATAAACGTATCAACCGCATGTATTGTCAAGAATTAAAGAAAGATAATCACACATCTGTGCCTACTATAAATTAGCGGGACACTTAAACTTTAAGGGAAGTGATATACATGTTGGCAATGAAACACTTCAATACAATTTCTAATTGCTTGAATTGACAACCGACAGTATATCATTCCCCAAGTTAAAACGCTCAAACCAAATCCGTATCGGTCATTATGGGAACAAAATATTATTTAAATCCTGATTATACCATTCGTAAAGATGGCAACAGGTATTTACTACATTCTAGATTCATGAAGAAGTATGATTCAGATACCGCAAAATCTTTGATTCATCCTTATCATGCCAGATTATTGTCACTGTTTTCTGCAGGCAGTTCGGTAGAGCAGGCTGCTAATGTGATAGCCTCAGATTTAAATGTCACACAGGAAGATGCAAAAAAAATTCTTGCTCCCTGGTTAACAAAAGAAAAGTTCAAAATAAAAATCAACAATTACAGCGTAAGAATTCCCAAAAATGTGTTGGTTCCATCTGATAGTATTTTAGACAAGAATGAAATTATGAAATTCAATATTCCGAAATCCCTTGCCAAAAATGTTGACTTGTCTACAAAAAGGCTCCAAATACCTTATTTAATGACATTCATGCTTACAAACACATGTGTGACAAAATGTTGCTATTGTTATGCTGATACTCATACTAAAGTGAAGAACTATCTTTTAACAGAAAGGATTTTCGAAATCATCAGGGAGGCAAAACGTATTGGCGTTTATAATATATTTCTGATTGGCGGTGAAGTGTTCTTACATCCAGACTGGGAACTTGTCCTTAAGGAATTGACAAATAATGGCTTTGGCCCTGATACTATCTCGACAAAGATTCCTATTACTCCAAGAATCGTAAAAGGATTGAAAGAGAGTGGTTTTAAAGGAACACTTCAGCTATCAATAGATACTTTAGATTCCAATATCGCTATTGACACCTTACATGTCAACCAATGTTATATATCTAAAGTAGAACATGGGATCAACTTATTAGAAAAGGCTGGGATAACTTACAGAGTAGAGACCGTACTTACCAAGGCGACCTGTACTAAAAAGAACATAGACACATTGTATAATTTCCTAAAGGAAAAGAATTGTGTTAAGACTTGGGAAATAAGAACGGCAATGTTCTCAAATCAAAAGTCCATGGACAATTTCAATTCAATTAAAGCAGCTGTTCCCTTACTGGAAGAACTATTTGGATATGTGGAAGAAAATATAAAAAATGAAGCAATGTTTACGGTTGCATTACCACGTACAGAAATAGATAAAGCATATTATTCAGCAGAAGGAGGTAGTGCTACATTCAAAGGTGCAAAATGTTCTGCTCTGAATGATCATCTTTTCATCTTGCCAGATGGCAAGTGCACGATATGTGAGCAATTATATTGGAATCCTAATTTCATAATCGGAGACTTAACGAATGAGAGTATCTCTGAGGTCTGGAATTCTACAAAGGCTAATAGACTATTGAATTTGAAACAGGAATGTATTGATAAGCAAAGTCCATGCAGTACTTGTAAACTGTTTGATGATTGCTTCAAAATCAATAGAAACAGATGCTGGACGGATGTGATAAAGGCTTATGGTGATGATAAATGGGATTTCCCAGATCCAAGATGTAAATTCGCTCCTAAAATGAATAACAACATATCTTATAATGCGCAATGAAACAAATATTAACATTTTTAGCGATTCTTGTAGGACTGCAAATAAAGGCAGATGAAGGAATGTGGGCAATCCATAATTTCCATCATATTGTTCCTGATTCTCCGATTTGTTTTTATTCCACAAATGGCCCTTCATTGAAAGATGCTGTGGTAGCCATAGGCGAAGGTGGATCGGGCAGCTTTATTTCCAGAACTGGACTTGTATTGACAAATTTACATGTCATCAAGTCTCTTATTGCAAAAGATAATGAGGCAGAAAAAGTATTAACAAACGGTTTTTGTTCTAGCCCTGCAATCCCCGAGTTGAAACTTGAGGGCCTTTACCTTAAAATATTAGTAAGGACTATCGATGTGTCTGCAGAAATTTCCCAAGGATTGTCAAAAGGTCAAAAATGGAGTAGTTTAGTAAAAGAGACATGTTTAAGGTATAAACCTATTGAGGAGGACAATAGGCAAGAGATTAAACGAGAATTCTTTGGTGCAAACCACTTCCTGCATGAATACGCAATAATTAAGGATGTACGTCTTGTATATTGCCCTCCTCAGACCATGGCTTCTTACGGAGGTGATACTGCAAATTGGCATTGGCCGCGCATGAGTGCTGATTTTGCAATATTGCGTGTTTATATAAAAGGAAACGGGGAAAAATCACTGCCTTTCTCTCCAAAATTGTATTTGAAAATAAGTGAGAATGCAATTACCCCAGGTGAGAAAGTTTATGTTTTAGGATATCCGCGTGGTACTTCTTATGATTGGATATCCGCAGATGCACATGAAAGCTTTCTCCTCAGTATGATTAGACGTACGGAAGTTTTAGGTCTAAGAATGAGCGTTATCAATAGGAACATCCATCGACTGTCTGCAGGAGATAGGATACCTTGGGAGAGGTATGTGTCTTCATTAAACAATGAAAGGCTAAAAAATCTTGGTAGAGTATCTGGCTTTTTACGCTATATGATTCTTGAAAAGTTGATAGCCAAAGAGGATTCATGTGGCTTGCTGCTTCGTCAAAATGAAAGGGACAAGTATCAAGAGTTTTGTGTCTTAAGAAACAAGGCCGACTCGTTAGTTCGACTTATAAATCCCCTTCTAGAATCTGATGATGACTATCGTCAAAGCGTTCAAGCTATACAGTCAATAAACTCTGCAGGATTGATAAGAAACAAGAAAAAATTTACTGACGACATCTTAAACTTGTTAGTAGATAAGGTATTTAGGACATCAAATGTAGTGATAGAGAAGGCTGTCACTAAGGAATTATTAGCCTATCTTCATAATAAAAACAGTGTATTCACTCCTATGGAAATAAAGCAAGGTAAAATTGGGGTGAATGATTATGTAGATAAAATATATAAAAATTCAGTATTGGTTGAAAAAGATAAAGTTTTGTCTATTTTATCAGGCAACCAATCCGTTAAGAACGATCCGGCTATGATGTTTCTCGAATATACAGATTCTATTTATGAATCTGCCGTCGGACAGAGTTTAGTTACTTACGCTAATCAGTTAAAAGTGGTAAGGGAAAAAATACTCATCATGCTTCATGATTGTGGCTTTACAAATTGGTCTGGTACAAATGGGACTTTGAGAGTATCCTATGGAAAAACAGGTACACAATGTTGGAGTACGAATTTAAATAAAGAGATCTGTAAGGCCTGGGCTAATTATGGATACCAGTTGAGATATGATAAGTCCAGTGATAAGCAAGTAGTTTTGAACTTTACAACCGATTGTCATACTACCGGTGGAAATTCCGGTAGCCCTGTGGTCAATGAATATGGAGAATTGGTCGGACTCAACTTCGATAGGAAGATTGACGGTCTTTGTGGAGATTATTATTATCTTCCTTCTGTATGCCAGAATATCTGTGTGAGTATAGATTATATAATAAAAATACTATCATCAAAAGATAATTCTAAATTAATACTAAAGGAACTATGTATATAGGAGACAAATATAAAGATATTTTTATCTCGGCAGTACTCACAATGCATAATGAGGAGTTATTTCTGAATCAGTGTATAGAAACTACCTTGGAGCAAGATCATGAGAATTTTGAGTTCGTTATTGTTGATGATGGTTCAACTGACAAATCATGCGAAATTGTAGAGTCATATCAGGATAATAGAATAAAGTTATACAGAAATCATCAGGATTATATTAAATCGTTGAATCTTGGAATTTCCAAAGCATCTGGCAAATACATTGCCCATATTGATGCTGACGATGTAATGCATAGGTCTCGATTCACAGAGCAAATCCATTATATGGAGGAACATAGTAATGTTGATATCAGTGGAGCGTTTATGGAATCCTTCGGTCGTTTTAGTATTAATTATACAGTACCTACTGAGAACTTGCGCATCATTTCCGATTTGCTATGGGCTGTTCAGATTTTCCATCCAGTGATGATGTTCAGAACATCTTCACTGATGAGTCATCATATGAAAAAACAACTTTATAATCCTCAATGCCCATTATGTGAAGATTACGACCTTCTCATTTCTTCAGCACTTAAAGGCTTTTCTTTTGGAAATATCCCTAAGAAGTTGGTTCATTATAGGCTTTCCGAAAAACAGGTAACATATGCAAAGGCTAAACAGGTGAAATACTATATGCTTCAGGTAAGAAGAAAATATTATGATTATATAGTTTCTTCTTTACTTAACTATAAACAGAAAGATTATAGCCCTGCTATTCAGTTATTAAGCAACAAATATGTAAGGAAAGAGATAAGTAAGAATGACTATTTGAAAGAAATTTCAAATTTATACTACCAATATTTAACTGAAGTAAGATGAAAGTCATTCGACAAAGAGATTCGATGCAGTGTGGCTTGGCATGTCTAGCAATGATTTCAAACCAATATGGGAAGAAAATATCGTTGTCAGAAACATCAAACTATTGCCATGCCATAACAAGTGGGATTTCATTAAAAGGTATCTGTGATGGAGCAAAAGCTATTGGATTGAACAGTTGGGCTTCTTGCATATCAGTAAATAAACTTTCTCATAGTGATAAACCTTGCATACTTCATTGGAATCAAAAACACTTTGTCGTATTATACAAAATTAAGAATGGAAGGAAATTCTATGTGGCGGATCCGGGGAAAGGTCTTATAAAATATAATCGTGACGAATTTGAGTATCATTGGATAAGTACCAAGAGTGATGGAGAGAATAAGGGAATAGCAATGTTCTTTGAACCTACTACAGATTTTTATAAAGAAAAAAAGAATCGTATAGAGGAAAAGCGTTCTTTTAAATTCCTCACAAGTTACATCTTGGAATATCGTAGATATTTCATGCAAATTTTCTTTAGTCTCTTATTTGTATGTCTTCTACAATTAGCTATGCCTTTCCTCACACAAGGTATAGTTGACCTTGGAATAGCGTATAAGGATGTAAATCTCATTTGGGCTATATTGTTAGGTGAATTAGCAATAGTAATAGGAAAAACCTCAACTGATTTTATTCGTCGTTGGTTACTGTTACATATATCTATGCGAATTAACATATCTTTAATAAGTGACTTCTTTATTAAACTATTAAAACTCCCGATGTCCTTCTTTGAAACAAGACTTATGGGTGACCTGCTTCAGAGAATGAACGATCATTCCAGAGTGCAGCTATTCTTGACTAACCAACTATTGGGAGCCATGTTCACTTTCTTTAGTTTTTTCGTATTCGGAAATGTACTCTTTTTTTACAACGAAGTTATTTTTGGGGTGTTTTTACTCGGTAGCGTGGTCTATGGACTCTGGATAGCTTATTTCCTAAAAAGAAGAAAATTGATAGACTATGAATTATTTGAGTGGCAGGCTATTAATAAAAACAAGACTTATCAGTTCATTACTTCAATACAGGAAATCAAGTTGCAGGATTGCGAAAAACGTCGCCGATGGGAATGGGAAGATACACAGGCTGATCTTTTCAATGTTCAGATGAAATCTCTCAAGTTGCAACAAACGCAGGAGGCTGGAAGCATATTTATTAATGAGGTAAAGAATATCTTTATAACCGTATTGACAGCAACGGCTGTAATCGATAATCAGATAACCATTGGTACAATGCTGGCTATACAGTATATCGTTGGTCAATTAAACTCGCCCGTAGAGAATCTGATGGATTTTGTTTATTATCTTCAAGATGTTAAGATATCATTAGATCGAATAAATGAAATCCATCAAGCAGAAAATGAAGAAGGCGAAAACGGAAAACGTGATAGCTTCAATGGTCAGAAGAAAATCTGTATAGACCATATAGATTTTAAATATAATCCACATGACATGAATAATACGCTTAGTGACATATCTTTTACAATTCCAGAAGGTAAGATAACTGCGATAGTCGGTGCCAGTGGAAGTGGTAAGACGACATTGATGAAGCTAGTATTGGCTTATTATCCGGTCATGAGCGGCTCTATTAGGATTGGTGGTCATGACGTTAAGGATTATAATTTGAAATGGTGGCGCAGACAATGTGGGGTCGTTATGCAAGAGGGAGTTATTTTCTCCGAATCCATAGCTAGAAATATCGCTGTCAGTGATGGCACAGTAGATGAGGTACGTTTGGAGAAGGCTGCCAGAATTGCATGTATCCATGATTTAATTATGTCACTGCCATTGAAATATAATACTAAAATCGGACGTGATGGCATGAACCTAAGTCTTGGGCAAAGACAGCGAATCCTGATAGCTAGAGCTGTATATAAGAATCCTGATTTTATATTCTTGGATGAAGCAACCAATTCTCTTGATGCGAAGAACGAACGTGAAATAGTTGACAACTTGCATAACTTTTATAAAGGAAAGACAGTTGTCGTCGTCGCCCATAGACTTAGCACCATTAAGAATGCTGATCTGATAATCGTATTAGATCATGGTCATATCGCAGAAAGTGGTAATCATACAGATTTAATAGAGAAGAGAGGTTTATATTATAATCTTATTAAGAATCAACTTGAATTAGGGAATTAATATGAGTAGGAAATCTTCAAACCAGAGCCATATTGAAATAAGGTCTGAAAAAGTTCGTAATATAATTGGCGCAAACCCTCCCAAATTTATAAGTTGGGGAATAGTAATTATTATATTAGTATTTTTTGTATTTTTCACTTTCGTATTAAATCTTCCATACCCTTATGGAAGTGGAGAAACAATATTTCAACATTTCTATTTAACTTAACTTTAATCCTACAATTATCTTATTTCCTATGTGATACAGCATCCGCCACGCCATACACAAATCCCCGCCTCACGATATCACATCGGGAAGCGGGGATCCTTTTATCTTCATAAAAGTGGTTACGTAATTATGACTAACTAATTCATTCAAATCTGATGTTGCAAAGATAAGGCATCAGCGGCAATGGTGCAATCGCTCAAATTAGGTATAATGAAACAAGTCAGTCATTATAAATAGGTAGAACCACCCGAAAATCAGGCATTGGCATAGCTGTGCATTCCTCCAAGGAGGTAGTTCACCCCGAAATAGGTCATCAAGACTGTCAGAAAAGCAACAATCATATAGATATGGAAAAACAACGGTCTGCGGAAAATGCGCAGGCTGCGCGCATGGAACACCGCTCCATAAACCATAAAGGTAATCAGCGCCCATACTTCCTTCGGGTCCCAAGCCCAATAACGTCCCCATGATACATTGGCCCAAACCGCCCCCAGAAAAATGCCGGCTCCCAAAAAGAAAGTGGCGGGATAAAGCAGCAACCGGCTGAGCAACATCAACATCCGGGCCGAACGGCGGAGACACAATGCCAGTATACCGTTCAGCATCATGAAAGCAAACAAAGCATAAGACATCATTATCAATGACACATGCGTACTGAGCCACGGAGAAACGAGCACGGGCATCAAGGGAGTGATTGGGGGATTCATCTGTCCCAAATAGGACACCAGCAAGGCAAAACCGGACAGCAAAAAGCCGAAAGGCACCATAAACGGGAAGCGCCGCCGAAACAGACAAGCCAGAAACAGCGCACACAATGCCATGAACTGCATCGTTTCGTATCCGTTACCCAACGGGATACGCCCGCCGATATACCATCTCAGACCATACCCGAAGAGTTGAAAGAGAAACGCCGCATAAAGAGAAAACGGGAAAAAAGTATCTGCCAAATGCGAAGAGAAAGAGAGCGCCACAATCCTACCGGAAGAGTCTGACAATGCCGGCAAACGGCGCAGGCCGCGATACAGCAGACGGAAGAAAGCCAGCATCCCCACCGTAAGGTTGAACATGAACAGCCATTTGCTGAAAGGAATACGGTTATACAGCAATTCGGCCTGTATTTTTGTATCGGAAACAGGCTTTACACTCCCATCTTCCGGCAAAGGACGAATCAATGTACCATTCTGGAGCATCAGAATCAGCCCCACCTTTTCATCCGCCTCTACAATGGCCTTTTCCAGAGAAGTCATTTTCTGATGATGGTCTTGCTTCCCCTTCCAGAACTTCTGCAAGCGATACTTCTCACCGTCGAACAAATCAGCCAGACGTGCATAGGGTGTCTCCAGATGAAGCAGACGACGGAGTGCCTCGTTTTTGATATAAATCATCGGCTCATTCTGCCAAACCTCCGGACGCAAAAGCCATCCGCCAATCACCTGCTCCGGTGTCATGCCTCCATAAGACGGCTTTCCTGTAAGTTTCAGTACAAAATCCCGCGCAAGGGTATTGAAAGGAACCACGCGGTCATTATAAATCACCTGCTTACGGGCGAGACTATCCGCCTGCTTGCGTGCCAGTGCCGGAAGGCTTCTTTTCTGCGCATGTACCGCACTTCCCAAACACAGCAACAATAGAACGAACATGCCTCCTTTCTTCAACAACGGATGCCTCAACAGCCTGCGGAATTCCCCCTCCCTACTGACAAGCATCCAGAGCATAGAAATCCCCAACATAAGATATCCACTATAGGTAATCCCTATCCCCCACGGATCATGATTCACCGCCAACCAGCTCCCTTGCATGTCCTCATCAAAGGAAGACTGATAAAAGCGGAATCCCTGCCGTGAAAGAATACGGTTCATGGAGACGGGCGTCTCGCCGTGAATATAACTGATATAATCTGCAGGAGCATCCGTACCCGGATAATACTCGATCTTGAAACTGTCCAGACGCAAGGTGAACGGCAACTCTACGACACGTCTGCCGTCTTGTTCCAAAAAGCAGTTCACCTCACTGCCGACAGTAAGATGTACATATCCTTTCCGGCCACAAAGAAACGTAATCATGGCTCCCGCCAAAATCACGAGGAAGGAGCCATGCAACAACAACGTCGGGAGACGCCGCCACAACCGCTGCCTGACAAGCACGACAACAGTCATCGCAGCAAGGACTCCCCACAAACAACAAAACCCAATCGTATGATAAACATGCTTTTCTACAAAATCCGTGCTGTACGTCTGCTCTACAAACGTAGTTGCAGCAAGCAGGAGCAGCAAACAACCATAAACAGCTATGAGAAACTTTTTCAATTAAGAGCGATCCATTAAAAGTAACAATCAATATGGAGCAAATTCCTTGTTTTCTAAAGACCTGACTCCCATACATTCCATCTCTATCAGCCAACCCGGACGGCATACGGGAGCATGCACAAATACTTTCGGAGTATCCGGAAAACGCTCGTCATACATTCCTTTGACCACTGTATAGTCTGCAACATCCCGCAGATAGACAATCATCTGCCCCAAATCATCAAACGTACAGCCAGCTTCTTTCAACAAAACCCCTACATTCTCCCACATACGTTCCGTCTGCTTGCGAATGTCTCCGGGATATACCACCTCACCTTTATTATTGATACTCGCAGTACCCGAAATAAACACCTGGCGACGGTCGCCATAATCCACATACGTACCTCGCTCGAAACTGACACCGTATTCGTATGTAGGATTCAGATGGGTAGGTGCGTAAAGGTAGTGAATTTGTATAGGCTTCAAACCATCTACGGCATAGGTATCCATCTGAACCGTCACTTTGGGATCGGCATGACGGCCACCGATGCCGGTACTGGAAATATAATGTGTTTTCTCCGTCAAGCCCTGGGTAACAAACACCTCATTGCGCGCCTTCACCACTCCGGCATAATTCACATCCACGTTCTGCACAAAGAACCAGGTACGTATGCAGCTGTCAGCCAGTTTACAGCCTTGCTCCATCAGCTGCATCACATAGTCGTTCAACAGCAGGCGGGTCTGGTACTCCGAATTGGCGGCACGGTTGAAAGCACCGCCTCCCCAAAGGTGACGGTAGCCACCATGCCTCACTTCGAACAATCCGTTATGAAGCACCTGTGTCTCCACACCTTTCTGCAGATAGACCCACAGTGCAATCTTTGTACCGTTCAACGGTGGCTGCTCTACCACAGAGAGCGCGCAATCCGAACATTCTGCCGAAAGCGCCAGCAGCATATCCGCCTGATTGGCGGCATCACTCAGAAAGTAACGTTTAAAGACGGCAACAGCACCTTGCAGCTCATTTTCACGCAGTTGGCAGTAAGTGTCGACCACCGCACTTAGCTGTTCTTCATAAGTAGCTTCCGGTCTGATGGCATGAATCATTACATGATATTCCGAAACACCCGCTTCTACCTCATATTTAAAGATTTCGGTTAAAGTATTCTCCGATTGATTCGTTTGTTGTTGTTTATTGTTCATATCAAATGTCAATTAGTCGTTGTTGTTCAAAAAAGTACCGGTATTACCAGTAAGCCCCATTATTACGGCTGTGCGCCGTCATCAATCCAGTTGCTAATCAAAGACTGTATATCAGCTGAGGTTATCATCTGAGAATGGTCTATACGCCAATCCGAACTGATGTCCGTACCCAATATGAGATGCAAGACACTTTCCGACGCATTGCCGGGCATAACCCTCATCTTGCCGCTTACCGTCGTTGAAGCCCGGTTGACCAAATCAGCATGGCTATGCCCTTCCAGCAGATTCAAGCCCCCCCCCGGAGTGGTGCTAAGACCATGGCAAGCCGTACAAGTGGCATTGAATATTTTTTGTTGAATGGCATTGTACATACCTGCATCAACCGTTCCCGCATCCATGAGTATGGTATCAGCGATTTCAGTACATTCCATTGCCACCAAACTGACAATGCGCTTCCTCAACTTATTGATTACACATAGCTCGACAGTTGTCACCTCATCCGTTATGCCTGACATTGTCAACTGGATTTCATCATCATCCGCTTCAGATACCGGAACCACCTTTGAAACAATGGCATAATCGCTTTCATCATCAAATCCTGCCACTACCACACTATAGTCGCCCGACCACTTATCCACACCACTAATACGGCCTGTCATCTTCACTGTGCGTCCTTCCCCCGTAGCCACGACGGCATTCTCATAAATTCTCCCCTCATCGCATGCATGCAGGCCTGCAAGCAGCACGGGCAGAAAAAAGAAAAGAATGTATTTCTTCATAAACGAATCCTTTCCCAACTCCATTTAGAATGTATATTGAAGCATCACCGTGGCAGAGTGAGTAGCCAGACCCAAATTATCATTATCACGGTCGAGTTGCGTGTCATGTCCCCAACGGGCTACATACTGATACATCGCCTGTAGTTTCAGGTTGCATCCTCTGAAAAAATAGTTCATACCTACGGCAGGCATATTCAGAAAACCGTCGTCGTCCGTACCGTTACGATTGAAGATATCGTAGCGTGCGGCAAGCTGCAGGCGGGGAGCGACAAAATAACCACCTTGCACATAACCGCCTAAAAAGTTATACGATTCATTTATCTTTTGCCGTTTGGTAAAACCTACATTCATATAATAAGCTTCAGCCGCCAGATAAAGTTTGTTCTTCAATAGGGCAAATTCCAACCCCACACGGGTATCATTGGTACTCTCGTTCTCACTCTCCACATTGATAGAGCCCGAAAGACCGAATAATATCTTGTCCTCGTTCAAGCGGTTGGGATTCCCCTGCGTAGAAGGCATTACCCCTTTGGGCATATAAGTCAGACGTCCGGCATAAAGCAATGAAGGGATATGCCAGTCATCACTCATTGTCTTTGAAGCCGTATTCACGGAAGCTCCGGTTCCATTGAACAGACCGACCTCATAACCGAACTTATCCGCCACCAGACCATGGATTTCAACACCCAGATCAAACCCCGTACCGATATTAGGCGTCACGGCATTCAACGAATAAGGCAGAATTACGGAAGACGCCAGGGAAACCGGCAACTGGGGAAGCAGTGTTTCGCCAAGAGTTGTCAGATAGGCATGCGAGAATGGAGTCTTGAACTTTCCGACACGAACCGCAAATTGTTTTTTCAACTGTACATCGAACCATGCCTGCTGCAACAGCGCTCCTCCACTTGCAGCTGCATTGATGGACAGATTGAAGGCGACCTTACCAAAAGCCTTGCCGGTAAAGCCCAGTACGGCATAAGGAATGGAAAAACCGGAATTGGCAATATTATCTTGGTTATAAGCCTTATCCAAGCCTTCATCATCATACCAATTGAAATTAGCACTCGTTTGTACCAGCAGATAAGGCTTGAAAACAAAGTCACCCTTTTTTGTTTCAATGGTAAAACCTTCTCTTCCGGCCAATGACACTACACCGTTCTCCGTATCTTCCTCATGTTGCGCCATAGCAGTCAAAGGCAAAACAGCCAGCATGGCAACAGATAAAAATTTCTTCATAATTACTTATTGTATAAAGCTTATTAGTTCTAAAGTGAATTTAAAAATGCAATCAGGGCATCACGGTCATCCTTGCTCATGTTCTTAAAGAGATTTTTCGATGCTTCTCCCTCTCCCCCATGCCACATTATGGCTTCAACAAGATTGCGGGCACGGCCATCGTGCAAGAAGTAGGTATGTCCGTTTACCTTTTCCTGAAGCCCGATACCCCAAAGCGGAGTAGTGCGCCATTCATTGCCACGCGCCAATCCGCTTACATAGTTATCATTCAGACCGACTCCCATAATTTCGGAACCCATATCATGCAGCAGAAAATCCGAATAGGGGTGAATTGTCTGACTTCCCAACCATGGCAAACGGGTACCGTTCAGCAGTACGGAACCCCGAGGCTTGGTATGCAGTGTGGTGACATGGCAAAGGTGACACTTGGCTTTATAGAAATTCTGTTCTCCCTTTATCACTTGCGGGTCATTCACATTACGCCGTGCAGGAACACCGAGACTTTGCATATACAAGTCAACATCTTCCATATCTTCCGTAGAAACATCCAGTTGGGCATAGGAAAGCCCCATCATGCTGCCTTGATTCACCTGAGCCTGCCCCTCGCATATTTCTTCCGGATAGCGGCTATTGGTAACGCCCATGTCACTTGAGAAACCAAGTTCAACAGTCAAATCCGCATGTTGGGCCTTATTGCCCGACAGCCCCAAGCTTCTCACACCACGCTCGGTAATGTAATTGCAACGGCCACTTATGCCATATTCCGGATAATTACTTTTTGCCGCGAGCGCTTCAATCTCCGTAGGATCCAGAGCCATCATTTGCCCCATACCGACATGTCTCAACGGGATGCGCACCGTACAGAACATGTCTTCCGGCCTTATACTGTCAGCATACCATTCGGATATGGAATAAGCCGGCTTGCAAAGTTCATACTTCTCTCCATCAGGAAAGGTAAAAGTCTCATAAATATACTCCACGGAGAGTTTTCCTTCCGGCTTCACTCCATAAATGGCCTGGTCATGGAGTACACGGCCATAATCTTGAAAAAACGCACCATTCTTGCGGCTTATATAAACCAGCATCGAGGAAAACCCGTAACTACCCGACCCTCCTTCACTCCACAGCGTCGGCTTGGTACGGCCGGCATTGCGATGACAACTGCCACAGGAATACCCCGCATAGACCGGACCAAGGCCTCCTCCCATGCCATTGCTGCTCGTACGCACATCATCGTAAAGCCCGTCACCGTCATTAAAACGGCTGTTGTAAACACCCGACACCCAGTCTGCCGGTGAATCATAGGCTTTGGATGAATTCATGAAGATTGTCGATGTCCCGGCAGACAGAGCATATCCTTCAGGAATCTCTATATCCAATACATCAATCCTGTCATCATCACAAGCAGTCAGACCTACCGACAAACAAAAGAGAAGCCATGAATATCTCATTAAACGATTCATCATCTTTATCTACTTAATAAAGGCATATCCGAACATGCCAAAGAAGCAAAGGTTGGATTTCCCGAATCCTCTCCTTTACTTCTTGAATATTGTTTATAAATAATTCTTATTTAACTGTACGAGGTTTGCCATCCTTGAAAAGCAGGAATTCCAAAGTATGGAATCCGCGTACATTCTGGGCCGATTCAACTTTTGCATCATCATCACCCTCGCTCCATTCCAAATCACTCCATTTCTGGGAATTCAGAATCTGGACAATGGCGTTCTGGTCCAAAGGCCAGCTATCCATATTCGGGTCAAGCCCCAGTTCATCCACCGGACCGAACAGGAACGCCTCACTTTCCTCCCAAGGTTCACGGGCTGTTATCCAAGCATTGCATGCCGTCTCGAAAGCACTGTTAGAGGGATTGTTGGCAAGAGCCACCACAGCGTCATACAACATATTATTCTTCTCCTTCAAATCCTTATAGGTAGGCAGAACCACAACCTCAACATAGTTTCCGACAATCGGGTCAAGTGCCTCATTGCTGTTAATGGTGCTGTTGTCCCTGATATAAGGTTTCAACTCCTTATCCAGTACACTTTCCAGTTCCTCACAAGCCTTGATAGCCGCTACTGTTTCCTGACTGTTGATATTATTACGGAAAGGCTGGGGAATAGCTTGAATAGCCGCTGCTGCCGCAGTGATAGCCGCCGACACTTTCGTGTCCAGCTCCGCATTGACTCCAGCCACTAATTTTGAAATAGACTTGTCGCTCACTTTGCCGTCCAAAGAGCCGTAATAGGCATTACGGATTGAGTAAATATTATTGGTATAGTCATCACGGGAATGCCAGCTATACCATGACTCAACAGCATAGAGAGCCTCTATGACATTGTTTGCCATATATTTATTATATGGATCACCGATCTTCGTCTCACCTACCTCATTGGAGATTTCAACACAACCGTCAATAACCTGCTCAATACAGTTCCAGGCACTTGAGAAATTATAGGCACCATTATGAGCCTTAAAGGAAGTTGCAAAACTTGCCCCACCCTTATAACTCGTATTCCAGGAATCATAAAGGTTGGCAGCATCTGTTTTCAACAAAGCCGCCACATTTCTCATGTAGTTGTGCCAACTTGCCGCATTCTCCGAATTGTACTCAATGTCAGCAGGGTTAACTGTACTGTTGTCATCATCATCGCTACAGGCAGTAGCCGTAAATGCCAGCCCTAATGCCAAAGCTGTCGCATAAAAGAAATTTTTCTTCATCTGTATAAAATTAATTGATTGATGTTCATTTACTTCTTGACAAACCAACCGACATAGGCAATTCCGATTGAAAATTCATTTTCGCTGTTATACTTGCCTGTTCCAAAGACCTTGTTTGTCCCGATTTGACGTGTAGTGTAGTCAGCCTTTACCACCAGATTAGGCAAGGCATACCAATTCAATCCGGCAGTCCACATACTTACCTGGCAGCGCTTCTCCATTATCTGGCTGTCCTCTCCCTTTTCTTGCGGATTGTAATATTCATAACGGGCAAAGGGAAAGATGACCGGAACCTTCTTATTTCCCTTGAAGAAAGCGCTGATATTCAAGCCTGCCTCGGCAGCATAGCTGACCGCATTTTTCGCAATGGGAGTTATACGGCTGTAAGGGGATTTATTCGACAACTTGGTATTTGCCTCACTAAGCTTTGCAGAATTGCCCAGATTTCCATATACCACATTGGCACGGGCAATCATATACTTATTACGATATTGAGCGTCTGCCGTATAGATTTTTACCGGAATCTTACCGGTAGACGAATAAGTATCCGCTTTGTCTGAGTTGGAACCGGCATCAGCGCAGTAATAGAACGAAGCGCCCACACGCAACCCCGGAACCCCTTTATAGTCCAGACGAGCCACATAACCCGGTGAAGTGAAATTATCTTCTTCAAAGATACCTTGTTTGCCACTTGCTATCCAGGTATTACGGTCAAAGCCATTGGCATTCAAGCCGGCCACTATCATGGCTTGATAGTCAAAGTTGGCATATCCCTTTCCCAAAGAGCCAAAAAACTCGATTCCGTTTTCATGCCACGTAGAAGGAAGAATGGTTGTCTCTCCTTCCGGCCGATAAGTTCCAAAGAAATTGATTGGTTCATGATGGGCGTTGGTCAATCCTACCGGGACAATGATGTGCCCCGCACGTATGTTGAATTGTGGAACAATCAAACGGGTAATGTGAAATTGCTCGATAGCCACTTCGCCACCCTTTTCCAGCTCCGTTTCATACTCACCGTTTTCCCTATTCTCAAGTTCATAAGCAGTACCCGTACCACCGGATTCAAACTCGATTTCAGCACCGAGTATCCATTTGGAATTGAACTTATAATCCAAGGCCAATACGAAACGAGGTATAGAAATCGTATTCCTATGTTTGTCCGGGTTACCTTCAGGCGCACCATAGAAACGGTTAATACCATAATCCTTAAAACTTGCTACCATTTCTCCGTATCCACCGAAACGGAATTTCTTGTAGTCGTCGCCATCATTCGCTACTTTCTCCTTTTTCTCTTTGTTTGCTGAAGTTTCCGTACCTTCTTCTGCTGAAGTAACTTTTTCAGACTCAACGGCCTGCAAAGCATTGACAGAAAGCAAGAAACATAAAGCCAATAAGCCTGTTAATTTTCTCATCTTTTATCTTAAATTTCGTTGAGGCAAAGGTAGGGGTAGTTAAAAAGGAGAACAATACCTAAAAATTGCGAAAAGAAGAAAAAGAGTAACCATTAGTAGGTAATGGCAGGATTACGGCAATAAATAAAGATGAAAAAGGAGGATAAATGGTAAAAGAACTATTAAACAGACTGTAAGGCTACTTATATTTAAACGCCAGTATATAGTACCCTATAAATGCCAACCCCAACAAAACAAACGAGACGAGGAGCAGGAGTTTGCCGAATGCATAATACAAGCCCCAAACACTGCCCAAAAGCCCCAACAGCAAAATGATGTTCATCACCCGGGTAAGGCGTATGGCAAACAAATATTGAACAGCCGCATTGCGCTCGGTGACCCGAATAGGGAAATTGATGAAACGGACGGGAAGATACGCCAATCCCCCCATCAAGAGGAAACAGAAAATGGAACAGCCACCCATCACCCAGACGGCGGACAGCAGGGCTCCTTCTCTTTGGGTATACAGCCAATAAATGCCAACCCACGTAACGAGTACGACAAGCAGAGCCGTACCTTCCAGAATACGGTCAATCACAGTGGGGTGAAAACGGACATTAGGGCAATTTTTGCCGGAATAAGGACCAAGATTAATCATACTATCTGCAAATTAGAATCTGTTATTACTAATCCTCCTCTACCTTTTCTCCGGTCGGGGAAAGATTCTTAGGTTTCTTCATCCGCCCACTCTTCCTCAACGCCTCAGCAATAATCCACTGAAGTTGCCCGTTGGTACTGCGAAACTCATCGGCTGCCCATTTCTCAATGGCCTCCATCGTCGCAGCATCTACACGCAAGACAAAGCTTTTGGTTGAAGTTTCTTTTTTAGCCACTTTTTTAGCGATTAGTTATTTGTAACAAGTAATCTGTTTCGTTTTTAAGGAAGGGCACGTTTCCCTTTTACAAAAGAAGCAATGTCATCCATAACATAAGCTGGTACCGGCGAAGCCCGGTTATACTCAAATGGCGTCGCCTTGCCACTACCCTCCTGCAGCAAGTGATTTAATTTAGGATAAGATTTGAAAAATACATTTTTACAGCGCAACAAGCCGAAACGCCATAAGCCGAAGTCTTCCATAGTCACTTGGTAATCCCGCTCGCCCTGAAGAACAAATATAGGAAGTTTTAGTTTAGCGGCAACTTCCACCGGTTTATATTCATTGGCAAATTCCCAATAAGAACGGGGCTGTCCCAATGGCAATGGTATTTTATCATCAAACGCATCTGTACCTAGCTTTTTTACATTGACCAGTTGCCGTTTCAACTCTGCAAGTTGCGTCCCTGCATTGGCCGAAGAATCTGTCAAAGAAGATATATAGGTAAATTGTTCTTCAAGAGCATCTTCCAACGGGCGTGCCAACCCGGCAAGAACAATGATTCCGGCCAATCCTTCCGACCTTTCCGCAATGCGGGGCGCCAACATCCCACCCAAGCTATGTCCCAATACATAAATGCTGTCGGCGGCTATTTCCGGTAAAGTCCTTGCCTGTAATATTGCAGCCAAAGCATCATCTACCGCTTCAGTATCATAATCAAGCACACGACCGGCAGGGACACAGTTCATACCATAAATCTTTGTCCGCTTATCATAGCGGATAACGGCTACGCCACGCTCGGCCAGTCCCCAAGCAAGATCACGAAACGGTTTGTTAGGCCCCACCGTTTCATCACGGTCATTAGGGCCGGAACCGTGTACCAAAATCACACACGGCACCCTACGCATACCAGAGGCAGCGGCAAACTTAGGCATCGTCAATGTGCCCGGCAGTTTAAAACCATCGGCACCTACAGCAATATCCTTTTCTGAGATCTTCGTATCGTCATACGTTACCGGCTTGGCGGTAGAGACTGCCGGAACCGGAGCCAAACGAATCGTATTCATTCTTCCATCTGCGTCAAAAGCAACTATAAAACGGAGGCTGTAACGCTCGAATTCCAAATCACGATAATGAATCGTTATTCCTGCAGCACTGTCCCTCTGCCAATCACCTTCCGATTTCAATTTCCCGAATGCTCTTTCCGTCTGCCGGAAAGTATCATTGAATACAACAGGAGCCAATTTCTCCTGCAGATCCTTATTCAAGGCAGCATGAATGCTGTCCCCCCGCCCTGCTACAAACCATTCATAAATGTGCCGGGCACGTGCCATATCGGCATCTTGGGCAAAGGCTTCATACACATTACCCAACAAAAAGCCAAGCAGGAACAGCCACCGATATATAATACCAATCCTCCTCATCATTTCCAGGTTCTTTTTAATGATTCAATGTTCCGGTATTGACCACCGGCTGCGCAGCCTCATCCGCACAAAGCACTACCAACAGGTTGCTCACCATGGCAGCTTTCTTTTCCTCGTCCAGTTCAACAATTTCTTCCTCAGAAAGTTTATGAAGAGCCATTTTCACCATGGAAACCGCTCCTTCCACAATCTTTTCACGGGCAGAAATAATGGCAGACGCCTGCTGGCGGCGCAACATTACAGCAGCAATTTCAGGAGCATAGGCTAAATAGTTGATACGCGCTTCCACCACTTCCATTCCTGCCATAGCCAGACGCTCATTCAATTTCTGTTCCAACTGTTCATTGATTTCTTCTCCTCCAGAACGAAGGGTCATCTCATCCGTATTAGTCTCATTGTCATCATAGGCATATTGTCCGGCCACCTGACGCAACGCAGCGTCACTCTGGATCTTCACGAAATTCTCAAAAGCGTTCATACGGCTTGCCACCGCATTGCCCACACTTACCTGATTTGCATTTCTCGGAGTTGCGGCCGAATCCGCCATCGTCTGTGCATCAATCTCAAACATCGCCTTATACGTATCTTTCAATTTCCACACAAGTACCAAACCAATCAAGATAGGATTACCGATTTTATCATTCACTTTTATCGGATTTATATCAAGGTTACGTGCACGAAGCGAAAGTTTCTTCTTGTCCAGAAAAGGATTTACCCAAAAGAAGCCTGTTTCCTTAAACGTCCCTTTATACTTTCCAAAAAACACCATGGCACGCGCTTCATTGGGCTCCAGCTGCATATAGCCCGCAAACAGGATAAGCCACACAACTGTCAGGAAAACAGAGAGTACAAGCGTGGGCACGCACGTAATGAACCCGAAGATGATTACTGCCGTAAGCACTACCAAATGGAAAAACAGCGCTAAAAAGCCATTCACCTTAAAACCCTTAAAATCCAATTCTTTTGCTTCCATACACATAGTTTTAATTGATATCATTTTAATATCACAAATATATTAAATAATTATAGATAAAAGCAAGACGATAAAGAAATAAAGATATGTGTTTAATGAATATTAAGAAACCGTCTTTTTTTTGTACCTTTGCGAAAACAAGACATATCATACCATGAGAATACTAAATAACACAACAACTTTCCTAACATCTATTCTATTGTTTATAGCCACAATAGCCCACGCACAACCAGTTTGCCAGATACAGCATTATTCTATCTACAACGGTCTGCCGCAAAGAACAGTTGTCAATATCGTACAAGACAATAAAGATTTTATCTGGTTCTCTACCTGGAACGGTTTAGGAAAATACGACGGCTATACGTTCAAGAATTACAAAGCATATCCCGGTGACGGATGTACACTGACCAGCAACCGGTTGTATTCCATCACTCCCAACCAGCATGGAGACATCTGGTGCCAGACTTACGACAGCCGTGTTTATCTATTCGACAGCCACCGGGAAAAGTTCATCGATATTCTGCAACCTTTCGAAAAGAAGAACCAAACAACCCATGTAGTGCACCAAATATATGCCTTGCCCAAAGGCATCACTTGGATAGTATGTGAAAAAGGCGCATACCGTGTGGATGAACAGGCCCTTAAAGAACAGAGCCACGACAGTATCCTATTCTACCATTCAGAAACAGGAAACCTGCCCGGAAAAAGTATATCGAATGTGCTGCAAGATACCGACGGAGACGAATGGATATTCACCAACGAGGGTGTCCGGATCATCGGAAAAAAGAAGATGCCGGGCAATATCGTATTCAAGAGTGCCTGCGAGAATAACGGAAAAATGTATCTGGTGTCTGCCAACAACCGCCTTGCCTTTTACAATCAAAGCAGCGAACAATTACAATTCCAGAAGATACCGTATGAATATACCGGGCTGAACAATATACAAAACCTCGGAAAAGACACTATCGGTCTAAGCACCGAAAACGGAATCATCCTATATTATATCCAAAAGAAGGAATTCGAGTACATAGATATACGAACTGCCGTGCAACCTTCCCTAAACGCCCAAAATATCTTCCGTGACAGTCATCATAACTTATGGATCTTCTCCGAAGAACCCGGAGTAATACGCTACAACCTTGAAACAAAAGAAAAGCAATACTACCGCACCCCATCAGAGGATATGCCTAAAGCGGAACGACAAAGCAAAGAAGGAGTCTTTGAAGATGCCCAAGGAACCTTATGGGTCATTCCTCGTTCAGGATGTTTGAATTATTACGATCCCGAAAGCCGTCAACTGAAGCCTTACTATACGGATTATAATGACCCGAAAACCAAATTCACACCGGTAGTATTAAGATACCTGCTGGACAATCAAAAAAACTTCTGGTACACCAACAGTTATGAAATGGGCAAAATATCTTTCTTTCCCAATGCCTGCCAGGTACGTCCCTTGGATTACGGTTACGACACACGTGCTTTTCTCAAAGACAGCCGGAACAACCTCTGGATGGCAAACAAGAAAGGATTTATCCGCATATTCAACAACGACGGCAGCTTGAAAGGGTATCTCACCCCGTCAGGAAACATCAGCCCGCAGGCCATCCCGTTCTCTAAAAGCATCTATTGCTTCATGGAAGACGACCGGGGCTCCATCTGGATGGGTAGCAAATGGGACGGAGTCTTCAAACTGGAACAGAAAGGTGCCGGCCATTACAGCATCCGGAGATTTTCACACGAAGAAGGTAATCCGTACAGTTTGAGCAGTAACAGTATCTATTCTATCCACCAAGATAGCCGGAAACGTATCTGGATAGGAACTTATGGAGGAGGACTCAATCTGCTGGACGAGACTTCCGAAGGAGAAATCCGCTTCCTCCATAGCAAAAACCGGTTGAAAGGTTATCCCAAAAACAAATATACAAAAATACGGACTATAAAGGAAGTAGGGCAGGCAATACTGATCGGTACTACAGAAGGGCTGTTGACACTATCCGGTGACTTCAACCAACCGGAAGACATCAAGTTCTACCCAAACGTCCGGGTACCGGATGTCGCTTCCAGCCTTTGCAGCAATGACGTCACCTATATTTATACAGACAGCAAAAAGCGGACGTATGTACTGACTTTCACAGGAGGAATCAATCAGATTCTTTCAGAAAACCTGTTGACAGACCAGATACAATTCAAGACTTACACCAAGCAGGACGGCCTATTCTCCGACTTGTTATTAGCCATGATTGAAGACCTGCAAAACAATTTATGGATTATATCGGAAAACGCACTTTCCAAATTCAATCCGGATACAGGTACCTTTGACAATTACGACAAACGGTATATGCAAAAAGAAATATATTTCAGTGAAGCCGCCCCTGTCATCTGGCATGATCATCTGATATTGGGCACAGAAGCCGGTATTATGGAAATGGATCCGGCCAAGCTGAGCAAAAGTTCCTACACCCCTCGTATCGCCTTTACCGGTCTGAGAATACAAGGCGTCCAGCAACCACAGGACATTGACAGGCTGAAAGAACTGAAGCTCCAGCCTGCCGAACGCAATGTCACTTTCCAGTTCGCGGCCCTGGACTATGTCGATCCTACCGCCATAGAGTACGCTTACCGGCTGAAAGGACTTGAAAGCCAATGGAACGAAGTAGATAATAACCGCACTGCCAACTACATCAACCTGCCTCCGGGAGAATATGAACTGCAAATACGCTCTACCAACAGTGATGGCGTATGGGCAGAAAATGTACGCAGCCTTCCGGTCATAGTCCTGCCTACATTTTGGGAAACCTACTGGGCATGGGCACTCTATGTTCTTTTATTTATTCTGTTTACGGCAACCATTGTATATATCATCATCTACATATACAGACTGCACCACCAGATCAATCTTGAACATCAGCTTTCCAACATCAAACTGAGATTCTTTACCGATATTTCACATGAACTGCGTACCCCGCTGACCCTTATCACCAGCCCGGTCAGTGAAGTGCTGGAACATGAGCCCCTTTCTCCCAACGCACGCAAACATCTGACCTTGGTACACAAAAACACGGAACGCATGCTGCGTCTGGTAAATCAGATACTCGACTTCCGCAAAATAGAGAATCAAAAGATGAAAGTGCTGCTTGAAAAGACAGATATCATTACTTTGCTGCAACGGGTTATGGACAACTTCCGGCTAATGGCGGAAGAAAAGCATATTGATTTCAATCTGCAAGCCAATCCGGAAACCATTTATTGCTGGATAGACCAGGATAAATTTGAAAAGATTGTATTCAATCTGATATCCAATGCCTTCAAATACACACCGGAACACAAATCCATCACTGTGTCGGCTGCTATCCAGAACGAGAATCTTACGGTTTCCGTAAAGGATGAAGGAATAGGTATAGATCCTAAAAAGCAACAGACCTTATTCCAACGCTTCGAAACCCTGGTACGTTATAATATTCTGCAGCCGTCATCGGGTATCGGCCTTTCATTGGTCAAAGAACTGATAGAATTACACCAAGGCAACATACAAGTAAACAGCCAGCCGGGAGAAGGCAGTGAATTTATCATAACCTTGCCATTGGATTCCAAAGTCTATGAAGGAAAAGAGAATACAGAATTCATCCTAAATGATTCACCGGTAACGGTCAACGAAACAACCAAGGAAGAAGACGTTCCAACCGCCAACAACCGTACGGAAAAAGAAGAAGAGGTTGTTTCCGTGCTGGTTGTAGAAGACAACTCCGAATTAAGAAGTTTCCTTCACAACATCTTGTCCGGGACATACCGCGTAATAGAAGCCACCAACGGACAGGAAGGTTTGGAACGTGCCTTGCAATACATGCCCGATTTCATCATCAGTGATATCATGATGCCCGTCATGGATGGACTGGATATGGTAAAAGCCATCAAGGAGAACCGGGATATCTGTCACATCCCCATTGTTCTGCTTTCTGCCAAATCTTCTTTGGACGACCGGATTTCCGGACTGGAACAAGGCATTGACGACTATATCACCAAGCCTTTCAGCTCCACTTACCTGAAGACACGTATCAAATCATTGCTTCATCAGCGCAAGCAGCTACAGGAACTATATCTGAAGCGATGGTCCGGGAAACAAAAAGATGCACCGGCCCCCCATTTGGAAATTGCACCGTCACAACCGCAAATCGTATCATTTGACGAGCAATTCATGCAACAAGTTATGGAGGTTATGGAAAAACAGATGGACAACTCCGAATTTACCGTTGATGAGTTTGCCCAAGAACTGAGTATGGGACGGACAGTCTTCTATCAGAAACTGAAGGCTATCATAGGTCTTTCCCCTGTAGATTTTATCCGGGATATGCGCATCAAGCGCGCCAAGCAATTAATGGACAGCGGGGAATACAATATCTCTACAGTAGCTTACATGACCGGGTTCAACGATCCTAAATACTTCAGCAAATGTTTCAAGAAACAATTCGGGATATCCCCTTCCGAATACAATAAAGAAAAGAAAAACGGGGAAGCAACGCCTCCCCGTCCATCTTAATTCTTACAAGTACGGATTCATTACTCTATGGTGAAAGAATACAGCAACAAATCCTCTGTCTGCGAACTGCCGCCTACCATGATATCATAATCACCGGCACAGACCCTCATTGTATTGGTTGCTGTATCCCACCATTCCAACTCTTTGTCTTTCAGCTCAAAATCAACATTTACAGTCTTTCCTGCAGGAATATTTACCCGTTTGAAAGCACGTAAAGTCTTATTAGGACCATCCGTATCATCACGCTTTCTCAAATACACCTGAACCACTTCTTCCCCATCCCGCTTTCCGGCATTGGTTACAGGAACCGTCAGTTCCAAAGTCTGTCCGGCATTGATTTTATTCTGGTCCAACACCATTTGTCCATACTCAAATGCAGTATAGCTCAATCCATAGCCGAACGGGAAAAGCGGTTCCTGCGTCATATACCGATAGGTCCTTCCTGACATATCATAATCTTCAAAATCAGGAAGCTGAGACACATTCCGGTAGAATGTAACAGGCAGTCTTCCCGCCGGATTATATTTACCGAACAAAACCTCAGCAACTGCCGTTCCGCCTGCCTGACCAGGATACCATGCCTGCAAGATAGCCTCGCATTCCTTTGTCTCAGGCTCCAGACCGATGGGAGAACCTGAACAGTTAACAAATATCACTTTCTTACCGGAACGATGCAAAGCCGCAATCATTTCTCTCTGTACAGCAGGTAATTCTATATCCGTACGGTCCCCCTTTTTGAAACCGGGAAGATTAACGCCCATTTCCTCACCTTCAAGACTTGGAGAAATACCACCAACAAAAATCACGACATCAGCATCTTTCACCACCGCAACCGATTTCTTTATATCGACCTCTTTCCTGAAACCTAGATCAAAATTCAGTTGGGCATCACTTCTGAGATATTCAAAATCAAGTTCGATATTGTACGGCTTTCCGGCTTGCACCCTTAAATTGTAAGTTGACTTCCTTCCGCCATGTTTGTTGGAAAATCCCTTCACTTCTTCCCCGTTGATCCGCAAACGGCCGGAACCGTAAGCATAAACCTCAAACACGACCTCACCTGATTGTTCAGGAGTAAATACACTGTTATAAGTTGCCGAGAAATCAGTCAGATTTACCCCGGGAGCAAAGACTGTAGCCCCCGATGTACAAAAATGGAAAGGAGTGGTAACCTGCGCAGTAGTCACCGGTTCACCTTCACGAGTCACATTATTCCAATAACGTGCGCTGAAGCCCGGGCCATCTGCCGACTTGCAAAGATTGAAAGCACTTTGAATCAGTGATCTATCCACCCATCCGCAGCCTTGCTCATAAATCAGCTTATCATCAGCACCCAATGCCTTACGCACCCCTTCCAAAATGGTTACGGTATGTGACGGCATGCCGTTGTAATTTCCCCATTGCATAACGGAATCATTGGCATTCGGTCCCATGACGGCAACAGTGAGTCCCCCCTGTTTCAAGGGCAGAATATCATTCTTATTCATCAGCAACGTCATGGATTTACGTGCAATATCCAATGCCAACGAATCATGTTTCGCAGAAGCGACTACTGAAAAAGGAATTTTCGTCCAAGAAACCTTGTCCGGCTCATCCATCTCACCCAATGCAAAACGAGCAGTTAACAGACGCTTCACGGCTACATCCACTGCCTTTTCTTCAATTTTTCCCAGTTTTACGGCCTCCACCAATGCCTTGTAACTCGATCCACACTCCAGGTCGGTTCCACTTAGTACCGCGGCAGCCGAAGCGGATTCGGCATCAGGATGTGTTTTATGCCCACGGTCATTGTAAAAATCAGCTATCGCACCACAATCAGAAAGCACAATGCCGTCAAAGCCCCATTCATCCCGCAGAATCTGCATCAGCAAACGGTTACTTCCACAACAAGGATCCCCCTCAAAACGGTTATAGGCACACATCACCTCTTTAACCTTCCCTTCCTTGACCAACGCTTCAAAAGGAGGCAGATACGTTTCGTACAAATCACGCGGTTTGATGTTCTCCGCATTGAACTCATGACGGTTCCACTCCGGCCCGGAATGTACGGCAAAATGCTTGGCACAGGCATGCAGTTTATCATATCTGCCATCATTGCCTCCTTGCAGCCCTTTTACCACTTCCACTCCCATACGGCTGGTCAGATAGGGATCTTCGCCATAAGTCTCAATCCCCCGTCCCCAACGGGGATCACGATAAATATTGACCGTAGGCGTCCACATGGTCAGTCCCTGATAACGTTCATAGCTTCCTTGTGAAGCATAATAGGAGTTCTTGGCACGGGCCTCGTCAGACACGGCATCAAACACACCATATACTGCTTCCGGCGAGAAGGAAGCAGCCATACCTATCGGCTGTGGAAATACAGTTGCCAAACCGGCACGGGCCACCCCGTGCAATGCCTCATTCCACCAATTATATGGTTTTATCCCCAAACGCTCCACCGGTTTGGCACCATCCATCATCAGAGATACTTTCTCTTCCAATGTAAGTTCCTTCAACAGAAGTTCCGCCCGTTCTTCAGGAGGCAAAGAAGTTGTCTTGTACGTAGGCTGGCTACAACTTGATAACATCAAGAGAGGTAGCAGATAAATAAGTTTTCGCTTCATCATATTTCCAGAAATATATCAGATTAAAAAAACTGCAAGAAAAGGTTCACCAAAGAAACAAAATCTTGCAGTTTTCTACAAATTAATTAATTAAAGATTATTTAGTCCACCAACGCGGATCTCCAGCTTCACCATCTCCTTCAAATTTTACTCCCGGTTTAAAATGAAAATCACCGTTCCGCGGATCCACAAAAAGATCTTCTCCCGATACAGTCAATACCTGAGCATCTGTAAACACTCTTTTATCTTGAGGAAACTCAGACGTCAAATAACAACCGGCAAAACTCAAGAAATTGGCATCTTTATCGTTATTGCTAGAGTTCATTTTTGACCCATTATTGTTTCCTGTAAAGATATTCTGAGTCACAGTCGTCTGTTTCGGCTGCTTATCCAAACGCAACAATTTAGGCATACCGATTGTATAGTTACAGAAAGTAGACTGCGTGAATGTAAATTCATCGACCTGCACACGTAAATCAATAATCTGATCACCAATATTCAGCAATGTATTTTTAGTAATGAGAATCTTGCCTAAAGAGCCCAATTTGCCTATATTCAAAAGCCCGTAACCACTTAGTCCTACATTTTTAATAATGCAATTATTGATTTTTATTTCTTCAATATTCAAATCACCTGTATTAGTCCTGACAAGACTTCTTGGAATTTGACTGATATAACACCCGTCAAAACCAATTTTCACGGCACCATTCGCATTATTCAGTTCTACCAGGAACTGAGCGGATTCATCGCTGACCACATCCATATATTGTACTTGGAAGCTATTCAATAAACCAGAGAAAACAAATTTACTCATGGTCAGACGCGGTAATTTACCACCTACTACATTTCCGGAAATATACAGGTTAGAAACACCTTCAGGCACAGTAAACTCACCTACCGAATAGTCTTTACCACCTTCAAATGAAAGCGTTACGTCACCTGTTTTACCTGCCAATAATGCATTTATATCTCCTCCGGCCGGAACAAGAATGGTCTCACCTTGTGAAGAGCCTAATGTTCTGAAAGCATATGCACCTCTACGGGCATCTTCATTAAAGATATATGCCAGATAATTGGTACCTGGTTTCAAGTCATTAATCGTCAATTCACCTGTCAGTTTTTGCTCTTCAGTAAGAACAAAAGGCTCATCATACCACAAAGTATCCATCTTTTCTTCTTCCGTTTCATTCTCTGGCATCCGCCTTGTCAGTTCGGCAAACTCTATGCGGGTAGCAACTTCCTTGGTGGACCAATTCAAGACCACACTTGTTGTTCCAGGAGTGACATTAGTAAATATCTGTTCATCCGGAGTATCAAAACAAAGTTGGGTATACCCTGATTCCATACCATTTTGTTCATTCAATGCTTTCATACGTACAGAATAACGGGAAGTGCCATCCAACCCGTCGAAAAGTACACGATACTCTGTATTTACCTCTAAAGTACCTTTATCATAAGCAGATAGCGTGTCGGCATATACATTGGCAGTGAATACAATATTATTGAAAAGCAAGCTATCCCCCTTACTGAATTCAAAATAATATTTGGTGGCCCCTTGCACCCCATTAAAAGAAAGTAACGCAGACGTAGGATTTTCTTCCACGCATTCAAAACTCGTGGAACGGAATAGGCGATCATGACTCCCGTCCACTGCCCAGTCATTAACGTCGTCTTGGCAAGCTGTTGTCAAGACAAGTAACAATCCGGTTATCACATAATATATATTTCTGATTTTCATATTGAATCTATCTTTATTATAAACTGACGAATTAATATCCATACGAATTAGACAAGAAGCCATTAGATTTCACAATATCCTCATAATAAATAGGATAGAGATGGCGATAGTTGCATACTCCATTTCCTAACTTATTGATTGTAGTAGAGATATAATTTTGTATCTCCGTTCCCCATTGCAATTCACCCAGCAACACAGAATAATCGTAAGAAGAACGCAGGCCAGAAGCACAAGCCAATACTTTAGCTGAATTTTGTATCAAAGTTTTCGCGTCATCAGCATCTTCACGTTCCCAATAATTACTCGGAATCCATTTAATTTCACGATATTCACTACCAGGACTAGCATTACGTTGTGTATAAAAGTTAACAGATGACCAATCAATGAACTCTTCATCACTTCCCTGATATTTATAATATAATGTGGTCGGGATATCAGACGGTTCGTAAGTTTTATCAAATATCTCAATCGTCTTGGTTCCATCCATCATATAAACCATGGCGCGCTTCATATCTTCAATCTTGCTATCGAGCAACCCCCAGCGTACCAAATCAAGTTTACGAATACCTTCACCCCCTAATTCCCAAGCACGTTCATTAACAATAGCTTCGAAAAAATCGGAGTCATATTGACCTATTTTTTCAGACCCAGCACCAAATGCGCGCTCACGTACCATCTCCAATGCTTGACGGGCGCTGATTCCTGCTGTAACATCTACTGCATCTACACCTCTGTCCAACATATAACGAGCTTCAGCAAACATCAGAAGTACATCAGGATAACGCATCAAAATCCAATTGATACCGGTCGGTACGCGACTGGTAGCCGTCAAAGCCAGTTGCTTATAAGCATCGGACGCCCAAAAGAAACTCCATTTACCCAAGGCCACATTCATGATATCATTATTCATCACTTCCTGAATCTTCTTAGTATCACCATCTTTCTTATAAGTAGGCCAATAAACAGCATAGTCACGACGACGGTCTTCAGGATCAAAAGAATAGAAATAATAGGCATTTGTACTAACATAAGTACCACCAAAGCCTCTTTGCCCATATCCTATATTACCATCCATACGGCGTCCCATTAAAGTTCCGATATCGCCGCTTTGTCCCACACCGTTTGCAACTTCCAACATGTTTTCATTATAAGTATTATAGCTTTCACTGCAAACCGTTTTCCAGATATCTCCGTAATCAGGATCCAGGCTGTGCGGATTTTCAACATCCCCTATCAGTTCAGCACATTCTCTTTCGGCTATCTCATAGAACTTTTTCCAATCTTTAGAACGTCCTACATAGAAACCACCGGTTTCTGCCATTCCCGGATTAGCTTCTATATTGGGATAATGTTCCACATTAGTGTCCGGGAACTGATTACCGTCCCGTACAGACCATCCCCCGGCAAACAAAGCAATACGGGCAAGCAATCCTTTCGCAAAACCTTTTGTCACACGTTCGCTATTATACTCTCCCGTACCCATCCAAGGTAAATAAGGGATAGCTTCTTCCATATCCTTGATAAGTCCGGAATATACACTGTCACGGTCAACCTTCCCCATATACACATTGGAAAGATCTGAATTTGACATATTATCTTTATAAGGAATATCACCGTAACGACGCACCAGTTCAAAATTAGCCAACGCACGCAGTACCAACGCTTCTCCATAATAACCTTGAATCACGGAGGAAGAAGCCAACAAGCTTGAATTGCGTATACCTTCTACAGCTGTATTGGCATACTCTGCCATTTTAAAGATACTTTCCCATTTAGTGTTTTCCAGATAAATACTACAGAAATAATTGGCAATACCATTATCTGCACCGGACTGAGAAGGGTCATTCTGATAACCGCTGGCCAACTCTATATCAGATACTCCCTGCCAGTTAACAGACATTTTCTGCCCATAAACATAAGTATCAGTCATCAGTGAATAAACACCCATAATGGCCGACTTAGCCAAACCTTCATTCTCGAAAATGACCTCTCCTGTTTGCGAAGAAGGGGATTCCGTTTCCAGAAAATCACTGCATGAAGCCAAAGCCAAACTTCCGGCAACTGCCATACACAATAATATATGTTTTTTCATACGTCTATTTTATTTTTAGAATGTAACATTTAAACCAAAGATATAAGATCTTGACTTAGGATAAGCCGATTTATCATAACCAGATACCATGCGATTGGAACTTGTATTTACCTCCGGATCCTGGCCACTATATCCGGTCAGACACAAAAGGTTGTTTCCCGTGGCATAGACGCGCAGATTTTTCACTCCGAACTTCCGTGTCCAAACTTTAGGCAAAGTATATCCCAACGTCAACGTTCCCAAACGTAAGAAAGAACCATCTTCCACAGCCCAATCCGTTGTTACAGAATTATTCATCAAAGGATGCCATATCGTTGCACCGGCATTGATTTCTTGCAACCTTTCCGGATTTGCAAACTTACCATAATAGATATTCTGTCCTGTCACAGGATCAATAGTCGTAAAACGGTTGGCAAGGCTCATTTCCGAACTCATGTTCTGATACCTCTTGGCTCCTACATAAGAAGTATAGTCTATTTTATTCACATTAAGAATATCGTTGCCATAAGACCAGTTGAACATGGCAGTCAGGTCAAAACCTTTCCATCCAGCTGAAAAGCTGAAACCTCCTGTATGTTTGGGCATGGTATGCCCAATCACCTTGCGGTCCTTTTCATCCACAATCCCGTTTCCGTCCAAATCTTTCAGTTTCAAATGCCCGGGACCATAATACTGCCCACCCTTATCCAAAAGGCTTGCCGCATTCGGGTTAGATGATGTATAATTGCCTTCCGCATCAGTGTTCTGAATCCAGCGTTGAGTCTTGTTATCATAAGTAAAATCATCAAAGGAATAAAAGCCGTCACATACATAGCCATAAATCAGTCCCACTTCCTGCCCTACTATAATCCGGTAATTGTCACTACCCACTTCAGAAGAACCTCCATTGGTAATAATCATGGGCTCATCAGTAGCAAGTTTATTCACTTTATTTTTGTTGAAAGCAATGTTGAAATTGAAATCCAGAAAGAAATCCTTAGTTTGTACCAGATTGGCATTCAATGAAAGTTCTACACCCCTGTTGGTTGTTTGCCCCAAATTCTGGTATTGTGTCCTGTAACCCGCATTGGAAGGTAACTGCACTTCCATAATCAAGTCCTTTGTAATATCATTGTAAAAATCAAAAGTCATGTTGACACGATTATTCCAAAAGCCCATGTCCAAACCAACATTAGTCGAATACTTAGACTCCCAGGTAAGATTTTCATTACGCAAGCGAGTGGAAGGCTGCAACCCACTCTGTCCGGTCCCGTTCTGATAATACAAGTATTTAATGTTCGTAACAGGACTGTATGTCTGGCGCCAGAAAGAGCCTACACGCGCGTTACCCGACTTACCGAAACTGGCACGCAGTTTCAGATTGGACATCCAATCTTTGGTCGATTCCATAAAGTTCTCATCTGAGACACGCCAAGCAGCAGAGGCTGCCGGAAAGATTCCCCATTTGTTTCCGGGAGCAAATACATTTGTGCCATCAGCACGCAGCGTAAAGGTCAGATAGTACTTGTCATTCAAAATATAATTGGCACGGCCAAAATAAGACATACTACGACTTGGTTCATCAATCGTAGTATAGGTGGGCTCTGAAGTTCCACTATTCCACATTGCCAAAATGTTATCCACTGTATAGTCTTTCGGGAAATAGTCGGCATTTATCTCCATTTTGTCTTTTTCTGAACTTTTAGCCTCAATACCAGCCATAAGATCAATACGATGTTTCTTAGCGATATTAAGATTATAGTTAATAGTGGAACGTAATGTCCAATTATTTCCATTCCAATATTCACGTTTTGCCACAGGGTTACCCCCACGGCCATTGGCTGTACCCGTACGTGCCAGCCAGATATTGTCAGTACGGTCGAATGTATATCCATAGGAGCCTTCAGCACGCCATTGCAATCCTTTGATTACATCCCATACCAAAGCCACATTGTAGCTGTTGTTAAACTTCGTCTGTTTTTTATATTCATTCTTGATATTGAACAACGGGTCATTCAAATTACTTATATTTTCAAACACCAACGCATCATCACCAGCCAAATCCTCTTCCGTTAAATCTGTCAATGTACCTATTACCGGATATTTCACAGCATCACGCAATTTAGAACCACTTGACACACTCGGGCCATCAATGACTTGATGGGTCATTTTACCATTAAAGTCCAAACGTAACTTTTTCCCGAACTTTTTGGTGATTTTCACATTCAAATTATCACGTTTGAAATTAGAAGACTTCATAATATAACTTTCATCGTCATGTGTATAGCTTAAACTATAAATAAGATCTTCGCTACCTCCACTAATGTTCAAGTTATAATTTTGCTTGACACCTGTATTGTTGAACACTAAATCCTGCCAATCAGTACCTACTTTTGACATATAAATGTCAACATCTTCCCAACGGCCATAACGGTCGAAGAAACCAGCATTTTCACTGGAATCGAGCTCACGTTGCAAATAAACATATTCATAGGGAGAAAGTACTTCCGTAGGATTGTAGAAACGGTTAAGACCCACCGATGCATTGAAAGTCACTTCAGTTTTACCAACACGCCCGCTCTTAGTCGTCACTAAAATTACACCGTTGGCACCTTTCGCACCATAAATGGCAGTGGAAGAAGCATCTTTCAAGACATCAATACTTTCAATATCTGTAGGAGGAATATCACTGATGCTACTTACTTCAAATCCATCAACAATAAAAAGAGGTTCGTTGCTTTGCGTAATGGAGCCTCCACCACGTACACGAATATTTACCGCCGCATCCGGAGAACCTTCCGAGGTCATAACACTTACACCAGCCAAACGGCCCGTGATAGCACTGGCTGCCGAAGTCACAGGAATATTCTTTAAAGTGTTCTCACCTACCGAAGAAATAGCTCCCGTCAAATCCTTTTTACGTGCATTGCCATATCCCACAGCTACCACTTCTACTTCACCCAACATTTGTGCATCATCCTGCAAAACAATCTTCAACACCTTCCCTGCAACGGCATTTACTTCTTCGGACTTCATACCGATATAGGTGACAATAATCTTCTTTCCTTTATTCATGGTTATAGAGAAATTACCGTCCAAGTCAGTAACAACCCCATTAGTTTTATTACCTTTTTCCATTACAGTAGCACCGATAACCGGTTCTCCATATGAATCCACAACATTACCTTTTATTGTAATGTTTTGAGCCAATGCCCCTATCGACACAAACAGCAGAAGTGCCGACAAGAGCAACAACCTGCTCCCTGTTTTTCTAGTCTTTCCTTTCATGATAGTATTATTTGGTTAAACAATAATTAAATTCAAACATGGGATTATCCCCTTTTCATTTGCAAAATTCAAAAAAACGAGCTGGTTGTAAGAGGAAAAATTATCGTAATAGGTGGAAAAAGTCATTTCACACTTTTTTTCATCCATGCCCGTGGATCCCATCCGTCATTTCCCTTGACAATACGTTCATAGGTCAATTTATCTGCCTCCTCTTTAGTGATGGCAGCACGGCATGATCCCTTTCCTGCCTCGTTACCCCGTCCTTCATATTCCGTTTTACGACGGCTCAAGTCCAATACTTTTCCATCAGCGTCACGGCTGTCATATTCGGCGAACAGTCCCGGAATGGTTCCCATATTCGTCCATCCCTCGGGAGCGACGGGAATACGCATGGTGGTATGGATATACACGGCAACAGGGGAGTTATGCCACGGGCGTCCCAATTTCTGTTTTCCATCGGCGGCGGCCTCATTGCCATCTACCACACAATTGCGGAATACATAGCCGAACTTGGCATTTTTATGACAGGGGGCTACAATGACCGAACCGCTGCGCACATTATACAATGTACAATTCTCAAGCAGCGCATCGCCGCCACCATAAAAATAGTCAACGGCACCTTCAATCCAGCAATCCTTGACATAAAGACGGTAAGAGTCATTCTTTGCTGTCATCCAGGTATCCTGGAAAGAACGGAAAATACAATTGTAAAAAGCGACACAATCAGCTTGTGTATTCATGGCCAGAGCCTGGGGACCTGCCTGGCTTTCCACCCCCCAATCGTTGATATAAGAGATGTTTTCAGCGTAAAAATGATCACCCTCTATTTTGACCACGGCACCCTCAAAACCTGCAACCTCCGAAGAAGGATTATGAACAGAATGCTGCCAGTAAGCTGTCTTGGAAGCATCCTCACCCTCTTTGGGCTGACCGCCCACATTCAGATTATGATGGATAACCGTCTTATTCTTATCCTGACCTATCAAATGAATATACGTTTTATCTTTCGGGACAATGACCTGCTCTCTATAGGAACCGTTTTTTACAAAAATACACCAAGGCTCATCACGATTTTCCGGCGCAGCATTCACCGCGTCCTGAATACTTGTATAATTACCGCTTCCATCTTGTGCAACCATTGCATGATAAGGGGATGAAGCATTTTGAGCATGCCCCAAAGAAACAAATCCGGCCAATGCCGTTACTAAAATTAAATTCTTCATATATAATAGATTTTTAAATTAAATTCTGACTAAAACTGTTTTTCCACCATACTATTTAAATACACTTCCAGATTAGTATAGCCTTCTTCACTTAATGTCGTTGAAGTTCCGTCCGAAGCATCTTGCGGATTCAGTCCATGGGCTATCTCCCAAATATCAGGCATACCGTCGCCATCTGTATCTCTCAAATCATCGGCAGTAACCCCTCCATCGCTGAGTTCCGGCCAGGCAGCGGCAGCTCCTTCCGGTTTCACATCCGCAGGCAGGTCTATCAATCCGGGCACTTTCTCCGCTTCGGGCGTTACACTGCCTATATAAGTAGCTGTCCCCTTCAGGGTCTCCTGAACAATGCGTTCGTCAATGACATCCCGCCATTTGGAACATCCTGCATCCTCCAGCACCAACCGGTAGGCTTCTTCCGCCGAGTGAGTGGTGACCGTCCCTGTTTCCAAGGGAGTGGATAGGCGTATCTCCTTTTTCACTTCTTCTGTAAAAGTATGGTCGCAGGCAGCATTATTTATTTGTCCGTAAATACCTTTTGTCCAGTTGTCACGGGTAACATCCGGATGTCCCTCCACCACATTGCCATCCACATAAAGCCGCCCCCATACGTGTTCCATCGGCTGCCAGATATTGGGAGTGCCGTCTTCCTTATAGCAATAGCGGGTTGTACGGACTCCGATGGCGGCAATTCTGTAGCTTACAGGACCCTTTTTAGGGGTCGCCGGTCCCGGCTTATAATAATTATTGACGATATTAACCTTCATGCCTTCCCCGCCATAGCATCCGTTGCCGGCCCAGTTGTAGAAGACATTATTGCGCATATCCACATACTCACGGTCCTGTGTGCCGGGACGAGGGCCAAGACGGGGCACGCGGCTCTCGTGGTGCGCCAGCAGGTTATGGTGGAAAGACGCTCCGGCTCCTCCCCAGATAGCCCCGTAGCCATGCCTGCCTTTGGCGTGTCCTGCCGTACGGAGGCTTTCGGAAACAAGACACCACTGCACGGTGAGATTCTCCCCGCCATATACAGAACAGGCCTCATCAACGGACCAGCTGATGGAACAATGATCAATCATCACATTCTTGCTGTCCATGCAGCACAATCCGTCCGGCTCACCTCCGCCCTCATTGCCTACACGGAAACGCAAGTAACGGACAATCACATTTTCCGCATTAATCGTAACCGGGCAACGGGCTATGCAGATACCTTGTCCGGGGGCAGTCTGGCCGGCAATAGTCAGGTCACCATTCACTATACGCAGGCTACGGTCCAGAAAGATTGTTCCCGCCACATCAAATACAATGGTACGTGCCCCCTGCTGCATCACGGCATGACGCAATGTTCCCTCCCGGGTGCCATCCTCCAAGGTCGTGACATGATACACCTTGCCGCCACGTCCGCCGGTAGTGTAACGTCCAAAACCTTCGGCACCGGGAAATGCCGGTAAATCGCGGGCAATCACTTCACCCATATTACCCATTCCTATCCATAGGAAAAACACCCATACGAGATAGCTGCCCGGAAAGCGGGACATAGAATAATTCTGCTGTTTCATCATAGTACTTTAATTTGTTGAAGCAAAAATAGACCTCCCACAGCAGAATATAGGGGAATATTTATCAGAAAAGGTGAACTATCAAGCGTTTCATCCCTCCTTTACAGCGACATCCGCCGCAAATTGGCAAAAAAAAGGAGAACGTTACTGCATGCTGTTTCCTTCGCCAAGCAAACTAATGTTTTTCTTGCCAAAAAATAATCGTCCGACAACCGTTGAATTATCGTCCGACAGCTGTCGGACGATAATTCAACGGTTGTCGGACGATAAGAAAACAGATATCGGACGATTAATTATTAGTAGCCCAAGATATAAAATGTAACGATGCAGAAAACAGGGCGCTGCCTCGCTGCTTAAAGTCTCCTCTGAACTGCCGCCTCCAGTTGCTTCAACGCCTGTTCCAATACCGAGCGCGGGCAACCGACATTCAACCTCATGAAACCTTCACCCGGTTTCCCGAACATGGCTCCGTCATTCAAGGCCAGATGTGCCTTATCCACAAAAAGGCGGTTCAGCTCCTCCTGCGACAAGCCCAACGCGCGGCAATCCAGGAAGACAAGATAAGAAGCCTGCGGACGTATCATGCCGACCCCCGGAATGTGCTCCCGCAGATAACTTTCCGTAAAGTCTATATTACCTTTTATATAGGCAAGCATCTGATCCAGCCATTCATCACCATGCGTATAAGCCGCTGCCGTACCGATATAAGCCAGCAAATGTCCTTCACTGAATTCACCGGACTCCATAAACTTTTGAAAACAATCACGAATCTCTTTATCCACAATCACCGCGTATGAACTTCCCAGACCCGGCATATTAAAAGCCTTGCTGGGAGCCATAAATGTCAAGGAAATCCGGGCCGCATCCTCCGAAACCGTAGCAAACGGGTGGTGCTTGTAGGGCGGCAAAGTCAAGTCGGCATGTATCTCATCCGAAATGACAAAAACATGATTCTCCTTACAAATCGCGGCTATCCGCTGCAATTCCTCCATCTGCCATACACGCCCGCCCGGGTTATGCGGGTTGCAGAGAATCAATGCACGGCACCCTTGGATATCCCTGCTGAAGCGGTCAAAGTCTATCTGATACTGTCCGTCCTGCAAGTCAAGCGGCGAATAGACCACTTCGCGCCCCAGACGCTCGGTCACCAGGAAGAAAGGATGATAAACCGGCGTCATCACCATCACTTTATCTCCGGGCTCGGTAAAACACTGCAGGGCAAAAGCCTGTCCGCGTACGATGCCGGGCACAAACGTCAGCATCTCCCGCGTAATCTCCCAACCGTGGCGGCGACGCAACCAGTTACAAATAGAATCATACCACTCTCCGCAAGCAAAAGTATATCCCAAGACTTCATGTTCAAGCCGTTTGCGCAAAGCATCCATCACGAAAGGCGGAGTACGGAAATCCATATCCGCCACCCACATCGGAAGCAGGTCGTCACGCCCCCACCTATCCTTTACCGCATCCCATTTCACGGAGTCAGTGCCCCGGCGTTCTATCACCTCATCAAAATTGTATTGCATGATTTTTAGCAGTTTTCATTTATTTACCTGCAAAAATACTCAAAAGGGAAGATATTTCGTACTTTTGCACACAAGTAAATAAAAAGACTCTTATGATTAAAGCCTTATTTTTTGACATCGACGGCACACTGGTAAGCTTTCATACCCATGAGATTCCCCCGTCCGCCATCGAAGCATTGGCCGCCGCCAAAGCCAAAGGCATACATCTATTCATTGCCACAGGACGCCCGGGCATTATCATCAACAATCTGACCGCCCTGCAGGAGCGCAACCTGATAGACGGCTACATCACCATGAACGGAGGCTATTGTTTCGTGGGTGAAGAGGTCATCTACAAAAGTGCCATACCGGCCACAGACGTACAGGCCCTTATGCAGTATTGCAGCGGCAGAAACATCCCCTGCATTGCCGTAGGAGAACATGACATCTGTGTTTGCCAACCCAACGACCAGGTAAGACAGATATTCCATGACTTTTTGAAAGTGGATGTCCTCCCTGTCAAAACACCCGAAGAGGCTATACAAGGAAGGGAAATCTTCCAGATGACTCCTTTCATCACCGCAGAAGAAGAGAAAGAAATACTTCCTTCCATCCCCAATTGTGAAATAGGCCGGTGGTTTCCCGCCTTCGCAGATATCACAGCCAAGGGAAACAACAAACAGAAAGGGATCGACGAAATCATCCGCCATTTCAACATCCGCCTGGAAGAGACCGTGGCTTTCGGAGACGGAGGCAATGACATCAGCATGCTTCGCCATGCAGGTATCGGTGTAGCCATGGGCAATGCCAGCGACGATGTAAAGGCTGTTGCCGACTACATCACCACCACCGTAGATGATGATGGAATCGCCAATGCCCTGAAACAGCTAATAGGCGAAAGTTGACATGGCCTTCTCTCCCGATACCCGGAACAAAGAGTTTCAAGACGCCTTGAACCTCATTCAATATACCCGCCAGTCCGTATTTCTGACGGGTAAAGCCGGTACAGGCAAATCGACTTTTTTACGGTACATCTGCGAGCATACCAAAAAGAAACATGTAGTTCTGGCTCCCACCGGCATAGCCGCCATCAATGCAGGGGGCAGTACCATGCACAGTTTCTTCAAACTGCCGTTCTATCCCCTGCTGCCCGACGATCCCAACTTCAGCCTGCAACGGGGACGCATCCACGAGTTCTTCAAATATACCAAGCCCCACCGCAAGCTGCTCGAAGAACTGGAACTGGTCATCATCGACGAGATTTCCATGGTGCGTGCCGACATCATCGATGCCGTTGACCGTATCCTCCGTGTTTATTCCCGAAATCTGCGCGAACCGTTCGGAGGCAAACAGCTATTGTTGGTAGGGGATGTCTTTCAGTTGGAGCCTGTCGTAAAGGGAGATGAGCGGGAAATACTAAACCGCTTCTACCCTACCCCCTACTTTTTCTCTGCAAGGGTTTTCGGGCAGATAGACCTCGTTTCCATTGAACTGCAGAAGGTTTACCGCCAGACGGACAGCAAGTTCATCCATGTGTTAGACCACATCCGCAACAACAGTGTAGGTGCCACGGACCTGCAACTGCTCAATACCCGTTACGGCACGCAGATAGAGCAATCGGAAGCCGATATGTATATCACCCTTGCCACCCGTCGTGACAATGTGGACTACATCAATGACAAAAAACTGGCGGAACTTCCCGGAGAGCCCGTCACTTTCTACGGGGAAATTACCGGTGATTTTCCGGAAAGCAGCCTGCCCACCTCCAAGGAGCTTGTCCTGAAACCGGGTGCACAGATCATCTTCATCAAGAACGATTTCGACCGCCGTTGGGTAAATGGCACTATCGGCATAGTAAGCGGCTTCGATCCCATCGAGGAAACTCTTTATGTCATCACCGACGATGGCAAGGAATGCGACGTCAAACGGGAGTCATGGCGCAACATCCGCTACAAGTACAACGAAGAGAAGAAGCAGATTGAAGAAGAAGAACTGGGAACCTTCACCCAATACCCCGTACGCCTGGCCTGGGCCATCACCGTCCACAAGAGCCAGGGACTGACCTTCAGCCGTGTAGTCATTGATTTCACCGGCGGCGTATTTGCCGGCGGACAGGCATACGTGGCACTCAGCCGCTGCACTTCGCTGGAAGGCATCCAGCTGAAGAAACCCATCAGCCGTGCCGATGTTTTCGTGCGCCCCGAAATAGTCGGTTTCGCCGAACGTTTCAACAACCGGCAGGCCATAGACCGTGCCTTGAAACAGGCCCAGGCGGACGTGCAATATGCGGCTGCCTCCAAAGCCTTCGACGAAGGAAAGTTCGACGTGTTTCTCGATGAGTTTTTCAAAGCCATCCATTCCCGGTATGATATAGAAAAGCCTGTAGCGCAGCGCCTCATCCGGCGGAAACTGAACATCATCAACCGGCTGAAGGAGGAAAACCGTGCATTGAAGCAAGCTGCTCTGGACAAAGAGAAAGCCCTCGTCAAGTATGCCCGCGAATATATCAGCATGGGTGACGAATGCCTGAAACATGACATGAAAGAGGCCGCCATGAAAAATTACGAGAAAGCCGTCACTCTGTGTCCCAAGTTCAAAGAAGCCTGGAAGAAAATCAAGAAGCTGGAGAAAGAAATGCTAAAAAGGTAAATCCCTTGCTTATAAGCTGATTATTGCTTATCTTCGCACAACTATTACATCAAAACCCGCTCTGCCATGCTTCTGAAACTTTATGAAAAAAATAACAATCCCGCCGACCTGCAACGGGTAGTCGATATCCTGAATGACGGAGGAATCATCATCTATCCCACCGATACCATGTATGCCATCGGCTGCCACGGACTGAAGGAACGCGCCATCGAACGCATCTGCCGGCTGAAGGACATCGATCCGAAGAAGAACAACCTTTCCATCATCTGTTATGATTTGAGCAGTATCAGCGAATATGCCAAGGTCGATAACGGCACGTTCAAACTGATGAAACGCAATCTGCCCGGAGCCTTCACCTTCATACTGAACGGCACCACCCGCCTGCCCAAAATTTTCCGCAACCGGAAAGAAGTCGGCATACGCATGCCCGGCAATTCCATCATTCAAGAAATAGCCCGTCTGTTGGACGCCCCCATCATGACCACCACCCTCCCCTACGATGAGGACGAGGACATCGAATACATCACCGATCCGGAACTTATAGACGAAAAATTCGGCAATGCCGTAGATTTAGTGATCGACGGCGGTATTGGCGGCACTGAAGGTTCCACCGTAGTAAACTGTACCAACGGAGAGCCCGAAATCGTACGCCAAGGAAAAGGCTGGCTGGATGAAGGATAAAAATCCGGATAGCCCGGATAGTATTCGGAGTGGTGATCGGACTATCCATATTCGGGTTTATGTAAAGGCGAGATACGCGTTCCCCGCCACAATGACCGGTCATCCGCCTTGCGTCTCCTTCTTCTTCAACACGAATACCGGCAAGAAGAAGAAAATGCCGATTACGGACATAACCAAGCCCCCGATGGTTCCCGCCGCCAACGGGAACCAGAAAGCTTCCTTGTCCGTGCCGACCATGAACGGGATAAAACCCAAGATAGTGGAAACTACAGTCAGGAAAATAGGTACAATCTTGGCATTCCATGCCTTGGTATAGGCACGGAGTGCGCAGAGACGCGGAAAACGGCGGCGAATGCTGTTGTATTCATTCAGGATATAGATACTGGCATTGACCGTAATGCCGCACAACAGGACAAACGAGGCAAAACCGCCCTGGTCGAAGTTCAACCCGAACCAATAGAAAGTGAGGAACACCCCGATGTAGGAAACCGGAATGACAAAGATAATGGCAAGCGGCTGCTTCAAGGAATTGAACAGGACTCCGGTCGTAAAGAAAATGATGGCGATTACCACCAACAGCAACAGGTACTGGCGATTCTCTTTCTTTCCCCAACCCCACCAATTACTGTCCGACTCGGCCGTGTAGCCCATCGGCAGCAATTTGTTGAATTCCTCCAGATCGCGCTTCTGTATCTTGTTGCCCATCTCATTGGAACCGATATACTCGTATTGCAGACAAAGCCGGTATTGCTGGCTTTCCTTGGCTATCTCCTGCGGCATCTGCCCCTTCACCACCTCCGCCAGTTCGGACAATTTGTAATGCTTGCTGTCTCCCGCACCATACGGAAAGAATTGCATAGCCCATATATCGTACTCCTGCGACTGCCGGGAAGAAAGCTTGATTTTCTCTGTCCCTGCCTCCGTCGGCACCGAACCAATCTCCATGTTTTTACCGAAGATGGGCTGTACTGCAGCAAAAAGCACCCGTGCATCAATATTTTCCTGTGCCATACGCTCCTTATTCAGATGGAAGTAGAATTCCCGGTAATCATCTTTCCACCACGAAAATTCCGAATTGACAAGTACTTCCTTGATGCGGCGGTGAGTCAATAACTTGGCTTTCAGTTTCTCCGCCCATCCATAGAGCTCATCGTAATTGTAACCGTACATCTTGATGCGGTAGGAACCGGCATTCTCGCGTACGTCATTGCTGAAGCCCTGGTCCTGCAAGCCATATACTCCCCAGCTGCCGCCACCCAGCTCCAGTGCCTTGCTGATTATATTGGCTTTCAGCGTATAAGGGAAACCACTATTCTGATGCTCCTTCTTGAAATAGATACTGATACCGGCACGGCGGGGATTGTAAATGGAAGTATGGAACTGCTTGATTTCCTTGAAACCGCTGAGATAAGTCTCCATACGTTTCATCAAAGCATTCATCTGCTCCAGAGTACTACCATTAGGCAGATTGGCATTGGCATACAACACTACTTCCTCGTTGCGGGTGAAGTAACTGCCCTCATAAACTTTCTGCACAAAAAGGCGCAATGAGCCTCCCAACACCTTATTTACAACAGGCTTCACTGATTCCTTGTAGGCGGGCGATCCTAAGGTCTTGTTATAGAAGGTTTCCCATTTGCCATCCCCTTCAAGTTTCTCGGGCAACAGGAAAACAGGCAGGCCGAAACCGAGAAGCAACAGCAGGCAGACCGCCCAACGCCAACGGCAAAGCAAACGAATCAAAGCTGAATAGAGACGGGAGAAATAAACGGGAAAACGCTTGAGAAACCGACTCATCCCCCTGCTGAATGAAGCGGGAAAAACCTTCCCGTACTTTCTCTTTCCCGCAACCTGTTTCACCAAGCCTATCTTCTCTATCATGGACGGCACAAAGAACAATGCCACCATCAGGGAAACAGCCAAATTGATGATGACCACCGCTGCAAAATCCTGCAGATTAAGCCGTATCTTTTCATCCAGGAAGAAGATGATGACCAATGCTCCCATCGTAGTGAGAGTAGCCGCCAATACGGACATGAAAGCCTTCAGATTACGGCGATGCAGGATATGGTCGGTCATGACAATGGTACTGTCTATCACCAGATTCAGCGACACCGTAATCCCTGCCAATGAATAGAGCTGCATCTCCAGTCCGAAAAGATAATAGAAAATGAGTGCCACCGCTATATTCACGGACAGGCTGGTGACAATCAGGAACAAGTATTTCAGTTTACGGGTAATGAGCCAGACGAATACTAACAGAATAAGCACTGTCAGCCCTGTACGGAAATAGATTTTATCGAGCTCCTCACGAATATATTCGGTAGCGTCGTAACTGGTATGTATTTCATAGCCGGCGGGCAGCACTTCTCCGATAGCCTCCATGGTTTCCGCCACTTCACGGCTGAGCTGCAGCTGGTTGGCAGATTCCTCTGCCGTAATGGAAAGATAAATGGAGTTCAAGCCGTTGATGCGGTAGTAGCTCTGAGGTTCTTCTTCCGTGCGGACAACCTGTACCAACTCATCCAGGTACAACACTTTTCCACCAGCAGCCACCACCGGAACGGCAGAAGGGTCCAACCCTCCCCGGTCTGCCTCCGGCACCAAGGCGAGGCGTATCCATTGTTCACCTTCTTTTCCGGTATCCATATTATGAGTTCCCAAAAACTCTTTCCGGTAATGGCACTGCACCGCATCACGGATGTCCGCCAAGGTGACACCCAGCATGCGCAGTTGCTCACTGTCATATTCCAGCCGCCATTCCATCGGAGTAGCCCCGCTCAACTCTATCTTATAAATTCCCGGCAAACGTGCCAGACGAGGCTTGATATGTTCCTCCGCATATTGCTGAATCAGTATAGGAGTGGAAGGAGCATTCAAAGTAAAGGACATGAAAGGACGGGCCGCATTCTCATCGGGGACTTTCATCCGTATAACGGGATAGCTGACGCCATCGGGCAGTTGCGGCCATGTCTGGCGGATAATGGTGGAAGCTTCGAAACGCACCGCATCTATATCGGCATGCTTGTCCAGCTCCACGGTGATATTGCCAAAGCCGTTTCCGGAAGTGGAATTCAGTTTCTTCACTCCACGGATACGCGCCAACATAGATTCCAACTTACTGGTGACCTCCATCTCCACCACCCGCGACGATGTGCCCGGCATGCTGAAACTTACCGTAAAGCCCGGCAGACTGCGCGACGGATTCAGCTTGACCGGAAGGAGCGGTACCAACGCTATACCTACCAGAGCCAAACAGACAAATGTCACTATGACGGTGAAAGAAGAGGCAGATTTCATAGATTTATGTTTACGGTAATCTCTTTTTATTTAACACCTGCGGCACTAAATTCAAACTTATCCGAAAGCGAGAAGCCCGAGGCAAAATCGTGCAACGTCAGTTTCCGTATTTTGTAATAATTCAGCCAGTAATCCTGCAAAGCAGAGATATAATTGCGCTGAGCTTCCTGCTGGCGGTTCAGCGACAGGGTCAGGCTATTGATGTCGGCTTTACCGATGATGAAACGCTGGCGAGTTTCATTGTATGCCAGGATGGCAAGGTCAAGAGCCTCTTCGGCACTCGTCACCAGCCCCTGCTGTACATTAAAATCGGCTACGGTCATAATCACTTCCTCCTCAATACTGATTTCGCTTTGCCGGGAAGAGGTTTTCACCACGTTCAAGTTATTCTTTGCCATATTGTACTTCCCCTTGCGTACTCCCCAGTCTATCAATGGAATGGAAACACTGACGGATACCATTTCCTGCTGCATGGGACTCTTGTACGCTTCCCCGAATTTCTCCGCCACCTGGTTGAAACCGACACTGGCATTGATACTGGCATTGAAACGAGATTCCTTCTTCGTCTTGTCCACGTTCTGCTCGGCTTCCAATACATTCTGGCGGAGTCCCAAAAACTGCGGGTTGTTGACTTGCGCAGCGGCCAAAGCCTCATCCACCGGAATAACCAGTGATTGGGGACGTCCGGGCAATACGGCCTTGATTTCCGTATTTTTCTCCAAGTTCAGAAAAGAAGCCAACGAGAACATGGCACGTTTCAAGGCACTGGTCGCATTTTGCAAGGTGTTACGGGCATTGACTACATCCAGTTTCAAAGTCAGTAAATCGGCACGGCTGATGGCAGCTATCTTGAGACGTTGCATGCCTATCCGGTAAAGCGTATCGGTAGAAACGGCATTTTCCTTTGCCAGGTCATATTCCGCCTGCGCCATGGCAAGGGCAAAGAAGTAAGTGGTAGCCTGTTCGGAAACTCGCTCGGCATTATAGATAAATTCTTTCTTTACTTTTTCGTATTTCAGCGGTTCAATTTTGCGCTCCCACCTGAACGGATTATATCCCACCAAGCTTTGCGAATACCCCAGACGTACCGGTACACTGGTAAATTGGGTATATTTGTTGCCGCCGAAGCTGCGCATATAGCCCAATTCCGTGTCCAGATAGAACGTACCTCCCGTCAAGTCAAAGTTCTGCCTGACGGCAAGATTCCCGTATGCATAGAAGGACTGCTGGCTACGGTAAATGTCCAAATCCTGCCCGGAGTCATAACGCTTGGTAATGTCACGGTTATATTGTGCAGGCGTCATGTTCAAGGTCAGGCTGGGCAAACGGTTCGCTTTAAAAGTACGATATTCCCAATATCCCGCCAGATACATGTTTTTGGTACGGAAAGCTTCCAGCGAACTGTCATTTGCCAACGCAATGGTTTGCTGCAAGTCCAGCGTTATGCGCTGTTGGGCAAAAGCAGGAAATGCTCCGAAACTCAAGAAAAGCAACAGAAGCCTCATCCCCGCCCCCTCTCCGAAAGAGAGGGGAGAAAGGATAGTATCCTTGTCAATCGGCAAGAGGATATTCAGCAGATATTGAAAACAATTCTTTAGGTAATGACGTACTATAACAGTATTCTTTATGTAATGGCATATCTTCATATAACAGTATTTTTTATATAACAAGAGTAACTTCAATCCTTCCCTCTCTTTCGGAGAGGGGTCGGGGGTGAGGCTTTATATATAAACCAATATATCAGCGGTATGATGAACAAGCTGACCAACGTGCCTACGAACATGGCTCCAATCATGGCTATGGAAAGGGGCTTCTGCAACTCAGAACCCATATCGAAAGAGAACAGTAATGGCACCATCGCAAAAATCGTTGTCAACGATGTCATGATAATAGGCCGGAGCCTTCTTCGCCCTGCCTCATGAACGGCTTCCAACAAGGGCATCCCCCCTTTCCGCAGTTCATTAATGGCATCCAGTTTCAGAATGGAGTCGTTGATGATGATACCGCACGTCACAATCAGTCCGATGGCCGACATCAGATTCAGCGTATGCCCGCACACCCACAGCAGGAGCAGGGCAAAAGCTACGTCTATAGGTATCTCCAACAAGACAATCAACGGTTGCACAAAGCTCTCGAACTGGGCAGCGAGGATAAAATACATCAGCAGAATGGAGATAAAAAGAATCACCACCAGTTCATCCAACATCCGGCGGTTGGAGAAGAAACTCCCGGAAAAGGCTGTGTCCCAGTCCCCCGTAGCATCCGCCGCCTGTTTCACTTCTTCCATCAAAGGGACTGCATCATCCACCTCATAGAAACGGAAAGGAATATATTCACCGTTACGGCCTGCCGTAATGGTTTTCAAGTCTTCTGCCGGAGCCACTTTCACCAGATTCCGCAAGGGAACATAATCCACTTCTCCCTTGTCATCCGGACGGGTCTGTATCAAAGTCTGTTGCAGTACATCATTGACCGTCTTTTCTTCCCCCACGATACTGATAGGCAGATATTGCTGGTAGGAATGCAACATGGCTACGCTGTTTTCCTTGAAAGCGGTCTTCAAGATCCGGTAAAGCTCACTGTACGAGACATTATACAACAGGAGCTTTTCTTGCTGAATACTTATGTTCAACTGGTTTTCGAAGGCTATTCCGGTAGGGGATATTCCCGTGAGCTCTCCGAACCGGCGTTCCAGCCTGCGCAAATTCCCGGCGGCCGGAGCCTTCTCTTTATTGCGTGCATACAATTCGGCGACCACATCCGCCTCACCGGTCACAAACAATTTCTCGAACACCGTTTCGGGCGGTGAGAAAGAGACCACTGCCAACGGGTATTCCTCCTTCAACCGCTGATACACTTTCCGCTGCAATGCGGGTATCTCCGCAGGGGCAGAAGTCTTGAAATACAATTCCGCTTCTGAAGAAGAAAGGGCCCGGTCACGGTTCAGCAAATAATCCTGCTGGCCGACAGCAGCAGTCTGCTCCACTGTCTCAGCCTTCAAGTCCTCAAACAATGCATTGACCCGGTGGCGGTTCTCGTCCACATGGATATTCTCATTCCATTCCACACGGGCTATCAGCTCATTCTGGTCTATATCGGGCATACGTTCTTTGCCGATGAAGTAAAAGAGAAAGACGCAAAGAGGAACGGAAACAATACAAAATGCGACACTGAATGTTTTATGGGCAAATATCCAGTCAATTCCCGCGTCATAGAAACGGTCCAGCGTATGTTCCTTCAAAGGATTATTGATACGGATACGGGAAAACCACGATTTGCCGCGCAACCCCGTACGATAAACCAACATATAAAGTACCGGCAGCAACATGATTCCGGTGAAATAGGATACAAACAAACCCACTGTCACTGCAAAAGCCTGGTCATAGAACAGCGCACCGGCAATACCGCTCATGAAAATCAGCGGGACAAAGACGGCTATCGTAGTCAGTGAGGAGCTGAGCATCGGAGTGACCACCTCGCTTGTCCCCGTCACACAAGCACGCCTCAACGAGTATCCGCGTTCCCGGTATTGGGATATGTTCTCCGTCACAATGATGCTGCTGTCTATCATCATACCCAATGCCAGAATCAAACCGGAGAGCGAGATAATGTTGAGCGACATCCTAAAAAGATAGAAAAAGAGAAAACAAACCACGATAGATACCACCATACTCAGTCCGATGATAAACGGCGACTTGACATCTCCCAAGAAAAGTACCGCAACAACACAGATAAAAAGGAAACCCAACGAAAGATTCTGCTGTAAATTAGAGATTGTATAATCCAGCAGTTCCGTCTGGTTGCGGCTGACACTGAAATCGATATCCGGATATACTTCCTTGAAATAATCCATAGTCCCGTCAATGGCGGCCTTCATGTCATCCATATTCTCATCGGCCTGCTTGATGACGGCCAAAGTGACTGCACGCTTGCCGTTACTCATGGATACCCCCTTTTCCTTGGCAGGGACAATGCCGACTTTACAGAACTCACCCAGACGGACAATGCGGTCCTCCTTCCGCAAAAGGATATTCTCCACGTCCGCCCCGGTACGCAGCAAAGTGGAGAACTTTATGTTGTATTCGTAATAGCCATCACGTACGGTCATGCTGCCCGGTTCCACATTATTCTGCTCCAGGGCATTCTCGATGTCTTCTATAGAGAGCCCCAATACGGCCAGTTTATCCGGATCGGGCACTATCTGCAACTGACGTTCCAAAAGACCGGTCACATCGACCATTGCCACTTCGGCCAGCTGTTCGATACGGCGCTTGATGACATTCTCGGCAAACTCACACAAATCCAGAAAAGCACGTTCATCGGTCTTTCCATATGCGCTGTCGCTCTTCAAAGTCAAGTTCAGGTAAAAGACCGGAATATCCGTTGCGCTGGCCTTTACCACTTTGGGACGTTCGGCATCTTTGGGAAGGTAATTCATGGCAGCATCTATCTTCTCATTCACCTCTATAAAAGCAAGATCTGTATTGGTACCATAGTCGAAGCTCAGGCGGATAATCCCCGCACCATCCCTTGTCTCACTATGCATGTCCTTGAGTTTGGCCACCTGTATAAGTTGCCCGCGCAAGGGTTTGACCACCGTATTCTCCAACTCACGCGCCGAGGTATTCTGAGCCGACACCTGCACCGTAATCTCCGGTATGGCAATATCCGGCAACAAAGATACCGGCAAAGTGAAATAAGTCACCATCCCGACGATGAAACAAGCAGTAAACGCCATCAATACAGCTATGGGCCGTTGTATCAAGAATTTCACCATGATTACTCCACTACTTTTACCGGCGCTTCATGTGCCAGATTCACATTTCCCGTAACAATGACCGTATCTCCCTCCTTCAAACCATCCACTACACTGTAATGCTCTGCATTTTCCAGGCCGGTTTGTATATAGTTCCATCGGGCTTTGCCCTCTTTTAAAGTAAACACCACCTGCTTGCCCGAACGCAATACGACAGCACTTTTGGGTATCACCAGCTGCTCGCCAAGAGAACGGTGCACGTTTATCCGTACATTCATGCCACTAAACAGCTTTCCCTTACTGCCTACCACCGCCTTGACTTTTACCATACCTTTATCATCCACCAAAGGATTGATCTGTGTTATGCGCCCCTCGTAACCGGATGCAGCATCGGCATAAGGAGTCACTATCACCTTATCCCCATTCTTTATCAAAGGAAGCTCACTCTCCAATACCGTAAAGTCAGCTTCCATACCTTGCGTGCCTACAATGGTACAGAATGCATCCGACGCACTTGCCGCATTGTAAGGCTTAGAAAAGAGATTGGCTACCACACCGTCGAAAGGAGCGGTCAAGGTAGCATGCTCTTCCTCATATTTCGCCAGTTCGTATAGGGAAAGACTTTGGTCGTAACCGCTCTTTACCCGTGCCAATCGCATAATGTCAGCCGGAACTTTAGATGTGTCGCCTGCAGGATATCCCTGCCCTATCAATACATCCTGCAATTCCAGTTTTGATTTTTCCAATGCATCCTTGGCCTGTACCGTCTTGTTAGCAAGACGGAATTTATCCAGTTCGGCTATCTTCTGCCCTTTACGCACAAAGTCACCGTTCTTTACATAAATATGTGCTATAATCCCCGCAGTCTCGAAACGTAAATCCGCCTGCCCTCCGGCAATCACTTTTCCGTTACTGACCAGTTCATGGTCAAAAGTCCGGCGCTCCAACCTCTGTACGGTCACCTTATTATCATCACTCGGCAAAACAGTGGCCACCCCCTCTTCTCCAGCATTTTCCTTCTTGGCATCGGAACAAGCTGCCAGCAGAGCAACAGCGACGCATAGCAAGTATCGGTAGTTTTGTATTTTCATATTTATACTAAAAAACGATTGAGTTACAAAATTAGTGGTTTCAGCAGTAGAAACCGATATTTATATATAGACAAATCATGGCTTACGCATTTACAGCATACAATTAATTATCAACGAATTACATTTACGACCATCTTTTCATAGGTGGACAAAATACAGACTGTCATTCCCACTAAGGCTACGTTATGACCACTACATCCGCCCCAACAATCATTGCATATTCCCCCCGGGCACTACAAGTTTTCGGATGGAAAGGCATGAAGTTTGTCAGGTCATCCGTAATGCCTTCTTTTTCGGCATACATGCGGGTAGTACCCGTTTGGCGATTGTAGATGCCATTGAATGTATCCGGCTTGCCACCATATATTTCACGTGTACATTGAAAGAAAATCGTATAATCCGTCTCAAAAACGGCAGTCATCAACAAACGGTTCTCATTGTCCTTGGAGTCGGTACGCGCATCTGCCCTCCAATGCCATTTACCAGTAGAAAAAGCAATGGCAGGAACCAACCGTTCCCGTTCTACCGTATAGACCGTGTCATTAAAACTCTCCTTGAAACGCACTTTCCCTTTATTCTTCCATAAAAAGGAATGCCTCTGATACCTGCCGAGTAGCTGCCATCTGAGAATTTTGACAGAAAAAAACCGGCAAGCCCGAATCTCCTCACTGAAATTTCCGCTATATCATTCAATTGCTTTTCCGGAAGAACCGGCAGCAGGCTGGGAACCGTGTCTATCTGAGTACCTTCTGCATTGAAAAACATCAAAGCACGTACATTGTATTGTTGGGCTACATTATTATAATAGCCGATAATCAAGGAATCCGTAAACACATAATCATTAGGCGCTGCAGGAGGTGTGGGAATCACCAATTTGCCAAGGTAGTTGCCTTGCAGGTCATACTTCTGCAATCCATTCGGCTCACGTTTGAAACAGAGCGTCTTATCCACGTCATTGTATGTGGGTTGCGCATAAGAATAGGCTTCAGGATCATCTCCCCCATGCCCTACTTCACAGACAAACTTACCATTCATCTTATCGAATAGATAACATGATTTATTTGAAAAGACAACAATATGCTTATCCAACAGCAAGATATAGGGATTTCTTCCAATCAAGCACGAATCAGTAGTTTCTAAAGTCACATACTGCTTAGTACCGGAACAAGCTGCAGCCAAACAAACCAGACAAACAGCATATAGCCAACTCTTTTTCATGGTTTCGTGTGTTTTTGATTTAAGATTCATAATATCTTCACAAAGGAACTAAAATAATTAGTTTTAAAACTAATTAACATCGTTAAATTACTAAAAAGGCGTAGCAACACTTATCTTTTTTACTTTTTGCCGCATCTGCCGTACTGCTGTAGAATAGGTTTTCTGCACATCTTCCTTAAAATTGTCCCTATCCAACAAAAATGTACGGAATACATCTTCTTTGGAAAAATGATTCAGCAGATTGAGAAAGTCATTTTCATCAATATATATAATATTTAAATCTATTAATTCTTAATGACTTCAACAGCTCTTTTGGGTTGAAAGGGAACTATGATAGCCCCAATTATCTGGATTGATCTCTTCATCTTTTTAAATGATATTTTATTATAATAGAATTATCTTCATCCTTTATGCCTTCCATTGTAGCAATCTCTTCCGGTGCCATAAACTTACGATCTACGCACATGGGCAACTCGGAAGGCTGGCATACAGCAAGCAGAACATTACCATCAATGGCAAAGCACGGATACATACAAAAAGGTTCACCTCTTTTTATCAGATATCCCACATCTCTCATACGATTATAAATATAATGCCGTCCATACGATTCCTGCCCCTTCACCATATATATGTATACATAATGCTCATTGAAAAATTTTTGCATGGGAATTACATACTTATCAGATTTCCTTAAAAAGTTATGTCTAACGGAATATTCGTCCGCAATATCCATCCTATCCTTGTCATTATCCACTCTTTTCCCGGAAGCTCGTCCCGGCAACTCCCCCTCTTTTATTTCATTTATTCCAAAATCCAGGAAAATAGCAGGAGAAACCTTTTTCTCCAAAGTGTCAATCCTATAAAAATAATAATTAACCCCTTGAGGTATAAAATAGAAAGAATCCCCAAGCTTATGAAAATGTTGATGCTCCAATCCATTACCTCCCGATATCATTCCTTGATATTTCACATAGGTAGTATTTCCTGTAGAGATATTCATAAATGCCACTTCCTGATCGGTCCACAAGTACGGGAAAGAAAATAAATAGTTATCAACACTTAAAGGCATCATATAAGAAACAGGAAATTCCGGTTTAAAACTACGACGTGCCAACAATTTAAATGTCGGACTATATGTATATATAGTTCCGTATGGACTCAACAAATCAATTCCACCCAGAAAATGATTGAACTTCATATCTACTATCATAGTATATTCATCCGGGCCTTGTCCCCTTTTATTGACAGAACTTCCGATTGTCTTTCCTTCACCTGTAAATGTAAAAACATTCATCCTATTCATAACAGCATAGGTATCTGTTTCTTTATCATAAAGAATCTTCGAAGGATAACTAAATAAGATTGAATCATTGGTCTCCAGCGGTACAATCTCTATCTTTTCCAAAAAGGAAGCTGCATCAGAAGTAACGTCTTCTACATTAATTGGAATTCGCAACAATCCATCTGTATTTTTTCGTTCGCTTTTACAGGCCATAAAAATGGACAGTATTATGACTAATGGAATTAATTTTTTCATTTTATTATTCTTTGATTAAACACTTCATGACTTCAACAGTTAAAGTTTCGCAAAGGGCTAAAGGCCATATCTTGTGTGAAGCGCCTGCCTTAAAGACTTTCAGCCTAACAAACCGTGCCTCCACATTCGCCAATATCAAATTAGATATGCTTTCTGTTTTTGGATTTATTCCGAAACGGTCATCAAGAGTTTAAAACCCGTTTTCAATTTTGCAATTTCCAATTTTTCCAGTTACAAATCATTAACTTATCTTCTCCTATTGTGTAGAGCGAATCATCAGATAAAGCTATTTTACCAAAACTTACATCTTTATACCGTATATTCCCCACCAGTCTGCCAGTATGCGTAAAGACCAATATATTCTGTGGAAGTAATTTTTTATCCGATCCGTTTTTTCCACTAAATGCAGCAAACACATAATCTTCGTTACACAAAACGTCATAAAAACCATATTTATTCTCTTTATCCCACTTTTGAGTTTCAGCATCATATAATGGTTCGGTCAAATAATGCTCCCACTCCTTTATTGTATTATTTTCCCCGTCAATAGTATAACAGACAATATATCCCGTAAGTTGTGAGACAAAAAACAGTTTATCTTTATAAGAAGTGAACCAACCATAAAACTGCAAATTATTTTTTTCAGGCTTTCCTTCTATGGCTATATTCCCAAAAGATTTTATCATTTCCATTTTTTCATTCAGCAATACAAACATATTATCACAGCCAAACCCTGCAAAACCTACCATTACTCCGTTGTTCATCGCATGCAGGCCGAGCAATGTCACAGAATCTGTTCTGTATCGATACTCCTGCAAACGGCTCAAACTCACCGTATCTTGTAACAGCAATTCATATTCGACACATTTCCTTAAATTACTATCAAACAATTTTATTCTGTTTTCTTTTTCTCCTATACACAAAGCACTAATAAAGTCATCCGGTCCATTGCCTAACTTCCCCCAAGCAGATACTTCTTGAGTTTCTTTATCAAAGAACAGCAGATTGTGTTCCATGCCGGGAGTAACAAACAACAGATGCGTTTTCATATCCTTCATTTGTAAAGGGGGAAGGATTGGTAATTCATCTGTCACCAATTCCGGGACAATCTCCATTTCACTTAAAACTTCTTTCCTGCCTTTATTTCCACAAGATACCAAAAACAACAACAGATAAAAACTATAAATAATCCGCATAAATTCCTTACTGATTTCAAAAGTATGTTTCGATACTTTTTTCTTTAAAGAAAGATATTATACGCCTATAGGCGAACATAAAGATGCACAGACCTATCCAAGGAAGAACCAATAAACCCCATTGCCACC